>Ga0209057_1000253_pt1 | contig 49406 bp, 47 predicted proteins | sample GraSoiAngelo_146_FD_185903 | JGI IMG/M metagenome (GOLD analysis project Ga0209057, IMG submission 185903) | Grasslands soil microbial communities from the Angelo Coastal Reserve, California, USA - 14_1009_05_30cm (SPAdes) (version 2) | ecosystem: Environmental > Terrestrial > Soil > Grasslands ...
GCGCCGCCTGGCGTCGAACAAAATCGCCGAAATGACGTGCCGCGGTCTCGTCCATACCCTCCACACCTTCGACTTCGCATGCGGCCAATGCTGCGATGCTCGCGATTACCTCGTTGGCCACACGGACCGCTCCCAGGGAACCGTTCTCACTCATAACCGACTGATCCTACGCCTCAGAGTTGCGCGTGGCAGGGCCTGAACCGGTTTAGGGCGCCGCTACGCTCGCTCGACGTAGGAATGGTCGCGGGTATCGACCCGGATCACGTCGCCCGACTGGATGAACAACGGAACCTGGATGGTCGTCCCCGTCTCGAGCTTCGCGGGCTTGGTCGCACCCGAAACGGTGTCGCCCTTGAATCCGGGATCTGTCGAGACGACCTTCAGGTCGACGTTGATCGGCAGCTCGACCCCGATCAGGCGGTCCTGGTATCGCTGCAGGAAGACCGTGCTCCCTTCCTTCAAGAGGGGAAGCACGGACTCCAGCATGTCCTCGTCGACGGCTACCTGGTCGTACGTCTTGGTATCCATGAAGTAGTGATGGGCTCCGTCGGAGTAGCTGTAGGTCGCCTCCTGGCTGTCGATGCGGACCGGTCGGTATTTGTCTCCGCTTCGGAAGCTCTGCTCGAAGTTCGAGCCGGTCAGCACGTTGCGCAGCTTGGCTTTGATCACCGCTCCCGCGCGCGCGAGCTTGATGTGCTCGACGGTGACCACGGACAGCAGCTGCCCGTCCATCTCGAACATCGTCCCGGGGCGAAAATCATTCGTTGAAATCATTCTTGTTTCGCGAGAAACTCCAGTGCCAGTTCATATCCCGCAAATCCCAGTCCCGTAATCACGCCCCGCGCGGCGCGCGCGGTCACGCTTTTGGATCGGAACTCCTCGCGCGCGTGGATGTTGGAGAGGTGGACTTCCACGACGGGCAGCGCGAGCGCCTGCAGACAATCGTAGAGGGCGAGCGAGTAGTGGGATAGCGCGCCCGGGTTGATCACGATGCCGGCGGAGCCGGGCGCCTCCTTTTGCAGGAAGTCGATGATCTCGCCCTCGTGGTTGCTCTGGAAGACATTGACCTCCAGGCCGAGGTTGCCCGCCTTGTCGCGCACGGTCTGGTTCAGGTCGTCCAGCGAGCGGGTGCCGTAGATGTGCGGCTCTCGTTTGCCCAGAAGGTTGAGATTGGGTCCATGGACCACCACCACGCGTTTCATGCCAGCGACCTCGTGACGACGCGGCGAACCACCGGCGCGGGCACGGAGTGCCCAATTTCGGCGTGTCCGATGCGTCGCGGCATGACCCATGCGACCTTGCCACGCCGTGCCTTCTTGTCCAGTGCCATGGCGGCCAGCACCCGTTTGGGGTCGGCATGTGGCGGCTTGTCAGGCAGGCCGAAGGCGTCGAGCAGCTCATCCTGGGAATCGACGGTCCGCTTGCTGCACAGGTCCAGGGCCAGGGCGATGCGCGCGGCGACCCGCATCCCGAAAGCGACAGCGCGGCCGTGGGTGACGCGGAACCCGGTCGCCGCCTCCAGCGCGTGGCCCGCGGTATGGCCGTAGTTGAGAATCGCGCGCGGTCCGCGGTCGCGCTCGTCCTTGGCCACGATCAGCGCCTTGGCGGCGACGCACCGGAAGACCACGCGCTCGAGCATGGCGGCGTCTCGCTCGACCAGGCGGGGACCATTTCGCTGCAGCAGGTCGAAGAGTCCTTTGTCCATGGCGACGGCGTACTTTACAACCTCGGCGAAGGCGTCCCGATAGCTCGGGACGGGTAGCGTCTCGATCGTGGAGAGGTCGGAGATCACGGCCGATGGCTGCCAGAACGCGCCGATCGCGTTTTTCGAGCGCCGGCCGTTGACGCCGGTCTTGCCACCGATGCTCGAGTCCACCATGGCCAGCAGCGTGGTCGGCACCGCGACCAGCCGGACGCCCCGCTGCCAGATCGCGGCCGCCAGGCCTGCAAGGTCGCCGACCGTGCCCCCGCCCACGGCGATCACGCAGCCCCCGCGATCGATCTGCTGCCGCTCGAGAAACGACAGGACGTCCTGCAGCTGGGTCATGGACTTGGAGCGCTCGCTCGCGGGGATGGCGTGGATGGAAGTCTTGAGGCCAACCCTTTTGATCGCCTTCGCCACCTTCACCGCGTACGGCCTGACATTGCCGTCGGTGACGATCGCCGCGCCAGTCGGGTCGAGGCGCGTGACAACGTTGCGCAGCTCGCGATGCAGGTTGGTTCCGATCAGGACCGGATAGCCCCCAGTCGACGAGTCGAGGATCAGGCGGACCAAAGCGCCAACACCTCGTCCGCAACCAAGCCCGCCTCGCGCGTGCCGTCCACGCGGTGATCGGCCTGCTCGTAGCGCGCGCGGCGCCGGTCAAACAACGCCTCGACCTCCGACACGGTGCGGTTGGCGATCAGAGGCCGGCCGGGCAGGCGGTGGATTCGTTGCCAGATCGTCTCGAAGGGTACTTCGAGATATACGGTGGTCGCGCTCTCCGAGATCAGCCGCCAGTTGTCGTCGTCCATCACCACGCCGCCGCCGAGCGCCACCACGGCCCCTGGTCGCAGCAAGCCGGGCAGCGTCTCCTTCTCGAAAGCGCGAAACGCCTCCTCGCTGTGGGTGGCGAAGATCTCCGCCACGGACATCCCCGCTTTGTCCTCGACCAGGTGGTCGAGGTCGAAAAAGGTCGCGTGGCCCCGTTGAGCCACAAGCGCGCCCACCAGCGTCTTGCCCGACCCCATGAAGCCGAGCAACGCCAGGGGCTTGCGCGGGTTGTTAGATTCCGCTGGGATTGGAGGGCACGGGAGCCGCCGACGGCGCCGAGGGAGCCATCCCGCCCCGCCGCTTCTCCGACTGGACGAAGACCTGGTCCCGGAACTCTCCGGGCTTGGGCAGGTGGTCGAGCACTTCGGCTCCCTGCGCGCCGGCCGCGTCGACCTCCACGCGGCCGTAGCCGAGGATGCGACCGATGAGCGACTGCTTGGTCGTGCAGTCCTGGACCCGGTCGATGGGGATGATCTTTTCCTGGCGGCCGAAGACGCCGGACTCGAGCTTGATCCGCTGGTCGGTCAGTACGTAGGTGATCGACTGCCAGCGTATCCACACGACGATGAACCACAGCAGGGCGATCGCGATCACCAGCGCGCTGAGGACCTTGCGCAGGTTTGGCGTGTAGAAGCCGTAGTCGGGGCCGAGGATCGTGAAGTCGGCGACCGCGACGACGACCAGGAGGACCACCGGCACAACGGCGCTCTTGACGACTGTGATCCAGTGCGGGTGATCTTGCAGGACGAGGTTCTCGCCGGGAAGGAGCTTGCTCATGGCCGCGTATTCTCCATGTTTTTACGGAAGCTGGAGGAGGGTCAGCAGCGCTCCGGCCGCCAGGTATGGACCGTAGGCGATCGTGCCTTTCACTGAGCGGTGCATGACGATGAAGGCGATGGCTCCGACCGCCGCGAGCAGGACGCCGTAGAAGAGCGCGGTCAACGTGTACGGCCAGCCGAGCAGCAGGCCCATGAACAGGGCGAGCTTCACGTCCCCGAACCCGAGCGCCTCAGCCTTGAAGATCGCGGACCCGGCGAACGAGAGAAGCAGGAACAGCAGGCCCGCGGCCACCCCCATCCCGATGCCCGCAAACCACGCCTGGTGCCAGAGTCCCAGGTTGCTGCCCACCAACGGCGTGAGCGTGACCAGGAGCGCGAAGACCATCGCTGGAAACATCACCCGGTCGAGGATGAGGTGGTGCTCGAAGTCGAAGAAGATGACCTGGACCAGGACGAGCACGAACAGGCTGCGAACGATGAGCAGCGGTAACGACGTGATCTCAAAGCCGTAGATCGCAAACAGCGCGGCGCACAGCACCGGCGGGCCGTATTCCTGCCACCACCTGCGCCCGGGCTCCAGCCCTTCGAGCACCCCCAGCTTGACCGACCCCCACCTGACGAGCGAGCCGCCGGCGGCGCCGACGACCGCCCACAGCAGGGCGATCAGGTACGGGTTCACGGTTGGAGAGTCTCCCGCATCGCCTCGAGCGGCGCGCTCTGGCCCGTCCAGAGGAGGAACGAGATCGCGCCCTGCGAGAGCAGGACCTCCCAACCGTCGACCGTCCTCAGCCCAAGCGAGCGTGCCTTGCGCACGAGCGGGGTTCCGCCGCTCACGTAGACGAGGTCGATCACCGCGCCCTCGCGCGGCAGCGCCGCCGGGCGCAGGGGCATCTCCTCGCGCCTGCCTAGCGGGGTTGCATTCACGAGCACGTCGGCCGAGCGGGTCAGCGCCGCGACCGACGGGTCGTCCCATCGCACCTTCCGTCCCGGTACGTCGGCCTCCTCGGGATGCCGCGTCACAAACGTCAGATGCGCTCCTTCCATCGCCGCGGCGGCCGCGCGGGCGGCGCCGCCGGCGCCGAGGATGACCGCGTTCACACTCTCCGGGTCGACACCGACCTGTTCAATCGCCGCCCGGATCGCGGGGATGTCGGTGTTGTAGCCGCCGAGACGGCCGCGGTCGTTCACGATCGTGTTCACTGCGCGCGCGCGCACCGCATCGGGGGCGATCGTGTCGAGTTGATCCATCACGGCCTGCTTGTACGGGATGGTGACGTTGGCCCCGCCGACATCCTGTGCCCGGAGCTCCGCCACTGCTCCGCGAAGCTGCGCCGGCGAAACGTCGAGCAGGTCATATGTCCAGTCCATCCCCAGCGCCTGAAAGGCGGCGTTGTGCATGGCGGGGCTGTGGGAGTAGGAGATCCCGTCGCCCAGCAAATAGATCTTCAGCTGCCGCTCACGCCGTACTGCTGCTTGTCGCGCTCAAAGTCCTGCTCGTTGGTCTCGAAATGCGTCGTGCCCTGCCTGTCTGTGAAGTAGAAGAGGAAGTTCGTCTTGGGAGGATTGATGCACGCGGCCAGCGCGGCTTTGCCAGGGTTGCTGATGGGGCCGGGCGGCAGTCCGGCGTGGATGCGCGTGTTGTATGGCGAGTCGAGCTGCAGCTCCGCAAAAGTCGGCTCGGGGGTCAGGCGCCCGAGCGCGTAGAGCAAAGTCGCATCGACGCCCAACGTCATGTTGATCTTCAGCCGGTTGTAGTAGACGCTGCAGACGTTTCCGCGGTCGGTTGCCGTCTTGTTGTTCGCCTCACGGTCGACCATCGAGGCCAGGATGACGATGGTCCGGATGTCCTCAGCTGGACGCCCTGACGTCGGTTGCGTGATCTGCGACCGCCAGTCGGCCGAGAAGACGGTACCGAACTGCTCCAGCTGCGCCTGGACGAGGCCCTTGGCCCCGACGACCGGGTCGACCAGGTACGTGTCCGGGAACAGGTAGCCCTCGAATGGGAAGTCAGCGTTGGTCGGTCGCGCGGGCAGGAACTTGTACGTGGCAGCCCACGCGGGATCCTTCGCGACCCGGAGGTAGTCGGCGCCTGTGATGTAGCTGGGCGCGGTGCCGAGCTTCTTCTGGTCGACCAGCGCGGCCTGGTAGCGGAGCGGGAATCCTTCCGGAAACGTGATCGTCTTCTCGTCGGGACGCCCGTGCTGCAGGGCGCTGACGATCTGGCTGAGCGACATGTTGGAGTTGAGCACAAACGAGCCCGCCTGGAACTTCGGCCCGGCGTTGGTCGCGCGCGTGTAGACGTCCCACGCGATCGTGCTCCGGATGAGGTGCAGGTCATAGAGGTCGGTGCCGATCTGAGTTGGCGTCTCGCCCGGGTCGATGTGAAAGCTCACGTTCTGGCCCGACGACGAGATCGGCGTGTTGACGTTGAAGTTCCACCAATCGATTCCGCGCGAGACAAGGAAACCCAACAGGGCAAGGACCACGACCACGGCGATCAGGCGTCTCACTCGACTCGGTCCTCTTCGAGCGCTTCCATCACGCGCTTGAACTCGTCCGCGTCGACCGTCTCGAGCCCACCCTCGGTCTCGCGCAGGAGCAGCACCCGGTCGGGGTCGCTCGTGTCCTCGACCAGGTAGAACGTCACACCATCGAGGTCGAAAGCATCGTGCAGCGTGAACCGGCGCTCGACCCCGGCGTCATCGATCAGCGTGACCTCTTCGCTCAACGACGTCGGTCGAGATGTGACTGCAGCAGCATTACCGCGGCCACCCGGTCGACGGTGACGCGTCGCTTCGCGCGGCGGACACCGCCCGCGATCAATGAGCGCTCCGCCGCGACGGTGGTGAGGCGCTCGTCCACGAGCTCGACCGGCAGGCCGGATGCTTTGCGAAGCGAGTCCGCAAGCTCGCGTGCCGACTTCGCTTCGGGTCCGTACGAGCCGTCCATGCGGCGTGGCAACCCGACGATGATGCGAGTCGCCTCTTTGTCGCGCGCGATCTCACCCAGGCGAGACGCAAGCGTTTCCGGCGGCGCGGCCTCGACGGTGGCAAGCGCCTGGGCGATCGTCCCTGTCGGGTCGCTGATGGCAAGTCCCACCCTCTTCGACCCGGGATCGACCGCCAGCACCCGCACTACGGCGATCGTTTGGGCGACGCCGACGGGCTGGGCGAAGCTTGCGCCGCCGCCGCGGCCGACGGCGCGTTCGACTCGACGACGTAGTGCAGCGTGATCCGGCGGTCGAGCAGCGGCATCAACGGGAGTGCCAGGGGCTGCTCCTTGATCGCGACCGACTTGATCGGCAGCTTCTCGAGGAAGAAGCGTGCCTGCGCCACCGGCCGGCCCACGATCGAGGCTCGGATTTTCTCCTCATCCAGCTTCGGCGCAACGTAGGCCGAAGCGCTGCCCACGAAGACGAGGAAGCCGCCCTTGGCCGAGCTCAGAAGCCGGTACTGGACCTGGATCGGGCTCTCGGTCAGCAGCTGCTGATCGTTGGGCACGAGCCGCGTCAGGTGCGTCTTGTAGGCCTGGATGACGTCGGCGTCGTTGTAGAAGTCGCCTTCGCCACTGACGGTCATCGTGCCCGTGAAGCTCGGCACCTTCTCCTGCGGCTGGTGGTCGGTCGTGAACTGCGGCGGGCCGAAGATGATCGTCTCGGCCAGCCTCTCGCCGGGCTGTCCGCCGGAGGAGAGCTCCTGCGCGATCGTCTGGTGGATCGACTGCTCGAGCTGCGCCCGCGCCGCGTCGAAGTCGGACACCGTCATCTGCGGGGTAGAGGAAGGATCGGTACCGTTGCCGGTGGCCTGCGGGTTGGTGACGTGGACTTTTGAAGCATCGAACGGCCCGCAGCATTCTTCGATCTGAGTGATTGTGTGGTCGCCGACGTTTCCGGCCGAGCCAGGCTTCACGGCGATTACGTTCACGGTCTTCTGGCCCCCGTTCCAGGGCACAACGGTGTCACCAGACGTCTGGGCAAATTCGAGGCCGTTGGTGTTCATCAGCCGCTGGCCGTATCTGAACAGGAGTCCTGGCGAGCTCGTGAAACCTGACTTGAGATCGTTCGTATACACGACCTGGCCCGTCGACGGCGCGAGCGGCACGTCGATCGAGCCGGTGACCTTGAAGCCCTGCGAGTTCGACTTCGCGATCACGACCGGCCTCACCTTGATCGGCGGCTTGCCCGGCTGCGCCGGGATCTCGACGTCCTTTTCGGTGAAGGGCGCAGCCTGTGCGATGAGCGTTACGGACGCCGACGGGACGAACACCGTGGCGGCGAAGAGGCCGACGAGGATCAGGGAGATCGCGGTCACGTAGAGCAGGAACCTTCCGGGCTTCAGCTCGGTCGCGGTCTTGGTGAGCAGCCTGGTCGGGGCGCCAATGCCGACATGCGTCGTCGGTGCGATGCGCTCGCGCTGCCACCACCTCCGGATCGGCTGCGCCGTCTCGGCTTCGGACGGGATGCCTTCGCCATCGGGGCTGACCGCGCCGAAAACAGGGAAGCCGCTCTCGGAGGCCATCTTCTGCACGGCCGGGTCGTCGCACACCACGGTCACGCGCTTGCCCAAACGGGCCGAGTAATTGCGAAGCAGCTGGAAGTTGAACCGGCTCTGGCCGATGCGCGATCGCATCGGCAGGACGAGCATCGTGTCCTCGCCGTGGTAGCGGCGAAGACGCTCGACGAGCTCGGGAATCTCCTCTTCTGTTTCGACGTAAATCGGGTTCGTTGCCATGGCGTTTAGTGGTCTCCTGGAGATCTGTTCAGACTTTTATAGCGCTTAGGACCCGTCTCATGACGGTATTCACCGTATCGCGCTCCTCGGCTTCAGTTCGCAAAGCATGGTTGGCCAGGCCCATCGGGGCGATGTCCTGGGGGCTCGACAGCTGTCCCGTGGAGTCGGTCAGGTTGCGCACGTCGGGCGGCACGAGGTGCCTCACGCGCGGCTCCCTGGGGAACGGAAGGCCCGCCGCCCAGTTGTTCTTGACCATCTCGAGGGTCAGCTCGGGGAGGAGGCTGCCGCCTCCGCACAGGTAGATGCTGGAAGGCAGGCGCTCGCCTCGCGAGAGCTCCTTGATGCTGAGGGCAAGCCCCTGCAAAAGCACTTCGGCGTCGGCGCCCAGCAGCTCCGACACCTGGCGGTGCTGGTCCGAGGACAAAAGGCCTTCCGAGTGGCGGAGCTTGCGGGCCTCGGCTTCCTCGTAGCTCAACCCGAAGGCCAGAGCGAGCCGGCGGGTGAACGCACGCCCGCCGAGGTTGAACATGCGCGTGCCCTCGACTCCGCCGTCGCGGATGAGCGCCACGTCGGTGGTGCCGCCACCGACGTCGACGAAGATCCCTCCCTCGGCCCAGATCTCCTCATTGGCGCACGCCCGAGCGAGTGCGTAAGGCTGGGCGACCGCGGCGGCAAGCTCCAGGTCGAGCTCCCGGACCACCGTCTCGATGGCATCGATGTGCGTCATCGGGGCGAAGGTGTTGAAGACGGTGACCTCCAGGTTCTTGCCCGTGAAGCCGACGGGGTTGGTGACCGGGTAGCCGTCGACCCGAACGTTGGTGATCGCCGAGTGCACGAGCCGGGCCTCGAGCTGGCCGTAGCTGCGCTCCAACTCGAGCAGGTGCTGGGCCTCGCGCAGCGCGCGGCGCTGCACCATCTGCAGCATCGTCGACATCTCGCCTGAGCGGACGCGGGACTTGGGGTTCTCACGTGGGTACGCGATGGTCGAGGAGAATCCTTTGATCAGCTCGCCCGCGATGCCGACGACGACCTGGCCGGGCACCGTCTTCGCCATGTCCTCAGCGGCCTCGAGCGCCCGGTTGCACGACTGGATGACCGATTCGAGGTCGGCGATCGCGCCCCCCGACATGGCGGCCGGGCCCTGCGGCTCCCTCCCCACGCCGAGCACCTCGCCGTCGGGACCGTCCCGCCGCACGACCAGGACCTTGATCAGGTCGGTGCCGATGTCCAGCACGGTGAAATGGCGGTAGTAGTCGCTCCGCTTGCGCAGGAACTTGAACTTGCTCACTGGGAGGCGGACCCCCGTGGGGCGGCGAAAGATTTGGTGGACAGGTGGCCGGAGCCGTAGGAAGCGACGAGCACCGCAGCGAGCGCATCCGTCGATGCGTGAGCGAGGAGCGCAGGAGCTGACGACCGGATCCGGCCGCATGGACGCCAAAGCTTCGTCGACATCACGGGGGGCCGCCTCCTAGCTCTTCCGCCAGGCGCTTGAACGCCTCGTCCGCGGGGACGGTCAGCTTGCCGCTGACCAGGTGGGGCCGGCCGCCGCCCGTGCCAAAGAAATCCTTGAGGCGCGTGGCATCGAACTGCGGCACGAGGTCATTGGACACCTTGATGACAAACTTGTCTCCGGCGACAAGGGTTACGACGCCCGAGCGGACCCGTTCGAGGTAGCGGTCGGCGTAGGCCCTCAGCTCTTCGACGCTGGCAGCGTCGACCGTCTCCGCCACGTAGTCCACTCGGCCATGCTTGACCGCCAGGCCGTCTGCGCCTCCCACACGCGCAGAGCGCAGCTGGTCACGGAGCTTGGCGCGATCGCGTTCGGCCTCCTTGAGTTGACCGCGAAGCGCCTCGATGCGCTGTGGCAGCTGCTCCGGACTCACGTTGAAGGACTGGGCGAGCTCGGTCAGCAGGTCGCGTTCACGACGCACCAGCTCGTCCGCCGCCTCGCCGACGACCATGTCGATTCGGCGCAGCCCCGAGCCGATGCTGGACTCGGACACGATGACGGCGGTCCCGATGTCGGCGGTGTTCTTCACGTGTGTGCCACCGCACAGCTCGCAGGTCCAGTCGCCGAAGCACACCACGCGGACGACGTCGCCGTATTTCTCTTCGAACAGGTGCATCGCGCCTTGCGCGACCGCTTCTTTGTACGGCTTGATGCTCTCGTGAAAAGGAAGCGCTTCTCGAACCTTTTCCATGACTCTGCGGTTGATCCGGTCGAGCTCATCCTTCGAGATCGCGCGGTTCAATGGGATGTCGAACGTGGTGTGATCGGGGCCGACCCAGGATCCTTTCTGCACGACCTGCTCGCCAAGAGTTTCGCGCAACGCCTTGTGGAGCAGGTGCGTGGCCGAGTGGTGGCGCATGATCTGACGCCGCCGCTTCATGTCCACCGCTGCGTCGGCCTTCTCCCCCACCCGTACCTCACCGGTGACCACGGTGCCGAGGTGCGCGATGGTGCCCTCCAGAGGTTTTTGTGTGTCTTCGACTCGAACGCGTCCGCTGGGAGTGTCGATCGTCCCGGTATCGCCGATCTGTCCGCCCGACTCCGCGTAAAAGGGAGTCCGCTCGAGAAAGATCTCTATCTCGTCACCCTCCGCGGCGGCCTGAGCGAGGTCGCCGGCTTTGCGGATCGCGAGCACTTTGGTTGCAGTCGTCAGCTCTGTGTAGCCGGTGAACTCTGAGCGGGGGATGTCCTTGGTCACCGCCCAGCGGTGAGGAGTCGCCCGCCTGGATCGGTCGCGCTGCGCCGCCATCTCGGCGCGAAATCCGTCCTCGTCCACCTCGAGCCCGCGTGCCGCGGCCAGCTCACGCGTGAGCTCGAGCGGAAAACCGAAGGTGTCGTGAAGCCGGAAGGCATCGGCTCCCGAGACCGCGCTCGCGCCCCGTGAAGCCACCTTTTCGAATTGCTCCATGCCCTGCTCCAGGGTGCGCGCGAACCGCTCCGTCTCGGTGTCGATCGTCTGGGTTATGAATCGTTCTCGGTCCTTCAGCTCCGGGTAGTGCTCTCTGAACATCGCCACGGTCCGCTGCGCGCCGGCGGACAGCCTTGCGCTCAGAGCGATGTTGCGGCCGTGCAGCGCGGCGCGGCGGATGAGGCGACGCAGCACGTAGCCGCGACCTTCATTCGTCGGCACCACGCCGTCGGCGATGCAGAACGTGATGGCTCGCACATGGTCGGCGATGATGCGCTCGGACAGAGTCGTCGGCTTCTTGCTGTGCTCTCGCACGAATTCGACCAGTGGCGCCAGCACGTCCGACTCGAAGACGTTGCTCTTGCCCTGGAGGATGAAGCTGATGCGCTCAAGTCCCATTCCGGTGTCGATGGCAGGCTTGGCGAGCGGCACCAGCGCGCCATCAGCGATGCCGCGGTTGATCGACTCGGCCGTCGTCGGCGGTCCTGAAAGATCCCCGCGCTGGTCGTACTGCGGCAACACGAGATTCCAGAACTCTGTGAAGCGCGCACAGTGATCGGGATAGCAGTCCGGCTGGCCGCATCCGGCCTCGCGGCCGCGGTCCCACCAGATCTCGGAATCCGGGCCGCACGGCCCTCGTCCAAGTCCCCACCAGTTGGTGCCGTCCCGCGTCACATGTTCCGCGCGAATCGCCGTTTTGGTCGTCCAGATCTCGAAGGCAGCGTCGTCCGAAGGATGGACCGTCGCGCGTAGACGATCGGGTGGCATGCCGAAGCCTTTGGTCACCAACTCCCATGCGAGGGGGATCGCCGTCTCTTTGAAGTAGTCGCCCGTGGGTGCGAAGTTGCCGAGCATCTCGAAAAACGTGAGGTGACGTTCGGTTTTCCCGACCTCTTCAATGTCGCCGGTGCGCAAGCATTTCTGGGCGCTCGCCAGCCTGGGCGCGGGCGGCCGGCTAAAGCCCAGGTAGTAGGGCTGAAGCGGCTGCATTCCGGCCGAGATGAAGAGCGTGCTCGGGTCGCCGTGCGGCACCAGGGGCGCGCTGGGCAGGACCAGATGCTCCCGACTCGCGAAATGCTCTAGAAAGCGCGTGCGGATCTCGTTCCCGGTCACGGGGTCGATCTAGTTTAGGGCGACTGCCCGACGCCGCCATTCGTGCCCGAGTGGCGCAATCACCGCCGATGGCCTCATGGGGCGAGGCGTTCGATGCGCCAGGCGTCGCCGGAGCGGCGAACGTAGCGCAGCCGGTCGTGCAGGCGGTCCTCCCGGTTCTCCCAGAACTCGATCCAGGTTGGCTGCAGCGCGTAGCCGCCCCAGCCCTTGGGCAGCGGCACCTCATCCGGATACTTCTCCGCCAGCTCGAGCACGCGGCGCTCGAGGACTTCGCGCGAGCGAATCACCTTGCTTTGCGGCGATGCCAGTGCCGAAAGCTGTGCGCCACGCGGCCGGCCGGCGAAATACGCGAGGGATGCCGCGTGTCCGACCTTTCGCACCGGACCGTAGACACGGACCTGGTGCCGCGTGACCGCCCAGTAGAAGACGAGCGCCGCACGCCGGTCATGCGACAGGTCGCGGCCTTTACGGCTGGCGTAGTTGGAATAAAAGAGGAAGGTGCCATCGAGGATGCCCTTGAAGAGAACCATCCGCGCCGACGGGCCTTCTTCGCCGGTCGTGGCGAGTGTCATCGCTTCGGGCTGCAAGGCGCCGGCCTGGGTGGCTTCGCGAAACCAGCGGTCGAAAAGCAGTATTGGATCGCGCGGTGCCTCCGCTTCGAGCAGCGGCATCAGTCAGCGCTTTCTTGCGGCACGTATTTGCGCAGCTGCTCGAGCGCAGCGCGCTGCAGCCGCGACACGTGCATCTGGCTGATGCCGAGCCGGCGCGCGATCTCCGACTGCGACATCTGCTCGTAAAACCTCATCGCCATGATCGCTCGCTCACGCGGGGTCAGGTGCTCCATGGCGCGATCGAGCACGTCGCGCATCTCCACCCGCTCCAGCTCCGGGTCCGCGCCGCCGATCTGCTCGGCCACCGATCGATTGTCCTGGCCGTCGCCGGACGAGATCGGCTGGTCGAGCGAGACGGGCACGTAGGCGGGGCCCATCTCCATCGCTTCCGTGACGTCATCGGGCGTGACGCCGAGGCGCTCGGCGAGCTCGCTCACGGTCGGCTCGCGACCCAGCTCGTTCTTCATCTGCTCGTTGACGCGGACCACCGACTGGTGCAGCTCTTGCAGCCGGCGCGGGAAGCGGATCGCGGTTCCCTTGTCGCGAAAGTAGCGCTTGATCTCTCCCGCCACTGTGAGCGTCGCGAAGGTTGTGAACTCGTAACCGAGGTCGGGGTCGAATCGCTCGATCGCTTTGATCAGGCCGAGATAGCCGACCTGGACGATGTCATCGAGCGGCTCGCCGCGGTTCTGAAACTTGCGAGCCAGGAAGTAGACGAAATCGTGATATGCGTCGACCAGCCGCGCGCGGATGCGGTCGCGCTCGGCCGGGTCATTGCTTTCCTTGTAGCGGCGATGGAGCGCCCGCAGCTCCTCGCGGGGAATCCGCGTCGATGAGGCCAATACCGATTAAGTGTCCGCCGGTCGGGGATCAGCCTGCCAGGTGCTTGACCATGCGGAAGCTCACGTGACCCGTCAGCGGCTCGATCGACGGCCGGAAGTCGTCGACGAAGCAGCGGATCATCTCGTAGGCGAGCCGCTGCAGCTCAGGGTCAATGTGCGTCTCGTGCCTGGGCAGCGGCAGCGCGGCACCCGTCGGCATGAGGTCGACGTCGACGACGAGCGCCCTGTTGGTGGCGAAGTAGGTCAGCTTCAGGTCGGCCGGAGTGCCGAGGTCGTCGGCCGCGGCGATTGCGCTGTCACATGCCTGCGTGAGCGCAATCGCCAGCTCGTCCAGGTCCATCAGGCTCAGGCCGAGCTGGCCGCCCAACGTGGTGGCCACGCGTTTGGCCACCGGGATGAAGGCGGAAGCCGCGGGAATCTTGAGCTCCGCCAGGTTGCGCTTGGCCATGAGGGGTCGGGCTACTCCTCCAGGTTCGTCGCGCGCTGCATCTTCCGGGCTGCAGTCGCCTCGAGCTCTTCACGCTTGCGCTTGGCGGCCGCGACCCCATCCTGGATCGCTTTGCCGACCGGGTGCTCGGGATCGGTGACCATGGTCCGCGCTCGCTGCGCCGCCTCGCGCGCACGCTGGACCGTCTCGCTGCCGCTCAGCTCGATCGTCTTGCTGCGCAGGCCTTCGATCTGCTCCTTGCCGGGCCCGGTCGCGATGTACGCGCCGACCGCCAGGCCGACGAGGCCGCCGAGGATGAACCAGCCGAAACCGCCGCCGCCGTTCTCGTTGTCAGCCATGGCTAACCTCCTCTAACCGAGCGAACAAGGCTCTCTCCCGCCACCCTCACGCCGTGTGCGGCTGCGCCGATGCCGCGGCCCACGGCCGCCAGTCCGCGACCGCCTGTCCTGAGGCCGACATTCACGCCTGAGGTGATGTCGTTCACGTTCTCGATCGTCTGTCGCACCTCGGGCAGCGTCTCCTTCAGCTCTTCGTTAGTCGTGTCGAGCAGCTCCTCCACGGCACCAAGTGTTCCGCGAAGCCTGATGAGCAACGCGGCCAGGGCGAGCGCCACGACCAGGGCGGCCACCCCAAACGCGAGCCACATGAAGCTCTGACTGCTCAAGGACTGAATACCCGCAGCACGCGGACCGCAAACACACCCGCAATAGTAAGTGCGGGTTCTCTAGTTGCTGGGCTTTGGTTCGGTCGGTTCGCGGTTGGGTCGCGGCACGAATCGGGCGAGCGGCTGCAGGAGCAGCGCGAAGGGCAGGGCCGGCAGCACGTTGGCCTGGCCGAGGCGAATCGACGGCAGCCCGAGGAAGTCCCAAAGCTGGCCCAGGCCGAAGCCGAGCACCGTCATCAGGAGGATGGGGATGTACGCGCGCCGGCGGTAAGGAAGGAAGGCGTAGCAGAGCTGGGAGACGATCAGCACGAGCAGCACGGCCACGATCAGGCCGGGTGGGATGAGCTTCACAGCCGGCCGAAAGGTGCTCCCGCCGGGTTACGAGGGTGGGTTGTCCTGAGCATGCTCAGGTGGGTCCCCTGCCTCGGCTCTCCAAGTCCCGTCCAAGCGGGCGTTTGGTCGACCTTGCGGACTCCGGGGTCCCGATGATGAACTGTTGGGCAACGCGCACGTCACCCGCAGCCCATTGGGAGCGCCTCAATACTACGAAACAGGTTTCTTGGGCGGGACGACTTGAATGTGAAGCTCTTCGAGCTGCCTGGGGTCCACCTGGCTCGGCGCGCCCAGCATCAGGTCCTGGTGGCTCTGGGTCTTCGGAAATGCGACCACGTCCCGGATGTTCTCGGTGTCGGTGACCGCCATCATCAGCCGGTCGATGCCGGCCGCGATTCCACCGTGCGGCGGCACGCCGTACTCGAACGCGTCGAGCAGGTGTCCGAACTGGGATTGAATCCTCTCCCGGCTCATGCCGAGGATCTCGAAGACTCGTTCCTGCAGCCCGCGGTCGTGGATGCGGATGCTCCCACCCGACACCTCGAACCCGTTGGCCACGCAGTCGTACGCACGGGCCCTCACTTCATACGGGCGCTCGCCCAACAGGTCCATGTCCTCGGGCCACGGCGACGTGAACGGATGATGACCGTAGGTCAGGTTGCCCTGGTCATCCTCTTCGAACAGGTACATGGGATAGATCCACGCGAACTTCCATTCCCCGTGGCGGACGAGCTTTCGGCGCCGCGCGATCTCCCGCCGCAACAGGCCCATCACGGTCTCCGCTTTTCGGCGACGGTCGGCGACCAGGAGCACGATGTCGTCGGCTCCCGCGCGGACGGCTGCGCGGATGGCGGACATCTCACCTTCGCTGATGTGGCGGTCCAGCGGGCCCGGAATCCAGGCCAGCCCCTTCGCGCCTGCCCCTTTGGCCAGCAGGGCGAGCTCGTCGAGCTCGCGGCGGCTCATGTCCTTTCCGCCAGGGACGGCCAGACATCGCACGACGCCGCCCGCGTCGAGCGCGGAGCGAAAAACGGTCGCGCCTGACCCTCGCAGCGCGTCGCTGACGTCCGCGATCTCGAGCTCGTACCGCAGGTCTGGCTTGTCGGTCCCGTACCTCAGGAGCGATTCCTGCATGTCGATGCGTTGGAACGGCGTCGGGATCTCGATCCCCAACACGTCTTTCCAGACAGTCGCCCACAAACCTTCGATCAGCGCGAACACGTCCTCCTCGGTGCAGAAGGACATCTCGACGTCGAGCTGCGTTATCTCCACCACGCGGTCCGCCCGAAGGTCTTCATCGCGCAGGCAGCGCGCGATCTGGTAGTAGCGCCCGATCCCGGCCACCATCAACAGCTGCTTCAGCTGCTGCGGCGACTGTGGCAGGGCAAAGAATTCGCCGGGATGAAGGCGCGAGGGAACGATGAAGTCACGCGAACCCTCGGGCGTGCCCTTGAGCAGCATGGGCGTCTCGACTTCCATGAACTCGTTCGCATCCATGTAGCGGTGAATCGCCTGCACCACGCGATGTCGGAGCTCGAGGTTTTGAGTCATCTTCGGCCGCCGGATGTCGAGGTAGCGGTACTTCAGCCGGAGTGCCTCGTCGGCCTCGACGTCGTCCTCGATCGCGAACGGCGGCGTCTTGGCGACCGAGATCACCTCGAGGTCCGATGCGGCGACCTCCACCTCGCCTGTGGGCATGCGTGGGTTTTCTGCGCCGGGCCGGCGCCGCGCAACCTTGCCCTCGACCCGGACCACGAACTCCGAGCGCAGGTCCGACGCCGTCGTGTGCGCCTGCGGCGCGTGGGCGGGGTTGAACACCACCTGGACCGTGCCCCAGCGGTCGCGGAGGTCGATGAAGATCAGACCGCCATGGTCGCGACGCCGCGCCACCCATCCGTACAGCTCGAGCTCGCGACCTTCGTCGGAGGCGCGCAGCGAGCCGCAGTGCGGGGCGGAAAAGCCGCTCATGCGAGACGGGTCGGCAACTCTACCCATGCCAGGTCAGTCTGCTCGCCGCTCGACATGTTGCGCAGCCTGGCGGTCCTCTTCGCAGCGTCTTCCGGAGTGAGCAGCACGACAAACTTCGCGCCGAGCTTGTTCGCCGAGCGCATCTTCGCCGTCAGGCTCTTCGGCTCGTAGTCGACCGCCGTCGAACGCACCGAGCGGCAGATGCGCGCGACCTCGGCGGCTTCGACCGCGAGGTCTCCGTCAGGCAGCACCAGCACGTCGGCCGCGGGGCTGATCGCAACTTCCTCGGCCTTCGCCGCCATCAGCTCGGTGACGCGATCCAGGCCGCCCGCGAACCCGACGCCTGGTGTCGGGGGCCAGCCCTCCGCCTCCGCCAGGCCGTCGTAGCGGCCGCCAGAAGCCAGCGCGTCCTGCTGCCCGGTCGCGCCACCCGGATAGAACTCGAACACTGTCCGTGTGTAGTAGTCGAGGCCGCGCACCAGGTAAGGGTGGTGCTGATATCCGATGCCGGCGCCCTCGAGGAGCCGCCGCACCGCCGCCCAGTGTGCGGCGCACTCGTCACACAGGTGGTCGGTGATTCGAGGCGCGTCGGCCTTGAACGGCTGGCACTGCGGCACCTTGCAGTCGAGCAGGCGCAGAGGATTCCGCTCGAGGCGGAGCTGGCAATCGCCGTGGAGCTGGGATTTCAAAGGACGGTAGTAAGCCTTCAGGCGCTCGAGGTAGGCCGGCCGGCACTTGCCGTCGCCGATGCTGTTGAGCTCCAGGCGCAGGTCCTGGAGACCGACCTGGTGCAGCCACTCGCTTGCCAGCTCGATCACCTCTGCGTCCAGCCCCGCCGCCGCGCTGCCGATCGCTTCCACGTTGAACTGGAAGAACTGCCGGTACCGGCCCTTTTGTGGCCGGTCATACCGAAACATCGGACCGAACAAATAAAGACGCGAGGGCTGCGGACCCTGGTTGAGGCCGCCTTCGAAGTAAGCGCGTACCACTCCCGCGGTCGCCTCCGGTCGCAAGGCCAGGTTTCGCCCTCCGCGGTCGTCGAAACGATAAAGCTCTTTGGCCACCGCATCGGTGTCCTCTCCCACGCGCTCGATCAGCTCGGCGTGCTCGAGGATCGGAGTGATGATCTCCTCGTAGCCGAACCGCCGCCCGACCTCCGCCGCCCCTTGCTGCGCCGCCCTCCACAGCGGCATCTCGGCCGGAAGGATGTCGCGCACGCCGCGGACGGCTTTGATCGGTTCGGTACGGGCCATCGGAGTGTTCGATTGTAAGAAGCGGTGGTGCGGCGGGTTAAACTCTCGCGCCGGTGACAACGGCATATGTGCAGCTGGTCTCGGTGATCCTCGCGTCGCTGGCGCTGATCATGGGCGCCTACCTGCTCATCATCGGCAAGCGGCCGTGGCGTGGCGGCGAGAAGTCAGACGTGGCGCCGCGCGTGAGGCTGCTCGGCCTGAGCTACATCCTCGTTTTCGGTGCCGCCATGATCCAGATCATCGCCCAGCCGTCCGGCGTCGAAGCCGAAGCCCTCGGTGGGTTCATGGTGTTGGGCGGGATGATCGTGATCATCGTCGTCTACCTCGAAGCGCGGGCCTCACGGCGGGCATCGCACGAAGACCGTCTGGACACGCGGCTCAGAAGCTAGAGCCCGGCCTTCTCTCGGTTCGTGCGGTAGCCCACCGCGGCTTGCAAGGCCTCGCTCAGCTCTTCGAGGCGCACGGGCTTGCTCATGTAGTCGTCGAAGCCCGCGCGCATGCAGCGCTCCTGGTCACCCGGCCCGGCCATGGCCGTGAGCGCGATCAGGCGCGGCCGGTTGCCCCGTGGCCAGCGGCGGCAGATGGCCTCCGCCGCGACAAGGCCGTCCATCTCCGGCATCAGCACGTCCATCAGCACGGCGTCATATGGCTCCTGAGCCACCGAGGCGACCGCCTCGCGACCGTTGGAGACGACGTCGGCGGTGTGGCCCAGCTTGCTGACCAGCCGCTTCAAGAGGTTCTGGTTCAACGCGTTGTCGTCCGCGACCAGGACGCGAAGCGCACCCGGTTCCACCTGACGCGCCGGCTGCGGTTGGGCACCGCGCCCGCCGACCTGGATCATCACGTCGTGCAGCGTCCGCGGCGGCACCGGCTTGGTGAGCGTCGCCTGGATCAACCCGCTGTCGGCCGCGGCGGCTTCGACGGGACCTAGAGCCGCCGACGCGATCAGCACGATGGGCATCTGCTCGGGACCTCGTGAGGCTCGAAGCGCGGTGGAGATCTCCAGCCCGTCGATGGCCGGCGGGCGATGCTCGATCAGCGCGATGTCGAACGAACGCCCGACCTGGATCGCGCCGAGCGCCTCTTCGGTGGTCGCCGATGTGGCCGTGGCTCCCCACTGCTCGACCTGGAGCGCGAGGACGCGCTTCTCGGTCGGGTCGGGGGCGATGATCAGGACGTGCATCGCCTCGAGGGTCAGCAACGTGGTGGCCATCGCTCCAGGCAGGCTCTCGCCGAGGACGGTGAAGCCGAAGGTGGTGCCCGCGTCCGGCCCCGCCTCCACCCCTCCCTGCTCCACGCGAAGCTCACCGTCCATCATCTCGACCAGCTGCTTGGTCGTGCGCAGGCTCAGCACGGCCAGCCGGTCGCCTGGTTCGAGCTTGTCGTAGGGACCGGTCACGCCGTCGAGACCGCCACGAAGGATCCTCGCCGGCACGCCCCGACCGGTGTCGCGGATGTTGAACTGCAGCGCCACGAGGCCGCCGCGGTCTTCCGACGACAGCTCGATGCCGACCCCACCGCGATACGTGCGATCGACCGCGCCGTGCAGCAGCGTCATTAGGATCTGCTCGAGGCGCCGCGAGTCGCCAATCAGGACGTTCGGTACTTCCGGCGCAGCACTAAAGGAGATGTCGAGGCCCTTCGCGCCCGCCGCCTCAGAGACGAGGGCGAGGCAGCTCTCGACGGTCGAGCGGACGTCAAACGGGTGCAGCGCGAGCTCGAACTCGCCACTCTCGATGGTGACCGCGTCGAGCACCTCGTCCACGATGCGCGCGACCTGCTCGGCGCCCGTCTCGACGATCGCCGCCAGGTCGCGCTCCTCCCTCGTCTCCGCGCCGGTGGAAAGCAGGCCGGCCGCGCCGATCACCGCGTTGAGCTGGTTCCGCAGTTGGTGGCCGACGTCGGCCAGCAGCTCCGAATCGACCTGGATCAGGCGGTGCGGATGCCCGTCGGCGTGTTGCTCGGGTGGCTCCGCACCGACGTCGCGAAACTCTCCCATCAGTAAAGCTGCTCCGTCGGTGGTTGATTCACCTGCGTGAACATCGAAATCGGAAACTCCACTCCGTTGGTCTGGAAATGCGCGAAGAAGTTGGAGCGGGTCCCGGTCGGGGTGTGATAGCCGACCGCGCGACCGTCGGGTGTGACCCCGACCTGCCGGAACGAGAACAGCTCCTGCAGGGCGATCTCACCGTCGACCATGCCGAGCACCTCGGCCACGCTCACGATCTTCCTCGCGCCGCCACGCAATCTCTCGGTCTGCACAACGATGTTGATCGCCGACGCGATCTGTCCGCGGATGGCGCGTGACGGAAGCTCGGTCCCGGCGAGGAGGACCAGCGTTTCGAGACGTGTGATCGCGTCGCGCGGGTTGTTGGCGTGCAGCGTGCTCATCGAACCGTCATGGCCGGTGTTCATCGCCTGGAGCATGTCCAGCGCCTCGCCACCCCGGACCTCGCCGACGATGATCCGGTCGGGACGCATGCGCAGCGAGTTGCGCACCAGGTCGCGAATCATGATCTCGCCGTGTCCTTCGACGTTGGCTGGTTTGGACTCGAGGCTGATCACGTGGACCTGGCGCAGTCGCAACTCGGCCGCGTCTTCGCACGTGACGATTCGCTCGTTGGCGGGGATGAACCCGGACAGGACGTTGAGCAGAGTCGTCTTGCCGGAGCCGGTGCCACCAGAGACGATGATGTTCAGCCGGGTCTTCACCGCCGCGTCGAGATACTCGAGGATCCCCTCGCTCGAGCCGCCGGTGGCCACGATCTTCTCAGGGGTCAACACCTCGCGGCCGAACTTGCGGATCGTCAGGCACGGGCCGTAGATCGCGACCGGTGGGATGACGACGTTCACGCGCGAGCCATCCTTCAATCGCGCATCGCACATCGGCTCCGACTCATCCACGCGCCGTCCGATCGTTGAGACGATCCTGTCGATGACGCGCCGCAGGCTGGCCTCGTCCTCGAAGGCGAGGTTGGTCAGCTCGATCCGGCCGCGTCGCTCGACGAAGATCTGCTCCGGCCGGTTGACCATGATCTCGGTGATGTCCGGGTCGCGCAGCGGCGCCTCCAGCGGACCGAGCCCGATGACCTCGTCGAAGAGGATCTCGACCAGGCGCTCCCGGTCGGCCGCGGTGACCAGCGCGGCCGGGGGCTTGAGCCGGAAGTGCTCGTCGGTCAGCTGCATGAGGAGCCGCCTGATGCCCGCGCGGTTGGTGATGTCGATCGCCGCGGCGTGCCGTCGCAAGAGGTCGGAATGGATCTCCGCCTTGGCGGCGGCCAGCGCGGGGCTGAGCACGGCCGGGCCCTCGACGCGCGGCGTCTCCACCACGGCGATCGTCCCCTCTCGCGCCACCGCCCGCCGCTCCACCGGGGCGATGCTGGGCACCCCGTCGATCGGCGTCTGCGGTCCGGTGACGGGGGTCTGCGGTCCGGTGACGGGGGTTTGCGGCCCGGTGACCGGGGTTTGCGGCGCGGTTGCCGGCGTCTGCTGGTAGCGGCGGTCGAACCTCTCGGAAAGCTTCATCGCGGCCTGCTCACCGCACGCCGCAGGAGACGGCGGTAAGCTCGGTCGGCAGTCTTCTTGACCGTCTGGTCTGGATCAGCCTCCGCAAGACGATGGAGGCCGTCGGCGGCGGAAGGGTCGCCGATCATGGCCAGCGCCTTGCAGGCCGCCAGCCGAACCGGCAGCGGCCATCTGCGGTCATGCGCGATCCCGAGCAGCGGCGACACGCGGAGCACGTCCCGGCGGAGGCCGCAGGCGAGGACCGTGGCGACTGCCGCGCGCTCACTCGCCGGCTGACGCATCAGCGCCTCGATGTCCACGTCGGAGGCGGCGCGCGACAGCGCGATGGCAAGGCGGTACAGGGGGATCCCGTCGGCGGAGGCCATGATCTGCTCGACCGCCCGCCGGCCCCCCAGCCGGGACAGCGAACGCACTGCGGCGTCCTGCACCGGAGGGCTGGCATCCTGCAGCAGGTCCGCGATCCAGACGATCGACTCGGACAACCGGGCCGCGCCGCAGATCCTGGCCGCCGCGGCCCGCGTGGCGGGGTGGGGGCTGGCGAGCGCGTTCAGGAGGTCGTCGTGCAGCCCGGAGCGACGCAGCAGCTCGTGCGCCATGAAGTGCCCGAGGACGCCTACCCCAGGGCGGTCGAGGGCGGATTCGAACACGGCCGCCACGGCCACGGGGTCGGCCAGCAGCTCAGCGCTCGTGGCGTTAAGAACCGCCGCACGCTCGCCCGCGAGGGCAGAGTTAAGCACCCGCTCAACACGTCCGGCCAGCCGGGAACGTACGGCCGTGCGGACTGAGGGCTGCGTCGGCAGCCGTGTATTTGAGCCATTGCTGCGAAGCGAAGGGTCCATTTGGGGGGCGGTTGGTACAGTATCGGCGTTTTGAACGCCCGTGAGGTTCCTGAAACCTTACAGCGGGCGCGGGAGGAAAGGCCACGTCAGATGGGCGCTAGCGGCAGCGCACCATCCGGAGACCAGACGCCGTCCGCACTGCAGATGCGGATGCGGATCCTGGAAATATCGCCTGTTTTCTCAGACCTTAACGACGGCCTCCTCCGAGCGGTCGCGCGGAGGATGCGCGCCGTGGCCCTCGCCGCCAGGGATACCCTGCGGCTCGGAGGCGCGGGGGGCGACATAGTCGTCTTCCTCGCCTCGGGCCAGGTCGAGGAGTCGGTCACGGACGCCACCGGCAAGGTCCTTCTCACGCGGCGGCCCGCGCCCGGCGACCTGGTCATCCTCCCCGCCCCCCGGACGGGCGACCGGTATGTGACCAATATCTACGGCCTCACCGACGCGGTCCTCCTGACCCTGGACCGCGACGGCATGCTGGAGGGGCTGGGGTCGGACGTCGAGAAGGTCGCGCTGATGCTCGACAGGCTGTGGGAGCAGGAGCTGTCGGCAGCCGCCGCCGCCGAGGCACAGACCGCCTCGCGGACCGCCGCGCCGATCGTCGCCGTCTTCTCCGCCAAGGGCGGGGCGGGCACGACGACGCTGGCCATCAACACCACGGCGGCCCTGGCTCGTAAGTACCCGCGGCAGGTGCTGCTCATCGACCTGGCGGCGCCCTTCGGGCACGCGGCCCTTTTTGCCGACCTCATCGCGACGGGCTCCGTGGCGAGCGCGACCAAGGCGTCCGAGGCGGATTTCGAGCCCGTGCTTCGGGGCAACATCGTCAATCACAAGACCGGAATGGGCGTCCTGCCGGGAACCCTCCGGCCAGAGGAGGTCGACACCCTGACCGGGGAACGTGTCGGCCGCGTTCTTGACGTGGTGGTGGCATGGCAGAAGCTCATCGTGGTCGACCTGGGGACCTCCCTGGCCGAGGCGGCGCTCGCCGTGATCGAACGCGCGGAGTGCCTGGTCATCGTCGTGCCGCCCGAGATCGCGGCCATGACCGACGCCCGCCGCTCGATCGCGATCTTCCGGGACATCATGAACGTGCCCGATCACCGGATGGAGCTGGTGTTGAACCAGCGATCCCCCCACCCACCGCTGGACCGCGCCGCTGTGGAATCGATCCTCGGCCGCAAGATGTCGGTGGTCGTCGGTTTCGACGACTCGCGTCCTGAAGACTCGACGCTCGCCGGTGGACTCGTCTTGCAGCACGACCCGAACTCGATGGTGTCGCGAGGGGCGAGCGACATCGCGCGGGTGATCCTGACCAGCCTCAAGCTCGATGGGTAGCCGCCGGCGTAGTCGCACAGGGCAGGCGCTCGTTGAGTTCGCCATCGCCCTGCCGGTGCTGGCCCTCCTCATTGCGGGCGTGCTCGAGATGGGACGCGGCTACTCGTTCGCCGTCGCGACCTCCGACGCCGCTCGCGACGCCGCACGGTACGTAGCCGGCAAGACCTCGAGCACCAACGGCCCCGGGCTGGCCGCCATGTGCACCCTGGTCACCTCCGACCTCGCCGCGATGACCTCCAATGTCACCTGTCCCACGCAGGTCAATCACGCACCTCCTTTCGTAGTCGGCACCGACTACACCAAGCCGGTCGCCGGGCAGGCGGTGGTTGCCGTGTACTGCGGCTCCAGCGCCAACTGCGCGGGCTCCATCACCACGCTCTACCAATCCGAGGTCGACGTCTATGTGTATTACGGGTTCAGCGACCTCAACATCCTCGGCGGCGGGATCACGATCCAGGGGTCGAGCCGCGCCACGACGGCCTGGTGAGACTTTCCAAATCCGGCCAAGCCCTCCTGGAGTTCGCGCTCATCGCGCCCGTGGTGCTGCTGATGATCGGCGCGACCGTCGACCTCGGTCGCGGCCTGTTGATCTACACCATGCTTCAGGGCGCGTCGCGCGATATGGCGCGACAGGCGGTCCTTGAGTACTACAGCGGCTCCAACACCCTGCCACCGACGTGCACGGCTCTTGCCACGCCCTGCTCGCTGGGTCCGCTGACCAACGGCGCGCACCAACTGGACGCCCTCGGCATGTCCGTCGTCTACCAGGACTCGACCGCAATCAGCAGCCCGCCTTCATACGGGACGTACGCGGCCAACGCCAACCCGCTTCTCCCGGGGACGATCACGTTGACCGGAGCCATCAACGCAAGCACCGTCTACGTCTTCGTCTACGAGCTGGACGCGACCGGTGGCAACCCGAACCCGCGGTGGAGCTGTCCTTCTTGCGCCGGCGCCGCCGGCGCCGCTGTGCGCACGTCGGGTCATCAGCTCGTCGTCGTCGACCTGAAGCTGCAGTGGAAGCCGGTGGTGAACACGCTGCTCGGCATCCCGAGCGTGATCACGTTCGACTCGCAGTCGGTCGAGAGGTTGGAGTTCTGATGCGCCGGCGCGACCGGCAGTCGGGTCAGGTGATGATCATCGTCGCGGTCTGGCTGGTGGCGCTGATCGGGTCGGCAGCTTTGATCCTGCTGGCAGGCTCGGTGGAGTGGCAGCGCAACCAGCTGCAGCAGCTCGCCGACCAGGCGGCGCTCGACGCTGCGCTCAAGATCGGCGTCTCCTGCGACAACGCCAAGGCGAGCACTGTCATCACCGAGGCCGACAACTTCCTCGCCACGCAGCGCACTCGCACCGGCGCGTTGAACATCGGAGCCGGCACGTGCGCCGGCGGTTACACCGGCACCGATACGTTTTCGGGCGCGTTGAGCGAAACCATCCACTATCCGTACCGGGCGCACCAGCAGCAGGTCGAAGTCATCTTGACCGTGTCCCTGCCGATCTCCTTCGGCAGTTACATGGGCGCATCGAACACCAACGTCACGCGACGTGCGGTCGCGCAGCAGCTGAGTGGATCGACCGCGGCTGTCTCCGCGACCACCCTGTCGTGCACCGGTGGACAGTTCAACGTCGCGGGCACAATCGCCGCTTCGAACGCGATCACGTTGAGCGGCGCCTGCGCGATGTACGCGCACACGCGATTCGACGCGGCCTCGAGCACCTACTCGGACCTCGGCAACGCGTCGGTGTACGCCAATGGACAGGCATGGGTCGCCGGCGGCGGGCTGTGCGTCGCAGGTTCGAACGCCGGGTCGAGCAACGCCGTGTGCGCCGACGGCTACGAGCTGTCCGGCCACAACGCGACGACATGCGGGACGTCCGGAACGAGCGCCTACCTGTCGGCCGGCGACGCGGCGGTCAACGCCAACCCGTGCGCCGGCGGAAGCGGTGCCCACCCGGTCCCGCCGCTGTCCACCGCGCGACCGCCCGAGCCGAACACGGACGCGGCCGCGATCGGCACTTTGCAAGGAACGGGCGGCGCAGCATGCACACCCGGCGGCGTCTATCCCAACATCACCGCGGGCGGAACTGTCGTCGGCACCGGCCTTGGGCCCTCACCCGCGAGTGCCGACGCGAGCGGCTTCTACCACTTCAAACCGAGCTGCTACGGCTACTTGAACCTCAGCACCATGGCAGGCGGCATTTCTGCCAGGCAGATCGGTGCAGAGAGTGCCCGCCAACGCCATTTCATAACGGCGACCATGCCGGCCGCGAGCCAGGCGGGCACCCTGCTCGTGGCCACCGTCTCCGCGGAGACGACCCCCAACAAGTTCGCCGCCACCGCCGGCTGGGTTTCGGCCGCCGAGGCCAACCAGGCCGGCGAGGGCCGGAGCGAGATCTGGTACTACGCGAACAACCCCGGCGGAATCAACAGCGTCACCTTCACCCTGAACCCCGCGACCGTCAACGGAAACGCCCAGCTGAGCGAGTGGACCGGGGTCGCCGTGGCTTCCCCGCTCGACCAGTCAGGATCGCAAACCGTTGCGGTGCCGACTACTACGACCACGGTCTCGACCGGCGGGGCGGTGACCCAGACCGGCGAGCTCGTGATCACAATCGATGGCTTTCAGAACCTGCCAGGACAGACCTTCTCACGTGCCGCGGGCTGGACTGGCGCCGTGACTGACATCGCGAACGGCTACAGCTCCGAGTACCGCCTCGACCTGCCGACCGGGGTCGCGTCCGAGACTCTGACTGCGGGTGTTCCCTCACTCTGGGCAAACGCAATCGCGACCTTCAAGCCCGCGAGTGCCGGCGGGGGCGCCGTGCTCGACCCGGGCTTCTATTACTTCAACGGCTCGGGTTTCGCAGGCGGAGGAGGGATCTGCCTCAACGGGGGCGAGCTGCTGGCCCGGGACGTGACGCTCGAGTTCGTCAACCAGACCGGCTTCTCGACGGGGACGTGCGCGGCTGGCGGCGGGGCTGCCTGCGCCGCCACGACCTGCCAGTTCGGTTCCACCCCCTGCTCGATCTCTGCGTGCCCGCCCAACGCTGCGGCGGACTCGGCCGGCGGGGGCTTGACCTGGTTTGCCGCCCCGTGCTCCCAGGCCCCGACCGGGGACTCGAGCTGCCCAGGCTCGGCCTGGTGCCCGGTAGGAGATCGCGCCTGCTGGAACCTTTTGATCTGGGCGCCCGCCGCCAACACCGGGGAGGTCGCGATCAAAGGCGCCTCGGCCAAGCACTGGCTACTCGGCTCCATCTACTGGCCCGGCACCTGCACCGACACGGTCAACGGCAGCAGCACGATCGACGGGACGGTCTCCTGCGGCAGCCTGTCGGTCTCGGCGGCGGTCGGGGCGGGCACGGCCGTGGGGAGCGACTACGGCATCAGCACGGCCCTCGTGGAGGCCGTTCTTGTCGAATGAGTTGCTTTAAGGCGTCCCTTTTGTGAAGCTTGCGCCCAATTAAGTGTCGATAGCCACCTCCGTCCTGTCCCGACCTCGCCGCGGGCGCCTGTACATCGTCATCGGCGCGGTGCTGGCGGTGATCGCCTTCGCGACCGCAGCCGGAATCGCCAGCCTGCCGCTGATCCAGGGCAACACCGCCGGCACCAAGGTCGTCGTGGCCGCCCACGACATCAAGGCGCGGACGGTGATCCAGGCGTCGGACCTCACACTCACCAACCTCACCCAACCCCCGCCGCAGGCGTTCGCGACGGTCAAGGACGTCGCCGGCAAAGGCTCGCGCGTGGACATCCCGGCCGGCATGCCAGTGACCGCCAACCTGGTCGCCCCGTCGGGCGATCTTCTGAGCAACAGCGATGTGGCATACCTGCCCATCCCCAAAGGCTGGGTGGCCGTGACGGTGCCCACGAGCGAGCAGGTCGGTGTCGGCGGCTATGTGCAGGTCGGGGACAGGATCACCATGCTCGCCACCATCAACACGTCGTCGTTCGGCCAGAGCCCAGGCAGACCCGTCGTGCTGACGGTCTTCAAAGACGTCGACGTGCTTCGCGTGGGACCATCGACCGGTTCGACCGCGACCGGGGTGGTGACGAGCAGCCTCACGGTGCTCATGACCGGATGCGACTCCGAGTACCTCTTCTGGCTCCTCAACAACGCGTCGATGAAGTACGAGCTCGAGTCCTACACCGACTACCAGAGCCTTCCGACCGGACCCGACAGCAAGTGCCAGAACGTTTCCGCCGCGGCCGGCGTCGGCCCCAAAGACGTCGACGGCCGCTGGCACTTCACCACGCACTGAGTGGCCCTGGACTGACCGATGGGCATCCCGATCATCCTGGTCGCCGTCGCGGCGGCGATCGGCGTCGGCCTCGTCGTGTACGGCACCGTGAGCTCGCAACGTGCAGCGGCACCCCAGCAGCAAGTCAGCGCTTCATTTCGGACTCTGTCTGATGTTCGGGAGCAGCTGAGGCGGCGTTTCGACACGACCGGCACCCCGGCCTGGATCGCGTCCGAGCAGCGGATCAGCAGCCTGCAGCGCGATCTGGTCAGCGCCGACATCGAGCTGCGCCCGTATGAGTTCAGGATCGTGCAGACCTCGACTGCGATTTTGCTGGGGATCGTCGGCCTGCTGCGTTTTGGAATCGGCCTCGAGTTCCTCGTCTTTGCGGTGATCGGTTACCTGGGGCCGTGGCTCTACTTGCGCAACCGCCGCGGCCATCGTTTGAGGCAATTCGACGCGGGCATGCCGCGCACGATGGAGCTGATCGCCAACTCGATGAAGGCCGGGCAGTCGGTCGCGCAGTCGCTCTCTGCCGTGACCGACAACGCGGGGCCACCTATATCGGACGAGTTTGCGCTCGCGCGCCGCGAGATCGAGCTGGGCGCGTCGGTCGAGAGCGCGCTGAACAACATGGTCAAGAGAATCGGCAGCAACGACCTCCGGCTGATGGTGATGGTCATCACGATCCAGCGCTCGGTCGGTGGAGATCTGCCTGCGATCCTCGTCACGCTCGCCGACACGATGCGGCAGCGCGAGGAGATGCGCGCGGAGATTCTCGCGGCGACCGCTCAATCGCGCGCGACCGCCTTGATCATCACGCTGCTGCCCATCGTCACGGCCGTGCTCCTGTACTTCATCGTCCAGGACTACTTCCGTCCCATGCTCGTCAACCCGCTCGGTTGGGTGATGCTCGGCTTCGCGGCTTTACTGCTGTTCATCGGCAACCTGATCATCCGGCGCCTGACGGCGATCGTATGAGCGTCCTCCCCATCCTCCTCGGCGTGGCGGCGGCGGTGGGCGCCTACCTGCTGACCGTGGGGATGATCGCCTCGCGTGCCGCGGACGCCGCAACGCTCGCCCGCGAGCGCCTCGCCCGCCAGGAGGTCGGCCTCGGCCAGAGCGCCGTCGCGCTGGAGCTGGAGAAGCCGTTCGTCCAACGCCTGACGGCGCCCCTGCGGCGCTGGCTGCAGCGGCAGATGACGCGCATGACGCCCGAGGCGCAGGCAGCGCATTTCCGCCGCCAGCTGGATTTCGTCGGCAACCCGCTCAACCTGGATCCGGCCGGCCTGCAGACATTGCGCATCGCCGCCGCCGCCGCCTTCGGCGCCATCGGGACCGCGATCGGCATGTTCATCGGCACGCCGTTCGCGATCGGCCTGGCCCTGGTGATCGGGGTGGGGCTGGGCTTTTACGTCCCGGTCTTCTGGCTGGAGCAGCTGGTGCGCGAGCGCCGAGCGCAGCTGGAGGCTTCGCTGCCGAACGCGCTCGACGTCGTCGCCATCAGCATGGAGGCAGGTCTTGGCCTCGACCGCGCACTGGAGCAGCTCGTGCGGCACCAGGACGATTCGCTGACCTTGCTCGTGGCGCGCGCGCTGCGGGAAATTCAGCTCGGACGGCCGCGGGCCGAGGCGCTGGAGGAGATGGCGGTGTCGACGGGCGTCGACGACTTCGCGTCGCTCGTCCGGGGCATCCTCTATGCGGAGCGGACCGGCGTACCGGTTGCGCGAACCATCGCCGCACACGCCGCGCAGATGCGAGTCAAGCGCCGGCTCAAGATCCGCACCGAGGCGGCCCGCGCGTCGCTGAAGATCCTCATCCCGACTGTCGGTTGCGTGTTCCCGACGCTGTGGCTGGTGCTGCTGGGGCCCGCCTTGATCGTCGTTCTGACGCTGAGCTCGAAGTGAGCGCTACGTAAGGAACGGGTTCATCCGGCGTTCCCGCCCGATGGTGGTGGCGGGGCCGTGGCCGCTGTAGACGATCGCGTCGTCGGCCTGTGAGAGCAGCCGGGCCTTGATGCCCTCGAGCAGCGCGGCCGTATCCGAGTTGGCGAAGTCGGAGCGTCCGATCGACCCGGCGAACAGCGCATCACCCGTGAACAGGTGGCCGTCGATCTTGAGCGTGACGCCGCCAGGGCTGTGGCCCGGTGTGTGCAGGACCTCGAACTCGAGCGAGCCGGCGCGATAGGGCTCACCTTCGACCAGGGTGGTCACGTTGTCGACGCGCGTCGCGATCGGACCGAACTCCCGACGGAGCGGACGGCCCTCCGCGATGACGTCCTTTTCCGCTGCGTGGACCGCGATCGGGACCGGACCAAACGCTCCCCGCAGCTCGTGAAGGCCGGCGATGTGATCGATGTCGGTGTGGGTCAGGAGGATGGCTTTGACGTTGGCGCCGCGTTGTTTGGCGACCTCGATCACCAGCTCCGGTTCGAGGTTGGAGTCGATGACCACCGCGTCGTGGGTCTGGTCATCCTCGACGAGGTAGGAGTTGGTGCCAAACCGCCGGTCGGCCGTGACCTCGACGCGAACCGTCACCCCGTTCAGCTGGCTTCGCGCGCGACGGTGTGGACGTCCTTCACGCCTTCGAGCTTCTCCATCAGGCGCGAAAGTTGGGCCAGCGAGTCGATCTCCACGGTCGTTGACACGACGGCCGTTTTGTCGTCGTAGACGTGGACTTCGAGAGACGACATGTTGACGCGGTTCTCGGCCACGACCGTGGCGATGTCGCGCATCAGTCCCTGGCGGTCGAAAGCTTCGATCTTGATCGCGACCGGATAGAGGTGGGTCGCGTCGGATTCCCAGTCCACCGGAACAACCCGCGCCGAGTCCTGTGCGTTGACGGCGTTGATGCAGTCGGCGCGGTGTACCGTCACGCCCTTGCCACGCGTGGTGTAACCGACGATCGCGTCGCCTGGCACCGGCTGGCAGCACGACGCGACCGTGGTAAGGATTCCCTTCTCGCCGCGGACCAGCACGCGCGGCGACGGTTGGACCTGCGGGATGAGCGGGATGGTCCGTAGGTCGCCTCCCGGCGTGTCGAGGTTGAGCGCCATCCGCATCACGACCGCGTGCGGAGAAAGATCGCCGTACCCGATCGCGGCCAGGAAATCGTCGATGGTCGCGTACCTGTGCAGGCCGGCGATCTCGAGCAGCTTGGGCTCGGGCAGGTCGGCCAGGCCGATGCGATGCATGCGGTGGAGCTCCTTGTCGAGCAGGTCGTGCCCCTTGGCGACGTTCTCCTCGCGGCGCTGGCTTTTGAACCACTTGCGGATCCGCTCCTTGGCGGACGCGCTTTTGACGAAGTTCAGCCAGTCACGGCTGGGCCCGTGCGGTCCTTTGGACGTGAGGATCTCGACGATCTCCCCGTTCTGCAGCGCGTACTCGAGGGGAACCATGCGCCCGTTGACTTTGGCTCCGATGCAGCGGTGGCCGACCTCGGTGTGGATGCGATACGCGAAATCGACTGGCGTCGAATCGGCCGGCAGGTTGATCACGTCGCCACGTGGAGTGAAGACGTAGACCTCGTCCTGGAAGAGGTCGACCTTGACGGTGTTGAGGAACGACTCGGCGTCCCCCACCTCGTTTTGCCACTCGAGCAGGCTGCGCAGCCACGAAAGCTTCTGGTCGAAGCTCGCGTCCTTGCCGCCTTCCTTGTAGGTCCAGTGGGCCGCGACGCCGAACTCGGCCACGCGATGCATCTCGTGGGTGCGGATCTGGATCTCGATCGGCTCTCCCGTATGCGTGATCACAGTCGTGTGCAGCGACTGGTAGCCGTTGGACTTCGGCATCGCGATGTAGTCCTTGAACCGTCCGGGCATCGGCTTCCACAGCGAGTGCACCACGCCCAGGACCCCATAGCAGTCGCGCACCGACTCGACCTGCACCCGGATCGCGGAAAGGTCGTAGATCTCGGAGAAGTCCTTGTCCTCGCGGGTCATCTTTTGCCACACGGAATAGATGTGCTTTGGCCGGCCGGTGATCTCGGCCTGGATCCCCACCTTCTCGAGCTCGCGGGCGAGGATCTCGCGCAGGTCGGAGACGAGCGACTCGCGCTCGTGACGCTTACGCGCGATGCGCTTGACGACGTCGTCGTAAGCCTCGGGCTCGAGGTTGCGGAGTGAGAGGTCCTCCAGCTCCCACTTGATCTGGCCGATGCCGAGCCGGTGCGCGAGCGGCGCGTAGATGTCGAGCGTCTCGCGCGAGATCTTGCGGCGCTTGGCTTCGGTGAGCGGCTCCAGGGTCCGCATGTTGTGGAGCCGGTCTGCCAGCTTGATGAGGACGACCCGTAGGTCTTCCGCCATCGCCACCATCATCTTGCGGATGTTTTCGGCCTGCTGCTGCTGGTCGGTGCGCAGGGAGATCCGGCCGAGTTTGGTGACCCCCTCGACCAGGCGCGCCACCTCCGGGCCGAACTCGCGCTTGACCTCCTCGGCGGTCACGTTGGTGTCCTCCACGGTGTCGTGAAGGAGCGCGGCGGCGATCGTGGCGGCGTCAAGCTCCAGGTCAGCCAGGATCGCGGCCACCTCGAGGGGGTGGTTCACGTAGTCCTCGCCCGAGAGGCGGTGCTGGCCGTTGTGGGCGCTCGCGGCCCACTCGAAGGCCCTCCGGACCATGGCCTGGTCCTTCGGGTCGAGGTGGTCGGCGATCCTGAGCAGCTCGGAAACGGTCACTTTGTGCCTGGCATGAAGTTTAAGTTCGGTATCTAGCTTCCCCTTCCGAACACAAACCTAGACTTACTCGCCGCCAGATGAATTCACTAAGGGCGGTCTGGGGGCTCCGGATTGGCCTTTCCGCGGCCACGGCGGCGCTGATCCTCGTGGGCGCGTCGCTGAACGCCAGCGGACGCGTCGGCTGGGCGGCGGCGCTCGCCGGCCTGGCCGGCCTGATCGCGCTCGCCGCCGGAGTCGTGTACCGCACGTGGCGGGTTTCCGTTCCCGCCGGGGCGGGGGCCCTGGTGATGACCCTTCTCATCGCCCAGTTCAACCCGCGGCAAGGCGACCTCCTGCTGCAGCTTGCGGGCCTGATGGTGCTTGGCGCGGGTGGCGCCGCCGCCCGGATCGCCTACCGACGGTTCACCGACACCATCGAACGCCAGTCGCGCGAGCTCGAGCGGAAGAGCCGCGCGTTCCTGGCGGCGACCTCTGAGGTCGACGCCGCGCCCCCGGAGGATTTGGCCGCGCTTACATCCAACATCGCGCGCCAGGTCGGCGCCGACTTCGCGTGCTGCTACCTGGCCACCGCGGACCAGCACGAGTTCGTGCCGCAGACCCCGGGTGTCGGCGTGGAGGGTCTGCACCCCCTCGCGGTCACGCGCCGGGCGAACGGCGCAGGGCCGCTGCTTGCGGCCGTCGAATCGGGCACCACGTTTTCCGCCGTGGGCAACGGCGCTCTGAAGGAGCTCTTCAACCACCTGCCCGAGGACGTTCGAATCGTGGACGTGGTCGCGGTGCCCATGCCGATCGGCGACCGGGTCGGCGGCTTCGTCCTTCTGGGCAGCCACCGGGCCAGGTTCAGCGAGGACGACCGGCGCCTCGCGACCACCTTGACGATCCGGGCCGGCTCACAGCTCGCCAGCGCGCATGCGGTGGCTCTATCCCAAAAGGAGTCGGCGCGCTACGCCGTGATGAACGAGCTGGTGAAAGAGGCATCGGGCAAGACGATGCAGGAGGCGCTCGAGGTGGTGCTCGAGCGGGGCAAGGAAGTCATCCGGTACGACGCCGGACAGGCCGTTCTCTTCCAGCCGGACGAGCCGGTCGACGAGCCTCTGCTCAGAGTCCGTAACGGCGAGACGGTCCTGCGTAACGCGGTGACCGAGGACCAGCGCACATTCAGCGGGCTGCGGCTCGAGACGCACGCAGTGACGGTCAACGAGGCGCTGACGCCGATCCGGGGCAAGACGGGCGTCATCGGCGCGCTTTGCCTGGGCCGGCGCGGGACGTCGAGCTTCACGCAGAACGACATCGCCGCGCTTGACGAGCTGGGCTCGATGGCGGGCGTGGCCGTGGAGAACTCGCGCATCCTCCAGGTGGTGACCGGGCAGGCCTCGCGCCTCGACACCGCGCTTGACGCGCTGGGCGAGGTCTCGCAAGCCCTCACCACTGTGACGCAGGGACCTCGCGTGCTGGAGCAGAAGACGCTCGAGACGGCGGTGCGGGTGACCGTGGGGTCGGCCGGCTTGCTCACACGCAGCACCCCCGACGGCCGGCAGGCGGTGATCATGTCGGTCGGTCTGCCGGACGAGGTCGACGGCATGGAGTTCCAGAACGGACAGGGCATCGTCGGAGCGGTGATGCTGAGCCTTCGCGCCACCGCCGTGGCTGATTTCCATGCCGGGAGCGAGCTCCAATCACCTCCCGACTTGCAGACCTTCGGCATCCAGGCCGCGATCTGCACGCCGATGCTCGAGGACGGCCGTCTCTGGGGAACGCTCTCCGTCTTCGACACCAAGCCGCGCGAGTGGACCGCGGACGACCAGCGCGTGCTGGCCACGCTGGGCAACCAGGGCGTGGTTGCGGTGCGCAACGCGGAGCTGTACGAGAAGAACGAGCGAAGCATCTGGGAGCTGCGCAACCTCCAGGAGGCTCTGCAGGCGGCCACTTCGACGCTCGATCTGAATCAGGTGCTGCAGCAGGTGCTCGCGGGCGCGGCCAAAGCGTCGTCGGCCCAGATCGGATGTCTCGCCCTCGACGACGGGGCCGGGTTGATCCTGAAAGGTGGATTCGGCACCGACCATCAGACGGCCGAGAAGCTCGCGCTTGGACTTGGCGGTGAGATCTGCCGGCGCGTGATGGAGACGGGCGACTCGGTGATGGAGGCGATGGAGCACGAGTCGAAGGCGGACAGCCCACTGAACCCGCGCGCCGTGCTGTGCGTGCCTATCACGCTGCGCGGCAAGCCGCTGGGCGTCGTCTTCCTCGCCAACTACCAGGTCGGCCATGCCTTCACGGACGACCACCGCAACCTGGTCACCGAGCTCGCCGCGCAGGCGGCCGTCGCGATCGACAATGCGCGATTGTTCAAGGATCGCGAGGAGGTCATCCTGGCCTCGCTCGAGGCGCTGGCGAACGCGGTCGACGCACGCGACCCGTACACGGCCGGTCACTCCGAGCGCGTCACCAAATACGCGTTGATGATCGCGCGGCAGATGCACTACTCGCCGGACGACCAGGGCGCTTGGGTACGGTTGGAACGGGGTGGGCGCCTGCACGACATCGGCAAGATCGGCGTGCCGGATGTCGTGTTGCAGAAGACCGGCAAGCTGACCGAGGCGGAGTTCGAGAAGATGAAGAGTCACACGGTCGTCGGGTTCAACATCCTGAGCGGGCTGCGCATGTTGACCGACGAGCTGGTCATCGTGCGGTCGCATCACGAGCGGTTCGACGGCAAGGGGTACCCGGACCGCAAGAAGGGCGACGAGCTGCCGATGTTTGCGTGGATCGTGAGCGCGGCAGACGCGATCGACGCGATGACGTCGGACCGGCCCTACCGGCGGGGGATGCCGCTGGAGGTGGCGGTGGAGCAGGTTCGAGCTGGGGCGGGGACGCACTTCCACCCGGACGTCGCGGAGGCGGTGCTGGACGCAGTCGGGGGCGGGACGCTGAACCTCGTCCCGCAGAAGTCCATGCATCCCGACGCGCCGAAGATCGGAGCGTTCGAAAACCCGACCGCCTAGTTTTCCCGGATAGTCCGGACTATCCGTGGTTTGCGGCTGCGCCCCGGCGGCTTTGTCCGGACTATCCGATGGTGGGCCGGGGCTTAACAGGCTCGATTGTCGCCGACGGTCGAGGGCGCGATGCTCGAAGGCATGGCTGTCAAGTCCTCACCTCAGCCGGGGTTGCGCGGCGGTCCATTCACCGTCGCCGATGCCAGGCGAGTCGGATTGCGGTGGGACGATTTGCAGACAAGGATCTGGGCGCGTTTGAGTCGCGGCCAATACGCCTGGATGGGCCTCCCGCAAGATGCGCTGTTGAAGCTCGAGGCTGTTGCCCAGCGCGTGCCGGCGAGTTACGCGTTCTCGGGTTCCACAGCGGCCTGGTTTTTGGGCCTCGATGTGGCTTGGTGCGATCCCATCGAGGTGACCATTGGACGTGAGGTGCCGGTTCGAGCTCGAGCTGGAGTGCGACTGAGACGAGCCGAGCTCCCTGAGTCAGACGTGATCGTGAGGCAAGGCTTTCGGACGACTTCCGCAATGCGGACCGTCTGTGACCTGGCGAGCCGGCGGGATCCGGTCGAATCAGTCGTTGCGGTCGACATGGCCGTCCGAGCAGGCCTGGTCAAGCTGTCGGACCTTGCGCGTCATGTAGAAAGTCACGCCGGGGCAAAAGGAATCAAGAGGCTGCGGCGCGCTGTCCGGCTGGCAGATGCGCGATCCGAGTCACCGATGGAGACGCGTCTACGAATGGAGCTCGTCAGAGCACGGCTTCCACGTCCCTCCGTCCAGGCCGAGCTTCACGATGCGGCCGGTGACTTCATCGGGCGTGTGGATCTCTACTACCCCGACCGGAGGTTGGCCATGGAGTACGACGGCGAGAACCACAAGGAGCGGCTGGTTTCCGACCTACGCCGACAGAATGCTCTCGTCAACGCCGGATACCATCTTCTTCGCTTTACATTCGCCGACCTTCGGGCACCCGGATCAATCGTTGCCCAGGTGCGCCACGCTCGGACTGCCCTGGCGAAATTTCCGGTTAGTCCGGACGAAGCGACTTGACGACCGAAGCAACCCCCGGATAGTCCGGACTATCCGGGAGAGGCCGACGGCCTCTAGTACGCCTTGGCTAGCGCGACCCGGAACTTCGACGGCTGGCCGCACACGAAGCATTTGCCTGACGGCTTCGCGTCCTCGTCGATCGTGCGGATCGTCACGCCGCCGGATTCTGCTTTGATACGCGCTTCCTCTTCCCCGTCGCCGCACCAATCCGTCCACACGAAGCCGCCGCGCTCGCGGAAGTGAGCCACGACCTCGTCCAGCGTGCGCAGCTCATAAGTGTTCTCGCGCTGAAACTTCTGCGCGCGTTCGAACAGCTTCTTCTGGAACGAATCGAGCTCCGCGCTCAAACGCTTGCCGATTCCTGAGACGGGCAAGCTGACCCGTTCGCGGGAAAGCCGGTCCACCATCTCGACCTGGCCCGCGTCGGCGTCGCGTCCGCCGACGTTGAGGCGGATCGGCACGCCCTTCAGCTCCCAGTGCGCGTACTTGTCGCCCGGGCGCTCGTCGCGCCAGTCGACGCGATATCGGACGCCCGCGGCTTTGAGCTCGGGCGCCCACGTCTCGATGAAGCGCTCGACCTTGGCGCGTCCCGCGTCGTCCCGAAAAATCGGCACCACGATCACCTGGGTGGGCGCCACTTTGGGCGGCACGATCAAGCCCGAATCGTCACCGTGCGCCATCACCAGCGCGCCGACCAGGCGGGTGCTCATGCCCCACGACGTGGAGTAGCAAAGTTCCCGCTCGTTCGCCTTGTTCGAGAACGAGATGTCATAGGCGCGCGCGAAGTTCTGTCCGAAGTAGTGCGACGTCCCCATCTGAAGCGCGAGCCCATCCTTCATCAGGCCTTCGACCGTGAGCGTGTGCACCGCGCCCGGAAATGTTTCCGCGGGGGACTTCTTGCCGCTCAGCACCGGAACCGCGAGCCAGTCTTCGGCGATCGCGCGGTAATAGCCGAGGATGAGCTGCGCCTCGTCCATCGCCTCCTGCGCCGAGGCGTGGAATGTGTGGCCTTCCTGCCACCAGAACTCCCTGCTGCGCAGGAAGAGGCGGGATCGCATCTCCCAGCGGACGACGCTGTTCCACTGGTTGGTCAGCTTGGGCAGGTCGCGGTGGCTCTGGATGTAGCGCTTGATCAGCGGACCGATGATCGATTCCGACGTCGGCCGGACGGCCAGCGGCTCTTCGAGCTCTTCCATGCCGCCCCCCGCCTTGGTGACCCAGGCCACCTCGGGCGCGAAGCCCTCGACGTGCTCCGCTTCCTTCATCAGGTACTCGCGAGGGATGAGCAGCGGGAAGGCCCAGTTCTCGTGGCCGCTCTCCTTGATCATGTCGTCGAAGGCGCGCATGAGCGCCTCCCACATCGCCCAGCCGTAGGCGCGGACGACCATCATCCCGCGGATGCCCGACCAGTCGGCCAGCTCGGCTTTGCGGACGACGTCCGTATACCAGCGGTCGAAGTCGTCGGACATCTTGGTGAGATCTTTCACGAAGTCCTGCTGCTCTTCGGTTTCCTGTTTCATCGGGCAGGACTAGGCCGGGAGGGCGTGCTCGGCCGCAATCGCGTCGATCTCGGCCAGCAATACTGGGAGCAGCTCCTCCTGGGGCACGGTCTTGTAAAGGCTACCTTTCTTAAAAATCACGCCTTTGCCGCGGCCGCCCGTGACGCCGATGTCCGCGTGTCGCGCCTCGGCGGGCCCGTTGACCACGCACCCCATCACCGCGACCGTGATCGGCACCTTGAGCTTCGCGATGTAGGCCTCGACCGCTTTGACGGTCGGAACCATGTCGTACTCGAGCCGGCCGCAGGTCGGGCAAGCGATGAGCGTCGGGCTCTCCTTGCGGAACGCGAGAGTCTTGAGGATCTCGTGCGCGACGCGAACTTCTTCTCGCGGGTCTGAGGTGGCGAGCGAGACCCGAATCGTGTCGCCGATACCCTCGCTCAGCAGGATGCCCAGCCCGACCGAGCTGCGGATGCTGCCGGCCTCGACGGGACCGGACTCCGTCACCCCGAGATGGATGGGGTACTGCCGCGCCACGGCGAATTTGCGGTTGGCCATGATGTTCGTCCACACGTCGGTCGCCTTGAGCGAGACCTTGATGTAGCCAGGGCCGTAGTCGAGGTCCTCGAGGATCTTGCAGTGGCCGAGCGCCACCTCGACCATGCGGTCCGCCGTGCGCTCGCGGTCGTCGCGGTCGATGTGGTGCTGCTCGCGCAGCGTCTTGTGCACCTCTTCCGGCAGCGACCCGGCATTGACCCCAATTCGAAACGGGATCTGGCGCTCCTTGGCTGCATTGACAACCTTCACGACCTTCTCGCGGTCGGGGATGTTGCCGGGGTTCAGACGGAGGCAGTGCACGCCGGCCTCGATCGCCATCAACGCCAGCGTGTGGTCGTAGTGGATGTCGGCGATGACGGGCAACGGTGAGCCCTTGACGATGTCCTTCAACGCCTCCGCCGCCTCGCGGTCGGGCACCGCGGGCCGCACGATCTCGCACCCCGACTCTTTCAGTTCATGGATCTGGCGCAGGGTCGCCTTGACGTCGCGGGTGTCGGTCTTGGTCATCGTCTGGACGGCGATCGGCGCGGCGCCGCCGATGACGACACCACCCACGTTGACCGGGATCGCCTTGCGGCGCGTGACGACGGCCATCAGCGCTGCAGGCCGGGGAACTGGCCGGTCGCGATGCGCTGGATGTCGAGGAAGCTGATCACGGCGGCGAGGCCGAGCAGCGCGACCAGGCCGATGCGCTGAAAGTTGAGCTCGCTGGTGCGGTCGAACGGCCGGCGCCGAAGCACCTCGATGAGGACCACCGCCATCCGGCCGCCGTCGAGCGCCAGGAATGGCAGCAGGTTGGTGAATCCGAGCGCGACCGAAAGCAGGGCGACGAAGAAGATGTACGTGCCAGGACCCAACGAGACCGATTGGGCGGCCACGTCGGCGATGCCGATCGGCCCCGTGAAACCGTTTGGCCCGAGCAACCCGCCCGGAACCTGTCCGGTGACCAGCTGGCTGAGGCCCTGGACGATGTTGCTCACGGCCACGAAAGGAAACGCGAGACCGTTGGTGACTGCGTCCTTGACTGTGACCACGCCCATCACGCTCAAGCCGACCTGGCACTGACTGGTCTTGGAGTCGCACTGCGGCGTGACGATATACGCGAAAGGCTGTCCGTTCGCGTGCACACCGGTGACGACGATGGCCGCGTTGGGTGCGGCGTTTTCGACCTTGCGCAGCTGGTCGGGAGCCGTGATCGGCTGACCCTCGACCGTTCGGAGCCTGTCGCCGGGCTGGAAACCGGCAGCCGCCGCCGGCGAGTTCGGGACAACCCGCGCGACCTTGCCCACGTCATCGTTGAGCTGCGTCAGGCCGAGACCGGTGAACAGGAGAATCGCGACCACGAAGTTGGCTGCGGGCCCGGCGGCGAGGATCAGGATCCGCTGCCAGGCCGTCTTGTGGTGGAAGCCGCTCGGGTCCTCGAAATCGCCTGCCTCCATCCCGCCCATCCGCACGTAGCCGATCACGGGGATCGCCCGGATGGCGTAGAGGGTGCCTCCGCGTGTCGTCGACCAGAGCTTGGTGCCGGCACCGATCGAGAACTCGATCACCCGCACCTTGAAGAGCTTGGCCAGGGCGAAGTGGCCGGCCTCGTGGGGTGCGATCAGGAGCAGGAACATGCCGGCGACGGCGATGACTACCAGGAGGGCTTCCATGCGGCCCTCAGACTACCGAGTTTTCCCTGATATAAGCCCTCGCCCAGCGGTCGGCCTCGAGGATCGCCTCGAGCGTGCCTCCAGAGCCTGGGAAAGCGCTGAGGGCTCGCTCCACGACCCGGACGATGCCGCTGAACGGGATGTCCCCGCCCAGAAAAGCGTTGACCGCCTCTTCGTTGGCTGCGTTCAGGACGGCCGGATGCCCGCCGCTCCTGGCAGCCGCCTGCCGAGCCAGCTGGACGCTGGGAAACCGGCTCTCGTCGAGGTCGTGGAACTCGAGGCCGCTGAGCTCCCGCGGAGTGGTCGGCGGGACCGCGTCGGGCAGGCGGTCGGGATACGCCAGGGCGACCGCAATTGGGAGGCGCATGTCGGGCCGGCCCAACTGTGCCTTGAGCGAGCCGTCGATGAACTCCACCAGCGAGTGGATGACGCTCTGCGGATGGATGCACACCGAGATCGCGTCCAGCGGGATGCCGAACAGGTGATGCGCCTCGATGAGCTCGAGGCCCTTGTTCATCAGAGTCGCGGAGTCGATCGTGACCTTGGGACCCATCGACCATTTCGGATGGTTGAGCGCCTGTTCGACCGTGACCTGGTCCAGGTCCAGCTCCGGGTGGGCCCAGAACGGACCGCCGCTCGCGGTGATGATCAACCCGCGCACGTTCTTGCGCTCCTCGCCCCAGAGGCACTGCCAGATCGCGCTGTGCTCCGAATCGATGGGACGGATACCTCGCTCCCCGGCTGCCTTCATGACCAGCGCGCCGGCCATCACCAGCACCTCTTTGGTCGCCAGCGCGACCTCTTTGCCCGCGTGAAGCGCGGACATCGTCGGCGCAAGGGCCCTGGCCCCTGGGATGGCGACGACCGCCAGGTCACATCGGGGGTCCGTCACCATCGCCTCGACTTGGGCGTCGAATTCCGGTTCGCCCGCGTGCCCATGCACGAGGTATTCGGCCTTCCGGTTGGTCGAGCGCACGCCTTCGCTCAGCCCGAACAGCTTGAAGCGCGCCGGGTTGCGGTCGATCACGTCGAGCGTCTGCCGGCCGATCGACCCGGTGGCGCCGAGGACGGCGATGTTGAGGGGTCGCATCAGAGCAGGTGGAAGAGCATCAGGTAGAGGTAGACGAGGATGGGAGGAAACAGGATCGAATCGATGCGATCCAGGACCCCCCCGTGGCCCGGGATGAGATGAGAGGTGTCCTTGACCTCGGCCAGGCGCTTCATCTGCGACTCGACGAGATCGCCCACCTCGGCGCTGACGCCGACGAGAACGCCGAGCACGACGGCATGGATCGGGTTGTGGCCGAGCACCGCCGAGACGCCGATCAGCATCACGATCACCGATCCGACCACGCCGGCAACGGCGCCCTCGACGGTTTTCTTGGGGCTGATGTTCGTGAAGAACGGATGGCGGCCAATTCGGCTGCCGATCAGAAGGGCGGCGGCGTCACTCGCGACCACCGCGAGGATCGTGAACAGGGTCCAGGTCAGGCCGCTGGGCTTGGAGGTGTAGAGCAGCAGGTAGTAGTTGAAGGGCATCCCCACATACAGCGCGCCCGCCAGGCCCATCGCCCACCGGCTGAGACCTTGCCGCCGTCCAGGGACGAACAGGAATGCGCCAAGTCCGCCGACGAGCGCGAGCGCCAAAACGAGCGTGACGTCGATCTCCTTGAGCACCGTGCCGCTGAAAGCGAAGAACACGCCCAGCGGATACAGGAGCCACGCCGGGGCGCGCGAGCCCATGCCTTCAGAAAGCCCGTGGAACTCCCAAAGCGCCAGGCCACCGAGGACCAGGACGAGGACATAGACGCCGTAAATCCCGACAAAGACGAGCCCGATGACAGCGCCCAGGACGACGAACGCGCTCAGGATGCGCACCATCAGCGGGCTCGGCTTCCAGCCCCCGGCCAACGGCGGATTATTCGTGGTCAACCGACCGCGATCTCTGCAGCGGGCCGCGCTCCAAAGCGCCGGACTCGCAATGCGTATTCAGCCAATGCGGCCTTGAGCTCGTCCTCGCCGAAGTCCGGCCACAGGGTTTCGGTCACCAACATCTCCGAGTAGGCGCTCTGCCACAGCAGAAAGTTGCTCACCCTGTGCTCGCCCGCGGTGCGAATGATCAGGTCTGGATCCGGCAGCTCCGGGTTGTACATGCGCGACGAGATTGCCTCCTCGTCGACTTTCTGCGCGGGTAATCCGTCGCGGACCAGCTTGCGCACCGCGTCCACGATCTCCGCCCGGCCACCGTAGTTCAGGCAGACGTTGAGCACGCCGTTCGTGTTGTTGGCGGTGCGCGCCATGGCCTCGTCGATGCGCTCTCGCATGCGGACCGACAGCTCGTCACGGCGGCCGCTGACCACGATGCGCACGCCGCGGCGGTGCATCTCGTCAATCTCGCGCTGCATCGTCTCGTGGAAGAGGCGCATCAAAGCGCGCACCTCGGCGCGCGGTCGCGCCCAGTTCTCCGTGGAGAAGGCGTAGATGGAGAGCGCGTGGACGCCGAGGTCCTCGCACGCCTGGAGCACGCGCTTGATCGCGCGGACGCCCTGGCGGTGGCCGAAGCTGGCGGGCCGGCCCCGGCCGCGGGCCCAGCGACCGTTGCCGTCCATGATGATCCCGATGTGACGGGGGACGTGAGAGCTCAAGGTGTGAGCAAAGGGTACCGGCCAGCCCCTCCGGCGGCTACGCCGCCACCTCCCCATGAATGGGGAGGAGTTCTCGCTACCTGAAGCCGGGGTCGCTAGGGCGGCCGAGTTCATCTCGGCCGCGCCACGCATCGCCTAAGGCTCCAGACGTCGTCTGTGGAAGGCTACTTAGACAATCCGAACGGTATACCGGAAGGAGAGCAGGCCCGCCGGCGAAGCCGGCCGGCCGATGAGAGGAAACCATATGGGTTTCCTCTCATATCTCCATTACTTCGGATTCTTTGCGACCGGCCAGGGCGTCGACCTTCTCGATCTGAGACTCGGTGATCTTCTGGAGGCGGACCGACGCTCGTTTCGAGTCGTCCTCCGGCACCTCGCCCTGCTTTTGCATGTGTTCGATGCGGTGCAGCTCGTCGCGCCTCACGTTGCGAATCGCGACCCGGGCCTCCTCCGCTCTCTGGCGCACGAGCTTGACGTACTCCCGGCGCCGTTCCTCGGTCAGCGGCGGGATGGGGACTCGGATGACCTGACCGTCGTTGGCCGGGTTCAGGCCCTGCTCGCTCGTGCGCAGCGCTTTTTCGACCGTTCCGATCTGGCTCTTGTCATAGACCTGGACCACGAGCAACCGGGGCTCGGGCGCGCTGATCTGGGCGAGCTGATTGAGCGGAGTCGGGGTCCCGTAGTAGGGGACCATGACCTTGTCGATCAGGGCCGGGTTGGCGCGGCCGGTGCGGATCGTCGCGAGCTCGCCAGCGAAGTGATCGACCGACTTCGTCATCTTCGATTCCGCCTCGCGGAGGATTGGGTCGATCACGCCGAAGCCCCCACGAGCGTGCCGATCTCCTCGCCCATCACCACACGCTCGATGTTGCCTTGAGTCAGCAGGTTGAACACGACGATTGGCACGTCGTTGTCCATGCAGAGGGTGAGCGCGGTGTTGTCCATCACCTCGATGCCGCGATTGAGCACCTCGAGGTAGCCCAGGCGTTCGAACTTCGTGGCCGTGGGGTCGCGCTTGGGGTCCGCCGTGTACACACCATCCACCTTGGTCGCCTTGAGGATCACGTCGGCCTCGATCTCCACCGCGCGCAGCGCGGCGGTCGTGTCGGTGGTGAAGTACGGATTGCCGGTGCCGGCGGCGAGGATGACAACTCGTCCTTTTTCCAGGTGGCGCACGGCGCGCCGCCTGATGTAGGGCTCCGCGACCTGCGGCATCTGGATCGCTGTCATCGTCCGTGCCGGAATGCCGGTCCGCTCCAGCGCGTCCTGCAGCGCCAGAGCGTTGATGACGGTGGCGAGCATGCCCATGTAGTCGCCGGTCGCGCGATCGAACCCGCGCTCGGTCGCGGCAAGGCCACGGAAGATGTTGCCTCCGCCGACCACGACCGCGACCTGCACGCCCATCTGGTGCACACGCTTGACCTGCGCCGCGATCGTCTCGACGACCTCCAGGTCGATGCCGTAGTCGCGGCTGCCGCCGAGCGCCTCACCGCTCAATTTGAGCAGCACCCGGTTGTACTTGGGTGACCCGTTTACGCCCATATTTTCCGCCCTGCGCGCGGCCGGCGCACGGTTACGTTTTGGATCAGGACTCCCTGATGTTAAATCGCGCGAAGCGGCGGACGATGATGTTCTCCTGCAGCTTGGAGATGTGCTCCGCGATGTACTGCTGCACCGTGCGACCGGGCTCGCGGAAGTAATCCTGCTCCATCAAGCAGCTGTGCTTGAGGAAGTCTTCGATCTGTCCCTCGACGATTCGCGGAATCACCTGCTCCGGCTTGCCGTCCTGGCGCGCCTTCGCCTCGAAGACCTCGCGCTCCGTGACAAGCACCTCGTCGGGAACGTCATCTCGTGAAACCCAGCGGGGCTCGAAACCTGCGACCTGGAGTGCGAGCTCCTTGGCCAGCTTGCGAAACTCGACGCCCTTGGCGACGAAGTCCGTCTCGCAGTCCACCTCGATCAGCACGCCCACCTGCGGCGGGTAATCCGGCGATGTGCTGTGGAGGTATGCCTCGACCACACCCTGACCGGTCGCGCGGCCGGCGCGCTTGCCGGCCTTTGCGATGCCCTTCTCGCGCAAGATCGTGAACGCCCTGTCGAAGTCTCCGCCCGCCTCCTCCAGCGCGTTCTTGCAGTCCATGAACCCTGCGCCGGAACTCTCTCGAAGCTTCTTGATCAGATCCATGTCCACGGCCATCAACGAGCCTCCTCGTCGTCCGCGGTGTGTCCGATGAACTCTTCCTCCGAAACCGTCGGCAGATAGTCCTCCTCATCCTCGAGGTACTCCTCGATCTCCTCGTATCGGGGCGTCTCGAGAAACTCGCGCTCCTCGACCTCGGGCAGGATCTCGCCGCGTGCCGCAGCCTCCTGGCGTCCTTCCTGGCACGCGTCGGCGATCTTTCCGGTCAGCAGCTTGACGGCGCGGATCGCGTCGTCGTTGCCGGGGATGACGTACGTGATGAGGTCGGGGTCGCAGTTCGAGTCGGTGATCGCGACCACCGGGATCTTCAGGCGGTTCGCCTCAGTGACGGCGATGTGCTCCTTGCGCGGGTCGACGACGTACAGCGCGCCGGGCAATCGCTTCATGTCGGCGATGCCGTCGAAGTGGAACATCAGACGGTCGAGCTCGTCCTGGAGGCGCTTGGCCTCCTTCTTCGCCATCTGCTCGAACTGGCCTTCCTGCTGCATCTTGCGCAGCTCCTGGAGACGCTCGATGCGCTTCTTGACCGTGCTGAAATTCGTCAGCATGCCGCCCATCCAGCGGCGGTTGACGAAGTACATGCCGCAGCGCGCGGCCTCGGTCTGGATGGTCTCCTGGGCCTGCTTCTTGGTCCCGACGAAAAGCACCGGCCGGCCGCTCGCAGCGACGTTGCGCGTGAAATCCCACGCGTCGTCCAGGAGCCGGACGGTCTTCTGCAAATCGATGATGTGGATGCCGTTGCGCGCGGTGAAGATGTACGTCTTCATCTTCGGGTTCCAGCGGCTGGTTTGATGTCCGAAATGGACACCCGCCTCCAGCAGCTGCTTCAAGGTCACTTGAGCCACGTTTCTACGTTGCCTCCCTGTTCTACTTCCGCCCGAGGAACCGCCTCCGGATGGAGGACAGGGGCATTGGCCCGGGCGTGCTAACTCAATCCGTTTGGGATTGGCTTAGGGAGTATACCCAGGACCGGAATTTTTAAGCTTCGACTGCTTTCTGGGACTTCTTGACGCCTTTCGGGCCTGGGCACTTCGGGTAGTCCGAGCAGGACTTGAACAGGCCGTACCTTCCGCGACGCTCGACCAGCGGCTTGCCACAGATCGGGCAAGGCTCGTCCAGCACCTTCGGACCCTGGCCCGGCTTGCCGTCCTTGCCGATGTTGGCACGATAGTTGCAGTCGGGGTAACGCGAGCAGGCGACAAACGGCCCATACCGGCCGGTTCGCTCCACCAGGTCCCCCTCCCCACACTGCGGGCACTTCTCGCCCGTGAGCTTGGACTCGGTCTGCGCCGCGTCGCGCTTGATGTACTTGCAGTCGGGATAGCCAGAGCACCCGACGAACTCGCCGTACCGCCCAGTCCGCAGCTGCAGGGGCTTGCCGCAGTTGGGGCACGGCTCGTCCAGCAGCTTGGGCTGAGGCGTCTCACCATCGACGGTCAGGGCGCGCCGGAACTTGCACTTCGGGTAGCGCGAGCAGCCCATGAACGGACCGAAGCGGCTGGCCTTGCGGACGAGGTGGCCCTCGTTGCACAAGGGGCAGACCTCGTCGGTGTCGGCGGGAGTTGCCTCCTCGGCGGCGCTCAGCATGCGCTGGAGCGGGCCGTAGAAGTCCCTCACGACCGGGACCCATTCCTGGCTCCCGCTCTCGACCTGGTCGAGGCGCTTCTCGAGCTTCGACGTGTACTCGTCGTCGGAGATCGTCTTGAAGTGGTCGACCATGAGGGTGTTGACCGCCTCGCCGACACGGGTCGGGTACAGACGTCGGTCCTTGATCTCGACGTATCCGTGCGCCTTGGTGATCGTCTGCACGATCGGGGCGTAGGTCGACGGACGTCCGATGCCGCGCTGCTCGAGCTCCTTGATCAGCGTGGCCTCCGTGTAGCGCGGAGGTGGCTGCGTGAAGTGCTGCTCCGGCTTCAGGCCGTGGTCGTCAAGGTCCTCGCCCTGCGCCAGCGCGGGCAGCTCGTTCTCGCCATTTTCGTCGCGTCCCCAGACTTTGTAGAAGCCATCGAACGTCAAGACCGAACCGTTGGCGCGGAAAACGTAGTCGCCGCCCTCGATCTCGACCTGTGTCTGGTCATACACGGCGGGCGCCATACGGCTCGCCACGAACCTGCGCCAGACGAGGTCGTAGAGCTTGTACTGGTCCGGGGTAAGGTGCTCGCGGATCGAGTCCGGGGTTCGGTTGACATCGGTCGGCCGGATCGCCTCGTGCGCATCCTGCGCGCCAGGCGTGGCCTTGGCGGTTCGCGACGCGCCGAGGTACCTCTCGCCGTGCGCGTGCTTGATCCAGCCCTTGACCTTGGCGTCGGCATCGGCCGAGATCCGGGTCGAGTCCGTACGCATATAGGTGATCAACCCTGTGGGACCTTCGGCTCCGAGCTCGACTCCCTCATACAGCTGTTGGGCCACACGCATGGCGGCAAACGGGCGCATCCGAAGGCGGCTGGACGCGTCCTGCTGCATGGTCGACGTGATGTATGGAGGGTTCGAGCTCTTGGTGCGGCGCTTCTGCTCGACGCCGATGACGCGGTAGCTCGCGCCTTCCAGCTTGCGCACGATCTCCTGGGCTTCGGCTTCGTTGTGGACCTCGAACTTCGTGTCGGACTCGGTCGCAGCCGCTGCGGCCGGACGGTTGAGCCGCGCCACGAAATGCCTCTCGGATCCCTTCTGGGACAGCTCCGCGTCGATCGTCCATGACTCGACAGGGACGAACTTGCGAATCTCCTCCTCGCGGTCGACGACCAGGCGCAGCGCGACGGACGACACGCGTCCGGCGCCGATTCCCTTCTGGACCTTGCTCCACAGGAACGGGCTCAGGCGGAAACCGACCAGCCGGTCGACCACGCGTCGCGCCTGCTGGGCGTTGACCAGGCGCATGTCGATCTCACGCGGAGATTCCAGCGCGCGGCGGACGGCCTCGGAGGTGATCTCGTGAAACTCGATCCGCTTCGGGGCACGCAGCTTCAGCACCTCGGCCAGATGCCAGGCGATGGCCTCGCCTTCGCGGTCGGGGTCGGAGGCGAGGATGATCTCGGGCTCGCCCTTGGCCGCCGAGCGCAGCTCGTTGATCGTCTTGCGCCGGCTTTCCACGACCTCGTAGTGGGGCTTGAAGCCGTCATCCACCTCGACGCCCATCTCCTTTTCGGGAAGGTCGCGGACGTGGCCCATGGAGGCCCGGACGTCGAAACGGTCACCCAAGAACCGCTTCAGAGTCCTGGCCTTGGCAGGCGACTCAACGATGATCAATCCTTCCGGCATAGCTCTCTCTTTATTCCCAAACCCGGCCTCTTGTTCCCTGGCCGGGGTCTGAGGCGGGCATCCTACGCCCGTTCTTTGCCGCGGCGCAACGCCCTTACATACCCATCGTGGTGGCGTCTAACCGCCCCGTCGAGCTCCAGGGCGGTCAGCCGGCCGAGCACTTCCGCGATCGGAAGCTGAAGCTTCCGGGCGATTTCCGCGGCGTTCAAAGCCAGAACGTCCGAGAGGTGGGAAAGGATGCCATCCCGCTCCCTACGGAGGCCAAAACCGAGGCGTTGGGGCGTGGCCAGGGGGTCGTCCAGGACCTCGCCGCCGAGCTTCAGGGCCATCAGCACGTCACGGGCGTTCTGGACCAGGCCGGCGCCGTCCCGGAGCAGCTGGTGGGTGCCGACGGACAGGGGCGAGAAGATGCTGCCCGGCACCGCCATTACCTCTATATGTAGGTCGAGCGCCGCCTCGGCGGTGATGAGGGCGCCCGAGCCTTCCGCGGCCTCGACCACCACCACGACGTCGGACAACGCGGCCATCGTGTAGTTGCGCGCGGGAAAGTTGTGCCGGCGCGGCGCGGTGCCGTCGGGAAACTGGCTGACCAGGGCGCCACCGGCCGCCAGAATCGCTTCGGCAAGCACGCCGTTGCCCGCCGGGTAGATGACGTCGACTCCCGTCCCCATGACTGCCACGGTGACCCCGCCCCCGTTCAGCGCGCCTCGGTGCGCGGCGGCATCGATGCCCAGGGCCAGCCCGCTGAT
>Ga0209057_1000258_pt1 | contig 48793 bp, 33 predicted proteins | sample GraSoiAngelo_146_FD_185903 | JGI IMG/M metagenome (GOLD analysis project Ga0209057, IMG submission 185903) | Grasslands soil microbial communities from the Angelo Coastal Reserve, California, USA - 14_1009_05_30cm (SPAdes) (version 2) | ecosystem: Environmental > Terrestrial > Soil > Grasslands ...
GACCGCGGCCGCTCGAAGAATCGTCGGCGCGATGTCGACGAGGCTGACCACCTCGTCGCGCGTTCCGGCGGCGAAACCACCGCGGCCGGTCAATCCGGGCCGGCCGGTCAATCCGGGCCGGCCGGTCAATCCGGGGCGGCCGGTCAATCCGGGGCGGCCGGTCAATCCGGCCGGTAAAGAGATGACCAGCGGCACACGCAGCGTCGAGTCGTAGAGCAGCATGCCGTGCGTCCGCTCGCCGTGGTCGCCGAGTCCTTCGCCGTGATCGCCGGCGACGACGATCATCGTCTCGTTTGTCAGACCGCGATCGTTCAGCCAGGTGAACACGCGCGAGATCTGCGAATCGGCGTACGCGATTTCGCCGTCGTACGCGCTCTTCGCACGTGCGCGGAATTCGGCCGGCGGGTTGTAGGGGGCGTGCGGATCGTAGAGATGGATCCATATGAAGAACGGAGCTCGTTGCTGGTTGCTGGTTGCCGGGGATTGCTCGAGCCAGGCGAGGGCGGCGTCGATCACGGCGGATGCGGGCCGTTCCGCTTCGAGACGCTCGGTCGCCCGCGGATCGCGCGGGATGCGATCGTCGTAGGTATCGAAGCCCTCGGCGAGGCCGTAGCGGCGATCGAGCACGAACGCGCCGACGAATGCAGCGGTGCGGTATCGCGCTGCTTTCAATAGTCGCGCGAGCGTCGGATGCGCGGCGCTCAGCGCATCGAGACCGTTCTCGCGAACACCGTGAGCCGTCGGGAGCAGACCGGTGAGGATCGTCGTATGCGACGGCAGCGTGAGCGGCACCGCAGTACGCGCGTTCGTGAACCGGACGCCCGAGCCCGCGAGACGATCGAGCGCCGGCGTGACGCCGGCGCCGAGGCGATCGGCGCGGAACGTATCGATCGTCACGAGCAGGACATTGGGGTGCGGCGCCGCGCGCTCGACAGCGGATCTGCCGCATGCCGCAGCGACCGCTGCGGCGATCGTCAGCAGAGCCGCACCGGCTTTCATTCGGTCGATTGTCACGTTTGATTCGACAGCTTACTTCTTCAACGTCTCCCTCAACGCCTCGAACAACACCTGCGCGGCTTCGGTGACCGCGTCCAGTGGAACCCGCTCGGCGTCGCCGTGCATCGACGCGACGGCTTCCGCGGAGACGATGGCCGGGAAGATGCCATAGCTCTTCACGCCTTTCGGGCGGAACGCGTTCGAGTCGGTGCCGTACGGGATGAGGATCGGCGAGACGAGGGCGTCGCGGTGACGGCTCTTGATGGCGGCTTCGAGGTTGCGGTAGAGCGGCGTGTCGTGAGGAGTCACGATCGGGTCGTCGGACTCGTTGATCAGTTCGAGCTTCAGCGACGGGTCGCCGAGCCGGCGGCGCACCTCCTCCATCCATTGATCTTTGGTCGTGCCCGGCAGCACACGGCAGTCGAGGCCCGCTTCGGCGACCGAGGGGATGACGTTGATCTTCGGCGGTTCGCCGACGCCGGATCGGAACCAGGTGAGCGCGATCGTCGATCGCTGAATGGCGTTGGTGAACTTGTTCTGCGCGAAGGTGCCGATGTTCGCCCGCATGACGTCGACGATGGACGGGCCGCTCGGCTGAAAGCCTCGCGCTACAGGTGTCTGGTTCGGTCGTAGCGCAGGTATCTGGTTCGGTCGTAGCGCAGGTGTCTGGTTCGGTTGTAGCGCAGGTGTCTGGTTCGGTTGTAGCGCAGGTGTCTGGTTCGGTCGTAGCGCAGGTGTCTGGTTCGGTCGTAGCGCGAGCCTTTCAGGCGAGCGATCCTCCAGCAACCTCGCGAGCGCCTTCACGAGGCGATCGTTCGGATTCTGATCGTTCGGCTGGCTGCCGTGGCCGGCGATCCCTTCCGCGCGCACCTTCAGCCAGACGATTTTCTTTTCAGCGACGGAAATTCCGTACACGAGCTTGCCGGGCGCGAACAGATCGGGGCTGCCGACGCCGCCTTCGTCGATCACGTACTCGGGATCGAGCTCCGCGTAATGATTCGCGATCATCCAGCGCGCGCCCATCGCGCCGCCGACCTCTTCGTCCGGCTCGGCGAGCAGGATGACGTCGCGCGCCAGCGGAACGCCCTGACGCTTCAATTCGAGGAAGGCGAGGATGTGCGCCACGCCTTGTCCCTTCATGTCGAAAGCGCCGCGCGCCCACAGGTCATCGCTCATTCCGGGGGCCCCTAACCCCCGGACGCTCACTCCGGGGGCCCCTGCCCCCCGGACGCTCACTCCGGGGGTCCCTACCCCCCGGTCCGTCTTCTTTATCGTCGGCGCGAACGGATCCGTTCTCCACCGACCGCGATCCGCCGGCACGACGTCCATGTGGTGAAGGAGGACGATCGCCTTTCCCGCCGGCGGCGACACGGTCGCCTTCAGGCGCGCGTACACGATCGACTTGCCCGCAGCCGATTCGTACCTGGTGACCGGAATCCCCTCGCGTCGAAAGATCGCCGTGAGAAAGTCGGCCGTTTTCCGCGTGTCGCCGGGAGGATTCGACGTATCGATCGCGACGTACTGCTGCAGCAGGGTGGTGGCTTCATTGCTCTTCTGAGCGGACGCGAAGGAGACGGAGGACAGCACCGATAGAACAAACGGAATCATGCGTTTCATGGCGATTCGAACACTCCCGTATCCTTATTCTTGCTCACACGGTCCCACGGGAAGTAGCGGCCGTTCATCGCGACGTACACGCCGGGCGGAAGCACCTGAACGAACGAGAGCGCGCTGCCGAGATTGAACAGTCCGTCGGAGCTCCCGAACGCGTATGGGACCATCGCGCCGGTGAGGACGATCGTTTTCTCGGTCAGCAGCGGTGTGCAGGTCGCGAGCGCGTGTGCGGTCTCGACCATCGTGTCGGTGCCGTGAGTAATGAGGATGTGAGTCTCTCTGGCGCCGCGGCAGCGATCGACGATGCGCGCGCGGTCGGCGGCGGTCATGTCGAGGCTGTCGATCATCATCAGCGTCTCGATGGCGACGTCGACGCGGCTGCGCCCGAGCCGCAGCATCTCGGGCAGGTGCGTCCTGCCGAACGCCAGCGCTCCGGTCAGCTCCTTGTACTGCTTGTCGAAGGTTCCGCCGGTGACGAAGATGCGGATCACGGCTCGGCCGTTCGAAGCGATCCGGCGGCGGTCGGCAACGCAGCCCATGCGATCGCGGGAACGAGAGCCGAGAGCAACGAGCGACGAACCATGAACCCTCCAGCGTTGCCACTATAATAATCGCCGCATTTTTGCGACCTGTCGGGCAGGACAGGCGGGAGAGGCGGGAAGGGCAGGAGGTTGGCCGTTCTCCTGCTCCGGCCTATCCAGCCCCTCCTGCCCATCCAGCCGTGTTGATATGTCCCGAATGCTGAGACTCAAGAGCCGCATGGACGGCGTCCAGGCGCCGATCATTCCGGTCATCGGCGAGATGATCCGGCAGACGCCCGGCACGATCTCGCTCGGACAGGGCGTCGTGCATTACGGTCCGCCGAAGGAAGCGATCGAAGCGGCGGGAGAAGCGCTCAGCGATCCGGTGACGCACGAGTATCAGGACGGCGCGGGATCGCCGGCGCTCCTCGAGCGCCTGGCGGTCAAGCTGCGGCGCGAGAACGGCATCGACGTGTCGCGCGGGCGCCTCGTCATGGTCACCGCCGGCGCGAACATGGCGTTCGTGCACGTCGTGTTCGCGATCACGGAGCCGGGCGACGAGATCATCCTGCCGGTGCCGTTCTATTTCAATCACGACATGGCGATCGAGATGGCCGGCTGCAGGACCGTCCGCGTACCGACCGACGACCGCTATCAGCTGCGGGTGGATGCGATTCGCCGCGCCGTCACGCCGCGCACGCGCGGCATCGTCACGGTCTCGCCGAACAATCCGAGTGGCGCCGTGTTCAGCGAATCGTCGTTGCGGGAAGTGAACGCGCTGTGCCGCGAGCGCGGTCTCTATCACATCGCCGACGAGGTGTACGAGTACTTCACGTACGGCGACGCGCGCCACTTTTCATCCGGCTCCATTCCCGGCGCCGAAACGCACACGATCGCCATGTACTCGCTGTCGAAGGCGTACGGCTTCGCCGGCTGGCGCATCGGCTACATGGTGTACCCCGACCATCTCGCCGACGCGATGATGAAGAGCCAGGACACGGTTCTGGTGTGCCCGACCGTCATCTCGCAGGTGGCCGCGATTGCCGCGCTCGACGTCGGCCGCGCGTATTGCCAGCCGTACGTGCGCGAGCTCGCCGAAATCCGCGACATCGTGCGGACCGAACTGTCGTCGCTGGCGCCGCTGGCGGAGGTGCCGGCGGCCGACGGCGCGTTCTACGTGCTGCTGAAGGTGAGCACCGATCGAGCGCCGCTCGCGATGGTGGAGCGGCTGATCCGCGAGCACAAGGTCGCCGTCACGCCGGGTCCCGCGTTCGGCATGAGCGACGGCTGCTACTTCCGCGTGGCGTACGGCGCGCTGCACAAGGACACGGTCGCCGAAGGCATCGGACGTCTCGTGAAGGGCCTTCGGGCGATTCTCGGGTAAGTGAGAGGTCAGAGGAAAAGGAGAGCGGACATGGTTTCACGCGCGGTCGTTCGCGTCGCCGTCGCCACCCTCGCGTTCTCCCTCGTCGCGCTGATCGGTCACGCGCAAACCGTCGGCGCCAGCCTGCAGGGCGTCGTCGTCGACCCCACCGGCGCCGCGCTCGCCAACGCGGACGTCGTCGTCATCAACGTCGCGACCGGCGCCGTGTGGGAGCTGAAGACCGACGCCACGGGGCGCTACCGCGTGCCGGTGCTGCAGCCGGGCGAATACGAAATCCACGTGACGCAAACCGGATTCCAGACGGTCGCGCGCCGCGGCATTCAGCTCGCCGTCGGACAGGACGCCGTCATCGACGTGCGGATGGAGATCGGGACGATCGCGGAGGAGCTGACGGTGACCGGCGCCGCGCCGACGATCAACACGACGTCGGGCGCGCTCAGCGGACTCGTCGGCGACAAAGAGATCCGCGAGCTGCCGCTGAACGGCCGATCGTTCCAGCAGCTCGCGCTGCTGCAGACCGGCGTCACGCCCGCGCTCGCAGCCGGCAGCGACGTGGTCGGCGGCCGGACGCCGAAGATCTCGATCAACGGCGCCCGGCCCGAGCAGAACAGCTTCCTGCTCGACGGCACCGACATCAACAACGTTTACAACAAGACGCCCGGATCGTCGGCCGGCGTGCTGCTCGGCGTCGAGGCGGTGCTCGAGTTCCAGGTGCTGACCAACGCGTACTCCGCGGAGTTCGGGCGCTCGGCCGGCGGCGTGATCAACGCGGTGACGCGGGCGGGCACGAACGCGATCCGTGGATCGGGGTTCGAGTTCTACCGAAACTCCGCCCTCGACGCGAAGAACTTCTTCGATCCCGTGGACAAACCGATCCCCGATTTCTATCGCCATCAGTTCGGCGGCGTGCTCGGCGGACCGATCGCCAGAGACCACACGTTCTACTTCGGCGCATTCGAATCGCTGATCGAACGGCTCGGGGTGACCGGCGTGACGGCGGTGCCCGACGACAACGCGCGACAGGGCGTCCTGCCGGGCCGGACGGTGACGCTGCATCCCGCCGTGCCGTCGTACCTCGACACGCTGTTTCCGCGCGCGAACGGCCGATCGCTCGGGGGCGGCGCCGCCGAGTACCTCTTCTCGAACACGCAGCCGACCAACGAGTACTTCGCGCAGATGCGCATCGATCACCGGTTCAACGGCGGCGACACGCTCTTCGCGCGGTACACCTTCGACGACGGGAAAGTCGATCGCGTGCCGCCGAACAAGCCGCCCGTCTCGATCACGAAAGAACATTCGCGGAATCAGTATCTGACCGTCGAGCATCAGCACCTGTTCTCGCCGGCGGTGCTCAACACGTTCAAAGGCGGCATCAATCGTTCGGTGTCGCTGGCGGACAACGTACGGACCATCGACATCCCGCCGTCGATGGCGTGGCTGCCCGGCGAGAAGTTCGGGTACTTCACGATCACCGGTGTCGTCACCGAAATGGGCGGCGACTTCCGTCTGCCGCGCAACGATTACCTGACGAACTGGCAGCTCGGCGACACGCTGTTCTGGACGCGCGGCGCGCACGCGGCGAAATTCGGCTTCCAGAGCCAGCTGATTCAGTTCCATCAGAACACGACGAGCCAGCAGGGCGGCATCGTGACGTTTCCGAACCTGGCGGCGTTCCTCCAGGGGCAGCCGAGCAACGTCGACTTCGCGGTACCCGGATTGATCGATCCGATCCGCGACTACAAGCAATGGCTGTTCGGATTCTTCGCGCAGGACGACGTCCGCATGCAGTCGAACGTGTCGCTGAACCTCGGGCTGCGGTACGAGTTCATCACGACGCCGACCGAGGTGAACGGCAAGATCTCGAACCTGCGCAGCATCACCGACGCCGCGCTGACGGTCGGGGAGCCGTGGCATTCGAATCCTTCGCTGAAGAACGTCGCGCCGCGGCTCGGCATCGCGTGGGACCCCGGCGGCAAGGGCACGACGTCGGTGCGCGCCGGGTTCGGCCTCTTCTACGACGAGATCCTGCCCAAGTACTATTTCTTCTCCGGCAGTCTCAATCCGCCGTTCACGACGCGCACGACGATCGTCAACCCGCCATTCCCGAACGTGATGGCGAACTTCGATCCGAAGGCGCCGATCCGCGCCCAGCTGCAGACGGTGAATTACGACCTGCAGACGCCGTTCATCACGCAGTACAACGCGGGGATCCAGCACGCGCTGCCCGGCGACTGGGACGTGTTCGTCGGCTACGTCGGATCGCGGGGCCGAAACCTGCTGCGGCTGGGCGACGCCAATCTCGCGCCCGAGACGATCGTCAACGGCGTGAAGACCTATCTGCCGCAGCTCGGACGCCGCAATCCGAGCTTCGGTCCCGTCTTCCAGCGCGTCACCGACGCGCGGTCGTTCTACGACTCGATGCAGCTCAGCGTGATGAAGCGCTACTCGCGCGGCCTGCGCGCGCAGGTGTCCTACACGCTGGCGAAATCGATCGACGATTCGAGCGGTATCAACTCGCAGGACTTCGACAACAACGTGCAGTACATCCTCGACTGGTACGACCCGTCGTACGATCGAGGCCCGTCGGCGTTTCAGGCACGGCACAACCTGACGTTCAACTGGAGCTGGGACATCCCTGCGCGCTCGTCGCTCGGCGGCGTGGCCGGCGCGGTTCTCAAAGGCTGGCAGTTGAACAACGTGACGACGATTCAGAGCGGACAGCCGTTCACCGTCCGCCTCGGGTTCAACCGATCGGGCAACCTGAACACGACCAGCTTCTCGATGAACGAGCGTCCGGACCTGAAGCCCGGCTTCTCGGACAATCCGATTCTCGGCGGACCCGATCGGTACTGGGACATCAATGCCTTCGCGCTGCCGGCGCCGAACACGCGCGGCAACCTCGGTCGCAACACGCTCGTCGGTCCGGGGCTTCTCAACGCTGACGTGTCGCTCGTGAAATCGTTCGCGGCGCGGGCGCGCCGGTCGGTGCAGCTGCGGCTCGAGGCGTTCAACATGTTCAATCGCGCGAACTTCGCGGTGCCGTCGGGCCGCGTCGCGTTCACCAACGCCGCCGGCGACGTGTCGCCGACCTGGGGCCGCATCACGTCCACAGTGACGACGTCAAGACAGGTGCAGTTGGGGATGAAGTACCTCTGGTGATCATCGTGCGCCCTTGTCGACGTACATCCGCGCATCGGCCTCGGCGACGAGCGGCATGAGATCGTTGGTTCCGGGCGGAACCTCGATCCAGCCGACGCTGAGGCCGATGCCGGGCGGCAGCTCCACCGCGTCGGGCGCCGCGTCGAAGTTCGACTTCAGCATCGCCGCCTTCCGCCGCGCTTCTTCGCCCGTGCAGGTGATCAGGGCGAGGAACTCGTCGCCGCCCCAGCGAAACACGTAGTCGGCCTCGCGGATGTGCCGCTTCAGGAAGCGCGCCACGTACTGCAGCACGCGATCGCCCGCGTCGTGGCCGAGCGAGTCGTTGATCGCCTTGAACCGATCGATGTCGATGAACAGCAGCGACATCGCGAGGTTGAACCGCCGGTGCCGCTGCAGCTCGCGGTACATCACCTGCTCGAGGAACCGGCGGTTGTGGCAACCGGTCAGCGGATCGGTGATCGACGCCTGCAGCAGCTCCTCGCGCGCCGACTCGAGGCGTCGGTTCGTCATCCGCAGCTCGTAGGTCATGTCCTCGAACACGAGCTGATGGATGCCGAGCGCGCAGAACGTGTAGAGCACGGCGTTGACGGTCGTGATCTCGAACACGAATTCGCCGCTCGTCAGCATCCGCGAGACGAGCACCGTCGTCGTCACGTTCGAGACCGCGAGACCGAACATCACGAACGCGATGAGACCGGCGCCTATCATGTGCCGCTCGATCACGATCGCGGCGTACAGCGCGCCGGTCGCGGCCAGAAGCGCCGCCGTGATGAGGAACCCGAGCACGAGCGCGCTCGCCGGACCGAGCGCAATCGAGACGACGATCAGCAGAACGCCGAGCGCCGGCAGCGCCTTCAAGCGGTGCGGCTGCACGTAGCGCGTGTACCGGTACACGTCGGCGCTCCAGAAGTAGAACGTCGCGCTGCATACGCCGAGAAACTGCGCGGCGCCGACGGCCGCGCGCGACGCCGTGACGCTCTCGTAGCCGCGCGCGAGCAGCAGCATCATCGGCACGATCAGGCCCCAGCCGGCGAGCCACAGCAGGATGAACGGCTTGCGCCGGTGCGCGTACTGAAGCGCGAGCAGTCCGGTGACGATCGTCGCGCCGAACGCGGCCGCGCGGCGTGGGCTGATCGGAATGTTCGGCGGCGTGGGAACGCCCTGGGCGGCTAACGCCGAGGAAGAAAGAAGTACGAAGTCTGAAGTCAGAAGTACGAAGACAGGGATGAGAAGGAAACGTCGCAACTTCACTTCCGTCTTCTGCTTCGCGGTTCGGATTTCGTGCGTCGGGCTTCGTATATCGAACTTCGTACTCTGTACTTCGAACTTCGAACGTTGTACTTCGAACTTCGAGCTTCGTACTTCAAACTTCTAAACATCCAGCTCCTCGGCTTCGTCGGCGCGCTCCATGATGAAGCGGAAGCGCGCCGACGCATCTCTTCCCATCAATTCGTTAATCACACGATCCGTCACGATGTGATCGGTGACCTCGACGCGCAGCAGACGCCGCGTCCGCGGATTGAGCGTCGTCTCCCACAGCACCTTCGGCATCATCTCGCCGAGCCCCTTGAAGCGCGTGATCTCGGGCGCGGCGCGATGACCGTTCTTCGCCTGCTGCTTCACGATGGCATCCCTCTGCGCGTCGTCGAGCGCCCAGAACGTCTCCTTGCCGATGTCGATGCGATAGAGCGGCGGCTGCGCGAGGAACACGTTGCCGTTGGCCATCAGCTGCGGCAGATGCCGGTAAATGAAGGTCAGGAGCAGCGTGGCGATGTGGTTGCCATCCGAATCGGCGTCGGCGAGGATGATGATCTTCCCGTAGCGCAGCTTCGTGATGTCGAAGTTCTTGCCGAGGCCGCAGCCGATCGCGGTGACGAGATCCGACAGCTCCTTGTTCTCGAGCACCTTCGCGAGCGATGCACTCTCCGTGTTCAACACCTTGCCGCGCAGCGGCAGAATCGCCTGGCGCGCGCGATCGCGTCCCTGCTTGGCCGATCCGCCGGCCGAGTCTCCCTCCACGATGAACAGCTCGCTGCCGTCGGCGTCCGAGTTCGTGCAGTCGCTCAACTTGCCCGGCAGGTTCAGGCGCGACGAGGTGGCGCTCTTGCGCGAGACCTCGGCCTGTGCCGCGCGGCTCGCCTCGCGCGCGCGCGCCGCGAGGATGATGCGCGCGACGATCGCATTCGCCATGCTCGCGTTGTGATTCAACCAGTGCTCGAGCGCCGGACGGACGACGGCGTCGATGCTCGACACGAGCTCCGGGTTGTTCAGCCGATCTTTGGTCTGCCCCTGGAACTGCGGCTCCTGGATGAAGACGCTGAGAACTCCGGTAAGCCCTTCACGGATGTCTTCCGCGACGAGCGTCACGCCTTTCGGCGAGAGGTTGTGCGTCTCGATATAGTTGCGCACCGCTTTCGAGAGGCCGGCGCGGAATCCGCTCTCGTGCGTGCCGCCCGATCCGGTCGGGATGCCGTTGACGTACGAGCGCAGGTGCTCGTCGGTTGCTTCCGTCCACTGCAGCACGACGTCGAGCCGCAGGTCATTGTTTACTCCGGGGGCCCCTCCCCCCCGGAGGTTTACTCCGGGTCCCCCTCCTTCCCGGTCACGCTTCGCGGGGGCCCAGTCGCCCCGCTCCGCTGTGGCGATGCTGAATGGTGTCTCGTGTACCGGCTTCGCGCCACGCTCGGCGACGATCTTTTTCAGGTATTCGATCAGCCCTTCGGTGTGCTCGAAGACGGACTTCGCTTTCGCCGTTTCGTCCTCGAAGACGACCTTCAGTCCCTTGTGCAGATAGCTGGCGACCTCGAGGCGGTCTTTGATGATTTGCGAATCGAATTCGATCTTCGGAAAGATGGCCGCGTCGGGGTGGAAGTACACTTTGGTGCCGCTTCCACGCGCCGCGCCGATCTTCTTCAGCGCGCCGACCGCTTTCCCCTGCTTGAACTTCATTTCCCACAGCGCGCCGTCGCGCTTCACGTGCGCGATCAACTCCTTCGAGAGCGCGTTGACGACGCTCGCGCCGACGCCGTGGAGACCGCCGGCGGTCTTGTAGCTTCCGTGCTCGAACTTTCCGCCGGCATGCAGCATCGTGAAAATGACTTCCAGCGCGCTTTTCTTCGTCGTCGGATGTTTGTCGATCGGAATGCCGCGTCCATCGTCCTCGACGGTGATCGAGGATCCATCCGCGTGAAGGGTTACCCAAATGTTTGAAGCATGACCGTTCATCGCTTCGTCGACGGCGTTGTCGACGATTTCCCAGACGAGGTGGTGAAGCCCAGCCGAGCCAACGCCCCCGATATACATGCCCGGACGCTTGCGTACCGGCTCCAGCCCTTCAAGAACGGTGATGTCTTTCGCGGTGTAGTTCGCTGAGCCCATGTCTATAATGTGCGCCTTGTGAAACGCGTGTTCGCGTGCCTCACGATTGTAGCGGTATTTCCGTTGCATCTTGCTGCGGCCACAGCAGTTTCCGAGGATGTGCCGGTGCCCGGCGGCCGCGCCGCGTTCACGCGCATGCTCGGCATCGATCCGATTCCCGATCGCGGCCCCTTCATGTACGACGTGACCCGTCTCCTCTTCGACAACGATCCCCAACGCTCGCCTGAAAGGCTCGCGCTACGGTTCGGGTTCGCAAAGGATGCGCGAGGTGCGAGCGATAATCGGATCGCGAACGACATCCGACGCGCGAACAACGGCCGGTTCGCGACCGATGGCCGGTTCGCGACCGATGGCCGGAGCGCGACCGATGGCCGGAGCGCGACCGATGGGCGTAGCGCGAGCCTTTCAGGCGAGCGGAGCCGAGCGACCGCCGACGATCTCGTTCCCGTTCCGCTGACGGTGGACTTCTGGAGCGACCACGTCTTCCATCGCAAAGTCTCGCGCGACGAGTTGGTCGCCGCGATCGTGTCGGATCGCCAGGCGGCTCTGCTCTGCCATGGGCTCGCCTCGCTCGACGACGAGACGCTTCAGTTTTTCAGCGAGCACGGATCGCTGCTGTCGCGCCTCGCCGAGCGGCTGGCCGCGCCGGCGTTCGCGGCCTTCTCGTCCACGCTGCGCGTTCACGCGAACCGCGTCGTAGCGCCGGGCGCGCCCCGGCCCGCCGACCGGGCCGTCGCGCAGGTCGAGCGAGACGATGTCTCGCCGCTGTGGGAGGCCGTCGTTGCCGAGAAGGTGACACGGCCCGAGCGGTTCATTCAGCAGCTGTTCGAGGCGAACGAGGGGCGCCTCGCCTATCTCTACGACGTCATCGGTCAGCTCGATCCCGGCCGCCGCGCGTTCGCGCTCGGGCTGTGGATGCCGAACGCGGCGGTGCGCGTCGAGCGGTTCAAGGCGCTGACCAGCGCCGGCGTCAATTCATTTCGCGAATGGCACGTTCGAACGATGCCGTTCGCGCGCGCTTCCTACGACGTCGGGATGACGCTCGCGCGCATCGAAGTGGACGAGAGCGGCGCGCCCGCGGCCCCTGCCGCGCGCGGTTTCTGGTCGCGCGTCCTCCCCGGAAGCGGCTCGGACGAGGATCGGCCGATCGACGCCGCATGGCTGCTCGAATCGATTGGATCGGCCGACGTTCGACAGCGCAGCGAGCGACTCGACCAGCTGGCGTTCGGCCAGCGGGTCGCGCGGATCGTCGCGGCGCCGACCGATCGCGATCGCGCCGACATGCTCTACGCCGTCCGCATGTTCCCGCGCTTCCGGATGCTGCTGCTGACGCTCGAGCGGATCGGCGTCGCCAACGCCGCGGTGTACGGCGCGGCGGTCCGTCAGGCGGCGCGCGTCAGCGTGCCGGAAGGGCATCGCGGATTCGTCGCGCTGGCGCAGCTTCAGGGCGGGCTGGCGCTCGTGGCGCGCGCCGCAGCGGTGCATTCGCTCGACGCGTCGAAAGCGGAAGCCGTGGTCTCACGGTTGATCGCAGCGCCGCTCGGCGAAGACGGTCGCTATACCGGCGCCGTCGCGCGCTGGGTTCGCGAGGATCTCGCCAACGGCATCGCGCCGGCCGCCGACATGGAGACGGCGATCATCAACGCAATCTCCGGTCCTTCGTCGGGCGAACGCGGCAGTTCGGCGCGCGTCTCGTGGGAAGGCGGACAATACCGGCTCGACCTCGGCGCCGCCGAACGCCAGCGGCTGCGGCGCGTCCGCGAAAAACAGGAGACGCTGCCGATAGACGTTGGCCTGACAATCGCGGCGGCCGCGCGCCAGCTCGTGTCCGACGGCACGCCGCTCGCCGAAGCGCAGGGGGTCGTCGGACGGCTGACCGCCATGGCCGACGGCGTGCCGCGCCGATCGCGGGACGATGAAAGCGACAACCTCGCGCCGGGCGCCGGAATGCCCGCGGCGCAGCACGAAGTGCTTCGCAAGGGGATCGACGAGCTGACCAAAGCGATCCGGAGCAAGGACGGGAAGCGCGTCGTCCGCGCGGCGGAGCCGCTCGTCGATCTCGCGGACGAGATGCTGGCGTACTCGCTGCTGTCGATCGCGTACGCGGCGGAAGTCGGCGATCCGGACGGCGCGGTGCTGCTCGCCGACGACGTGTCGCGGCGCCACGATTTCGGCTTCGGCGTACGAGACAGCGACATCCGGCTGCGAACGGCATGGTCGCCGCCGCGGCAGGAAGTCATCCCGAACGTGCCGTGGCACGTCACGGGATCGCTGCTCGGCCTCGATATCGCGCTGGCGCCGCTCGCGCTGCGGCGCATCAGCGTCGACGGCGTCCTCGAGGCGCCGCGGCTGACGGCGCCCGAGCGCGAATCGTTCGCGCTCAGCGTGTCGCTGATGAATCCGTTCGCGCTGCTCGATCGCGACCGCGACGCGATCGTCGACGCGATTGCGCGCGGTACGCGGCGCGTCGAAACGCTGACCGATCAGGCGCTCGAATCGCTCGCCGACGACATTTCGATGGAGGGATGGCGCCGGCGCGCCATGCGCTGGACGCTGGTCCACGAGCGCGACCGTCTCGTCTCGATGCTGTCTCTCGGCGAGCTCCTCGTCCTCGGCGGCGGCAGACCGAACGACTTCGCGGCGTGGGGCATGGCGGCCGCCGCGTCGTACGGCTGTTTCTGCACGCGTGTCATGACGCCGGGCCGGTCGGCGGCGTTGATGGGACGCCCGCAGCTCGGACTCGTGGCGTCGGTCGTTTCGGATCTCAACCTGCACGTCGCGATGATGTTGAGGCGGCTGGCGCTGCCCGCGGCGCTCGCGCGCGTCGTCGTGTCCGGCGCGATGCAGGACTTCATCGACACCGTGAAGCCGACCGATCCCGCAGACTGGCTCACCCTCGCCCGCGCCGCCCGCACCGCCACGCGCGAGCGGATCGAAGACTACGTTGCGGTGGCGACCGCCGCCGGACCGCTGATGCCCGTCAACACGTCGCAGCAGCGCTGATGCGTGCCGGGGCCGTCGTCACGATGGTCGTCGTCTCAGTCGCGTCCGGATCATTTGGATCGGCGGTACAAGTAGCGCCCTCCCCGGACGCTCAGATCGCGATCCTCTCGCCCGGCGCCGACGCGTACGTCAGCGGTCCGACGCTGCTCCGCGCGCGCATCGAACCGCCCGAAGCGGCCGCGAGCCTGACGTTCTTCGTCGACGGCCGGCAGGTCTGCACGGTGCCGAGCGCGCCGTGGGAATGCGACTGGGACGCCGGGCCGACGGTCGCAGAGCATCAGGTGCGCGCCGTCCTCTCGCTGCGCGGTGGCGGACGGCTCGTGACGACCGTCCGGACCAAAGGCGTCGGCTACAACGAGCGGGTGAACGTCGATATCGTTCAGGTGACGGTGACGGTGAGCGACGGCCGCGGCCGCTTCGTGCGCGGCATTCCGGAGACGTCGTTTCACGTCTTCGAAGACGGACAGCCGCAGACGATTTCCCACTTCGCGTCCGAAGACATCCCGCTGGAGCTCATCGTGGGCATCGACATCAGCGGCAGCATGACGCCGTCGATGCCGAAGCTGAAGACCGCGGTGAAAGAGTTCCTCGGCTCGGTGCCGGCGCAGGATCAGGTGACGCTCCTCGGGTTCAACGACAACATCTTCACCTTGTCGCGCAGGCAGACCAACCCCACCGAGCGCGTCAAGGCGGTGGATCGGCTCGCGCCGTGGGGATCGACGGCGCTCTACGACGTGATCCTCCGCGGCGTGGAAATGCTCGGACGGCAGGCTGGCAGGAAGGCGCTCGTGATTTTCACCGACGGCGAGGATCAGGGGAGCCACGCGACGATCGGCGACGTCGAGCGGCGGCTGCAGGCGAGCGACGTGGCGCTCTACATGATCGGCCAGGGACGCGGCATCACGATGGACGCGCTCAAACGCATCATGGAGCGCCTCGCCGCGCCGACCGGCGGCCGCGCGCTGTTCACCGACAGCGTCGACGAGCTGCACGGCGCGTTCGGCGAACTGCTCGACGAGCTGTCGAACCAATACCTGCTCGGCTACGCGTCGACCAACAACAAGCGCGACGACGGGTGGCGGCGCATTCGGGTGGATGTCGACGGTCATCATGAGGTGCGGGCCCGCCAGGGGTACCGCGTGACGGCAACCAAATGAGATACGAACCCACGGTCAACCGCGGCGTCGGCGGAGGGCGCAGCGCAAGAGTCGCGCTTGTCTGCGTGGCCTGCATGCTGTGCGGTTGCCTCACTGCCGACGCGCAGGATCAACCTCCGCGGTTCCAGACAACGGTGGACGTGACCTCGATCGACGTGACGGTCGTCGACGATCGCGGCAAGCCGATCACGACGCTCGTCCCCGGCGAGTTCATGATCCGAATCGACGGCAACCTGCGGCGGGTCGTGTCGGCCGAGTGGATTTCCCTCATCAAGCAGGGCGACGCGGCGCCGGTCGTGACGGCGCCGGAGGGCTTCAGCACGAACGAGGGATCGACGGCCGGACGGCTGATCGTCATCGCCGTCGACGAGCCGAACATCCGGTTCGGCGGCGCGCTGGCGATTTCGCGGGCGGCCAACGCGTTCATCGATCGGCTGATGCCGTCGGACCGCGTGGCGGTCGCCGGGTTTGGAACCGGCTCGCCGGCGACGGTGTTCACCGCCGACCGCCAGCGCGTGAAGCAGGCGATCGGCCGGATGGCCGGTCAGAAGCAGGCGGGCAAGCTCGGTGATTTCGGGTTCAACATCGCGCTCACCGAGGCGCTCGCGATCGATCGCGGCGATCGCGTCATGATGGAGCAGGTCATCACGCGCGAGTGTCAGCCGCTGACCGGGCGCCCGGATCCGCTGTGTCCCGATGCCGTGCTCACGCAGGCCCGGAGCCTCGCGATGGACGCGTCGCATGAGGGCGATCAGACGATCGTCGGCCTGCGCGAGCTGCTCATCGGCCTCCGCAGCATCGACGGGCCGAAGACGCTGATTCTGATCTCGGAAGGTTTCCTGCTGACCGACCCCGCGCTGGTGATCGAGCTCGGCGGCCTCGCGGCGGCGGCGCGCACCAGCGTGTACGCGCTGAAGCTCGATGGTCCCGTGTTCGACGCGACCGACGCGCGCATGCCGATGGATCCGATCGGCGATCGACAGGCGATGGCGCAGGGACTCGAGACGCTGGCCGGCGCCGCGCGCGGAACGCTGTTCACGGTGACCGGCACCGGCGCGTCGCTGTTTCAGCAGATCGAGTCGGAGCTCTCGGGCTATTACCTGCTCGGCGTCGAATCCGATCCGAAGGATCGCGACGGCAAACCGCATTCGATTCGCGTGGAGGTGCCGCGGCGCGGCGCGATCGTGCGGTCGCGCCGGCAGCTGCTCAACACGCCGTCGGACCTGCGCGCCGCCCGCACGCCGCATCAGGCGGTCGCCGCTGCGCTCGCGTCGCCGCTCCTGATGTCGGCGCTGCCGCTGCGCGTCGCATCGTTCGCGCTGCAGGGGCCGGAGCGGGGCCGCGTGCAGATCCTGATTCACGCCGACGTCGGCAGCGACTATTCCTCGTCGAAGGTCGCGTCGGTGGCCTACATGATTGGCGACCAGAACGGCAAGCTGGTCGACAACCGCGCGTTCGACATGCGGCTCCTGCCCATCATGTCGGGCGTCCCCTCCGCGCTGCAGTATTCTGCCGGCGCGAGCCTGCCGCCCGGCGACTACACGCTCAAGCTCGCGGTCGTCGAAGGCGGACGCGTCGGATCGATCGAGCACACGATTCACGCGACGCTCGGGCAGGCCTCGGGAATGACGCTCAGCGAGCTGATGGTCGGCGGCCCGATCGAGGTCGGCGAGCTGCTGCAGCCGACGATCGGCTATCAGGTCACGTTCGGCGCGGTGCACGGATACGTCGAGGCGTACGGCGCGAAGACCGACGGGATCACCGTCGAATACGAGGTCGCGAAGGACGCCGAGAGCCCGGCGCTCCTCGACGTCGACGTGCCGCCGCACGCGGCGGGCGAAGGCCGGATGATCTTCTCGAAGGTGATGCCGGTGCATCAGCTGCCGCCCGGCCGGTACCTGCTGCGCGCCGTGTTCTCCGAGGGCGGGCGATCGGTGAAGACGCTGATGCGCGCGTTCGAGATTGCCCCGCCGAAAGTCCTGATGACGTCTGCCGACGGCCTGACGTCTTCGTCGACGTTCGACACCGGACTGTTCCTTCCGATCGATGAGGGCGCCATCCATCCGGCGTTTCAGCGCGAGACGGCGACGCATCCCGAGACGCTCGAGCCGTTCATCGCGCGCGTCGACGACAGCGCGAGAACGACGTTCCGGCAGGGCGTCTCGTTCCTGACCGCGGGCGACTTCACGAAGGCGGAAGCGAGCTTCAAGCAGGTGATCAACCCCGATACCGACAGCACGGCGCCGCTGGCGTACCTGGCGGCGTCGTTCGCGGCGTCGGGCCACGACATCGAGGCGGCGAGCGCGTGGCAGACGGCGCTCGTCGACGGCACCGACCTGCCGCAGATCTATGAATGGCTCGGCGGCGCGCTGATGCGCAACCACGCGTACGGCGAAGCGCGCGCGATTCTCGAGGAGGCGGCGGAGAAGTGGCCGGCCGACACGCGGTTCACCAAGCCGCTGGCGATGCTGCACGCGACGTTCGGCAGCGGCCGGGAGGCGATGCGGACGCTCGAGCGCTACCTCGAGGAGCGGCGCGACGACCGCGACGCCTACTACATGGCGGTGCAGTGGATTTACCTCGTGCACGCCGCCGGCGCCTACGTCCACAACCGCGCCGACGATCTGAAGCTCGCGCATTCGTACGCGGCGGCGTACGAACGGGCCGCCGGTCCTCAGATCCCGCTCGTCAAGCAGTGGATCGATTATCTGGACAACGAGAAGCGCTGACGAGCCTCATTCAACCGCGAAGACACGGGATCCGCAACCGTGTAAGGTTTGTTGAGTTTTTCAAGCAATGAGTTGAGTAAGTAAACCTGAACGACGCGGCCCCGCGATCCGGGTGCGAACTAAATCTTGCCGGCGAGCTTCTCCAGCACCCGCCTGATCTCGTCCAGCTCGTGCTGGATCTGCGCGATGCGCTTGAACTGGACCTCCTGTTCGCGCTCGAGCTTCAGCAGCCGCGTGGAAAGATGCGTGAGCTCCGCGCGCACCGTGTCGTCGCGTTTGCGCAGCGGTGATTTCGGAAGATGACGTTGGACGCCCGGGAACAGCATCGGCGCCGCTCTCACTGTGAGGAGGTTTTCGTCGCCGGCGCTTTCAGATACTTCTCGTACCACGCGATGTAGCGATCGTACCGATCCTTCAGAAAGCTCGGTCGGCGGAGGCCGTGGTTCTCGCCCGGGTACACGATCAGCTCGGCGTCGCGGCCGAGACGCTTCAGCCCCTGATACAGCTGCTGCCCGCCGAGGATCGGGACGTTCATGTCCTGATCGCCGCCGAGGACGAGCGTTGGCGTGACGATCTTGTCCATGCGGAAGAACGGCGAGATGCGCATCCATGCCTCCGGCTGCTGCCACGGCAGCCCGAGCTCCGCTTCCCACTGGCGTTGATAGTGATCGTTGCCATAGTTCGCGAGGTAATTGAATTCGCTCGCGCCGGAGATCGCCGCCTTGAACCGCGTCGTCTTCGAGATGACGTGGTCGGTGAGGATGCCGCCGTAGCTCCAGCCGCCCACGCCGAGACGATCCGGATCGGCGACGCCCATCGCGACGGCCGTGTCGACCGCCGCCATCACGTCGTCGTAGTCCTTGTTGCCCCAGTCGGCCCAGATCGCGCGGCTGAAGTCGCGGCCGTAGCCGGACGATCCGCGCGGATTCGCGGCGACGACCGCGAATCCTTTCGCCGCGAGTATCTGCCATTCGAGATTGAAGCCTGTCGAGTACTGACTGACGGGTCCGCCGTGAATCCGCAGGATGGTCGGAAGCCTTCCGGCGGGAACGTTGGGCGGGCGCGTCAGATACGCGTCGATCATCGTGCCGTCGGCGCTCTTCGCCTTGTAACGCTCGACGGTTCCCAGCGCGATCTTCGAGAGGAAGTCGTCGTTGACGTGCGTGAGGCGCGTCGGCTGTGGCGCGGGGCTTTCAGCCCCGCGATCGCGGGCCTGAAAGGCCCGCGCCACAAAGAAGACTTCACCCGGCCGCTGCGACTGGCTGTCGAGATACACGATGTCGCCGCTCTTCGCCACGTCGTAGGACGTCAGATCGCGCTCGCCGTTCAACAGACGATCGATGGGACCGCCGCCGGCGGGGACGCTCGCGAGGTGCACGTTCCCTCCCTCCTCGAGGAGGAACAGCACCTTCGTTCCATCCGGGGTGAATTGCGGCGACCGGATGTTGCGGTCGACGTTCGGCGTCAGAACCCTCGGCGTGCCGCCGGAGACTGCGATCACCGCGACGTTGTTCGTCGCGTACCAGATGTCCTTCGAATCGCCGCCCTGCACGTACGCGATCGACTTGCCGTCCGGGCTGAACGCCGGCGAGCCGTCGGATCCGGGCGATGTCGTGAGCGCGCGCGGCTTCGCGCCGGCGCGCGCTTCGACGACGAAGACGTCGGTGTTGTCGTTCGCGTCCGGATTGTCGGTGCGGTTCGCGCTGAACGCGATCAGCGTGCCGTCCGGCGACCACACCGGCGCGCCATCGTCCCAGCGGTCGTGCGCGACCTCGAACTCCTTCTTCGTCGCCGTGTCGAACACGTGGATGTGCCGCTTGACGTCGGTGAGATAGCCCTCGCCGTCGCGCATGAACTGCAGGCGCGTGATGACGTGCGGCTTCGGCTTCTTTGCCTGCCCTGCAGCGTCGTCTTTCTCGGCTTCGGAGTCGTTCGGATCCGGATCGGAAACGACGATCGCGAGCCTGGAGCTGTCGGGGGCCCAGGCGAACGAGGCGACGCCGGTCTTGTAGTCGGTGAGGACCTGAGCGTCGCCGCCGCGCCGATCGAGCAGATAGACCTGCTCCTTCTTGCCGTCGCGCGACGAGAGAAACGCGAGGGAGCGGCCGTCCGGACTCCACCGCGGCGACGTCTCCGGTTTCTTGCTGCTCGTCAGCCTGATCGCGCCGTCTGCCTGACCCTGTCGGAGGGAGGCCACGGTCGGGATCATGTAGATGTCGGTATCGGAGGTGTCGTCCTTCCGATCCATCTGCGAAACGGTGTACGCGACCCACGCACCGTCGGCGCTGATGCGCGGATCGGCGACGGTCTTCACCTCGAAGATGTCGTCGGATTGCAGCGGCCGCTTCGATTGCCCCGCGAGCGGGATCGACAGCATGGTGACGAACGCGACGAGCAGTTTGCGCATGATCGTTAACTCTCGGCGTGATCGGCGGCTGCCGCGGGCGTCTTCTTCGGGCGCGTGCTGCGGCGCGTCGGCGTCTTTTTGGCCGCTTTGGGCTGCGCGGCGCGCGAGGTTCGCGCGGCGCGCGGCTTCTTCGGTTTCGCGCGGCCGAGCAGCTCGGCGGTCGTGTCGATCGGAACCGGTTCGGCCTCGGGCTTCTCGGTCTCGTACGGCTCGCGCGTCTCGATCGTTTCGCCCGGCTGCGTTTCGACAGGGATCGCCTCGACGATTTCCGCCTGCTCCTCACCGCCCACGTCGACCTGCGGCAATCCCGCGCGCTGCAGCGCAGCTCCCTGGAAGATGCGCAGGCCGCCGCGGCGATCGCGCTCGATGCGGACGTAGCCTTCCTTCTGGCACGCGCGAAGCAGATCCATCAGCCCGCCGAACCCGTATCGCCGCTCGTCGAACCCGCCGGCATCGCTCTGTCCCGGGGCCCCGTCCCCGCGGTGCTGTCGAAGGATCTGTTTCACATTCCTCAGATACATCGGCCAGCGGGCGTTGGTGGCCGACGCGAGGATCCGAGCGGCACGCGCGACGCCTTCCGCAGGCGTGTCGGTGGCGGCAACCGGCGGCTCCGCCGCCGCTGCGGGTTCATCGGGCGCCGGCCTGAAGGCGATCGGCTCCCGCGATTCGGCCTGCTCTCCTTCGGGGAACGCCTCGTTCAGCTCCACCATCACGCTGCGGCCGGAGTGCTTCAGCGCGACGAGGCCCGATTGCGACAGCTTCTCGACGAAATCGAGGAACGACGAGGCGCCGTAGTTGCGCTCGGAGAACGTCGAGTCGAGCTGCAGCAGCGTGCTCTTGAGCAGTCCTGTCTGCGGCGACACCTCGCGGTCCGCGAGAATCTTGAGCGCGCGCCGAACGATCGGAAACGCCTGGGCGATCGGCGCGCTCGACGGCACCGGTGCGGGACGCCCGCCCTTCACCGCAGGCATCCTGCGCGCGCCCGTCAGGTTCTCGTAGGCGATGAACTCGTGGCAGTTGCGCTGCAGGATGATGCTCGTGAACGCGCGTCCGCCGACGACGAAGACTTTCTTGTCGTACTGTTTGAGCTTTTCGACGAGCGACAGGAAGTCGCTGTCGCCGCCGACGATCACGTACGCGTTGATGTGCGGGTGCGTGAACGCCATCTCGAGCGCGTCGAGCGCCAGGTTGATGTCGGCGCCGTTCTTGTCGCCGCCCGGCGTGAGGTTCCGCTGCACGAGACGGATGGCGTGTTGTGTGAGCGACCGGCTGTACTCGCCGGCGCGCGTCCAGTCGGCGTAGGCAATCTTGGTGACGACTTCGCCGCGTTCCTTGATGGCGTCGAGAATGGTGCCGACGTCGAACTGGTGGCCGAGCGTCGTCTTGACGCCGATCTCGATGTTGTCGAAGTCGATGAAAACCGCAATGTTCAGACGATCTTGGTGGGCCAAAAGAGCTTCCTGACCTGAATGTGCAACCTTCTATGGGGCTCGAGCGACAGCAGCCGGAGAGTCCGGCCAATTGTTTCGCAGCGGTCGAGCTCAGCGTCCTCGGGGTGAGGCGCGGTCCCCATTCTACTTCAGGAGGTCGCTGTCAATGGCGGCGGCGCCTCCGGCATCGGCGAGAGGATACGCGCGAATTGCCCGCGCTGCAGCAGCTCGCGTCCCTTGCCGCCGCGCCCCGTCACCTCGTATTTCGCGGTGCTGATCGTCTGCTCGGCGCCGCGCGAAGTCTCGACCGTCAACAGATCGCGGTCGCTCGTCGACGCGATGAACCCGAGCACGCGGTCGTCTTTTCCAAGCTTGATCAGCATCACGCCTTTGCCGGGACCCGCGAGGAAATTGACTTCCTTGGCCTTCGCCAGGATGCCCCGCGCCTCCGCTGTGGCCGCGATGAGCACTTCGGTGCCGGTGTACCGCGCCACCCCGAGGATTTCGGCATCCTTGGACGGACGCGCGAAGCGCCGTCCCGTACGCGTGCTCGGCTCGAGGAACGGATCGAGATTGAATCGAAGCGCGAAGCCGTCGCTCGACACCGCGACGGCGTGAACGGGCGCCGGATCGCCTTCTTTCTTCGGCTTGACGCTGCCGACGGCGCGCGGGTCGAGGCTCATCGCGCCGACGATCCGCTCGCCGTCCTTCAGCTTGAACTGCTTCTGAATCGGCTCGCCGTAGCCGGTGGACGCGGGCACGTCGATGAACCGCGACGTATAGGCGACGCCGAAGTTCGAGAAGAACACCGAGGTCGCGCGCGTGCTGCCGGCGAACGCCGCCAGCACCGAATCGCCTTCCCGCAGCCGCGTCGTCGCCAGATCCTTCACTTCCTTCTGCCGCTTCACCCAGCCGTCGCGCGACACGATGACGACGTTGTCCTCTTCGACGATGAAGTCGTCGGCCCTGTATTCCTGTTCGCCTTCGTCGCTCTCGATCGCCGTACGGCGCTTGTCGCCGTACTTCTTGCTGATCTCCTCGAGCTCGGTGCGCACCAGCTTCCACCGGCTGTCCTCGTCCTTGAGCAATGCGTTGATCTGGCGCGCGCGTTTGCGCTTCTCCTCGAGCTCCTGCCGGATGATCAGAATCTCGAGCCGCGCCAGCCGGTAGATCTTCAGCTCGAGGATCGCATCGGTCTGTTCGGCGTCGAGCCTGAAGCGCGCCATGATCTTCTCGGCCGCGTCCGCCTTGCCGTCCGACTTGCGGATCATCCTGATGATCTCGTCCAGCGCGTCGAAGACCGTCTCGAAACCTTCGAGGATGTGGATTCGCTTCTTGAGCGCGGCGAGCTCGTGCTCCAGCCGCCGCGTCACGACCTCCAGCCGGAAGTGAAGGAAGTGCCAGAGGATCTGCTTCAGATCGAGCCGCTCGGGCCGGCCGACTTCCGGATTCTCCGTCGGGATCAGGCACGTCAGGTTGACGGCGAAATTGATCTGCAGCGCCGTGTGCTTGAAGAGGTACGCCATGATCATCTTTTCGTCGGCGTCCTTCTTCATCTCGATCGCGATGCGCACGTCCTCGGTCGACAGATCCTTCACGTCGACGAGCTGCGGCAGCTTGCGCTGCAGCACGATTTCGCCGATGCGCTCCACGAGCTGCGCCTTGTTGACCGTGTAAGGAATGCTGTCGATGTACATTGTCTTGGTCGATCGCGTCTCCGGCCCGATGTCCCAGGTACCGCGCAGGCGGATGCTTCCCGAACCGGTCTTGTAGATCTGCTTCAGCTCGTCCTGCGAATTGAGAATCTGTCCGCCGGTGGGGAAGTCGGGTCCCTTGATGTAGCGGCACAGCTGCGCGTTGCCGATCTCCTCGTTGTCGAGGAGCTTCACGAGCGCCGTGCACACCTCGGTCAGGTTGTGCGGCGGCACGTTGGTCGCCATGCCGACGGCGATCCCGGTCGTGCCGTTGACGAGCAGATTCGGAATCCGCGCCGGCAGCACCACCGGCTCCGTTTTCGTGCCGTCGTAGCTCGGGCGGAAATGAACCGTCGTCTGATCGATTTCGGTCAGCAGTTCGTCACTGAGGCGCGCGAGGCGGCATTCGGTGTAGCGCATCGCCGCGGCGCTGTCGCCGTCGAGCGATCCGAAGTTGCCGGAGCCGTCGACCAGCGGATACCGCAGCGAGAAGGGCTGCGCCATACGCACGAGCGTTTCGTACAGCGCGGCGTCGCCGTGCGGATGGTAGCTGCCCATCACGTCGCCGACGACCTTCGCGCACTTGCGGTGCTTGGCGTCGGCCGTCAGGTTCTGCTGCCACATCGTGAAGAGGATACGGCGCTGCACCGGCTTCAGGCCGTCCCGGACATCCGGCAGGGCGCGCGCGGTGATGACCGACAGAGCGTAGTTGAGGTATCGCGACTGCGCCGCGTCGTGGAGCGCCACGGCGTCCGTGGTGCCGGCGCCGTCGCCGCCCTTGAGCAGGGAGGATCGAATGGCCGCGTCGCGGCCGTTCGATCCGCCGTCACCGGAGTCGAGATTGTCGAAGAGAGATTGAGGGGACGGTTTCCGTCGCTTGGCCACTGTGTGGCAATTGTACTCTCGCCTATTTGATAAAGAGCATTTCGCGGTACGTCGCGAGTGGCCACGTCTCGTGCGGGATCATCAGCTCGAGGTCGTCGCCGGTTTCGCGCAGCGCCGCCATCGCTGTGATGACGCCGTCGCGGAAATGCTTCGCGTGCTTCTCCGCGGATCCGTTGCTCTCGTGCTCGAGCGCGCGCGCGAGCTTGTCGGAACGCTGCTTCAGCGTGTCTGTCAGCTTCGTGATCCGATCGAGCACCTTCTTGCCCTCGATCGAACGCCCGCCGGCCGATTTGACCGCGGCGACGCTCTCGGCCACCTGCTTCTGATAGGCGAACGCCGCCGGGAGGATGTAGCGGTTCGCCATGAGCACCATCAGCTGCCCTTCGACGTTGACCGTCTTGATGTACTGCTCCAGCATGACGTCGTAACGCGCCCGGACTTCGCGCTCATTCAGGATCTTGTACTTCTCGAACGCGGCGATCACGTCCTTCGCGACGAGCTGCGGGAGCGCGTCGACCGTGTTGCGCAGGTTCAGCAGGCCGCGCCTGGCGGCTTCTTTCTCCCACTCCATCGAGTAGTTGTTGCCGTTGAAGATGATGCGCTTGTTCTCCTTGATCACCTTCGGCAGCAGCTCGGCGACCGCCTTCTCGATCGACTTGCCGGCCTTGGTCGCCTTTTCGAGCTCTGTCGCCATGAAATCGAGCGACTCGGTGACGGCGACGTTGAGGGCGATGTTCGGCATCGCGATGCTCTGATTGGCCGACACCGCGCGAAATTCGAACTTGTTGCCGGTGAAGGCAAACGGGCTCGTGCGGTTGCGATCGCCGGCGTCGCGCGGCAGCTTCGGCAGCACCATGACGCCGGTGTCGAGCTCGCCGCCGTGCTTGGTCGACTTCGCGAGGCCCTTCTCGATCTGCTCGAAGATGTCCGTGAGCATGTCGCCGAGGAAGACCGAAATAATCGCCGGCGGCGCCTCGTTCGCGCCGAGACGATGGTCATTGCCCGCGCTCGCAATCGACGCGCGCAGCAGCCCCTGCCACTTGTTGACCGCGCGCACGACCGCCGTGCAGAACACGAGGAACTGCATGTTGTCGTGCGGGTTCGCCCCCGGGCTGAGCAGATTGTGGCCTTCGTCGTCGCTGATCGACCAGTTGACGTGCTTGCCCGATCCGTTGACGCCGGCAAACGGCTTCTCGTGCAGCAGGCACGCGAGCCCGTACTTCGGCGCCGTCCGCCGCATCGTCTCCATCGTCATCATCTGGTGATCGGTGGACACGTTCGCGTTCTCGAAGATCGGCGCGATTTCGTACTGACTGGGCGCCACCTCGTTGTGACGCGTCTTCACCGGCACGCCGACCTTGTACAATTCGCTCTCCACCTCCGACATGAACGCCATCACGCGCTCGGGAATCGCGCCGAAATACTGATCTTCGAGCTCCTGACCTTTGGGCGGCCGCGCGCCGAAGAGCGTTCGTCCGGCGTTGATGAGATCGGGCCGGGACAGATAGAAATAGCCGTCGATCAGGAAATACTCCTGCTCGGACCCGCACGTGGTCACGACGCGCTCGGCCGTGGAGCCGAAGAGGCGGAGCACGCGGATCGCCTGCTTCGAGAGCGCCTCCATCGATCGCAGCAGCGGCGTCTTCTTGTCGAGCGCTTCGCCGGTCCAGCTCACGAACGCCGTCGGGATGACGAGCGTCACCGCGCCGCCGCTGTAAAGCAGCCAGGGCGGACTGGTCGGATCCCATGCGGTGTAACCCCGTGCTTCAAAAGTGCTGCGCATGCCGCCGGACGGAAAGCTCGAGGCATCGGGCTCGCCCTTGATCAGCTCCTTGCCCGAGAACTCGGCGACGGCCTTGCCCTCGTTCGTGAGCTGCAGAAACGAATCGTGCTTCTCCGCCGTGATGCCGGTGAGCGGCTGAAACCAGTGCGTGTAGTGCGTGGCGCCGTGCTCGACCGCCCATTCTTTCATAGCCTTGGCGACGGCGTCTGCCGCGGACGGATCGAGCGGCTCGCCGTGCGTCATCGTCCGCCGCAGCGCGTGATACACCAGTTTGGGGAGGCGGGCCTGCTGCACTTCGTCGTTGAACACGAGGTTGCCGAAAGCGTCCGATGTGCGGACCGGGACAGCTTCTTTCTCTTTGGCAACCGAGAAGTCTCGAATCGCGTGAATGGCCTCAATCAGCACCGCCGAACCCATGGCTTCCCCCTTTTTTGCGTGCAGCGCCCGAGCGCGAACCGAAGCGGATAACGCTGCATTATTCATCGGCCCGTCCGCGTTCGCCAAGCGAGATCGGCGCGTCGCGCAACAAAAATGTAGCGCGCACAATCGGTGAGAAACGGCCATGAGATCCGTTATGCTTCCGCTCCGATTCACACGGAACACTTGACAGACCAGCACCGCGCATTACTCGACGGAGAGGAACCGCCCGTATGACCGCTGACGATTTCTTTGCGATCGCGAAGGACAACCAGGCGCAGATGGTCGACCTGAAATTCGTCGACATGCTTGGGAGCTGGCAGCACTGTTCCTTTCCGATCGATCTGTGGGATGCCGACACCTTCAAAGAGGGGCTCGGCTTCGACGGATCATCGATTCGCGGCTGGATGGGCATTCACGAATCGGACATGCTCGCGGTACCGGATCCGGCGACCGCATGCGTCGACCCCTTTTTCGCGAGCCCGACCGTGAGCGTGATCGCGAACATCGTCGATCCGGTTACCGGCAACGATTTCACGCGCGACCCGCGGCATGTCGCTCGCAAGGCCGAGGCGTATTTGAAAGATCGCGGCATCGCCGACACGTGCTACATGGGACCTGAACCCGAGTTCTTCATCTTCGACGAGGTTCGCTACGAGCAAAACCAGCACAAGGGGTATTACGAGATCGATTCAGTCGAGGGCGCGTGGAACACGGCGCGCATCGAGGAGCCGAACCTGGGTTACAAGCCGAGCTTCAAAGGCGGCTATTTCCCAGTGAGCCCTACCGACACGTACCACGATCTTCGAGGCGAGATGGTCGCGGAAATGCGCAAGATCGGCATTGTCGTCGAAGCGCACCATCACGAGGTTGCCACCGCCGGACAGAGCGAAATCGACATGCAGTTCCAGCCGTTGCTCAAGATGGCGGATCAGTTCATGTGGTACAAGTACATTTGCAAGAACGTCGCAAAGCGGCATGGAAAAACCGTGACGTTCATGCCAAAGCCGATCTTCGAGGACAACGGCAGCGGCATGCACACGCACACGTCGCTTTGGAAAGATGGAAAACCCCTTTTCTCCGGAAAAGGGTACGCCGGATTGAGCGACCTCGGTCTATGGGCCGCCGGCGGCCTGCTCAGGCACGCGCCGGCCATCCTGGCATTCGCGGCGCCGACCACGAATTCCTACCGTCGTCTGGTTCCTGGATTCGAAGCTCCGGTGAATCTGGCCCTTTCGGCGCGCAACCGCTCGGCGTCGATTCGGATCCCGATGTACTCGAAGAGCCCGAAAGCCAAGCGCCTCGAATTCCGCTGCCCTGATCCAAGCTGCAATGGGTATCTCGCCTGGTCGGCGATGCTGATGGCGATGCTGGATGGCATTGAACACAAGCTGAGTCCTGGCGACCCGCTCGACCGCGACATCTATGAGATGACGCGCGAAGAGATGAAACATATGGGCGTCCGCACGACCCCCGGGTCCCTCGAGGAAGCGCTGAACGCGTTGGAGCAGGATCACGCGTTTCTGCTCCGCGGCGACGTGTTCACCGAAGATCTCGTTCAGACGTGGATTGCCTACAAACGCGAAAAGGAACTCGACCCGATCCGGCTGAGACCACATCCGCACGAGTTCTATTTGTATTACGACAACTGAATGCGGATTTGAGCGTCAGCGTTCAGGATTCCATCCAAACAACGCGAGAAATTCGGCGAGCACCATTGCCGTCGCCCCCCAGATTTCAACGCCCCCTGCGCGAAACGCGGGCGCCATGACGGTCCGGCCGTCGCGTTCTCGTGTCGTGCGGATAACGCATGACGGCGTCAACAGCTCATCGATATCGATTTCGAGAATGCAATCGACTTCGCCGTCCGCCGGCGCCATCGCCGGATGGACCGGCGCGGCGGCGACGATCGGGTGCAGCCGAAAGCCGCTGACTGGGATGTCGAGCGGCGTCAGGGCGCCGAGTACTTCGATCTCGTCGATCGTCAGCGCAACCTCTTCGTGCGCCTCCCGCAGCGCGGCCCGCTCGAACGTCTCTCCCGGATCGACGACGCCGCCCGGCAGCGACACTTGTCCGCCGTGCCGTTCGAGCCTGTGGGATCGCACCGTCAGCACGATGTGCGCGGCGTCAGCCATCGTGTCTGTGTCTAATTGGTTTTTCGCTGCGTGCTCTGCGCGCTCGGCGTTCCGTCGGTCGCGCGGCGGGCCGGGGAACACCAGGAGCAACCCCGCCGCATTGCGGATGCGCGCCGGATTGAGGTGCGACGGCCACGCTCTTCGCGGCACGGGCGCCATCCCCGCCTGTGCATTCGGACCGGGAAGCTCGTGACGGAACGCGCGTTGGAGGCGGTCGACCGCGTCGCGAAAAATCACGGCACCAGCGTCATCGGCGCGCAGCTCCCTTGCGGTCCGGGATACGCGGCGGCGGTCATCGCGCGGACGACTTCGGCGGCGATGAACGCGTACCCGGCGTCGTTCGGATGAATTCCGTCCTGCGAGTAGTTCGATCGCAGGTAGCTGCGCGCGTCGCACATCGCGTCGACGACGACCACGCCGCGCGACACGAGCTGGTTGACGACCGTCGTCGTCATGCGCACCGCCGCGCGCTGCGCCGCCTGTCTCTGCGCAAGCGACGCGCCGGCGAGAAACGGCATGCCCGCCGCGTTCGGCGCGTTCAGGACGACGAAGCGCGTGGCGCCGGCGCGGGAGCGGATGCCGCTGATGAGCGTCGTGTAGTCCGCTCCGAACGCCCTCACCTGATTGTCGATGTACGCGTTGGGATCGTTTCCGCCGGCGCCGGCCCCGAGTGCCGCCGTGATCGTGTTGACTTCGTTAATGCCCGCGAAAATCGTCACGACCGTCGAGTCCGGCAGCACGAACGGCATTTCGGCTTCGATGAAGTTCGCCTCGATCGCCCGGCCGTACTGACGGCCGAGATCCTGAAAATCGCGGCCGATGACCGCCGTCGGCAGCCCGAGATCCCGCAGCGTGACCTTGAAGCCCTGCGCGCCGAGCTGACGAACCGCTACGGGCACGTAACCCATGCCGCCGGCGCAATCTGTAAACGGCAAACAGGGGATGCTTGAGCCTACGCCAACCGCGTCGCTCGCGCCGACGGCGCTGTAAACGACGGCGGCGCCGGGCGTAGGAGGGGCGATCGGCTCGGTTGGACTCGTACCGCCGATACCCAATTTGTTACAGGCCGTTGACGTGCACAGAAAGGCAACGGCCAGGCAGATCCGCAGAATTGGAGAATGACAAGTCACGACAAAAAAGGTTCGTCTCAGCGGCCGTTACAGCTTCAACGGCTTTACTAGAATGGCATGAAACTGAGGACATCCTTTGCGGTTGTTCAAACGCCCGGTTGAACTCCAGCCGGGCGACGTCGCGCCCGATTTCGAGCTGGAGGGATCGGATCATCGGACATATCGGCTGCGCGACTTCGTCGGAACGCGACTGGTTGTCATCGCGTGGTTTCCGAAAGCGTTTACGGGCGGCTGAACGGCCGAGTGCAAATCGCTCGGGTCGAGCGGTGATGAATTGAAGCGCTTCGACGTCGCGTATTTCGCCGCCAGCGTCGACGCGCCGGAGAAGAACGCGAAGTTCGCGCAGTCGCTCGGCCTCGACTTTCCGATTCTGAGCGACCCGACCAAGGCGACGGCGCGGGCGTACGGAGTGCTCGGACCGGTAGGGCTGGCGTCGCGGTGGACGTTCTACATCGGCGCCGATGGGCGGATCCTCGAGATCGACAAGCACGTCAATGCGGGAAGCCACGGCGAGGATGTGTCGGCGGCGCTGAAGCGATTGAGGGTTCGAGGCGTATGGCACTTCTAGATCGGTTTCGCGCGCAACCGCGCCAGAAGCATCCGGACCCGGCGGTCCGGCTCGCCTTCGTTCAGGAGATCCCGTTGACCGACCACGAGCTGCTCACCGAGATGGCGCGCGAAGATCCCGACGCGCGCGTGCGGCGCGCCGCGGTGGCGAAGCTCCTCGATCCGCGTGCGCTCGCCGTCATCGCAACGAGCGACGGCGACGAGAGCGTTCGCGCCGAGGCGGCCGCGATGCTGCGCGACGTTGCGCTCGAGGCGTTCGAGGGGATCGGCGAATCGGAAAGCCTGGCGGCGGTCGATGCCATCGGCGATCTGCGAACGCTGGCGATAGTGGCCAAGAGCGCGCCGCGCGAATCGACCGCGCATCGCGCGCTTACGCGCACGATCGAATACCGCGATCAGCACGTGCTCGGATCGATCGCGCGTCATGCGGAGCACGAATCCGTACGGCGGACGTCGCTCGAGGCGCTCGACGATCACCTCGAGGTGCTCGGCGTGGTGCTGAACAGCGAATTCCGCGAGCCGGCGTCGTCGGCCGTGGAGCGCTTCACGGATCGAGCCGAGCTGGAACAGATTGCAAGCCGCGCGAAGAACAAGAGCGCCGCGAAGCGGGCACGCGGCATCCTGCGCGAGGCCGACGAGCGCGCGGCTCAGGCGGCGGCGGCTGCGGCGGCTGCGACAGCGGAAGCGGAAGCGGCGGAACGGGCCGCGCGGCTGGCGGCACAATCGAGCGCCGCCGAGCACGAGCAGCGGGCGCGCGAGGCGGCGGAGCGGCTCGCGGCTGCCGAACGCGCGCGCGCGGAGGCAGAAGCGGCGGCGGCGCGCCGCGAGGCCGAGGAAGCGGAGGCGCGGGCGCGCCGCGACGCGGCCGATGACGCCGCGCGCAAGGACGCCGAGCGGCGTCAGGCGCGGCTCGCGGAGCTCGCCGACGAAGCGGCGCGCGCGGCGAGCGTCGACGATCTGGCGTCGGCGCGGCGACAGTTCGGCGTGGTGCGCCGCGAATGGACCGATATCAGCAGCGGCATCACCGTCGATCCGGATCTCGCCTCGCGCTACGCGGACGCCAACGCGAAGTTCACCGCCCGGGAATCGACCGTTCAGGACCAGGATCAGCGCGCGCGGCGTGACGCGCTCGCCCGGCTGCAGCAGCTGGCGTCGCGCGTCGAAGCGCTCGGGGCGCGCGAAGATCTCACGCTCAAAGCGGGCGACCGCGCGCTGCGCGATTTGCGGTCGGCGCTCGGCGCCATTCCGCCGCTGCCGTCGCGCAAGGACTACGAGGAGATCGTCAAGCGGCTGAAGGCCGCGCAGTCGGCGCTCACGCCGAAGGTCCAGGAACTGCGCAACGTCGCCGACTGGCAGCGATGGGCCAACGTCGGGATCCAGGAGCAGCTCTGCGAGAAGATGGAGGCGCTCAAAGGCCTCGACGATCCCGACGAGATCGTGCGCCACGTTCGCGATCTGCAGCAGCAGTGGCGGCAGGCGGCCGACGTTCCGCGCGCCCAGGGCGAGATTCTCTGGAAGCGCTTCAAGGCGGCGCACGACGAGGCATGGTCCAAGTGCGAAGCGCACTTCGCCGCACAGGCCGAAGCGCGCGCCGAAAATCTCGCCAGGAAGCTGGCGCTGTGCGAGCGCGCCGAGGCGCTGTCGGGCTCCACGAGCTGGATCCAGACGGCCGACGAGATCAAGAAGCTTCAGGCCGACTGGAAAACGATCGGCGCGGTGACGCGCGGCCAGGAAAAAGCGATCTGGGAACGGTTCCGCGCCGCGTGCGATCGGTTCTTCACGCGCCGCCACGCCGACCTCGCCGAGCGGAAGAAGATCTGGGCGGAGAACCTCGCGAAAAAGGAAGCGCTCTGTGTGAAGGCCGAAGCGCTCTCGCAATCGGCCGACTGGGAGCCGGCCGCCGCCGAGATCAAGAAGCTGCAGAACGAGTGGAAGGCGATCGGACCGGTCAAGAAGAGTCGATCGGAAGCCATCTGGCAGCGGTTCCGGACGGCGTGCGACGCGTTCTTCACACGTTACGCACAGAGGCACGACATCGCGCGCGAAGAGCGCGTGGCGGCGCGCGAAGCGATCGTCGCCGACCTCGAGGCGCTGGCGACGCCGATCCCCGACGCCCCGGCGCCTGGCGCCGAGCCGATCATCGCCCGCGTCCGCGAGCTTCGCAGCAAGTGGCAGCACGAGCTGGCGCTGCGCGGCGTCGACCGCGAGCGCGCCGCGGCGCTCGACGCGCGGTTCGCCGCAGCGTTCAGCGCCGTCATCGCGCGCCATCCCGACGCGTTCAGCGGCACCGATCTCGATCCGGACGCGAACCGCAAACGGATGGAGTCGCTCGTGAAGCGGATGGAGGACCTCGCCAAATCGGTCGCCGGACCCGCGTCGGACGCCGCCGAAGCGTCGCTGTCGCCGACGACGCGGCTCGCCGCGATGCTGAAGGAAGCGCTGGCGGCGAACACAATCGGCGGCAAAGTGGATGACGATCATCGGCTGCGCGCCGCGGCTGACGAAGTGCGTCAGGCGCAGGCGAGCTGGTCACGCATCGGACCCGTGCCCGAGGAGGCGCGCCGAGCTCTCGCCGATCGATTCCAGCGGGCTATCCGGAGAATCTCGGACAGGGCAGGACAGGCGGGACGCGCTGGATGGGCGGCGGGACAAGCGGGACGGGCAGGACGGTAAGTTTTTAACCCTCCTGCCTCTCCTGCTTTCCCACCCCTCCTGCCTAATTGATCTTCATCAACTCGATATCGAACACGAGCAGGCCATACGGCGGCCGTTCGCCCTTGTACGCGAGCTTCTCGGGAATCCAGAAGCGCGCCTTCTCGCCCTCCACCATCAGCTGCACGCCTTCGGTCCAACCTGCGATGACGCCGTCGAGCGGAAATGTCGCCGGCTGGTTCTTCACGACGGAGCTGTCGAACATCTTGCCGTCGGTTGTCCAGCCCGTGTAATGAACGGTCACCTTGTCACTGGTCTTCGGGTGACGTCCACCGGTCCCCTCTTTCAACACTTTGTATGCGAGACCGCTGGCTGTTTTCTTCGCGTCCGACGGCGGCGCCTTGACGTCGCTCGGCGCCCTGCTCGGGATCGACATCAGCTCGACGTCGAAGACGACCATGCCTTTCGGCAGGTTCCCCCGTCCCTTGTACGCGAGGTTCTCGGGAATCCAGAGCCGGCGTTTTTCACCGGTGACCATCATCTGCACGCCCTCGGCCATTCCTGGCACGAAACGCGCGACCGGATACGTCTGCGGCGTGGCGCGCGATACAGAGCTGTCGAACATCCGTCCATTCGTCGTCCATCCGGTGTACTGAACGATCACGATATCGTCTTTCGTCGGATGGTCCTTCCCGGTACCGGGCGTGATCACCTTCGTGGCGAGTCCTGACGCGGTTTTCATCGCATCGGCCGGCGGCGCCGCGACGTCGGGCGGAGCCGGCTGGGTTTGTGGCGTTCCGAGCGCGAGTGTGAGAGCGGCAGCAAGAATGAGCATGAATCAATTTTAACGTGATATTCTGCCCACCGTACCTAGCGGGGTCTCATCAGCTATCAGCTGATAAATAGAACCCCTACCTGCCTCCCGTTCTCGCCGGGATCGCGGACGTAGGATCAGCGAGCACATCACGCGAGGTGTGCCATGACCCTTCAGCCGCTCAAAGCCGCGAAGCCGCTCCAAGCAACGAAGCTCACGCCGAACCTGATCGTCTCGAGCGTCGAGCGAAGTCTTGCGTTTTACACGGAAGTGCTCGGATTCGCACGGGGCATCACCGTGCCCGAGGAATCGCCGCTGGCGTTCGCGGCGGTGACGAGCGGCTCGGTGGAGATTTTTCTCAACGACAAATCGACAGTCTCGAAGGAGAGCCCTCAGTTCGCCCGTCTGTCGATTGGCGGCGGCGGCAACATGATGTTCATCGAAGTGGAGGAGGTCGATCCGCTCCACGAACGGCTGAAGTCAAAGCCGAACGTGACGATCGTGATGCCGATCGTGACGCAGTGGTACGGCATGCGCGAGTTCGCGATCGCCGATCCCGATGGGTACGTGATTACGTTCGCGCAGCGCGTGGAGCAGCCGTAAATCGCCACGTCCTACCTTCGGCGCGACGCGAGCTGTTCGAGCGCCCGCTTCAACGCCTCCAGCTTCTGGCCCGCCTCGCCCAGCCTGCCTTCGGCGGTCAGGCGCTGGTAGTCGGCGAGGTCGCGCGCGGCTTCGGCGATCAGCGCATCGGCGTCGGCGTTCGGCGGGGCGCCGGGCGCTCTCGAGACCGGCGCAGCGGGCGCTTGCGGCAGCTCGGGTTGGGCCGCCGCCGCGCCGGGCGGCGGCGCGGCAGGCGCGATTGTTGACGGCGCGTTGCCGAACAACGCGGCCACCGCCGACTCGAACGTCGGCCCGTACGCGAGCCGATCCTGCATCGCGAGCACGACGAGGCGCAGCTCGGGCATCGGGCTGCGCTCGGCCTGAAGGTAGATCGGCTCGGCGTACAAGAGCGCGCGGCCGATCGGGATGACGATCAGGCTGCCGCGGCGCACGTGCGATCCCTGCTGATTCCACAGCGACAGCTGCCCCGACAGCTGCGGGTTCTGATCGATCCGCGCCTCGATCTGCAGCGGCCCGTCGATGAGCCTCGTTTTCGGGAAGTCGTAGACGATCGCGGTCCCGTAGTGCGGATCGTCGCTGCGCCCCGCGATCCATCCGATCAGATTGTTCCGGTTCGCAGGAGTGAACGGCAGGATCTCGATGAATTCCGTCGTCCGTTCGTCGGGCAGCTTCATGAGGACGAAATTCGGATCCATCGGCAGCGTCGCCTGCTGGCGCTGCTGGTTCATGCCGACCTCGCTCGCGACGCTCCACAAATCTTCGCGGTTGTAGAACACATCGGGCGCCGTCATATGGTAGAGCCCGTACACGGCCGCCTGCACCCGCAGCATCAGCTCGGGGTAACGCACGTGCTTGCGAAGATCCTGCGGCATCGCCGGCGCGTCCTTGAAGAGCGACGGGAAGATCGCGCGATAGCCGGCAACGACGGGATCGTCGCTGTCGAACACGTAGAACGTCGTCGACCCGTCGTAGGCGTCGACGACGACCTTGACGCTGTTGCGGACGTAGTTGACGCGGTCGCGCCCGAGACCGTAGTGCCGCGCGTAAGGATAGGAATCCGACGTCGTGTATCCATCGGCGATCCAGAATAGCCGGCCGTCGTTCCCGATGACGATGTAGGGGTCTTCGTCGAAGGTCAGGAAGCCCGCAATCGTCTCGAGGCGATCGCGGATGGAGCGGCGCATCAGCAGCCGGCTCGCCGGCGTGATGTCGTCGCTGAACGGCAGCTTCGCGAGATCGCCGCGGTCGAGCGCGATGAGGAGCCGCCGGAAGAAGCCGCCGAGCACGATGCCGCCCTTGCCTTCATACGATGCGAAGGCGTTCGTGTCGCCCTGCGGGTAGTTGAACTCCTTCTGCCGCGTGTTCACGTACACGTCGGTCGTCGTCAGCTCGCCGAAGTAGATTTCGGGCCGCGTCACCTTCAGGGCGGGAATGGTGCTTTGCACCGGCATGTTGCTGAGAATCAGCGTCGGCAATCCTTCGGGCGTGAAGCCGTTGACCGGGTTCATCGTGACGCCGTAGCCGTGCGTGTAGATCAGCTTTTCGTTGATCCAGTTGCGGCTGCTCTCCGGCAGCTTGTCGACGTTCAGCTCGCGCGCGGCGAGCATCATCTGCCGCGTCGAGCCGTCAATCTCGTAGCGATCGATGTCGATGTCGGGGAAATCGTAGTACGTGCGGATCTCCTGCAGCTGCCGCAGCGTGTCCTGCAGCGCGCGCCAGTCCCACAGGCGGATGTTTTGAATCGTGTCCTGGTTGTTGGGGGCGTCGGCCGCCTCGACGGTCGTCTCCGCCGGAAACGGACGCTGCGCGATGCGATTGAGCGCGTACGCGACGCGTGTCATCTCGATGTTGTGCGTGATGAACGGCCGCTCGCGGACGAGCTCGTTCGGCTTGACGATGAAGCTCGTGACGTACCAGCCGAGCACGCCGACGACGACGTAGCACAGCGCCGCAGGTGCGATCGCGGCGACGAGCCATCGCAGCTTCGGCGACGAAGCAGCGTTCACGAACGCGATCGCTGCGCCAAGCGCCAACGCCGCCGAGACGACGAGCGCGCCGGTGAGCGTGATGTGCGCCTCGGTGTAGGTGACGCCCGAAAAAATGGTGTGGTCTTCGAACAGCTGCGCGAAGCGACCGAGATACGTCCGCGCCGCGAGCGCCAGCAGCACCACGGCGTAGGCGACCGACAGTCCGCGCCACGCCCCGGCGCCCGGATAATCGCGGCGGGCGCCGAGCATCCGCGTGCCGCCGGTGACGACAGTGAAGAACAGCGCGACGCCGGCAACGATCACCGCCAGCGTCATCACCCACCCGGAAAGGAGCTGCCACGCCGGCAGCGTGAACAGATAGAACGGCAGCGGCCTGCCGAAGATTGGATCGACGACGCCCGCCGCCGCCCCCGGCAGCGCGTCGCCCCTCGCGTACCACCACAACGCGAGCGTGGACCACTGCGCCATCATCCCGGCGCCTGTGGCAAAGGCGATCAGCAGCGAGGCGACGATCGCGATCAGCCGCAGCACCGGTTCGACCGGCAGCTTGATCGGCTGTCCGTTGATCAGAATCGGAAAGCCGGTCAGCTCGCCGAGGCGCGGCGGCTTCAACGCCACGAACGATCCGTACAGGATGACGAACGTCGCGAGCGTGAACGTGCTGAAGACGGTCGCCTGCAGGTTCAGTGTTTTCCAGAAGACGGCGCCGTAGCCGAGCGAATCGAACCACAGCGCGTCGACGTAGTAGGAGAGCGCCGTGCCGCCGCCGAGCAGCAGGACGCCCGCGACGACCAGGAGAAGGATGAGGCCGCGCCGCCGGGAGCGACGGTGCGGCGGCCAATCGATGGTCTCAGGCATTTACCAGTCGAACTTCAATCCTAGCTGAATTTCGCAGACGCGGCGTTTCGGCAGCTGAGCGAATCTACGGAACAAGAACGATCTTGCCGAGCGCGCCGGGTTCCATGATGTGCTCGTGCGCCTTAGAGGCGTCAGCGAGCGGCAATTCGCGTCCGACAACCGGGTTCAGCGCGCCGCCCGCGAGGCCGGCAATCAGCGCGGCGTGGATTTCGGCCATGTCCCGTTCGTTGACGTTGAACAGCGTCATCCCCAGAATCGCAGCATCGCGTCCCATCGCCTGGCGTGCGTCGATTTCGACGCGACCGCGATTGCCCACCACGACCACGCGTCCGTGTTTGGCGAGCAGGCCGAGGTCGCGATCGAGGTTGACGTGCGCCGCCATCTCGACGATCACGTCGACGCCGCGGCCGCCCGTCGCGCGCACGATTTCGTCGGTGTAGGCCGGCGACTTGTGGTTGACGAGCACGTCCCCGCCGTGATCGCGGACTGTCGCGAGCCCTTTGTCGGTTCCGCCGCTGCCGATGACGGTCAGGCCGCGCGCGTGCGCGAGCTCCACCGACGCGAGCCCGACGCCGCCGGTGGCGCCGTGCACGAGCACCACTTCGCCCGGCCGCGCGCCCGCGCGCTGAAACAACGCGCGATACGCCGTGCAGTACGGCACGCCGAGCGCCGCGCCCTGCCCGAACGATGCGCGCGCGGGCAGAGGATGCAGCTGCGACGGACTGCACAGCGCTTTGTCCGCGTACGTGCCGGCGCCCGACACAGTGTTGCCCGGCCCCGCGATGTACACGCGATCGCCGGCGGCGAAGCCCTTCACATCCGCGCCGACGCTTTCGATTTCGCCGGCGCCGTCGAATCCCGGCGTATAGGGCAGTGGCGGCTTGCGCGCATACGTGCCGGTATGCATGTACGCGTCGACCGGATTGACGCCGGCGGCGCGAACGCGCACGACGATTTCGCCCGCGCCCGGTTTCGGATCGGGAATTTCTTCGAGCTTGAGGACGTCGGGACCGCCGAATTGATGAACTCGGATCGCTCGCATAGTCTCTCCCGCTCGCCTGAAAGGCTCGCGCCACGCGGCCTGCCAGCAGCGCTCGCCTGAAAGGCTCGCGCTACGCGGCCTGGCAGCAGCGCTCGCCTGAAAGGCTCGCGCCACGCGGCCTGCCAGCAGCGCTCGCCTGAAAGGCTCGCGCTACACGGTCATGCTGGAGCGCTACGCCTCGCTGTAGCGCGAGGCTTTCAGCCGAGCGATCGACCGACGATGCTAACATGAGAACTTCGATGCCACAGGTGAGGCTTCACAGGACTGTGGGCGTGAAGGTCGGTCACGTCCAGGTTGGCGGCGGTGCGCCGATCGTCGTGCAGTCGATGACGATGACCGATACGGCCGACGCGCGCGCGACGGCGCAGCAATGCATCGAGCTCGCCGAAGCCGGATCCGAGCTCGTACGCGTGACCGTCAACCTGCCTGATGCGGCCGCTGCAGTTCCCGAGATCAAACAGCGGATGCTCGAGGCCGGCTGCTCCGCTCCGCTCATCGGCGACTTCCATTACAACGGTCACCTGCTGCTGACGAGATACCCGGACTGCGCGCGCGCGCTCGATAAATATCGAATCAACCCGGGCAACGTCGGGACGGGAAAGCGACGCGACGAGCAGTTCGCGACCATTTGCAAGGTCGCCGTCGACAACGCGAAGCCGGTGCGTATCGGGGTCAACGGCGGGTCGCTCAACCAGGAGCTCGTCGTCGCCAAGATGCAGGAGAACACGGATCGCGATCTCGGCAGGACGTCCGAGGAAATCATCAACGAATGCATGGTGCTCTCGGCCATCGAGTCGACGGCGCTCGCGATCGAAAGCGGTCTGCGGAAGGATCAAATCATCATCTCCTGCAAAACATCGCGGCCACGCGATCTCATCGCCGTCTACCGCGAGCTCGCGCGGCGCACCGATCAGCCACTGCACCTGGGCCTCACCGAGGCGGGGATGGGCACGAAGGGTCTCGTCTGGTCGTCGGCCGCGATGGGCGTCCTCTTGGCCGAAGGGATCGGCGACACGATCCGCGTGTCGCTCACGCCGAGGCCGGGCGGCGATCGGCGCGAAGAAGTGTACGCGGCGTGCGAGATGCTGCAGGCGCTCGGCCTGCGATCGTTCTCGCCGAGCGTCACCGCGTGTCCGGGGTGCGGCCGGACGACGAGCACCACGTTTCAGGAGCTGGCCGAACGGATCCAGGGATACATCCGCGGCAAGATGCCTGAGTGGAAAGCGACGCACGAGGGCGTCGAGACGATGACGCTGGCGGTCATGGGATGCGTCGTCAACGGGCCGGGCGAATCGAAGGCCGCCAACATCGGCATCAGCCTGCCGGGAACCGGCGAGGCCCCGAACTGCCCGATCTACATCGACGGCCAGCACGTCACCACCCTGCGCGGCACGTACGACGAGCTCGCCGTTGAATTCCAGCGCCTCGTCGACGCGTACGTCGAGCGGACGTACGTGAAGAAAGGGTAGGGGCGGACCAATGTATCCGCCCGCCCTTCGACAAGCTCAAGGCGGTCCCGAGCCGAGTCGAGGGACCGGCGCCGACACGCCGGCACGGGCCGGCGCAACGGCCGGACCGTATGACGCGCTCCTGCTGGACGTGCTCCACCGCGTCTGGGGCTTCTCCGATTTCCGCCCACTGCAGCGCGACGCCATGCACGCGGCCCTCGACGCGCGCGACAGCCTCGTCGTGCTGCCGACCGGCGGTGGCAAGTCGCTCTGTTTCCAGGCTCCGGCAATCGCGTCGAATCAGCTCGCGATCGTCGTCTCGCCGCTCATTTCGCTGATGAAGGATCAAGTCGACGGGCTGCGGGTCGACGGCGTCGCCGCGTCGTACTTGAACAGCACGCTGCTGCCTGGCCAGCGCGACGAGGTGCTTGCCTCGATTCGCGACGAGCGCTGCCGCCTTCTCTACGTGTCGCCCGAGCGAATCGTCGCCGACGGCGCGCTCAGACGGCTGCTGCAGCAAACCGGCATACGGTTCATCGCCATCGACGAAGCGCATTGCATCAGCCAGTGGGGCCACGACTTCCGGCCGGAATATCGCCAGCTGGGCGCGCTGCGCGACGAGTTCCCGGGCGTCTCGGTTCACGCGTTCACGGCAACGGCAACCGAACGCGTGCGGCGCGACATCGCGTCCGAGCTGCGCCTGCGCGATCCGCTCGTGCTGGTCGGCTCGTTCGATCGACCCAATCTGATCTACCGCGTGCTGCGCCGGGGCGACTTCCACAAGCAGCTCGGCGACGTGCTGGCGCGCCACGAGCACGAAGCAGGCATCGTCTACTGCTCGTCGCGCCGCGAGGTCGAAAGCATCGCCGCCAAGCTGCAGGCTGAAGGGCATCGTGCGGCGCCGTACCATGCCGGCCTGCCCGACGAGGTACGCAGCCGCCATCAGGAGGCATTTCTCGACGAGCAGATCGACGTCGTGGTTGCGACCGTCGCGTTCGGCATGGGCATCGATCGTTCGAACGTGCGGTTCGTCCTGCACGCGGGCGCGCCGCGCTCGCCCGAACACTATCAGCAGGAATCGGGGCGCGCCGGCCGCGACGGCCTGCCTGCCGAGTGCATCCTTATATATAGCGGCGCCGATTTCGGGCGGTGGCGCCAGATGCTCGAAGCCAACGGCGAATGGAACGAGAGCGCGAGGACGCTGCTCAGGGACATGGAGCGCTACGCCTCCGCGACGCGCTGCCGCCATCGCGCGCTGGTCGAGTACTTCGGTCAACGGTACGACCGCGCCGACTGCGGGGCGTGCGACTGGTGCCTGAAGGAGCTCGACGCCGTGCCCGATTCGGTCGTGCTCGCGCAGAAAATCGTGTCGTGTGTCGTGCGCGTGAAGCAGACGCGGGGATCGAGCCACGTCACCGACGTGCTGCTCGGCCGTGCCACCGAGAAAGTCGCTGCAGCGGGCCACGATTCGCTGTCCACCTTCGGGTTGTTGAGAGACGAGTCGGCGGCGGCCATCCGCGGCTACATCGAACAGCTGGTCGTCGCGGGGTTCCTGTCGCGCGAAGGCGAACCGTATCCCGTGCTGCGCCTGACGGCCACGGGGACGACGCTTCTCCGCGGCGGCGCGGCGTGCGTGCTCTATCGAGAAGTGAGGCCGCCGTCGGCACGCGCGCGAAGCCGTTCCTCCATTCGCGACACGTTCGTCTCCCGCATCGATTCGGATTTGTTCGATGTCCTGCGCGGCGTGCGCCTGCGCCTCGCCCAGGCGCGCGGCGTTCCGCCGTACGTGATCTTTCACGATACGACGCTGCGCGAGATGGCGATGCGGCGGCCGAAAACGGTCGACGATCTCAGGAGTGTGTACGGCGTCGGTGCGAAGAAGGCCGCCGACTTCGGCGACGCGTTTCTCGACGCGATTCGGACGTTCCGCAAGCCGGACTGACCGATTCGTGAACATCGCGGCCTGTCGTTGCCACACCCTGAGTTCTGGCTTTCGTGTATCGTGCGTTTCGCGGTGAGTTCGGCGTCGACAGTTCAGTGGATCGTGTAAGGCTCGCGGAGCGCGAACGGCGCGATTTCGATCTCGAACGGCGTGCCGTCCTCTGTGATCATCTGATAGGTGCCCCGCATCGCTCCGTTGGGCGCCGCCAGCGTTACGAACGAACTGTACTGAAATGACTGGCCGGGTTTCAGAAGCGGCTGCTTGCCGACGACGCCCGGGCCGCGCACTTCCTCGACGTATCCCGTCTCGTCCGTGATGATCCAGTGGCGGCTAATCAGCTGAACCTGCTCCGACCGGTGGTTCGTGATGCGGATCGTGTAAGAGAAGAACCACTCCTTGCGCGCCGGCGCCGAGTAATCGGCGTGGTACCTCGATTCGACCTGGACGTGAACGCTGCTGGTGACGGCGGCCGACGTCGTGGAGTACACACTCACGTTATCCTTTATCTATGCACAGGATTCAACCCGCCCGGTTGAAACCCGGCGTGACGCTCGACACGATTGCGCCGCCGACCTCAGCCGACCGGATGCAGCAGTCGAGCGCGATCGTGCGCGGCAAGGCGCTCATTTTCTGGGACCTCAAGATTCCAGGAAAGAAGAAGAAGCTCGACGCCATCGACACCGATCAGATCACGCCGTCGGCCGATTGCGTGTCCGAGAGCCTCGAGACGCTCGATGAGCGGTGGAAGGCCGGAGCGTTCCGGTACCTCATGCCCGGCTTCCGCGCACGCGTCCATCGCGGCGAAACCTTCGTGATTGCCGGCGATCGGTTCGCGATCGGATCGTCGCGTGAGATGAGCCCGGCGGGCCTGAAGGCTATCGCGGAAGAAGTCGGACTGCAGATGGTCATCGTCTGCGGCCACAACATGGGCGACATCTTCCGCCGCAACGCGCTGAATCTTGGATTGCACGTCGTCCAGAGCCCCGACGCGGTGGCCGACGCGAGAGACGGCGACGAGCTCACCTTCGATCCCGTATCTCGCCGGCTGACGAACGAAACGCAGCGCAAGACGTACGATCCTGCGCCGCTGAGCGCCAAAGAAGACGAGATTCGACGCACCGGCGGCATCTTCGCTGCCGGACGGCGCGAGTTCAAATCGTCGGTCGAGACGACGCCGCGGATCGAGTGGCCAGACGAAGCGGTCGCGCGAGGCATGACGTCGACCGAACAGATCGTCTGGGCGCACCGCGTCGACAAGGACGCGAGGCTCGAGCGGGGTTCGACGCTTCGCGTGTACGCCGACCTGCTGCCCGCGTCGGATGGAACGGCGCCGTTCGCCATCCACACCTTCAATCAGATCACCGGCGGCAACACCATCGACCCGCGTCAGGCGGCGATTGCCAACGATCACTTCGTCTTCACGAACAAGGAAGACGACGACAAGCAGACCGGCATCGGCCGCGAGTTCGCGCGGCGGCACGACATCGGCAAGCCGTACTACGCGACGCCGGGCGACGGCATCTTTCATTTTTATTTTCCGGAACAGGGTCTCGTGTATCCCGGCCAGTTCATTCCGGGCGCCGATTCGCACAGCCGCGCGTACGGCGCGTACGGCGCCGTCGGCATGGGCGTCGGATCGACGACGCTCGGATTCGGCTGGGCGACCGGCTACATCTACTTCACGGTGCCGAAGGCGCGGCGGGTCATCATCGGCGGGGCGTTGCAGTCGTGGGTGAGCGGCAAGGACATCGTCCTCGAGCTGCTGCGGCGCTGGGGCGCGCAGCAGTCGCAGGGCATGTCGGTGGAGCTCGTCGACGCGAACAAGCAGCTGCCGATTGCGTATCGGAACACGATCGCGAACATGATGGCGGAAGCCGAGGCGCTCAACGGCATCTTCGCGCCCGACGAGATCACGGAAGCCTGGTATCGATCCAAAGGCATCGAGATGCTCCCGTACCCGCGCTTCGCACCCGGCGAGGACGCCGTCTACGAAATCGACGAGACGCTCGACCTGTCCGACGTCATGCCGATGATCGCGAAGCCGTTCAGTCCGGGCAACGCGTTTCCCGCCGGCGACGTCGCGCGCGAGCACCTCACCTTCGATAAGGCGATGATCGGATCGTGCACCAACGGCAGCTACGACGATTTACTGACGGCGGCGCTCGTCATCCGTGCTGCGCGCAAGCGCGGCGCCGACCGAGCTGCGACGCCGTTCGTGATCTTTCCAGGGTCAGGCGGCGTCGCAAGACAGATCGAGCGCCCCGATCGGCGGCTCGACGGTGAGTCGGTCGCCGGTGTCTTTCGCTCGGTTGGCGGCGAGATTCGCCAGTCGTGGTGCGGTCCGTGCTTCGGCCAGGGTCCAGACGCACTGCAGAAAGGACAGCGCGCCATCACGTCGTTCAACCGCAACTGGCAGAACCGGATGGGCATCGGCGGCGAAGGCTTCCTGGCAAGTCCCGCGGTCGTCGCGGCGTCGGCGCTCGTCGGGTACATGGCGCCGCCCGACGAGCTCGGGCTGACGTGGGACCCCGAGGAATTTGGTGTCTGAATCCACCGCCGCTTCGCGCGCGAACGTCGCGGCATCGATCGGCGTCCCCGTCGCTCGTCGCCACATCTTCCTCTGCTGCGATCAGACGAACCCGAAGTGCTGCGAGAAGGATCGCGGCCTTGCCGCGTGGGAGTTCTTGAAGCGCCGCCTGAAAGAGCTCGGACTCTCCGAGCAGGGCGGTATTCTGCGCACCAAAGCCAACTGCCTTCGCATCTGCGAAGGCGGACCGATTTGTATCGTCTATCCCGAAGGCGCGTGGTACGCCGGATGCGACCCGCCGGTGCTCGAACGAATCATTCAGGAGCATCTGATCGGCGGCCGCGTCGTGACAGAGTGTCTGATCGTGGAGCATCCGCTCATTCTCTGATCGCGTGGCTCTTCCGATTGAAGCCTGGCACGACGATGCTGCCGGCGCGCCGCGCCGCGGCGCTCGATCCGATCGAGGGGTTGCGGTCGCAGTAGGCGGGAGCCGGTGGCCCGCCGAAGCCTTCGGCGAAGGCGGAAAGGCCCGCGCCACAGCCGGAAAGACCCGCGCCACGGATTGTGCAATGCGCTCATAGAATACGTGGGTGATCGCTCGCACGATCGCCACTGCCACGCACGGACGATACCTCGTGGTTCCTCCAGCGGCGGACGGTCCGGCGCCGCTGCTCGTTGGCTTTCACGGCTACGCCGAGCACGCCGAGCAGCAGCTCGCGCGGCTTCAGGCCATCCCCGGGTCGAATCGATGGCTGCTCGTGTCGGTGCAAGGTCTCAATCGCTTCTATCAACGGCGGACGAACGAGGTCGTCGCCGGCTGGATGACGCGGCAGGACCGCGATCTCGCGATCGCCGACAATCTCGCCTACGTGTCGAACGTTGTCGATGCCGTGGCGCGCGAATGGCGTGCGGCGGACACGCTCGTCTTCACCGGCTTCTCACAGGGTGTGGCGACGGCGTTTCGCGCCGCCGCGTCGTCGCCGCGGGCCGTCAGCGGCATCATCGCGGCCGGAGGCGACGTGCCGCCCGAAATCGACGCCGCGTCGCTGAGGCGCATCAACGCGGCTCTGATCTGTCGAGGCGCGCGCGACGACTGGTACACCGCCGAAAAGTTCGCAGCCGACGACGATCGCATTCGGTCGGCCGGCGTTCGGCCGCGTTCGCTCGAAGTCGACGCCGGTCACGAATGGTCGGACGCGATCGCGCGCGCAGCCGGCGAGTTCCTGAGGGAGCTGTGGTCGTGACGACGATTCGCGCCGCCACCGCGGCCGACGCCGGCGCGCTCGCGAACCTGAGGTGGGAATTCCGATCCGGTAAGAATGCGCCGATCGAGACCCGTGAAGCATTCCTCGCGCGATGCGAATCGTGGATGCGTACCGAGCTGACCTCGTCGGCGTCGTGGCGTGCATGGCTTGCGGAACAGGATGGCGCCGCCGTCGGGCAGGTCTGGGTCCACCTGATTCAGAAGGTGCCGAATCCGGCGGCCGAGCGCGAGCGGCACATGTACCTCTCGAATCTCTATGTCAGGCCGGAAGCGCGCGGCGGCGTCGGCACGCGACTGCTCGAGGCGGCGCTCGAATGGGCTGTGTCGCAGCACGTGGACCGTGTGGTGTTGTGGCCGACCGATCGCAGCCGTCCCTTATACCTGCGCCATGGGTTCACGGCTGACGTCGATCTGCTGGAGCTCGAGCTCGAGACGCGCGGCTAAGGGTGGATACGTCCTACGAGCGCGTCTTCAGCCGTCCGGCAATCCAATTGACGATCGTGTTCTGGATGTTGACGTACACCGCCGCCTGACCGGCTGGATCCCTCCGGGGCAGCTTGAACGAGTGATCGCCTTTGGCGATCACCTCCAGGGTCGCCGGCGGTTCGAGTTGCTGGACGATCGGCCGAAGCTCCGCAGGAAGACCGAATGCATCGCGGTCGCCTTGCACGATCAGCATCGGGCGGCGGATCGCCGCCAGATGTTTGTCGCGTCGCTGGTCGGGCCGGCCGGGCGGATGGAGCGGGTAACCGAGGAGGACGAGGCCGGCGATCGGCAAATCACGATCGGCCGCTGCGACCTGGGTTGCGATACGGCCGCCCATCGATTTGCCGCCGATGAACAAGCCGCGATTCGCGCTCGGCACCGCCTCGCGCACGGCGGCGATGACGTCGCGATAGCACGCCTCGAGCGCCGGCGCACGATCCGGAATGCGCCGACGCTGCTCCGTGTACAAGAAGTTGAAGGTCACGACGTCGAGGCCCAGCGCCGACAGCGCGTGCGCGAAATCGACCATGAACGCGCTGCGCTGACCGGCGCCGGCCCCATGCCCGAGCATCAGCGTCGCGCCCAGAGCGCGCTCGGCGGCGGCGTAAACGAGCGCGGTCGTCGTCGCGCCTGCCGTCCCACCGCTCTGCAGCCGAACGCTCAGCTCATTCGGATTTCTCAAGCGCGTCGCGGACCTCCGCGTCCGTCTTCAGCTCGTTGTTCACGGCGAACGCGCCGAACTGCGACGCCAGCGAGCGGGCGAGCATGCGATCGACATCGCTGTTGACGACGCCGGTCAGCGTGACGCGGCCCCGCTCGACCACGATGTGAATCGGCGGGTTCGGCATGACGGCGTAGTTCCAGAAGTTCGCGTTGTTGTAGATCGACCGCGCGATCCTGATCCGCAGGTCGTCGTCGAACGTCGACACCGGCAGCACCGTGATGTTGTCGCGGACGCTCGTCACACCGTCGATCTTCGACACGCGCTTCTCGATGTCGTCGCGCTTGTAGGGCATCGTCACCTTGCCGGTGAGCGTCACCACGCCGTCCTTCACGCTCGCGCTCACGTCGTCGAAGATCGTGAAGTGCACGTAGCGATCGACGGTGTTCGCGACGTCTTTCAAGATCTGAAAATCTTTCCGTTCGCTTCGGTCGACCGATGCCGCCGCCGCGATGTTCGCCGTCAGCAGACACGCGGCCGCGGCCGCAGCCAATTTGTTGAGCATGTTGCACCTCCGCCTCTGCTCAGCAAGAGGGCAAACCAAATGCCAGATGCTTCGGCCGGTAATCGGCGAAAAACGATTGAATCGCGGCGGCGCGCGACGCGCCGTGTCCTCTCTAGTGGCCAGCGAAGGCGACGCCGAGCCCGTACGTGATTGCGGCTTCGATAATCCCGACGACCGTCATCTCCAGGCCGCTCGCCCACCACGAACGCGTCGTAATCAACGCTTTCGAGGCACCGACGATGAAATGCGCGATCGTGCTGATGATGAACGACGCGATGACGGCCGGCATGCCGACGGCGAAGAAGAACGGGATGATCGGGATGAAGCCGCCGATCGCCGTCGAGATCGACGCCGATATGGTCGAGCGCAGCGGGTTCGGGAATGTTTCCTCCGACAATCCGAGCTCTTCGTGCACGAGCGTGCGCAGGAATTGCTTCGGCTCCTTCTGGATCCGCTCGGCCATCGCGCGCGCTTCTTCCGGCGAGAAGCCTTTCAGCTGATAGAACAGCTCGAGCTCCAGCAGCTCTTCGTGCGGGTCTTCTTCAATCTCGGCGCGCTCGCGCGAGACCTCCGACTCGTACACCTCGCGCTCCGACTTGGAGGCGAGATACGCGCCGGCTCCCATCGACAGCGCGCTCGCCAACGTGCCGGCGAGTCCGGCCGCGAGCACGACCTGGCTGCCGCCGGTGTACCCTGCCATGCCTGAGACGATGCCGAACACGGCGCCGAGTCCGTCGTTGACGCCGTAGATGGCGTCGCCGATCCAGCCGGTGCCGCGAACGTGCCACCGCTCGCGGTGCAGGATCGTGTCGAGCGCCGACCGCGGCGTCGGCATCGCGCCGCCGGCGAGCGTCCGAAGAATGACGGCGTGGTCACGCTCCTCCAGCATCGCCTCCTTGGCGATTTGTCGATCGGTTGGATCGCTGAGCTTCGCCATCAGCTCGTCGTACTCGGCTTCGGCTTTCGTCTCTTCCTGCTCGAGACGATGCAGCACGACACTCGGATCCGAGATGCGTTGAAACCACGAGAGGCCGCGCTCGACCTCTTTCGGATCGGGCGCGTGCCCTGTCGCCATCGCGATCCGCTCGGACCAGCGGGCGGCGTGCTTGTCCTCCTGCCCGGCGAGCCGCAGCAGGATGTCTTTGCGTTTGCGATCGCGCTCGCGCTCGGCGAGATGCCGGTAGGTGGCCGCCGCTTCGACTTCGCGGCGCCACATCTTCTGGACGGTCGAAAGGTTGCGCGGCTCCATGTCGCAGCTACAGGAGCAGGACGGTTCCAATGCCGGCGCCAACGAGGACGACCTGCCGGATCGGGTTGTCGTCGAACGTGCCGCGGTGAAGATCCGGGATGAGATCAGACATCGCGACGTAGAGGAAGCTCGCCGTCGCGAACGCGAGGAAGTACGGGGCGACGCGCGGGACGGAATCGAGGAACACGAACGCGAGCCCGGCGCCGAGCAGGCCCGCGGCCTCGGCCAGCGCGTTGTACATCAGCGCACGCTGGCGGCTGTAGCCGGAGTGGAGGAGGATCGCG
>Ga0209057_1000260_pt1 | contig 48443 bp, 45 predicted proteins | sample GraSoiAngelo_146_FD_185903 | JGI IMG/M metagenome (GOLD analysis project Ga0209057, IMG submission 185903) | Grasslands soil microbial communities from the Angelo Coastal Reserve, California, USA - 14_1009_05_30cm (SPAdes) (version 2) | ecosystem: Environmental > Terrestrial > Soil > Grasslands ...
CCCGGCTCGACCTCCTGATCGTAGACGACAACTCGCCCGACGGGACGGGGCAACTGGCCGAAGCACTGCGACAGAAGGAGCCCAGGCTGAGCGTGATCCACCGGGAAGGGAAGCTCGGCCTCGGCACCGCCTATATCGCCGGGTTTCGGTGGGCGTTGGAGCGGGATTACGCCTTCGTGTTCGAGATGGACGCTGACTTGTCGCACGACCCGGCACACTTAAAGGAGTTTCTCAAGGCCATCGAGGAGGCCGACCTGGTGCTCGGGTCGCGGTACCTGGGCGGTAGGGTGACCGTGGTCAACTGGCCGATGGCCCGCCTCATGTTATCCTACAGTGCGAACATTTACGCCCGCTGGGTGACCGGATTACGCGTCTGGGACCTCACGGGGGGGTTCAAGTGCTTTCGCAGGCGAGTGCTCGAAGCCATCGACCTCTCGCAAGTGCGGTCCAATGGTTATGCGTTTCAAATTGAAATGAGTGTGAGGGCATGGCGCAAAGGATTCGCTCTGAAGGAAATCCCCATCGTGTTCGTGGACCGGACCGAGGGATCCAGCAAGATGAATCGCGCCATCGTGCGCGAGGCCGTCTGGGTAGTGCCGCGGCTCAGGCTGATGGCGTGGTTCGGCCGCATCTAGCGGGCCTTCCGATCTACAAGATGACGGGGTCGGGAAACGACTTCGTCATGGTGGACGGCCGTCACACTTCGCCCGCGGACTGGTCCGACGAGGACATCCAAGCGGTGTGCGCCCGCGGTACCGGAGTGGGCGCGGATGGACTGGTGTTCCTGCGTCCCGGCTCGGCCCTGAACACGGTGGGGATGATCTACTTCAACTCGGACGGGTCCCGCGCCGCCATGTGCGGTAACGCCGCGCTGTGCAGCACGCGCCTCGCCGCGAGGCTCGGCATCGCGAGCGGCGAGGGGATGAAGCTCGAGACGGACGCAGGTGTCTACAGCAGCCGCTGCGCCGGTGCCGGGGAGCGAGCCGAGCTCGGCCTTGGTCCGGTGGACGCTCCGGCTGCCGTGCCGGGCCTCGCACTGGACGACGGGGAACGCCGCGCAGCCCTCGGAACGGTCGGCGTGCCGCACCTCGTCGTGTTGGTCGACGACGTCAGCTGCGTCGACGTCGACGGTCGCGGCAGGATGCTTCGCTCCGATGCGACCCTGGGGCCCGAAGGGGCGAACGTGAACTTCGTCTCCGCGGGAGGCTCGTCCGCGGAGTGGTTGATGCGGACGTACGAGCGGGGTGTCGAGGCCGAGACTTTGGCCTGCGGAACCGGTGCGGTGGCAGCAGCCTGCGCCGTGGTGGAATGGGGCCTGGCAAAGCCGCCGGTCACCATCTGGACCCGGAGCGGCCGGCCCCTGGAGATCAGGGCCACGCGGCTCACCGACGGGAGCTACGACGACATCTGGTTGGCGGGGGAGGCGCGGCTCGTCCTGAGGGGTGTGATTAACTGAGGCGATTCTCCACATTGGCTCTCTTCGTAGCTTAACATAACATATCTTATACGAAGTGCTGGTGGTCAAAAATCACGGTTGTACCGCACCCCGCGTCAGCTCCCCGATGCGCACCTTGGCTTCAACCGCAGCGCCCGCCGTGTCGGACCCCTGGAGGATGGCGCGGTACGCCGCGAGCGCGCGCGCGGTGTCTCCAGCTGCCACCCACGCTCGGCCCGCGTCCGACAGAAACTGGGTGTGCAAGAACGGCAAGCGTGCCACCTCTGCCGCACGCTGGTACGCCTCGGCGGCGTCCTTGGGACGCGCCGCATTCTCGTACGCCGCCCCCAGCAGCCCGTACGCCTGCGCCTGATAGGCCTTCCCCGCATCGGGCGCGAACCGCTTCAACAAATCGATTGCCAGCTGGTTTTGCCCCTGCGCCAGTCGCACCTGCGCGAGCAGGATGGTGCCTTCCTGTGCGGCGCGAGTACCGGCGTAGTTTTCAACCAGTCGCGCCAGTTCGCTCGCCGCCAGTCCGAAGTTGCGGGAATCCACGGCGAGTCGAGCCTGCTCGAGCTGAGCGCCGGCAGTGCGCTCCGCCGTCCGGTTGGACCACAGGTACCACACGAATAGCACCGCGACGACCCCACCGATCATCCCGAGGTAGGCCGCCACCTGCTTGTGGCGCTTCACCCACTGGACCAGCCAGGTCCACCGGTTTGAGTCCGCCGCGGGAACGGCGCGTCCCGCTGGCGTCGTCACCGAAGTCGCCATGCCGGCAAGCCTCTCAATGGAACGCCTTTCTCCTGCTGCTACGCCTTCGAGTCTCGCTCCCCAGTGCCCCTGGGGTGACTCGAACACCCGGCCAACGGTTTAGGAAACCGCTGCTCTATCCACCTGAGCTACAGGGGCTAAGCGCCCCAATGTACAGGGGTTACGTGTAGTGTAGCAAGGCCTCGATGCGCTCTCCCGTGAGTCGTCCGCGGCCGTGCAGGAAATCGAGCTCGATCAAGAAGGTGCATCCCACCACTCCAGCGCCGTGTTTGCGCACCAGCTGCGCCGCGGCCGCGGCAGTGCCCCCGGTGGCGAGCACGTCGTCCACGATGAGGACGCGATCCGCGGCACCGACGGCGTCACTGTGCATCTCGAGAGCATCGGTGCCATACTCGAGGGCGTACTCCACACGTCCGCGTTCCGCCGGCAGCTTCCCGGGCTTCCTCATCGGTACGAGCCCTGCTTCGAGTGCCAGCGCGATCGGCGCCCCCAGCAGGAAACCGCGTGATTCGATGGAGACGACGCGCGAGATCCGGTCGCCGCGAAACGGTGCGGTCATCAGTTCTACGGCGCGTCGAAACGCCTTGGGGTCAAGCAGCAGCGGTGTGATGTCCTTGAACAGGATCCCCGGTTTTGGGAAATCGGGGACATCCCGGATGCGGCGCGAGATGTCCTGGAGGGTCAGCGGCTGGCTCAATGGTCGCCTTTGTAACTAGTTGATTTCAAACGTGTTCGGCAGCGCCACGTCATGTGGAATGGCGGCTTTGTCCACACGGTCGACACGCGCTACTGACGGCCCTCGCGCCAGCGCCTGCTCCAGGCGTGCGAGCGCGTCATCGACCCCTTCCGCCGTCACTTCCACGGAGCCGTCCGGGAGGTTTCGCACCACTCCGCGCAGTCCCAGGCGCTCCGCCTCCCGCCACACGAACCAGCGGTACCCCACCCCCTGCACCCGTCCGTACACGCGAAACCGCACCGCGGGCACCCGCTACTCCTGGCCGTGTTGCGCCACGCGTCGACGATACCACCACACGTACACAGCGGCGATCGCCGCCAGGACCGGCAGCAGAATGAGCACCGCCCGCCCCGCGTACGTCTGCGCTTCCTGATTCAGCACGGTGAGGATCACGTCCTCCTTCCGACCGATGAACCACCCGATCCACGTGAGAACGGTGCACCAAACCAGCGCGCCCAGCCCGGTGAACGTGACGAACTTCGCCAGGTTCATGCGCGCCAGCCCGGCCGGAATCGAAATCAGGTGGCGCACCACGGGGAGCATGCGGCCCATGAAGGTGCTGATCTCGCCGTGCTGGGCGAAGTACCGTTCCGAGCGCTCGAGGCTGCGCTCGGAGACCCAGAAGTATTTGCCGATGCGGCGCACCACGGCCCGCCCCAACCAATGGGCGAGACCGTAGTTGGCGAGCGCGCCCATGATGCTTCCCGTCACCCCGCAGGCGATCGCGAGCGGGAAGCTCATCTCGCCCTTCGCCACCAGGTAGCCGGCCGGAGGCATCACTAGCTCGCTGGGCAGCGGCAGAAACGAAGACTCGATCGCCATCAGAACCACGATCCCGGGGTATCCGAGGTCGCGGAAGCGTTCCAGCAGCCAGTGGATGAAGCTCTCAAGCATCGAAGCCGTGCTCTCCGACGAGGGGAACGAAGTGTGCCTCACCTAGGGGAATCCGGCGAGTGCCGGTGTCGCCGCGCTCGACCAGGGTAAGGGTCTGCGCGCCACGAGCACCGACCGGGATCAAGAGTCGTCCTCCGGGCGCGAGCTGCTCGACGAGTGGCGGAGGAATCTCGGGACCCCCCGCGGCGACCAGAATGGCGTCATAGGGCGCATAGGCGCTCCACCCCAGGGTCCCGTCACCGTGCAGCACCGACACGTTTGCCACCCCTGCCTCGCGCAGGGCCGCTTGAGCCGCCCGGGCGAGGCTCTCGACGCGTTCGACCGAGAACACGGTAGCGGCGAGGGCGGCAAGCAGGGCGGTCTGGTATCCCGACCCGGTGCCGATCTCGAGCACCCGCTCCTTCCCCCGCAGGCCCAAGGCCTCGAGATAGCGTGCCTGGGTGAAGGGTTGCGAGATTGTCTGGTCGTTGCCGATCGGGAGCGCGACATCCTCGTAGGCGCGGTGCCGCACCGCCTCCGGAACGAACAGGTGGCGTGGGGTCTCGGCGAAGGCCTTGAGCACGGCGAGGTCGCCGATGCCCTTGGCCCGGAGCGCTTCCACCAGCCGGGCGCGGTACCCGGCGAAGCTGTCGCCCGAACCGCTCAGTCGCCGGGGAACCATTTGCGCACCACCTCGAGCAGATCGTAATTCGTCATATCCATGTGCAGCGGCGTCACGGAGATGTAGCCGTCACTCGTAGCCCGAAAGTCGGAGTCAGCGTCACCGGTCCATGTAATGCGACCCCCGCCGATCCAGTAGATGTCCTTTCCCCACGGATCTTTCATCAGGGCGATCTCCTCGCTGAACACCCGACTGCCGAGGTGGGTGACCTTCACTCCCTTGACCTCGTCGCCGGGGATCGCGGGGAGGTTGATGTTCAGCAGCGTCTCCGTGGGAAAATCCTTCACGTCGACGATGCGACGCAGCAGCGCGTGCAGGCCCTCCTTGTGCGTTGCCAGCAGGTCCAAATCCGAGCCCGCGTACGACACCGCGATGCTCGGGATGCCCGCCACGAGCCCCTCCATCGCCGCCGCGACGGTGCCCGAGTAGAACACGTCTTCGCCCATGTTCTGGCCGTGGTTGATCCCGGACAGCACGAAGTCCGGCTTCTCCGGCATCAGCATGTCGATGGCGAGCAGCACGCAGTCAGTCGGGGTGCCGTCCACCTGGAACGCGCCGTCCGCGCGACGCGTGGCGCGAACCGGGCGATGCAGCGTGAGCGAGTGCGACGTGCCGCTCTGCTCCCGGTCCGGCGCCACGACGGTGACCTGGCCGAGCGAGGCGCAAACCTCTCCCAGGACCGCGAGGCCGCGGGCCAGGATGCCGTCGTCGTTCGAGATCAGGATGTTCATCGTACTCCGAAGATGATCGCTCGCCCGTACCGCGTGAAGACGCGTGCCAGGCGCCAGGTGTCCGCCCAGTACCGGAAGTGGCTGGGCCGCCCCTCGTACACCGTGGCGATGGGGACCGATCGGACTCGCAAGCCTTGGGCCAGCGCCTCGAGGAGAAACGCGGTCTCAAAGTCGTACCGCGCCTCGCGGGGGCGAACGAGCTCGGCGGCCCGACGCGTCAGCGCCCGGAACCCCGTCTGCGCATCCAGGACCGCGCGCCCGCCGATGCGCGACGCGAGCGCCGCCGAGAGCCAGTTGGTACAGCGTCGCCCGAACGGCATCGCGCGCGTGCGGGCCCGCGCACCCAGGACGACGTCCGCCTGCTGCGCCGCCACCGGCGCCACGAGACGGGGGATCTCCTCAGGGGGATGCTGGCCATCGGCGTCGAGGGTCACGATCATCGCCGCCCCGTCGGCGAGCGCCCGGGCGATCCCCGTCCGCAGGGCCGCCCCCTTCCCGAGATTGCGGGGGTGGACCAGCACGGTCGCCCCCTGGTCCCTTCCCGCTCGGCCGGTCTCATCCCCGGATCCGTCATCCACCACGTAGACGGGCACACCAGGGAGCGCATGCCGGACTCCCGTCACGACTCCGCCGATCGTGGCGGCGGCCTGGTAGGCGGGAATGACGACCGCGATGCCGCCGTCAGCGCGCCCCGGCATTCGACGAGGCGGTCCCCTCGAGCAGGGCGAGGATCGACTTCAGCTCCAGACGGAGGTCCTTGATCGTCTGGGTCGCCAGGGCGCGCCGGGCCTCCGGCTTCAACTCGCCCGAGCGACGGTACTGCTCGATTTTCTGGCGCGCGCCCTCGATCGTGTATTTCTCCGTGTACAAGAGGTGCTTGACCAGCATGATCAGCTCGATCTCGCGTCGCTGGTACACCCGGTTGCCCGACCGGTTCTTGGCCGGGTTGAGGAAGCGGAACTGACTCTCCCAGTAGCGCAGCACGTGGGGCTTCAGGTCGGTGAGCTGGCAGACCTCGCCGATCGAAAAGAACTCCTGGACGGGATATGGGACGCTCATTCTCCCCCTCCCCCTCCCCCTCCCCACTGCTCCGCTTTCAGCTCTCGTTCCATCAGATCGCCCACCGCCTTGCGGGGCGGTTTGCCGCTGAACAGCACCGCCGCGACCTGCTCGGCGATCGGGAGTTCGACGCGGTGCCGCGCGCCGAGACTGACCGCGGCGCGCGCCGTATTCACACCTTCGGCGACCGAGGCGCGGCCGGCGAGCGCTTGGTGGAGGGACACCCCCCGACCCAGCTCCACTCCGAGGGAGTGGTTGCGCGACAGCGGCCCGGTCGCGGTGAGAATCAGGTCACCCATCCCCGCGAGGCCGGCGAAGGTTGCGGGCTCGGCACCGAGGGCCACGCCCAGCCGGGTGATCTCGGCGAGCCCGCGGGTGATAAGCGCAGCCCGGGTGTTGTGCCCCAGGCCCAGCCCCTCGAGGATCCCGGCGGCGAGCGCAATCACGTTTTTGAGCGCTCCGCCCAGCTCAACGCCGATCGTGTCGGTGTGTGAGTAGACGCGGAAGTGACTCGTCGAGAACACCTGCTGCACCCGCTGCGCGACGGCGTGGTCCCGCGCGGCCGCCACCACCGCCGTGGGCTGCCGCTGGTACACCTCCTGCGCGAACGAGGGCCCCGACAGCACGGCCAGCTGCGCGCCCCGGGGCAGAACCTCACCGAGCACACAGGAAGGCGTCGCCAAGCGCTCCGGCTCCAGCCCTTTCGACACGCTCACCACGAGCGCGCCGCGTCGCAACACGGAGGAGGCGCGCGCCATCACATCCCGTACGACGTGGGACGGTGCGGACGAGACGACCACGTCGGCCTCGCGCACCACGCTTTCCAGGTCTCCGCTGGCCCGCAGGGTGGGTCCGAGGGTGGCCCCCGGGAGAAACACGTGGTTGACGTGCTCCCGGTTGATGCTGTCCACCACCTCCGGCTCACGCGCCCACAACGTCACCGACTCGACCCCCCCCTTGCGGGCGAGCAGGTCCGCGAGCGCCGTGCCCCAGGCGCCGCCGCCCACCACGGCGATCTTGGTCACGGGAGTGCGCGGCTCACGCCACCACTCCTTTTCTCGTCCGGAACCGATTCTCGGTGCCGTTGATCAGCCGCCGAATGTTGGCTCGATGCGAGTACACGATCAACAGCGCGAGCGCCACGCTGGCCCAGAAGGTGTACGGCGCGGTCGGCGCGGTGAGACGCACCCAGAGCGGAAACAGCACCGCCACCGCGACCGATGCCGCGGACACGTAACCGAATAGCCAGAGGGTGGCGCCCCAGATCGGCACCGAGATCGCGAGCGCCAGCGGAGCGAGCGCGAGGAACACCCCGGCGGCGGTCGCGACCCCCTTCCCTCCCCGAAAGCGAACATAGGGCGAAAACATGTGCCCCAGCACCGCCGCGACCCCGAGCAGGACTGGAAACCACGCCGGAGCGGGCGCCCAGCGACCCAGCAGCGCGACCGGGATCACCCCTTTTACGACGTCGATCAGCCCAACCGGGACCGCGTACTTCCAGCCGAGGACCCGGTAGACATTTGTCGCGCCCAGGTTCTTGGAGCCGTGTTCGCGCAGGTCAATCCCCCGGCCGAGTCTGGCGGCGAGGTAGCTGGTGGGCGTCGCGCCGATCAAGTACGCCACGACCACCAGGGCGGCGAGACCGAGGCCGTTCATCGCTGGGCCGCCGATTCCCGTTTGCGGCGAAACTTGATGCTCAAGGGAGACCCGGTGAAGCGCCACGCCGCGCGGAAGCCGTTGAGGAGGTAGCGAGTGTACGACTCCGGGATCGCCTCAGGTCGGTTGGACACGATCGCGATGCGCGGCGGCGCCGTCCCGATCTGGGAGGCGTACAACAGGCGCACCGACTCGCCCACGGGCTGGGGGGGCTGCTGGCGGTCCACCAGCGCCTCGAGCACCTCGTTCACCTCGTGCGTCGCGATCCGCTTGTCGCGCTCCGCGGCCACGGTGAGGATCAGCTCGAGCAGCGTGGTGACGCGCTGGCCGGTCTTGGCCGACATGTAGAGGAACGGGATGAACTCGAGAAACGGCGCGCGAGCCTTGATCTCCCGCTCGCCGCGCACCGCGGTGTTGGTCTCCTTCTCCTCGACGAGATCCCACTTGTTCACGGCGATGATGAGCGCGGCGCCCTGCTCCCACGCATCGTTGGCGATCTTCAGGTCCTGCACATGCATGCCGTCGGTCGCGTCCACGACGAGCACGCACACGTCGGCCCGCTCGATCGCCCGCGCGGTGCGCAGCGTCGAATAGAATTCGAGATCGTCGTCCACCTTGCTGCGCTTGCGCAGGCCTGCCGTGTCGATGAACACCAGGGCGCGGCCCTCGTACAGGAGCGGCGTGTCGATCGCGTCCCGGGTGGTGCCCGGCTGGTCGGTCACCACCAATCGCTCGCGGCCCAGTAAGCGATTCACCAGGCTCGACTTGCCCACATTGGGACGGCCGACCACCGCGACGTGGATCGCGGCTTCTTCGGCCACCGCCCCCGCCGCCGGCAGCCGCTCCACCACGCGATCGAGCAGGTCGCCCGAGCTTTTCCCCACCGCCGCCGACACCGGAAACGGGTCGCCGAGGCCGAGCTCGTAGAACGCCATGTGCCGGGTGTCCACCGGGAGCTGATCAGCCTTGTTCGCGACGAGGATCACCGGGCGCTGCGCCTTCCGCAGGTATTGCGCGATCGCGAGATCGGCGGGGTGAACGCCCGCCTCCACGTCCACGACGAAGAGCACCACATCGCTCTCGGCGACGGCCAGCTCGACCTGGGTGCGGACGGCCCGATTGAGCGAATCGTTCGCCTGCAGGACGAGGCCGCCGGTATCCACCAGCCAGAAGCGCCGCCCGTTCCAGTCCGCCACCCCGAAGTTCCGGTCGCGGGTCACCCCCGGGCGGTCGTCCACGATCGCCTCCCGACGGCCGATCAAGCGATTGAACAGGGTCGATTTCCCGACGTTGGGACGGCCGATGATGGCAACCGTAGGAGCGCCGGTCATCCTCCCCCCCCCTCTCCCCCGCCAATTGCGGATTGCGGATTGGCGATTGCGGATTCGACAGGTGCCGACTCCAATCCGCAATCCGCAATCCGCAATCCGCAATTGCTCAGCACGTCCGCAAAGTCATACGACAGCTTCAGCGGCATCGGCAGGCGCGCCGCCAGCTCGTCGGCGCTCACGTCGTCCATGAAGACCAGGTCGTCGTTGACCGCCTCGGCGGGTAGCCAGACCAGGTCCAGGTTGCCCCGCGGTTCGAGCGCGGCCTCGATGGCCGACGCCGGCAGCAACCCGGCCGTGGTCACGGACGGCCCGAACAGCGTGTTCTCGACCACCACGAGCTCGAACCGCGCCCTGGTGACGGCCGCCACGTCCGCGAGGACCTGCGGCATGAGGGGACCCATTGCCGTACCCGTCACGACCCCGATGCGCTTGCCTGTCAGGTCGGGAAGCCGGTCGCGCGCCGCCGCGATCCGGGTCTGGAGGTACCGCACCGACCCGACGCCGTTCTCGCGCTGCTCGAAGTCGCCGTACCATTCCGCTGGTGGCAGCGAGATTCCAGCCTGCAGATACAGATCGTCAGCGCCGTAGCACCAGGGGAAGCCTCGTTCGCCGAGCGCGCGGGTCGCGAACCGCTCGACCGTCGCGAGCGCGGCGCGGCACTGCACCCCCGTGAGCTCCTGGACGAGGTCTCGCTTGGAAAACTCGGTGAGCGCCACCGGCACCACCGAAACCGAGAGGATCGGCTCCCCCAGCGCGGCAAGGTCGGTGAGGGTGCGCACCAGCTCTGCCCCGTCGTTTGCGCCGGGGATCAGCACGACCTGGGTGTGAAACTTGATCCCCTGCTGCGCCAACGCCCTGAGCTGGGGCACGATCTCAGGTGCTTCGGGGTTACGGAGCAGCCAGCGGCGCACCGTAGGGTCGGTGGCGTGCACGGAGACATAGAGCGGCGACAGCCGATATGCGACGATCCGCTCCAGGTCCCAAGGCTTGAGGTTGGTCAGCGTCGCAAAGTTGCCGTACCGGAACGACAGCCGGTAATCGTCGTCCCGGATGTACAACGGCGTCCGCAGACCCTTGGGGTTGCCGTCCACGAAGCAGAAGTCGCAGTGGTTGGCGCAGCGACGGATCCGCGGTGCTTCCAACGTGACGCCGAGGGGGAGCCCCTCCGGTCGCACGATGTCGTACTCGATGCCGTCGCCGTCGGGCAGCGTGGCGGACAGCACGAAGCACTCGTCCGCGGCCAGGAACTCCCAATCCAGGAAGTCCTCGAGCGCGCGACCGTTGACCGCGTGCAGCTCCATTCCCGGGACGAGCCCGAGTTCCGCGCCGAGCGAGCCCGGCGCCACCGCTTGGACACGAACCACTGCACCTACCCGGACTTCAAGGACTTTGTGAAGCCTAGCGTCGCAACCTCAACGCAGGCTGGGACTTCCGTCGAGCGATGAAATATCGCTCAGGAAGGGCGGTAGCGCCAGCCGGCGATGCCCTTGCCGCTCGGCTTGAGGTCGATCTGCTGGTTCTGTTGCGGGGGGATGGCGGGGACGTCGCGCGTCTCGCTCGCCACGATCTTGCCCGCGGGGTCCAGGAACTCGACGGTGAGTCGGAACGGCTTGGAGGAAACGGGTTTGAGGTTGGTGGCGAGGAGCGTGATGGCAGCGCCGCTCGAATCGGGGACGAAGCTCGACACGGTCACTTCCACGGCCAGGAGCGAGTCAGCTTGGGCGAGGTACTTGAGCGTCGAGTCGTGCTTCCCGCGGAGATCCCACGCCGCCGCCAACAGTTTCAGCGAGCTGCGGTTAAGCGGGTCGAGCTGCACGAGGCGCGGCGCCACGTCGAGCAGCCGCGTCGAGTCGCGCAGCTGGTAGTACCCCACCCCGAGCGAATACAGGGCGTCGCGACGGTAGGGGTTCTGCGTGAGCGCGACGGCGAGTGCCCTGGTTCCCGCCCGGAACAAACCCTGGCTCATGAGTCGTTGGCCAGCAGTGAACAACTCTTCCGGATCGAGGCCCTGCCCGTGGGCGGCGACGGAGTCGAACACTTGGGCGGCGGCGTTCCCGCGGCCGCTCTGGGCGTAGAGAGTCGCCAAGGATGTGGCTGCCTGCGCGTCCCCGGGGTACGCGGCCAGATAGTCGCGCAGCGCCTGAATCGCCGGCGCGAAGGCCGTTTGGAGCTGGCTGCTGTCCCCCGCCATCTGTTGCTGCAGTGAAGCCCGCATGGCCCTGGCCTGCGCCACCGCCTGGGTGCGGGCGGCCGAGTCGCGCGTGAAGGTCTGCTGGTCGGCCGGCGCGAGCCTGCGCGCGCGCGCCTTGCGCGATTGCGCCGACGCCACCATCCGGGCCAGCGTGGTCGAGTCGTTCTCGAGAGCGCGGTCGATCGAATCCACGCTGGCACGCAGTCGTCCGTAGTGCTGAGCCGCAGGATCGTTCAACGCGCGGCCGACGAGCATGCGGGCCGCGTTGGCGAGCGCCTCTTTCCTATCCTTGGCGAATGCCGTGTCGTTGCCCGCCGCCTCCGCGGTGCGGCGGTAGTAGACGAGGGCGGAGTCGTAGTTGTCCTTGCCGGCAAACAGGCCCGCCAGCGCGACGAACGCTTTCGGGTTCGCGGGCTCGAGCTGGGCGGCGAGGCGAAACAGCGCGGTCGCGGAGTCTTCTTTGCCGGCCTGCCACGCCGCCAGGCCGGCGTTGAGGGTGGTCGCCCACAGCCGCTGCCGGTAGCTCGCGACGTCCTGGCGACACTGCGGTGCCAGCGCGACCGCTCGGGCGAACGCGCTGTCGGCTCCGGCGGCGTCGTTCACCTCGAAGTAGTAGCGGCCGAGGTAGTACCAGGCGGCGCCGTTTTTCTCCTGGGCGTTCTGGACGATCGCTTCGGTCAGGACTCTGCGGGCCTGCGCCAGCTGCTGATCGCGCTGCGTCGGTTTCTCCGCCGCGGTCTTCAAGTACAGCAACCCGCCGGTGACCTTGAAATGGCCGGCGTTCAGCTCGCAGGGAGGTTGGGGCGCCACCCGGGCCCCTTGGCCGACCAGAGGGGCCGCGAGAGCGCCGTAGCACAGTGCCGTGAGGTCGAGCCGCAGCCGGGTACGCATCGCAGAGCGACAACCTACTGAAAACACGAAGGCCGGCAAGGAGCGTCCGTGCCGGCCTTCGTACTTGGTCTCAGAGCGGGCGACGGGATTCGAACCCGTGACGTCCAGCTTGGGAAGCTGGCATTCTACCCCTGAATTACGCCCGCAAGCCTTTCAGCACCAGGCAACTAGTCACTGCAAGACCCGTGACTACCCATTGCCTGCGCGGAATGTGCAAGGCCACCCGGCCGGGTGTCAACAGTGTTGTCGCGCCAGCTGCCGTGTCACTAGCCCTTGGACTGCCGGGCCAGTACCCGCCCACCGTAACGTTGAGAATGATGAAGACCTTTTGGTCGTACACCCACGGCCTGGGTAGCTCCTTCGGCGTGACGGTCTCGTACAGCGCGTCATCTACGCACCACCCGAATCGCATCCGGCTCCCACTCCGTATGCGTACCCGCCGCCGTCGGGCCTACCAGAGTGACGGCGCGGGGCTCGGTATGGACACCGAGGCGCAGAGACCGCAGCTTAGTTGCGGGATGGGACATTCCGTCCAGCTCCCCCGGTAGCCTACACGTGCCTCGCCAGCCTGTTGTGAAGCTCCGCCTCCTTGTCATCGATGATAACCGCCTGTTCCGCGACGGCCTTGCTGGGATGCTCAACGCCCAGGACGATCTCACGGTGGTCGCGGCTCTGGCAGATGGTGAGGAGGCGCTGCGACGAGTGCCGGCAGCCAAGCCAGACGTAGTTCTGGTGGATCAGGCATTGCGAAACGGGGACGCCTTGCAGTTGGCGCAAACGGTGCGCCAGGCGTCTCCCAAGACGAAGGTGATCCTGATGGGGCTCCTCCCCATACACGAAGACGTCGTGCAGTACGTGCAAGCCGGCGTGTCTGGCTTCGTCCTGAAAGCCGCCACGTTAGACGATTTCCTCCACGCCATTCGCTCGGTGGCACAAGGCGCCAACATTCTCCCGCCTCCCCTGACAGTCTCGCTCTTCTCTCAGATTGCCGGTCTGGCGGTGCTCCGGGGCGAGGACCAAGCGCTCAAGGCCGTGCAGTTGACGAAGCGGGAACGGGAGGTGGTGGATCTGATCGCGGCCGGGATGAGCAACAAGGAAATCGCACACCGGCTCCACCTCGCCACGCACACGATCAGGAGCCACGTGCATAACGTCCTGGAAAAGCTGGCGCTACACAGCCGGCTCCAGATCGCGGCGTACATGCACGCCAAAGAACCCTCTCATCGTCGTCCAGAGACCTTCCCACCACTGCGGTAGTCTCTAAGGAGTAAGCGGTTACGACGAGCGTCTCACTCTAAGGGCTCGGCTGCCGTTTCATCCTCCCAGCGTAGTGTGCTCCCCATGTCATGGCGGTAGGTTCGCCCGTTTCGTCGTGCAGCAAGCCTACACGCGGAGGGACCGTCATGAGAAGCGGAGGCTTGGGACTCGGCGCTCGCCGGTGGCTCTTGTCCGCTCTTGTTCCTGCCGGGATCGCGCTCGGGGCCCTGATAACTCCGACCGACGTGAGCTGGGGGCAGGTCCAGCCGATAGTCGAGCTCAAAGACGGGTATGCGAAGACGACCTTGTGGAACCGGTCCACGGAGCTCTTGCGCGTGAGCGTCGAGCTCAGGCATGGGGAGGTCGTCGACGGGAACGTCCAGCTGGGTGCTCCGGTTGACGCGATCGTCAGCCCCCGACTGTTTCAGTTCGGGCCCGGAGAAACGCAGACCCTCCGCATCCTGGTCCGTGAGCGCCTCGCACCGGGGGCCGTACTGCGGCTCGTCACGTTGTTTGAGCCGGTGGTTCCAGAGACGCCGACGAAGCCGAACGAAGTCGTCACGCGGCTTGACTTCGCTACCCGGTACATCACGAAGGTGGTGGCGCCGTGATCAGGACGTTGCCGCGCGGCCCGGCTTTCGCCCTGGCCTGGTGCGCGCTGATCTGGTGGATCGCCTCAGGTGAGCCGGCCTACTGCGGAACCATCACGACATCCCGGCTCGCTCAGTCTCCCCGCGGCTCGGCGCCCGCGACTGCCCCCACGGAGACTTTGCTCGTCGAGGTTCGGCTGGAGGGGATCGGCGCTGTCCTCGTGCTCGCTGAGTCGAGGGATGACAGTGAGGTCCTCGTTCTGCCTGCGGCGCCCATCTTCAAGCTCGTGGGACTGCGGGAACCCCCGGTCGCGTACATGACGCTCGAGCAGCTACGGGGAAGGCTGGGGGTCGCGGTCGTTTGGCAACCTCGGCAGCTGGCTCTGACGTTGCTCGACCCCAATCAGATCTTGCCCGCCTCCCGCGCGCGGCTCGACCGCCTTCGCGCCACCGCCGAAGGACAGTCAGGTCTTCTCTTCCCGCAGGGCCTGCGCGGTCCCCTCTTCGGGCTGACCAGAGACGATCGGGGCGCAACTTTCCTCGACCTGGGCTATTCCGTCGGTTGGGCCACGCTGCGCGCATCCCGCTCTTCGGTGTCCGGGCGCGCGTGGCAAGTGTACGTGACCCCCCTGGACCGCGTGCAGCTCTCTTATAGCGAGGCCGAGCACCGACAACGCTACGCCGACGTGCGGTTGGCGTTGGGGCATACGTGGGCAGCGATCGTCTATCAACAGCCGAACGTGGAGGTATCCGGCGCGACGGTCATGGGACCGCTCGTTGTCTTCGGTAGCACGGAGAACCGCTATGTGTTCACGTGGCGTGGGCCGAACACGCTCAACGTTCAGCTTGGCCACTCGGGGGATCGAAGCGCCGTAAGCGTTTCCTTCGGCCCGCTTGCGCCAAGCCCTTTGATGATACCCGGCGTCAGGTAAGTAGCGAACAACCGCAAACGCCCAGAACGGAGGTTCTATGTCAAGAGTCAGGAAGCACCTTGGATGGGTGACGGCGCTCGTGCTGCCCGGTATCGCGGCGGCGCAGACGAGGTTGTCTCCTGCGTTGGCCACTATGGACATCGCGCCGGCGGGGCTTACGCTCACCAAAGGCGGCGATCTTCGCTTCCCTGAGGGGTTCCCAGGGCAAGGTTCTGTCAACGATAACGCGGCCGCAACCTGGAGTGTGAGCAACCCGCAGGGCGTCAGCCTGAGCATTAGTTTTGCCCTGCCGACTGCACTAAGCGGCCCGGGGACCAGCACGATCCCGCTCACGTACGGCAGCACGTCGGGAGCACATACCCTCTCACCCCCTGGTACTCAGGTCCTCTTCAACCCAACTGCGGGGACGACGGTGACCGGAGCCAGTGCAAGCGGCACCATCTTCCTGGGGCAGTCGTTTGGCGGTGCGGCCGACTTCGTGACCGCGACGGTGGGGACCGTGCCTTCGGGGAACTACCGCGCGACTATCGTGCTGACCGTCGCAGTCCTGTAAGGCTCGCGCCTTCCCCCTCTTCGGGCATCGGGGCGCGTCCCGCCGGGTGGCGCGCCCCGACGCTATTTGGCTGGGATCCCTCAGCGCGGGAAGCGCCGAGCACGCGGCGGCCGCCAGCGCCAGCAGCAGGCGGGTCACTACGATCGCCGATATCTCCACGCCACGATCCCAGCGCCCGCCGCCTTGATCTCGAACGCATGACTGCCGCTAGCGTCGATGGCGGGCACGTCCTGCTTCTGCGTTGCGACGACGTCCCCCTTAGCATTCAGGAACTCGAACGTCACCCCTGCAGGCAGGCTCGCCTTGGTCTTGAGATTCGTGAACAGGCCGTCGAGCTTCGCGCCCTGCTCATCCGGAGAGAATGTGCCGATCGTCACCTCGACCGTCATGGAGTCGGCGATCGTGAGGTACAGCAGCGTCGAGTCCTTCTTGCCCCGGAGCTGCCAGGCGCCCGCGAGCTTCGCGAGGCTGGTGCGATTCAAGGGGTCCACGGCATACAGCCGCTGGGCCACCGGGAGGGCCTTCGCCGTATCGTCGAGCAGGTAGTAGATCCCCCCGAGGTTGTAGAGCGCTTCACGCAGGTTGGGGTTCTTGGCAAGGCCCGCCTCGTAGGCACGCGCCGCCAGCCGGTAGCGCGGCGCCGCGAGGGTTGTCCGGAACGCCTTGATCGTGTCATCCGTGACAGCTGCGCACCGCGTCGCGACCTGCTTCACCGTCAGCGTCTTGTTCCTCGCCCGTGTGGCCGCGCGGCACGCGCTGCCCATCGGCGCCGTGTCGGGCTCGTTCGGGATCGCGTTCAGAATCGCCTGCGCCGCGCTAAACAGGTCGTTCGCCTCCGCCGAGTCGGCGTGCTCCAGGATTTGGCCGTACAACGCCCCCGCCTCGCTCCGCTTGCCCTGCTGCGAGTAAATGGCCGCAAGCCCGGCCAGCGCCTGTACGTCCCCCGGGAAGGAATCGAGATACTGCTTGTAGCCGGCTATGGCCTCGTCGTGCCGCTGCGCCGCGTGGTACACCCGCGCCACGTTGAAGAGGGCGTCGCGCTTTTGTTTGGCGAACTTGGGATCGCTCGCGGCTGGCACGGCCAGCTTGAAGTACTTCGCAGACGAGTCCGGTTGGTTCGCGTTCGCGAACAGCGTCCCGAGGTATACGAAACCCGTCGGCTCGCCCTGGTAGATCTGGTTCGCGCGACGGAACGACGCGATGGCCGAGTCCGTGTTCCCGGCCTGCCATGCCTTAACGCCCTCGTTGAACACCGGCACCCAAAACACGCGGCGCCAAACCGCGATGTCCTCCTTGCACTGCGGGGCGAGCGCCAGGGCCTTTGTGAAGGCCGTGTCGGCACCCGTCATATCATTCGTCAGCGCGTAATAGCGCCCGAAGTAGTACCATGCGGCGGGGTTCTTGTCCTGCCCCTTCGTCGTGACGGCTTCGGTGAGCACACGGCTCGCGTCCTTCAGGTAGCCGACCCGCTTGTCCTGGAACTTGGTCTCGCTCGCGTTCTTGAGGTACTGCACGGCGCCCTGGACCAGGAAATGCGAGGTGTTGAGTTCGCACTTGGCCGACGTCCATTGCTGCGCCGCGGCGGGTCCCGCGACGGAGCTCACCACCACGCCGACCAGGGCGACGACGGCTTGCTTAACGGTCATGCTCACTCCTTGGATTTGGCGACGAGTGCTTCGGCATCGCGCTCGGCGGCGCGCGCGATCTCGAGCGGCGGCCGGCCAAGCGCCCGCGCGGCAGCGAGCACGTCGTCGTATTCAGGCTTCACCCGCACGCCACCCGCGTCGGGCTGCTCCAGCACTTTGACGCGCACCGCGACCTCGGGAGACAGCTGGACGGTCACGTGCCGACGCGGCAGCGTGGCCCGCTCCGCCACCCAGCGGCGGATGCCGGCCGTCGTGCTGTGACGGAACAGCGCCGTGGTGACCGCGTCTGCCAGCTCCTGTGGCGCCATCACTTCCACACGGAAGCCCGACCGGCCCTTCTTCATCTGGACTGGCCAGGTCTGCACGTCGATGGCGCCGGCGGTCGCTAGCGCCTGCCGCAGGGGCTCCACGTACTCGGGGCTCATGTCATCGACGTCCGTGGCGAGCAGCACCACCTGCCCCGCTTCGGCCGCCTGCTCGGCGACGAGCAGCCGCAGCGCGTTGGGATAATGCGACGGGTCGCGGCGCCCGGCACCCCATCCGCTCCGCGCCATCCGCCAGCGGGCGGGTGGCGCCCCGGACGTGAGCACGCGCACGAGTGCCGCTCCCGTCGGCGTCGTCGCCTCCCCCTCGACGGGGCTCAACCCCCCGCCGGCCGCAGTCACCTCCAGCCCCTCGAGCAGGATCGCCGTGGCCGGGGCGGGCACCGGCAGCTTGCCGTGGGCCGCCTCGACCCAGCCGTTCCCCACCGCTATCGGCAAGTTGTACACCGCCTCGACGCCGAGCCGCTCGAACCCTTCAATGGCACCCACGATGTCGAGTAGCGCGTCCACGGCACCGACTTCGTGCAAATGGACCTTCTCCGGCGGGACGTTGTGCACCCGGCCTTCCGCGTCACCGATCAGGCGAAACGCGCGCACCGCCCGCTCTTTCACCCACGCCGACACCGGAGCGCGCTCCACTAGCCGCACCAGCTCGCCGACGTGCCGGCCGTGCGGCTGTTCGGGGATCGCGAACTCCACCTGGGTGCACCCCACCCCGCAGCGCGCCACCTCGCGGATGCTGATGCTCACCCCCGCGAGCCCCAGGCGCCGCGGCAACTCCTCCAGCCATGCCGCCGGGACGCCCACCGACAGCAGCGCCCCGAGGGTCATGTCGCCTGATATGCCGGCGGCCGGGTCCAGAATGGCGATTCGCATGCGACCGAAACGGCGGAAAATTAACGGGTTAAGCGCGGTACAGCCACCCGGCACCGGTGTTGAAGAGCACCACGCGCTCGTGCGGCTTGATGGCGCCCTTGGTCTTGAGCTCCAACGCTCCGGCGAGCGCAGCCCCACCCTCCGGCGACGCGTCAATGCCCTCCAAGGTCTGGAGGTCCCGCGCCGCCGCGGCGAGCGCCGCGTCCGGCACGGCGATCGCCCCGCCCCCGCTTTCCTGTAACGCCTGGAGCATCAGCCGGTCCCCCAGCGGGCCCGGCACCCGTAGGCCGGACGCGATCGTCCATGGCTCGGGCCACGGGGTGCAGCCTGCGGCGCCTTCCTGGAAGGCTTTCACGACGGGCGCGCAGCCGGCGGCCTGCACGCCATACATGCGTGGCCGCGACTCGCCCACCCAGCCCGCCCCCGCCAGCTCGCCGAACGCCTTCCACATGCCGATCAGTCCTGTGCCTCCTCCGGTGGGATACACAATCACGTCCGGCAGGGTCCAGCCGAACTGCTCGGCCAGCTCGAGACCGAGCGTCTTCTTCCCTTCGATGCGGTAGGGCTCGCGCAGCGTGGACACGTTCACCGCCCCCGCCTCCAGCGCGTAGGCATGCGCCGCTTTCCCACAGTCTCCGATGTGTCCGTCCACCAGCACCAGATCGGCGCCGAAGCTCCTGATTTGGAAGAGGATGGTGGGAGGTGTGCTCGCGGGCGCGTACACGCGCGCCGGGATGGCGGCGCGGGCGGCGTACGCCGCGAGCGCGATGCCGGCGTTGCCGGCGGTCGGGATGACAAATCGCCGCGCCCCAGCGTGCGCCGCGCGCGTCACCGCGGCCGCCAGTCCCCGAGCCTTGAACGTGCCCGTGGGATTGACGGATTCTTCCTTGACGCACAGGTCCTCGAACCCGTAGCGCGCGGCGATCCGTTGGACCGCGAGCAGCGGCGTCCCACCCTCTCCCAGCGTTACGGGGGATTCCCCGTCGCCGAGTGGCAGCCACTCGCGGTAACGCCACATCGTCCAGGGCCGGTCGGACAACAGCGCCTTGGTGCCGGGCGGCGGCACGGCGCCGTACCGAACCAAGTAGGGCTGGCCACAGTCACATACCGTGGGGAGTCCCTCGACGCTGCGCGGCTTGGTGCAGGACGAGCATTCGAGAGACCAGTGGAAGGTCACGTCGTCCAAGAGCGCGGCTGAAGCCGCGGCTCGGCTTCGTCCGCTGAAGCGGAGTGTGCGACCCGCCCGTTCACGGGCTGAGGCCGAGCCGCGAGTTCACTCGCGCACTTACGGCCGCACATTTAATCGTTCCAGGATTCGTTCGGCGAGCGTCGTCGAGAATCCCGGCAGCGCCGCGATCTCGGCCGGTGTCGCGGTCTTCACTCCCGCGAGCGAGCCGAACCGCTCGAGCAAGAGGCGCCGACGATTCGGCCCGATGCCGGGGATGGTGAGTAGCTCGGACGTGATGGTGCGGCGCGCGCGCCGCTGGCGGCTGTAGCTCACGGCGAAGCGGTGCGCCTCGTCGCGCGCTCGCTGCAGCAGCTTCAGCGAGGGGCTGCGGCGCGACAGCTGCAGCGGATCGGGCCGAGCGGGGAAGAAGACCTCCTCCTGCTGCTTCGCCAGGCTGACGATCGGTAGCTTCTCCTGCCCCAGGGCCCGCGCCGCGTCCACCGCCGCCCCCAGCTGACCCTTCCCGCCGTCGATGACCACGAGATCGGGGAGCGGTTTCTCCTCGCTGATGCGGCGACCCAGGTAGCGCGTGACGACTTCGTGTACCGCGGCGAAGTCGTCCTGCGGTGCCCCCCGGATGCGGAAGCGACGGTACTCGGCCTTCTTGGGCCGTCCCGCCTCGAACCAGACCAGCGATCCGACGGTATCCCGACCCTGGTTGGTCGAGATGTCGATGCAGACGAACGAACGCGGGACGGCCGCGAGACCGAGGTCGCGCCCCAGCGCGAACACCGGATCGGCGGACCGCTCGTCGATGTCGAAGCTCTCGATCTTCAGGCTGTCGAGCAGATGGCGGGCGTTCTGGTCGGCGAGCTGGGCGAGTTTGGCGAAGGTCCCCCGTTGGGGCACGTGCCACTCGATGTCCGGTGCCACCTGTTGTAGCGCGTCGAGGTCGTCCGGCGCGAACGGCAGCAATGCGTGCCGCGCGCGCGCTTCGAGCGGCAGGTAGCAACGCACTAGGAACGCCGCCAACACCGTTGCTTCAGCCTCGTGCTCCACGTTCTCCAGGAAGCGGTAGTCGCGGGCGATCAACCGGCCCTCCCGCACGCGCAGCACGACGCCGCAGGCGTCGTCCCCGTCACGCGCCAGCCCGATCGCGTCCGCGTCCCCGCCGCCCACGAGCTCCACCGCCTGCGGCTGCTCCACCTGGTCCAGCCATTTGAGCGCGTCGCGCAGCTGGGCCGCGCGCTCGAAGTCGAGCCGCTGGGACGCTTCGTGCATGCGCTCGCGCAGCCGCGTGCGCACGTCGACCGTCTTGCCCTCGAGAAACAGCAGCACATCGTCGATCATGCGGCGGTAGTCCGCCTCGCTCTGGTAGCCGACGCACGGGGCCCGGCACCGATCGATGTGGTAGTCCAGGCAGGGCCGATTCGGCGCGTCGTGGGGCAGGTCCCAGTGGCACGACCGCACGGTGAAGATCCGACGAACGATCTTCAACGTCTGACGCAGCGTGGCCACGTCGGTGTAGGGCCCGAAGTAGCGCGCGCCGGGAATGTTCACGCGTCGCACCACCAGCACGCGGGGGAACGGCTCCGTGACGGTCACCGCCACGCGCGGGTAGCTCTTGTCGTCGGTCAGCCGGATGTTGAACCGCGGCTTGTGCTCCTTGATGAGGTTGTTCTCGAGCAGCAGCGCCTGCGCCTCGCTCGGGACGATGATGGTCTCGAGGTCGGCGATGTGTCCGACCAGGGCGGCACGCTCCGGGGTCGAGTCCGCCTCCGGTCCGAAGTAGCTCGGCACACGCGCGCGCAGGCTCTTGGCCTTGCCCACGTAGAGGATCTCGCCCACGGCGTTCTTCCACAGATACACGCCGGGTTGGTCGGGAAGGGCGTCTAGTTCGCGCGAAAGGCGGTCAGGGATTGCCATGTCCGGACGGCATCGGGATGCTTGAGCGCCAGCGTCAGCGCGGCGTACACGATCCCAAAGATACCCAGCACGACAACCCCGCGCGGCACGGGAGCGACGCCCACCGCGAGCCGTGAGCTGCCGACGCTCGCGGCCCCGGCGACCAGCGCTCCGAGCAACGCGATCCCGAACGCCCGCCAGTCGGCGCCGCGCAGCACGTTGCCGATTCGCGCGCTCAGGTCGCGCAGGTGGAGCGTGGTGTTCACGAACGCACCGATCGATGAGCCGAGCGCGATCCCCGGGGCCCCGAGCCAGCGCATGAGCGCCCAGGCGAGACCCGTGGCGACGATGAGCGAGAAGGCCGCGATCTTCACCGGGGTGCGAGTATCACGCATCGAATAGAAGCCCGAGGCAAACAGCTTCACCGTCGCCTGGCCCACCAGGCCCACCCCGTAGGCCATGAGCACGCTCGCCACGAGGGTGGTCGCCTCCACCGTGAAGCGGCCGGTCTGGTACAACGCGGCGACGATCTCTCGACTGAGGGCGATACATGCGATGGACGACGGCACGACGAAGAACACGATGCGCCGGAACCCGAGCGCGATCCGAGCCCGCAGCTGCTCGTTCGGGGCGGCGCCGGCCGCATCGCGCGACAGCTCCGGGAGCGAGACCGCCGTGACCGACGCCCCGAACAGACTGATCGGCAGGACCTGGACGAGCTGCGCGTAGGCCAGCGCCGATACCCCGCCCGGCCCCGTGAACGACCCGAGCAGGGTGTCGATCAGACCCGACAGCTGCGCCACCCCGGCGCCCAGCAGCAGCGGCACCCAGGCGACGAGCACGCTGCGCACCCCCTCGGGAGCGAGCGAGAGTCGCAACGCGATCCCGTGGAGTAGGCGCCAGCACGCCGGCAATTGCACCGCGATCTGGAGCAGGCTGCCTGCCACCGTCCCCCACGCGAGGGCGAGCGACAGCCGGTGCAGCTGGGCGTCGAGCGGGAGCGCCCGATTCGCGAACCAGGTTCCCGCGGCCGCCATCGCGACGATCCCCGCGACGTTCCACAGCGCCGGCGCCGCGTAGGGCAGAAAGAATCGCCGATGGGTGTTGAGGATCCCGAGACACCAGGCAGACACGACCATGAGCCCGGTCATGGGAAACAGCACGCGCACCAGCGTGATCGTGAGCTGGCGCCGCGGCTCGTCGAACCCCTTGGCGATCAGCGTCGTGATCGCGGGGGCGAAGCCGATCCCGAGGAGGGCGAGCACACCGGATGCCAGCAGCAGCAATCCGAGGATCGTACCCGCGAGGACGCGCGCAGCGGCCTTGTCGGTGCGCTCGTTCAGCGCCGCATAGACGGGGATGAACGACGCCGAGAGCGTGCCCTCGCCCAGCAGGCTGCGGATGGTGTTCGGAATGCGGAGCGCGGCACGGAATGCGTCGGCGGGGATGCTGTCGTTGCCGAAGTAGTGCGCGAATACGCGCTCGCGCACGTAGCCGAGCACGCGCGTCAGGAAAATTCCGGCAGCCACCTGGGCCGCCTGGCGCCCCCCCCCGCCGGTCGGCTCCGGCGACGTCAAGTGCGCTTCTTCTTGGGGTCTTCCAACAACCGCTGGACGAACTGGATCTCCTCCCGCATCCCGGTCACGGACCGGGTCAGATCTGAGATATCGGTCTCGAGCGCCTCGACGCGCCGCTCCAGCTCCCGCACGCCCCCCGCCCCCCCCTCACCCTGCCCTTCCAGGCGACGCGCCATCGACCGGCCGAGCGGCGAGTCGAGCAGGATCGCCGTAATCGGAATCATTAAAGCGATGACGAGCACGATGACAAAGATCCACATGGACAGGATTCTACGGAGCGTCCGCCCAGCGCGCCACCTCGCGCGCCAGTGCGTCGAGCAAACCGGGGCCGTAGCGGATCAGGAACGAGGCGAGCGTGAGCACGCGCTCTTGAGGCTGTCCCTCGGGGTACACGACGGCCCGCGCGCGCGCGATCTGGCGCACCAGGGTCTCGCCCTCGAGTCGCTTCAGGCTGGCGATGAGCTTCTTCTCGATCGCCTGTGCACCCGAGAGGGCGGCGTTCCGGGCGGACTGCACGGTGCGCTCCAGCGTCGGATCGATTTTCGTCACCGACTCGAGCAGCCGGCCGTATTGCTCCTCGATCCCCTGTCGCAGCGTCGTGAGCGTCGCCACCGCTTCGGGTGGCAGCTCGTTCCGCACCAGGCGCGCCTCGAGCTCCCCCGGCTGCCCAGCGAACGCCGTCAGGTCGAGCCGGTGCCGCTCCATCAGCTTCTCCACACGGCCTTCCACCATCACTCCGGACCAGCGCGGCACGGGCGCCTGGGGGGCGACGCCGAGCGACTGGTACAACGGCGCGGCTTCGGGCAGGTACTTGAGCTCGGCCGGGCCGCCCGCGTACGCGACCGTCGGCAGCAGCGCCGCCTCAATCACCGGACGCAGCAGTACGTTGGGCGAGAGACGCTCCGGGGCTTCGCGCGCCACCCCTGCGAGATCCGCACGCGTGAATCGCTCCCCACTGCGCCGCGTGCGGTAGGCGTCGCCGTTCGGTTCCAGCCGGTCCCGTCCCTGGGCGGCCTCGACGAATACGGGCGTGTAACCGTCGGCCAAGGTGTGGTCGAGCCCCCGCAGCACCCACGGCGCGGCCGCCTGCTTGGCGCCACGGTCGTGGGCGCGGAACACCGCCAGTCCCTGCGATCCGAGCAGCGCGTTCAAGGCCTCGGCACACGCGTCGGCGAGCGTGGCCTCGGGCCGGTACGCCGTTTCGAGCCAGCGCAGCACGTCCGTCTTGAACTCGGTGTCGGGGGTCCCGGCCTTGAGCTGTTCCAACGCCGCGCGGATTTCGTCACCACCACGCTCCCGCGCCAGGGGCAGGAGCGGCGCTTCCGCTGGACGCTCGCGCAGCACGATGCGCGCGAGGTCGCCGCCCGTATTCAGAAACGTCGCGTGATTGGCTTCCGCGAAGTCGTGGTCGTCCCCCGCCACCCAGAACACGGGCACCACGCGGACGCCTCGATCGCGCTCGAGCCGTCGGGCGAGCGCAATCACCGATAGCGCCTTGTAGATCGTGTAGAGCGGGCCGGTGAACAGGCCGGGCTGCTGGCCCGTCGTGACGGCCAGCACCTCGCCGCTCGCCAGCTTGTCGCGTCCCGGGCCGGGCAACACCGCCCCAAGCACGCTCGCCGCGACCCGGCGTGGCTTTGCTGGCTGGGTGGGCAGCTCCAGCGCCGCGATGGGCGTGGGCACGATACGCGGGATCACCCTTGCCCTATCCCCCTTCCCCGGTTTCTCCGAACACGTCCGCTTGAAAGGCGAGCACCTCGGTACCCGGTTCCCGCCACGCGTGGGGCGGGAGCCCGGCCTTGCGGCACGTCGCCGCCAGGAACGCCTCGGGCTCCCAATGATACTCGGTCGCCACCTGGGGCAGCAGCAGGCCGACGTGGCGGCCGCGGCGCACGATCAGGCCGTCGCGGCCGACCACGATGCCGCTCGGATCCAGCGGCGTCGTCGCGAGCGGAGCAGCCGGCAGCAATACCGAGATCTCGAGCGCGAGGTCGGGAAGCTCGTCCGGTGCCACCGGCGCGAAGCGCGGGTCGTCCCGCGCCGCGGCTACGGTCATCTCGCGTACGACGTCGCCGAGCGGCCGCTCGTCCGCGATGTGGCCGATGCAGCCGCGTAGCGCCCCACCCTGCGTGAGCGTGACGAACGCCCCGCGCTGCAGCGCCGCCCCGGGCACGTCCGGGATGGGCGGCAGCGGCCGGCCGGTGAGGTGGGCCACCAGGGTGGCGCGTGCCAACCGGAGCAGCGCAGCCCGGTCCGACGCCGTCAGCTCAGGGTCCCCGATGGTACGGTTCCCCCCGACGGATGGTGTAGGCTCGATACAGCTGCTCGTACAGCACGACCCGGGCCAGCTCGTGCGGGAAGGTGAGGCGCGACAAACTCCAAACCCGCTCCGCCTGGCGCAGCAGGGGTGGCGGCAGCGCCGCCGCGCCGCCGATCGCGAACGTCACGTCGCGCCCGTCCATTTCCCAGCGGGCCGTCCAGTCCGCCAGCTGGCCCGACGTCCACTGGTCCCCCTGCTCCGACAGCGCGACGAGGCGCGAGCCCTCGGGAATCGCCTCGAGGATTCGCGCCTCGTCCTTCACTTCCCGCTCCTCCACCTTCGTATAGCGTCGCAGCCGCTCGAGATAGTCGTCACACGCCGCCCGGAGTGCCGCGTCCCGCACGCGGCCCACCGCAACGACGCGATAACGCATCAGGCATACATCCCACGCAACCGGTGCATCGCCGCCACGCGACCCACCGCGACGATGTAGGAGGCGATGCGGGTGTTCACCTTGTACTTCTCCGTCGTTGCCGCGACCTCGTTGAAGGCGCGCACCATGATGCTCTCGAGCCGACGGTTCACAGTGTCTTCGTCCCAGAAATAGCCGCCGCGGTCCTGCACCCACTCGAAGTAGCTCACCGTCACGCCGCCGGCGTTGGCGAGGATGTCGGGAATGACGAAAACACCCTTCCGTTCGAGGATCTCATCGGCGGCCGCGGTGGTGGGACCGTTCGCGCCCTCGCAAATGACTTTCGCCTTGATCTGCGGGGCGTTCTTTCGGGTGATGACGTTCTCGGTAGCGGCGGGTACCAGCACGTCGCAGTCCACCGTGAGGAGCTGCTCCTTGTTGAATGGCTCGGCCTTGGGGTATCCTGTGAGCTGACGGTGCTCCTTGACCCACGCGATCAGGTCGGGGATGTCGAGCCCCTGAGGGTTGTGCAGCGCGCCCGACTTGTCCGAAACGGCCACGATGACGGCGCCCTCTTTGGCCATCAGGTCCGCGGCCACCGAACCCACGTTCCCGAACCCCTGCACGGCCACACGCGCTCCCTTGAGACTCATCCCCAGCTTGGCCAGTGCCTCCCGGGTCACGAACATGCACCCCCGCCCCGTCGCCTCGCGCCGGCCCAGTGAGCCGCCCATTTCGACCGGCTTGCCGGTCACCACCGCGGTCACCGTGTGGCGCTTGTGCATGGAGTAGGTGTCCATGATCCACGCCATGACTCGCTCGTTGGTGTTCACGTCCGGGGCCGGGACGTCCGAGTCGGGCCCCAGCGTCTCGATGATGCTCGACGTGTAGCGCCGCGTCACCCGCTCGAGCTCGGCCATCGACATGGTCGCCGGATCGCACACCACGCCACCCTTCGCGCCACCGAACGGGATGTTGACGAGGGCACACTTCCATGTCATCCAGGCGGCCAGCGCCTTCACTTCCTCGAGCGTCACATTCAAGTCGAAGCGGATGCCCCCCTTGGCCGGCCCGCGCGACGTGTTGTACAGCACCCGGTAGCCGGTGTAGACCTCGACGTCACCGCTGTCGCGCACGATGGGAACCGACGTGATGATCTGCTTCTCGGGGTTGCGGAGCACTTTATAGAGGCCGGGATCGAGCTTGAGCAGTTGGGCGGCGTGGTCGAAGCGTTCCATCATCGCTTCGAACGGGTTCTCCTCGGCCAGGAAGGTGTCCTTGTCTGGCCGGATGATGTGTGGTTCGGACTTGATCGCAGGATCGCTCATGGGTCCTTCACGGCAGTGTCTCGCCGAGCTCGGGCTTCAGCGTGGGAATCGGGGGAGCACGGCATCCAGAGCCTGCTCCAGCGCCCCGCCATTGCGTTCCCACCGGACAGCAAGCCCCGCGACCAGGGGCTCGGGGGTGTCCCTCGGCCACCGGCCGCGGAGCTTCACGGCGTCCTTCTCAGTGACTACAACATAATCCGCCCCGGCGGAGGCCCGCACCAGGCGGGCGACGTCGGCCGCGCCGTAGGGGTGATGGTCTTGATACGCTTGGAGTTGCACGACGGCGCCGACGGCTGCGAGCTGCGCCGCGAAGCTCTCCGGATCCGCGATCCCCGCGGCGGCCAGGACGCGGCGGCCTGCGAGCAGGCGCAGCTCCCGCCGGGTACCGGACTCCATCCCCTCGAGCGCGCCGACCGCCAGGTGGGCCACGCAAATCGGGCTTCCCGCCCGGCGCTGCGCCAGCCGGTCGGCGAGCCGGTCCGCCACCGCCGCGGGCACGCGCTTCCGGGTCACCACGATCACGTCGGCTCGCGCCAGTGCGTCCCACCGTTCGCGCCACGGACCCGCCGGGAGGGGCCAGGGAGAGCCGGCGATGCTCTCGGCGCTGACCACCGCGATGTTCAGATCGCGCGCCACCGACAGCAGCTGGAAGGCATCGTCCAACACCAGGATGTCCGCGCCCGCCGCCCGGGCCCGCTCGGCCCCCGCGACGCGATTCGGATCCGCCACGACCACGGCGTCAGGGGCGAGCCGGCGATGCACCAGCGGCTCGTCCCCGCCGTAGCCACGCAGCAGAATGCCGGGGACGCGGCCGCGCCCAGCGTAGCGGCGGGCGATCCAAGCCGCGAGCGGCGTCTTGCCGGTCCCGCCCACCGAGAGATTCCCCACGGCGACGGCCGGCAAGGGGAGCCGCGTGGCTTTCAGCACGGCGCGGCGGTAAAGACCAGCTCGGAGCCGCATCATCGCGCCGTACACGAGTGCGAATGGCACGAGCGCGAGCCGCACCACGCGCGCGACGGAGTTGGTCCCCCACAGCCATGGCGCGACGCGAGCACCGCTCACCCTTCCCTCTCCCCGCTTCCCCCTTCCGGGCCGTACGTGACCTCGCGAAGCGCCCGCTCCGCGTCGGCGACGCCGCGCCGCAGTCCGTCCTTCCCTTTCCCCACCGTGAACGGCGCGCTGTAAACGACCTCGACCGCCGCGAACGGCTTCGGAATACAGAAGCGGTCCCAGGAACGGAGCCACCACGCGGACGACGCCCGAGCACCCGCGGCGATGACCAGGGCGTCAGCGTGATGGGCAGCGGCGAGTGCGCCGGGTTTCACGCGTTCCGCCGGCCCGCGCGGGCCGTCGGGCGTGAGGGCGACTTCCGCGCCGTCGCGCAGGTGCCGCACCAGACCGAGCAGCCCGGCTTCACCGCCGCGCTTGGAGGAGCCGCGGACGACGCGATACCCCCACCGTTCAGACAGCTCGGTCAGGTGGCCACCGTCACGGTGACGACTGATGAGCAGCGCCATCCCTTCGCCGCGCCGCGAGTACAGCAGTGGCAGGATCCGGCTGTGCCACAGCACATAGACGATCGGTCGCCGGCGGCCGTGCGCCGCTTCCACGTGTTCCCAACCGCGCACCTTGTAGCGCCACGTGGCGGCGAGCAGGCCGAGCAGCGCCGCGCCCAGGTGCGCAGCCAGGGGTTCGGCCCAGCGCAGTCTCACCCCAGGAGCTCCACGGCGAGGCGGGCCACCCGGTCCGCCGCACCCGGGGGCCCGAGCCGGTCGCGCACCAGGGCGAGCCCCTCGCGCTGGCGCCGCGCCGCCCCGCTCTCCCGCTCGAGCAGCGGGAGGACGGCGGCGGCGAGAGACTGGGGCGTCGCCGCCGCTTGCAGGAATTCGGGCGCAACCTCGCGTCCGGCGATCAGGTTGACCAGCCCCACGTGGGGCACGCGGAGCAAGCGGATCGCGATTGCGAACGACACCGGGTTCAGCCGGTATGCGATGACCATCGGCAGGTCGGCGAGCGCGGCCTCGAGGGTGGTTGTTCCCGACTTGCAGAGCGCCGCGTCCGCGGCGGCGAAGACCGCGAACGCGTCGCCCGTGTGGATGCGGATCGCGCCGGGCCCGTCATAGCGGCCTCCCGCGCCTCCCCCCCCCGGCGGAGCGGCGACCACGACCTGAGCGTCCGGCCGCTCGGCCAGAACCCTCTCGGCCGCGTCCCGGAAGACCGGCCACAGCCGCACCACTTCCTGTCGGCGGCTCCCGGGAAACAGCCCGAGCACCGGGCGGCTCGGATCCAGTCCCAGCGCGGTGCGCGTCTCCGCCCTGGGCGGCAGCGGTGGCCGGTCGCGCAGGGGGTGGCCCACGAACGTGGCCGCGACGCCGCGCTCCCGAAAGAACTGCTCCTCGAACGGCAGAATGACCGCCAGGCGCTTAACGGCCGCGAGCTTGCGCACCCGACCGGGGCCCCACGCCCACATCTGGGGGGCGATGTAGTACAGCACCGGAATGCCGGCGGCAGCGGCCGCCGCTGCGGCGCGGAGGTGGTACCCGGGATAGTCGACAAGGACGACGAGGTCGTAGCGTTTGGCGCGGAACGCGGCACGAACGCGTCCCAGCAGCCGGAAGTGCGGCGGCAGCTTCCAGAGGGCCTCGACGAATCCCACGACCGACATGCGCTCCATCCGGTCGAGCACGGTGGCGCCTGCGGCCTCGAGTGCCGGCCCGCCGAACGCCTCGAACGTGGCGCCGGGGACGCGCTGCCGGAGCGCCGTTACGACCGCCGCGGCGTGCGCGTCCCCCGACGGCTCGCCCGCCGAGACATAGATACGCGGGCCCCCCCGGGGGCTCACGGCCGCGCGGTGGCGAGGGGCGAGGCTTGGACGGCGTCGCAGACTCGGAAGGCCAGCGCGAGAGCCTGCGCGCCGGCCGCGCCCGACACGACTACCTCTTCTTCGCCGCGCACAGCCCGGAGGAAGCTCTCGAGCTCGAGCCCGAGCGGCTCCGCCTCGGGAGCCTCGAGGCGCACGTGCTCGACGATCTGCTCGAGTCGCGTGGCGGCGAGGCTCTGCCAGCCGGGCTTCAGGCGGTAGAACTCGCCGGTTCCCTGCGCCAAGTCGAGCGAAAAGTAGCCGGTGGACTGAAACACCCGCAGCTTCCGGGTACGCTCGCGCGACACGCGGCTGGCGGTCACATTGGCGATGGCCCCGTTCGCGAACTCGATGCGGGCGTTGGCGATGTCGACGTGGGTCGTGAGCAGCGGCACGCCGGTCGCCCGGACGTCCGCCACGTCGGAACGCACCAGCTCGAGGATCAAGTCGAGGTCGTGGATCATCAGGTCGAGGATCACGGCCACGTCCGTGCCGCGCGGTTGAAACGGCGCGAGCCGGTCGATTTGCAGGAAGCGCGGCTCGTCCAGATAAGGCGCGGCGGCTCGCACCGCGCGATTGAACCGCTCGACGTGCCCGACCTGAAGGACCACACCCTGCTCCGCCGCACGCCGTACCAGCTGTTCCGCACCCTGCAGCGTATCCGCCAGCGGCTTCTCCATGAGCAGCGCAATTCCGCGCTCCAGCACCGCCAGACCCACGGTCGCGTGCACGGGAGTCGGCACCGCTACGGTCACGGCGTCCACGCGCTCCAGCAGAGCCTCGAGCGACGGGTGCCCGATGGTCTCGAGCTGCTGCGCCACCTCGGCCGCGCGTGCGGGATTCTTGTCGTAGATGCCTGCAAACTCGAGCCCCGGCATCCGCCGGAGCAAGCGCGCGTGGTGGAAGCCGAGGGCCCCGGTGCCGATCACACCGACTCGCATCGGTCCGCCCCTCCCGCTCACACCAGGACGCCCCGCTGGGACCCTTCGATGAACTTGAGGAAGTTCTCCACCTCCGGCGTCTGGGGCAGCTCCGCGCGCGCCTTGGCGATCCCTTGGCTCACGGTCATGTCGGAATTGAAGAGGAGACGGTAGGCGCGCTTGAGCGCGAGCTTCACCTCCGCCGAGAAGCCCGCACGCTGCAGGCCCACCGAGTTGAGCCCGTAGAGGTGCACCGGGTTGCCGACGGCCTTGGTGTAGGGAGGCACGTCCTGGTTGACGCGCGAACCGCCGCCCACGAACGCGAACGTGCCGATCCGCACGAACTGGTGGATCGGCACCAGCCCGCTGATGATCGCCCGATCCTCGACGGTCACGTGACCGGCCATCTGGACCGCATTGGCGATGATCACGTCGTTCCCCACAACGCAGTCGTGGGCGACGTGCACGTAGGACATCAGGAAGCAACGCTCCCCCACCGCGGTCTTGCCGGTGGCCGGCGTGCCTCGGTTGATGGTGCAGTACTCGCGGATCACGGTCGCGCTGCCGACCTCGACCCACGTGTCCTCGCCCTTGTACTTCAGGTCCTGCGGGTCGTTGCCGATAATGGTGCCATACCCGACCTTCACGCCCCACCCGAGCCGCACGTTGCGCTCCAGCACCGCGTGCGCGGCGACGTGACAGCGCTCGCCGACCGTCACGTGCGGGCCGATGATCGCGTACGGGCCCACGGTCGCGTCGTGCGCCAGCTGTGCCGTAGGATCGACCAGCGCGGTCCGGTGGATCACTTCTCGGTCACCATCGCCATCATCTCGGCCTCCGCCACGACTTGCCCGTCCACGTAGCCGACGCCTTTCATCTTGCACGTCTTGCCGCGGAACTGAATCATTTCGAGCTCGAAGCGGATCTGGTCCCCCGGCACCACCGGCCGCCGGAACTTCACGTTATCGAGCGACATGAAGTAGACGACTTTGTCTGACACGTCCTGGCCCTCGAAGTGGCTCATCAGCAGCATCCCCCCGACCTGCGCCATAGCCTCGATGATCAGCACTCCGGGCATGATGGGATGGCCGGGGAAGTGCCCCTGGAAGAACGGCTCGTTGATCGTGACGTTCTTGATGCCGACGATCCGCTGCTGCCCCTCGACCTCGACGATCCGATCGACCAAGAGAAAGGGGTAGCGATGCGGCAGCACGTCCATGATGCGCCCGATGTCCATCTTCGGAGCCCCCATACGCTGTGCGGCCCGGGAGAGCGCGCGGGCGAGCGCGACGTTGCCGCCGTGGCTGGGCCGCGTGGCCACGACGTGGGCGCGGATGCGTGCGCCCGTCAACGCGAGATCGCCGACGATATCCGCCGCTTTGTGGCGCACGAACTCGTCCGGCCACCTCAGCTTGCCCCCGTTCACCAGGGCGCGATCGTCCAGCACGATCGCGCTCGTCGCCGAGGCGCCCTTGATGAGCCCCTTCGCCTGGAGCGCCTCGACCTCGCTCGCGAAGCCGAACGTCCGGGCGGGGGCCAGCTCCCGAGCGAAGGTCTGCGGCGTGAGGGTGTAGCTCCCCGACTGCCGCCCGATCAGCGGGTGCGGCCACTCGATGGTCACTGTAAGGCGATATTCCTTCGCGGGCGCGACGATGTAGCTCGAATCGCCCTCGGTCACCGTGAACGGCGCCTGCACGGTGAGGACAACCGGCTCCCCCTCGACGTCGACCGGCTCCGCCTTGGTGAGCGCTTCGAAGTACGGCTGGAAGCTCCCGTCGATGATCGGGGGCTCCGGGCCCGTCAGCTCGACCGTGAGATCGTCGATCTCCTGCGCCGCGACCGCGGCCAGGAGATGCTCAACGGTGTGAATGGTACTGCGGCCCTTGCCGATCGCCGTGCGGCGCTCCACCGCCTCGACCTCCGTGAGGCGCGCGGGAACCTCGGGCCGGTCGGGGAGGTCGGTGCGGCGAAACATGATTCCCTGACCCGCCGGCGCGGGCAGGAAAGTCGCCTCGGTTTCGGCGCCAGTATGCAGCCCCTGTCCCGCGACCGACGCCCGTCGTCGGATGGAGCGTCTACTGATGGGGCTCCTCCTTCCGCCGCACGAGCGCCTCGAGGTCGTCCACGATCTGCGCCAGCCGGTACAGCGCCCCCTGCGCCCGCAGGAACTCGCGGTGGCTGCGCGCGGGGTACCCCGACACCGTCGCTCCCGGCGCGATGTCGCCGATCACCCCCCCTTGGACCGTCACGCGCGCGCCGCGCCCGATCGTGACGTGATCGGCGAGACCAGCCTGTCCCGCCAGGAACACATCGTCCTCGACGTGCGTGCTCCCGGCGATCCCGGCCTGCCCCGCGATCAGGCAGCGCGCCCCGATCCGGCAGTTGTGCCCGATCTGGACCAGGTTGTCGATCTTCGTGCCCACGCCGATCACCGTGTCGTCGACGCTGCCGCGGTCGATCGTGGTGTTGGCGCCGATCTCCACGTCGTCGCCGATGATGCAGCGCCCGATCTGCGGGACCTTGCGGGGGAGCTCGCCTTTGCCCGGGCCACCGGGGATGTAGCCGAAGCCGTCCGCGCCGAGCCGGGCGCCCGCGTGCAGGATCACCCGGTTGCCGATGATCGTGCCGCTGTAGCAGACGACGTGCGGATACAGCTGGACGTCATCCCCCACCTGCACCCCGCTCCCCAGCACGCACGCCGCGCCCACCCGGACGTTCCGGCCCAGCCGCACGCCGTCCCCCAGCACCACGTACGGTCCGATCGCTACGGGCTCGTCCCACACGGCGCCACGCCCGATCACAGCCGTCGTGTGGATGCCCGCGGCCCAAGTCGGCTCGGGGTAGAGCACCGGTATGACCGACAGCAAGGCGACGTGCGGGTCCCGCACGATGACGCGGCACGGCGGCCCCCCGGATTCCTGTGCAAGATCCGGTTTGCAGAGCACGACCGCGGCCCTAGACTGTTGAAAATACGGGAGATAGCGCTTGCTGGCAAGAAACGACAGATCGTCCGGCCCCGCGCGATCGATGGGAGCCACGCCGGCGACCGTGACGTCCGCCGGACCGACCAGCTGTCCCTGCGTGAGCGCCGCGATCTCGGCCGCCGAGAGCCGTCGCGGGATCCCCGGACCCGCTCCCCTCCCTTCCCCGCTACTCCCGACCCGCCCTTCCCCGCTCCCCTCCCCGGTGTTCACGGGGCGCGGTCCGTTACTGCGCTTGCTTCAGGCGCGCGAGCACCTTGCTCGTGACGTCGAGCGCGGGGTCGGCGGCGACGATGTTCGACCCGGGGGCATCGGCGTCGAAGATCAACGCGTAGTTGCCCTCGGCGCGGAGGCCCTGAATCACGGCGTTGACTCGAGCCTGAATCGGTTGGAGCAGCTCCTGCTCGCGTTGCTGGGCGCGGGTCTGGAGATCGTTGGAGCGCTGCTCGAACTTCTGCTGCAACTGCTGCAGGTCGCGCTGCTTCTGCTGCTTGGCCGCGGGTGACAGAGCGATCGACTGCTGGTCGAAGACCCGCCCCGCAGAATCAAGCTGCTGCTGCAGCTTCTGGACCTCGTCGCGGAATCCCTGCACCTCCTTGCTGAACGTCGACTCGGCCGCTGCGTATCCCGGCGTCTGCTGCAGGATCTGTCGCGAGCTGATGAACCCGATCTTGAGCGAGGGCTGCGATCCTTGCGCGTGCGCCTCCCGCGCCGCCGGCACCGTGGCGAGAACGCCGAGCCACGCCCACATCGTCACTGCACGCCTCATAACACGTCTCCCTGAGAGTATTGCGGTTGATCCTGCGCTGCCCCCCCCACCGGGCCGGGATCAGAAGAAATTGCCGAGCTTGAAGTGCAGTTTCCAGCCGGGGTTCGGCCGCCCGAGGCCGTCGGTGCGGTCGAAGCCGTACGCCCAGTCGATGCCGATCGGACCGAGCGGCGAGATGATGCTGATGCCGATGCCGGCGCCGCGGAACAGCCGGGTGGGATTGAACTGGCCGGCGCGCGCCCACACGTTCCCGGCATCGTAGAACGCCGCCACATAGAACATCTGCGACAGGCGGGCGCCCACCTCACCGGTCATGGCGAGGTAGGTCTTGCCGAACGCGCTGGCGCTGGCCTGGCCGTTGCTGGCGCTCGGGTCGAACCCGTGCGGCGTGATGGAGAACTCGTCGTAACCACGCAACGGGATGCCGTACTGCGTACCGCCCATCGTGAAGAGCTGGTCGATGAACGGCGACGCGCCGAACACGAACCCGGATCGGGTCGAAAGGCCCATGACGAACTTGACCCCGCCGCCGGTGCGGCCCCCGGACTGCCCGAGCGGCGCATACCAGCGCCCTTCGAGATCGACCCGCTGGAAGTTGCCCGTCCCCCCCAGCGGTCCGCCGCTCTGCGAGATGCCGATCGAGTGCATCGTCCCCGCGGTGGGGAACGGCAAGTCGATCCGCGTATCGCGCATCACCGAGAAGCCGATGGTGGAGCGGATGCAGTTGTTGCAGCTGAGCGAGGCGAGGCCGGTGCTGGCACCGGTGAACGTTTGGTCGTCGATCGCGTACGACACGAACAACCGGGTGTAGCGATCGTTGAACAGCGGGAAGCCGAATTGGAGATTGCCGCCGCGCCGGCGTAGCTGGCCCAGGTCCGCGATGGTGTAGCGCAGCCGCGTGTTGTGCACACCGACCGTCATGGAAACCCGCGAATCGCGAAACGCGGGGTCGGTGAACGACAGGTCGAAGTCGTTGATGTTCTTCCCAAACTGCCATTGAAACCGGCCGCGCTTGCCCTGCCCGAACAGGTTGGGCTCGTCCAGTCCCAGGAAGCCGCCCAAGCCGGTCCCCTGCCCCACCGAAGCGCCGAAGTTGATGTTCCCCGTGTTCTTCTCGGTCACGCGGAAGATGACGTCCACGTCCCCCTGGTCGTTGGCCGGTCGGGTGTCGGGGAACGGCACCGGCTGCTGAAAGAAGCCCAGGTTGGAGATGTTCTGATAGGAGCGGATCAGCGCATCCTGGCGAAACACGTCGCCAGGGAGCAGGACGATGGCTTCGCGGATCACGCGCTCGTGGGTGACGTTGTTGCCAGCGATCTCGACCTTGTTGACGATCGCGGGCTGACCCTCGGTGATCACCCAGCGCAGGTCCACCACCGGCTTGCCGTCCGCGCCGGTGCGCCGGATGACGTCGCTGTGCGGCTGCATGTAGATGTAGCCGTTATTGTAGTACAGCGTCCGCAGCTGCTGCGTGGCGTCGTCCCACTTCTGCTGGTTGAAGTAGGCCGGGCCGTGCTGAGTGCCGCCCAAGCCGAGCAACCCGGTGCGGCGCTCGGCCGAGAAGGGGAACAGCGTCTGGAGATCTTCGGTCGAGAACCGACGATTGCCCACGATCTCGAACGTGCCGACCCGATGCGGCTCACCCTCGCTCACGCGCACGACGAGCGTGGCCTTCCCTGTCGTATCGTCCACGATCAGCGTGTCGCCCAGCACCTGGAAGTCCACGTAGCCGCGATCGCCGTAGAATTTGGGGAGCCGCTCCTGCAGGTCCGCGCGCAGCTTGTCGTCGTCGTAGTCGCCCGAGCGGAACCACCAGAAGCCTTCGGGCCCGGTCTTCATCTGGCCGACGAGCTCGGCGTCGGAAAAGTGGTTGTTGCCCTCGAGCCGGACTCGGGCGATGGCCACGCGCCGTCCCTCGTCCACGTCGAAGATCACGCGGACGCGTGAGGAGTCGGCCTCGTACACGTGCAGGACCTTGACCTGGGCGAGATAATAGCCCTCGGCGCGGTACAGCGAGTCGATCCGACCGCGCGCGCGCGCCACCGCCGCTGGGTCGATCGGGCGCGCCTCCACCAGCTGCACCTTGTCCCGCACGCTGTGCTCGCCCAGCCGGCTCACGCCGCGCAGCGCCCACTTGATGAGGATGGGGCGCTCGCGCACCTGCACGATCAACAGTTGGCGGCCTGCCCGCTCGGCCTGCTCGATCCGCACGTCGTCGTACTGCCCCGTGGCGTACAGCGTCTGGACGGCCCGCTGGACGTCGCGGTAGCCTACGGGCCGGCCGGGGGCGAGTCCGCTCTGCTGGAGCACCTGCTGGCGCTCCAAGCGACGGAGCCCGAGGACCACGATCGAGTCGGGCGCAACGGCAGGCGGCGCAGGAGTCTCGCCCTGCGCGCGCGCGGCACGCGGGGCGAGCACGACCGAACCCACGAGGATGATGAAGGTGCGCTTGCGGATCACGCCTTCGAGCCGGAGAGTGCGCGGAACCCCAGCCGTTCCTTGTCCGGGGCCACGTCGACCTCGATCTCGTCGCCCCGCGCAAACTCGCCGACCAGAATCTTCTCGGAGAGCGGATCCTCGACGTATTTCTGGATCGCCCGCTTCAGCGGGCGCGCCCCGAAGTGCTCATCGTAGCCCCGATCCACCAGGAAGTCCGTACCCGCCGGCGTCAACCGGAGCGTGAGCTCCTCCTCGCCCAGGCGTTTCTGCACTTCTTTCAGCAGGATCCCCACGATCAGGGTGATGTGTTCCCGCGTGAGCGGGTGGAACACGATGACGTCGTCCAGCCGGTTCAGGAACTCCGGGTTGAAGGTCTTGTTGATCTCTTCCTTGACCTTCTCCGCCAGCTTCTCGAACGTGGCCCGCGAGTCCGGCTGCGCGAAGCCGAGCGCCTTCCCCTTGACCATATCGCGGGCCCCGACGTTCGACGTCATGATGACGACGGTGTTCTTGAAGTCGATGACGCGCCCGTAGTTGTCCGTGAGGTGGCCCTCGTCGAGCACCTGCAGCAGGATGTTGAAGACGTCCGGGTGCGCCTTCTCGATCTCGTCGAGCAGCACCACCGAGTACGGCTTGCGCCGCACCGCTTTGGTAAGGGTCCCCGAGTCCTCGTAGCCGACGTATCCCGGCGGCGCGCCGATCAGCCGGCTGACCGAGAACTTCTCCATGTACTCCGACATATCCACGCGAATCAGCGCTTGCGCATCGGCGAACAGGAAGCGCGCGAGCGCTCGGGCCAGCTCGGTCTTGCCGACGCCGGTGGGGCCGGAGAATATGAAGGAGCCGATCGGCCGCTTGGGGTCCTTCAGGCCCGCCCGGCTGCGCCGGATAGCGCGTGAGATCACCGTGATCGCCTCGTCCTGGCCGACCACCGTCTGGTGCAACTCGTCTTCCATCCGCAGCAGCCGCGCCGTCTCGGCTTCCTGCAGCCGGGTCACGGGAATCCCGGTCCAGCGAGACACGATGAAGGCTACGCCCTCTTCGCTGATCGTCGGCCGGTGCGTGGCGCGCTCCTTCTCCCACGCCTCCTGCTTGCGGCGGATGTCGGACTGGAGCTCGCGCTCCTGGTCGCGCAGCGCTGCCGCCCGCTCGAAGTTCTGGTCGCGGACCGCGCCCTCTTTCTCGCCGTTGATGTGCTCCAGCTTCTCCTTGAGCGCCGCCACCTCGGGCGGCGGCACCTGGGCCGCCAGCCGGGCACGCGCCCCTGCCTCGTCGATCACGTCGATCGCCTTGTCGGGCAGGAACCGGTCGGTGATGTAGCGCTCGGAGAGCTTGGCGGCCGCCTCGAGCGACTCATCCGGGATGATCACCCGGTGGTGCTCCTCGTAACGCTTCCGCAAGCCCTTGAGGATCTCGATGGTCTCATCGACCGTGGGAGGATCGACGATCACCGTCTGGAAGCGGCGCTCGAGCGCGCCGTCTTTCTCGATGTACTTCCGATACTCGTTCAGCGTGGACGCGCCGACGCACTGCAGCTCACCGCGGGCCAGTGCCGGCTTGAGCATGTTCGAGGCGTCGACGGCGCCTTCCGCGGCGCCCGCGCCCACCAGCGTGTGCAACTCATCGATGAACAGGATGATGTTGCGGTTCTGGGCGATCTCGTTGATGATCGCCTTGAGCCGCTCCTCGAACTGGCCGCGGTACTTCGTTCCGGCGATCACCGCTGCCATGTCGAGGGACAGCACGCGATGATCCTTGAGCGCGTCGGGGCACTGGCCGCTGGCGATCAGCTGCGCCAGACCTTCCACGATCGCCGTCTTCCCCACCCCCGGCTCCCCGATCAACACCGGGTTGTTCTTCTTGCGGCGCGACAAGATCTCCATGACGCGCTCGATTTCCTTTTGCCGCCCGATCGTGGGGTCGAGCTGGCCCTCGGCCGCGAGCTGGGTCAAGTCGCGGCAGAAGTGATCGAGCGCCGGCGTCTTCGACTTCTTCTCGCTCTTGGGGCTCGCCGGCTGCGTGCCCGAGCCGGACGGCGCCGGTCCCGACGGCATCTCGCTGCCGAGCAGCCGCAGGGTCTCGGCACGCGCCTGCTCCAAGTTGACGCCCGCGTCGGTCAGTACCTGCGCGGCGATGCCTTTCTCCTCGCGCAACAGACCGAGCAACAGGTGCTCGGTGCCGACATAGGAATGGTTCAACTCGCGCGCCTCGCTCATCGCGAGCTCGAGCACCTTCTTGGCGCGCGAGGTATACGGCAGGTCGGGCCCGGCCGCCGCCGCCGCCTTGCCCTTCTTCACGGTCTCTTCGATTTTCTGCTGAATCTCTTCGAGGTCGACGTTGAGATTGGTCAGGACGGCCGCCGCCACGCCTTCGCCTTCGCGGATCAGCCCCAGCAGGATGTGCTCGGTCCCCACGTACTCGTGGTGCAGCCGCGCGGCTTCCTCCCGCGCCATCTGCAAGACCTTGCGCACGCGATCCGTGAAGTTGTAGCCGTTCATCGCTCGCCCACCTCAGAGGGCTTCCGTCTCAAGCACGCGCCGCACATATGTCGCGCGCACCGTCGGCAGCTCAGGGTCGCCGCTGGGCCGACCCTCGAGCGCCGCGAGGTGCGCGGGCTGGGTGAATATCAGCAGCTTGTTGAGTGTGTATACACTCAAACCCGTGATCAGATTCAACCCCACCCCCAGCCGCACGCCGCTCAGAAGATTCATCGTCTCTTCGAAGGACAGGCTACGCGCGTACTTCAGTAACCCATAGGCCCGCCAGGTCTTATCCGCCACTTCCGACGGCGCCTTCTGCAGCAGGATCTCGCGCGCCTGCTCCTCGTACTCGATCACCTGGCGGACGATCTTGCCAAGGTGATCGAGCAGCTCGTCTTCCGACTTCCCCAGGGTCGTCTGGTTAGATAACTGAAAGAAGTTCCCGACGACTTCGCTGCCCTCGCCGTACAAGCCGCGGAAGGTCAGCCCCACCTGGGCAAGCCCCTGCAGTACCTTCCCGATCTCTTTGGTCAAAACGAGGCCCGGCAAGTGGATAAGCGCGCTGGCGCGGAGCCCCGTCCCGGCGTTGGTCGGGCAGGAGGTAAGATAGCCAAACTCCGGATGAAACGCGAAAGCAAGCAGACGACCCAGATCTGCATCTATCGCCTCCACTTCGGCATACGCGTCTTCCAGCGCAAATCCCGAGCGCATTCCATGCAATCGGAGGTGGTCCTCCTCATTCACCATCACCCCCACGGGCCCCTGCACCAGCAGCGCCGCCCCCGGCCGCGGCCGTGCCTCGCGGTCCAGCCCCGCCAGCTCCTTGCTCACCAGGTGCCGCTCGTGCAGCAGCTGCCGGTCGGCCCGCTCGAGCTCGTCCAGCCGGAATGTGACCGCTCCGCCCAGGCGGTCGCTCGCCGCCCCCGCCTCGGCTACGCGGGTGAGCACCGCCGTACGGTCGGCGTCGCCGGCCCGCTGGCTGAAGACGTGGCCATGGAGGTTGCGGGCGAGCCGGATGCGGGTCGAGAGGACGATGCTGGCCTTCGGGCCAGAGGCGTCGAGCCAGCCGATCCCGCCGTCGGGGAGGAGCGAGAGGTCGATCATTCGAGCACGCGAATCCGGTCCCGCAGCTCCGCGGCGAGCTCGAAGTTCTCACTCTCCACGGCCCGGCGGAGCTGCTCCCGCAGATCGAGCAGGTGGATCCGCGGGTCAGCGGTGCCGCCGGCGCCCGGCAGGATGTAGCGCTCGCCGACGTGCTGGCTCGAGCCGTGGAGGCGGCGCAGCAGATCGCGCAGGTGAGTCTCGAACGACTCGTAGCACTGGGCGCAGCCCAGGCGCCCCGATTCGCGGAAATCCCGCAGGGTGGCGCCACATGCGCTGCAGCGCAGCCCGTCCGCCGGGGTGGGGAGCAGGCTCGCCCCCCCCTTCCCCATCGCCTGGATGAATCCGCCGAGCGGGGACTTGAGGATGGAATCGCCCGTCTCGAAGCCCTTCACCTGAGCGCACTGCTTGCACAGGTGAAGCGTCACTTTCGTGTCGTTCTCCACCTTGGTGAGGTGAATTTCCACCTCGCGTTCCTTGCAGTTGTCGCACAGCATCAGGGTATCGCGTTCACGGAGCTCACGGAGACGAGCTTTCCGTCCTCAAGCAGCAAGATTCGGTCCGCTCGAGCCGCGAGCTGCCGGTTATGGGTCACCACGGCCACCGCCGTCTCGTACTCGCGCCCCAGCCGGAAGAACACCTCGTGCAGGCGGTCCGCGTTGGCATGGTCCAGGTTCCCCGACGGCTCATCGGCGAGCACCACGCTCGGGTCGTGCACGAGGGCGCGCGCCACCGCACAGCGCTGCTGCTCCCCCCCGGACAACTCGCTGGGGCGATGCGACATTCGCCCGGCGAGCCCCACGAGGGACAGCATTTCTTCGGCGCGCGACCGGGCCCCACGCGGCGCCATCCCCCCGACCGCGAGGGGCATCATCACGTTCTCCAGCGCGGAGAATTCTCGCAAGAGATGGTGGAACTGAAAGACAAACCCCAACTTGCGGTTCCGCAGCTCGGCGAGCTCGTCGGCATCCAGGTCGGCGTAGCGCGAGCCGTCGAGCCAGACGTCCCCCGCCGTCGGGCGGTCGAGCGCGCCCACCAAGTGCAGCAGCGTGCTCTTGCCGGCTCCCGAGGCGCCCACGATGGCCACGAACTCCCCGCGGTGCACCTCCAGCTCCACACCGCGCAGCACCTCGACCGGCTGGCCGTCGCCGCCCGCGAACACCTTTCGGATCGCCCGACCCTCCAGCAACGCGCTCATTCGTACCGGATCGCGGTCACGGGATCGAGGCGGGACGCCTGCACCGCCGGATACAGCGGTGCGAGCATCGCGACGAGCAGGCTCGCCGCGATGACCGAAAGCGCATCGAGCGCCTGCATCCGTACCGGCAGGTGGTCGATGAAGTAGATGGACGGGTCGATCGGGATCCAATGCCCCCGGTTCACCATGCCGCCCACGAGCAACCCGAGGCCGACGCCGAGCGAGGTCCCGATCAGTCCGACGAGGATCCCCTGCGCGAGGAAGATCCGCCGGATCGAGCGTTGCTTGAGCCCCATCGCCAAGAGGATGCCGATCTCACGGGTCTTGTCGCGCACCACCATCGTCAGGGTTCCGACTACGTTGAACGCCGCCACGACACAGATGAGGAACACCACGAAGGCCATGGCGAGTTTCTCGAGCTTCAGCGCCGAGAACAGCGACTGGTTCTGGGTCTGCCAGTCGAGCGCCCGGTAGGGATACAACAACTGCTCCTCGAGTCGCAGGGCGAACTCCCGGGCCTTCCAGGGGTCGGCGAGGCGCACCTCGATCCCCGTCACCGCGCTGTCGAGCCCTGCAAACTTCTGCGCCGTGCGGCGCGTCAGCGCGACCCAGCTGTTGTCGTACTCGTACATCCCGGTGTCGAACAACCCCGTGACTTCGTAGCGATGAAACTGTGGGACATAGGCACCGAGGCTGGGGTTGAACTTGGTGCCCGCGAAGGCCACCAGGTTCACGACGTCCCCGGGGTACGCCGAGAGCTTGGACGCGAGCCGAGCGCCGAGGGCGATGCCACCCTCCACGTCCGATCGGGTGGTTCGGAAGCGGAGGTCCCCCTTCGTGAAATGCTGGGCGAAGCTCGTCACGGCACGCCGTCCGGTGTCGGGCTCGACCCCCAGGACGACGACCCCCTCGGCGTAGTCGTGACCGGCACTGACGCCGGCCTGAGTCAGGACGAACGGCGCTGCGGCTTCGACTCCCGGCGTCTGACGCACCCGCTCGAGCACCCGGTGCCAGTCGTCGAGCCGCAGCCCCTCGCCATAAGTAAGGACGCGCAGATGTGGGTTGGCGACCAGGATCTTATCCCGCAGGTCGGTCTGGAGACCGTTCATCACACCGAGCACGACCACCAGGGCCATCACGCCGACCGTCACGCCGCCCACCGCGATCACCGTGATGAGGGAGAGCAGTCGCGACGAGCGCCGGCTCCGGAGGTAGCGCAGGGCGATCCAGCCTTCCAGCGACGACGGCCGGTAGTGCCACAGGTACAGCGCGACCGCGACGGCGGCGGCCACCAGCAAGACGCGCTGTGGCGGGAGGGGGAACATCACTCGGGCCGTAGCATCGGGAACAGAATGACGTCGCGGATGTTGGTCTGGTCCGCGAGGATCATGACCAGCCGATCGATCCCCATCCCCACACCGCCCGTGGGGGGCATTCCGTACTCGAGGGCGCGCAGGAAGTCTTCGTCGAGCTGCTGGGCTTCCTGGTCGCCCGCGGCGCGCAGGCGTGCCTGCTGCTCGAAGCGGCGCCGCTGCTCTTCCGGATCGTTGAGCTCGCTGAACGCGTTGGCGATCTCGCGCTTCTGGATGAACAACTCCCAACGTTCCACGCGGCCGGGATCACCCCGCTTCAACTTCGCGAGGGGAGACAGCGCGATCGGGTAGTCCAGCACGAAGGTCGGCTGCACCAGCGTCGGCTCCACGTAGCTCTTGAACAACTCGTCGACGAGCTTCGCGCCCGTGAGCGCGTCGGCATCGGCGACGTCCTTGCGCTTGAGCGCCGCGCGCACGTCCGCTTCGCTCGCTCGCGTGAGATCGAGCCCCGCCGTCTCGCGCACCAGCGCGTAGTAATCCTTGCGGGCGAACGGCCGAGCGAATGAGAGCGTGGCGCCGTGTCGCTCGAGCGTGGGCGTGCCGAACAGCTCGGCCACGAGCCCCGAGAGCATCTCTTCCGTGAGCTGCAGCACGACCTCGTAGTCGGCATACGCCTGATACCACTCGGCCATCGTGAACTCGGGGTTGTGAAACCGCGACAACCCTTCGTTCCGAAAGTCGTGCCCGATCTCGTACACCTTCTCGAGCCCGCCCACGATACAGCGCTTCAGGTACAGCTCGTCGGCGATGCGGAGATAGAAGTCCGCGTCGAGCGCCTCGTAGTGCGTCTTGAACGGACGCGCGGTGGCGCCACCGTACAGCGGCTGCAGCACGGGGGTCTCCACTTCCAGATAGCCGCGCGCGTCGAGGAACCTCCGGATGTAGCTCACCACCCGAGCCCGCAGCCGGAACACCTCGCGCACCTCGGGATGCACGGCCAGGTCCGCGTAGCGCTGCCGGGCGCGCAGCTCGGGATCCGCCAGCTCCCCGTGCCGCACCCCGCTCGCGTCCTCCTTGCCGAGCGGCAGCGGCCGCAGCGACTTCGTGAGCAGGCTGAGCCGTTCGACGCGCACGGTGACTTCGCCCGTCTTGGTCCGGAATAGCGCCCCCTCGACGCCGATCACATCGCCCAGGTCCAGCAGCTTCACCACCTCGTACTGGTCCGCGCCCACGGCGTCGATCTTGAAGTACACCTGGATCTTGCCGCTCGCGTCCTCGAGGTGCCCGAAGGTGGTCTTGCCCATCGGGCGCAGCAGGATGAGTCGGCCGGCGAGGCGGTGCACGGTCGCGTCGCCCTCGCGGAATCCCTCGAGCGCCGCGCGCGCGGTGGTCGTGCGGTCGAACCGGTAGGCGAAGGCGACTACGCCGCGCTTGATCAGCTCGGCCAGCTTCTCGCGCCGCGCCGCTTCGACGAAGCTGGTCACGCCGCCTTGCTCCCGAAGCGCTTCAGGTACGCCTCGATGAACCCGTCGAGATCGCCGTCCATCACCTTCTGGACGTCCGACACCTTCAGCCCCGTGCGGTGGTCGTTCACCATGGTATAGGGCTGGAACACGTAAGAGCGGATCTGGTTGCCGAATGCGATGTCGGTCTTCTGCTTGTCGACCTCGGCCTTCTTCGCCTCGCGCTCCGCGACGGCGCGCTCGTACAGCCGCGCCTTGAGCATCTTCAGGGCCGTGGCCTTGTTCTTGAACTGGCTGCGCTCCTGCTGGCAGGAAACCACGATGCCCGTCGGCAGATGCGTGATCCGCACCGCCGAGGACGTCTTGTTGACGTGCTGCCCCCCTTTCCCCGACGCGCGGAACGTGTCGATCCGCAGGTCGTCATCACGAATCTCGATCTCGATGTCCTCCTCCACCACGGGATAGACGAACACGGATGCGAACGACGTGTGCCGCCGCGACTGCGCGTCGAACGGAGAGATCCGCACCAGTCGGTGCACGCCCTTCTCCGCCTTGAGCAGGCCGTACGCGTACTGTCCGCTGATCTGGAGTTCGGCGGATTTGACGCCGGCTTCTTCGCCCTCGAGCAGGTCGAGAATCTCGACCTTGAAGCCGTGGCGCTCCGCCCAGCGGGTGTACATCCGCATCAACATCTCGGCCCAGTCCTGCGACTCGGTGCCGCCCGCACCCGGATGAATGGTGAGGAGCGCGTCCCGGGCGTCATCCGGCCCCTGGAGCATATTCTGCAGCTCCAGCGTCTCGAGCTGTGCGGCGATCGCGTCGGCCTCCTGCTCGAGCTGGCGCTGCAGGGCGAGATCTACGTGCGACTCCGACTCGAGCAGCGCGTTGAGCTCGCGCCCCTCGTCGACACGCTTGCGGAGCGCGTGATACGGCTCGAGCCAACGCTTGAGCATCTTTGTTTCCTCGACCACCCGGCGGGCGCGTTCCTGGTCCGCCCAGATGGCGCCCTGCGCCATGGCGTGTTCGAGCTCCTCGAGCCGCTTGGTCTTCCCCTCTACGTCAAAGGAAGCTCCGTAGCTCGACGAGACGGCGATCCAAATCTTTGAAGCGTTCCGATAGCGCCACGGTGATTGCCCTCTAGAAGACCTTGTTGCCGCCCGCCAGGATCTCGTTCAGCGCCTCGGCCCAAAACGGGGTGCTCTTGGCTACCTCGGCGCCGACTTGCTCCACGTACTCCTGCCAACTCTTCGCGATTTCGTCCTTGAACAGCTGCGGCAGCGTGCCGTCGCGCAACCCCTGCTGGCGCTTCTCGGGGTGGTACACCACCAAGTCCGAGACGAGCGCGCGCGCGAGGCGGCGTGCCTTCTGCTTCGGGTCCTGGACCATGAACGGGTTGACTGGTCGCAGCGGGCCCGTCATGCGCTGACCGCTACCCGGTGCGGAGCCGGCCGGCGGCGGCGGCGCGGCTGGCGGCGCGGCGGTCGGTCGCGGCGCGACCGGCGCAGCGGGCGCGCGCGCCGCCGCACCCACGCCCGCCGCGGGAATCGGCGGCGCCGCCCGTCCCGGGGGCGGCGCGGGAGGTGCCGCCGGACGCATCACGGGCGCGGCCGGCGGAGCCGCCGGCTTCACCGGAGGCGTCGCCGGGCGCGGCGGGCCTCCTCCCGCCGGTGGCGCCACGGGTCGCGCGGCGGGTCCTGTCGGGGGGGGGCGTGGCGGCGCCGGGGCCAGGGGCGGGCGCGGTGGAGCGGGCGGCGCCGCCGCAGGTCGAGGCGCAGTTGCCGGTGCCGCAAAGGCGGGTGGCGACGTCGCGACGGCGGCTGCCGACGCCGCCGGCGCCCGTTGGGCTGCAGCAGCGGGAGCCGCCCCCGCTGCCCCGCCACCCGCAGCGTTCACCGCGAACACCGTACTGCACACCGCGCAGCGCGCACGCACGCCACCGGCGGGGACCTTGGCGGGATCCACCCGGTACACGGTTTCGCACGAAGGACAAGTGACGTTCACGCTGCGCTCCGCTCCCGCTACCGCGGGTCGCCTTCCGACAGCTCGGGGTCGTGGCGGCGGTCCACCACGAACACCGACCCCGGCTGCGTCTTGGCGTAGCTCTTCATCTCGGTCGCGAGCTCGCTCACCTGGGCCGGGTGGGCAAACCGGCGATGCTGATTCGTGACGATGCCGATCGATAGCGTCATCAGCGGCACCCGATGCAGCTGGCCGCGGCGGTCCTTCCCGAAATAGTAGCCCGCCCGGCGGTCCTGCTCGTTGTACTGGTAAGGGATGAGGGTGTCGAACACCTCCAGTACCTCACCGCACACGTCGGGGATCGCGTCGAACGGGACGATAAAGATGAAGTCGTCCCCCCCGATATGCCCGACAAACCCCCGGTTGCCGAGCATCCCCTTCACTACGTCGTGGAGGATGCGGGACAAGATATAGATCACCCGATCGCCGTCGTTGTAGCTGTAGCGATCGTTGTACTCCTTGAAATGATCCAGGTCCGCGTAGCACACGGCGAACAGCTCGCCGGTCTCCATGCGCCGGCGGATCGCGCGCTCGATCTCCGTCGTGCCGGGCAGCCGAGTGGACGGGTTCACGGCGACGTCGCGCGCCGTCCGCGCCATCAGGCCGTCCAGTCGTACCGCCTGCTCCGCCGGCTCGAACAGGGGCGTGATCACCTCGTCCGCACCGGCCGCGAACCACTGCTGCACCCGCTCGGTGGCGTGTCGGCTGGTGAGCACCGCGAGCGGCACGATCGCCGAATAGGAATCCGCCTTGAGCCGGGCGCACAGCTCCAGGCCCTGGGGTCCCCCCTCGGCGTCGATCACCACCAACCGCGGCAGCGAGCGGAGCACCATCAACTCGACCTCGCCCGGGTCGGGGATCGGTACGACCGTCAGGTCCCTCCCGTCGACCCAGTGCGCCAGAAAGTCAGGTACCGCACGACCGGTCGGCGAAAAGAAGAGAATCGTCGGGCGCGGATCGCGCACCTGGTGCCTCGCGTAAGGGTCGAGCGGGCCTAAACTTAGGCCGCCTGCCCTCGCGTGTCAAATAAACCACACCGCAAGCGCGATGAGCGCGTAGGCGGCGAGCAGCTGGACGCCCTCGAACCAGTGCGATTCGCCGTCCAGTCCGATGATAGTGACGATGAGGGCCGCCAGCCCCAGAGCGATCACCTCGAAGCCGGTGAACACGAGGTTCATCGGCTGGCCCAGCAGCGCCCCTACGCCCACCATCACCGGCGCAACGAACAGCGCCACCTGGGTGCTCGAGCCGAGCGCGATGTGGAAGGCGAGATCGGTTTGACCGCGGCGGGCTACGACGACCGCAGTCGCGTGCTCCGCGGCGTTGCCGATCAACGGGATCACGATCAGCCCGAGGAACAGCTGTGACAACCCAACCCGCGCCACGACCGCCTCGGTGGCATGGACGAGCAGCTCGCTTTCGAGCGCAACGAGCGCCGTGGCGACGCACAGCACCGCGACCGCGACGCCGCTCGAGTAGGACGCTGGGTGCGTCTGCCCCCCGGGCTGCGGACCCGCCGGCTCGCCGCCCAACAGGCGCCGGTGGGTGACGAGCGAAAACACCAGGCTCAGACCATACGTGACGGCGAGCACGACGGCGACGCCTTCGGAGAGATGGACCGTCTCCTCCGGCGCAGCGGCGGGGTGGGCCGCCGCAAACAGCGCGGGTACGACGAGCCCGATCACCGCGAGCAGCAGCATCGCGCCGCTCATGC
>Ga0209057_1000262_pt1 | contig 48310 bp, 36 predicted proteins | sample GraSoiAngelo_146_FD_185903 | JGI IMG/M metagenome (GOLD analysis project Ga0209057, IMG submission 185903) | Grasslands soil microbial communities from the Angelo Coastal Reserve, California, USA - 14_1009_05_30cm (SPAdes) (version 2) | ecosystem: Environmental > Terrestrial > Soil > Grasslands ...
TCGATCAGGCCGAGAAGTTCTTCTTCGGCGAAGGCGCGCAACTTCCGCCGGACTACAAGCCGCCCGCAGCGAAGGGCTGAGGAGTGCGCGGGCCGGGCGAGATCCTCGTCGTTTCCTGTTACGAGCTCGGCCGGCAGCCGGTGGCGGCAGCCGCGGCGATCGCGGCTCTCGAACGCGCGGGCTTCTCGCCGGCAGCCCAGGACATCTCGGTCGAGAAGCTTTCCATCGAAGCGCTGGCCAGGGCGCGCCTCGTGCTCATCAGCGTCCCCATGCACACCGCGTTGCAGCTCGGCGTTCGCGTCGCCGCCAAGGCGCGCGAGGTGGGCGGGTGCGTGGCGCTGTTCGGCCTCTACGCGACGCTCAACGCGGAGCACCTGCGCGAGCGGCACGGCGATTTCGTCGCCGGAGAGAACCCCGACGAGCTCGTCGAGCTGGCGCGCGCGATGGAGGCCGGGCGGGAACCGGCGCCCGTCGCACTTCGCAAGCGCGACGTGGCGGTCCCGTCCCGCGCGTCGCTCCCGCTGCTCGACCGGTACGCGAAGCTCTCCTGGAACGGCGAGGAGCGGCTGGTCGCCTCCGTCGATGCCTCGCAGGGATGCAAGCATCTCTGCCGGCACTGCCCCATCGTTCCCGTGTATCGCGGCCGCTTCGTCGCCGTGCCGCGAGAAACCGTGCTGGCCGACGTCGCACAGCAGATCGCCGTGGGGGCACGGCACGTCAGCTTCGGCGATCCGGACTTCCTCAACGGCCCGACGCATGCGCTGCGGATCGTGCGCGAGCTGCACGCGCGATGGCCCGAGGTCTCGTTCGACGCGACGATCAAGATCGAGCACTTGCTCGAGCACCGGGCGCTGCTCGCGGATCTCGCGCAGTGCGGGATGATCTTCGTCACCAGCGCGGTCGAATCGCTCAACGACCGGGTGCTCGCGGCGCTGCACAAAGGTCATGTCGCCGCAGACGTTCCCGAGGCTCTCAGGGCCGTGCGCGAGGCTGGAGCAGAGCTGCGGCCGACGCTCTTGCCATATACGCCCTGGACCGCTCTCGAGGATTTGCCGGCGCTCTTCGACTTCGCGGTCGAGCACGACCTCGTCGACGCCATCGATCCCGTCCAGTACACCCTGCGTCTGCTGCTTCCCCCAGGGTCTCTGCTTCTGGACGACTCGGGGCCGTGGCTGCGCGGCTTCGACGCGGACGCCTTCACGTGGCGTTGGAAACATGAAGACCCGAACGTCGACGCTCTCTGGCGCGAGTCGGCCGAGCTGGCGCGCAAAGGCGCCGGATTCGACGAGCTCCGCGCGGTCGCCAACCACGCCTCCCGGCGGCAGACCGCAGCACGCGCGCCGCGGCGCCGCAGGAGCGTGCCGCGCCTGACGGAACCCTGGTTCTGTTGAGCAGAGCCCACCGCCGGCCAGTTCGGCCGGATCTAAGTCACGGAGAGCCTGGGCGTCACCACCGCCTCGATGCGCGCGGCTGCCTGGCGCAGCGCCTGTTCGACCTGCTCGGGCGTGTCGCCGCGCGCGAAGGCGAAGCCGAGATACGACGCTCCCTCGGGCAAGGGAACGAGCTCTTCGCGCAGATGCGCGGTGATGGCGACGTCCTCGACGAGAGGCACATGCCGCGCCTCCTCGACGCCGCGCACCTCCTCCAGCACGCCGCGCCGCCGGATGGGCAGCATCACCACGCCGGAAGCACGTTTCTCGCGGGGAGGGGGGTCGCCGGTCATGCCCAGCGCATGCCGGAGGATCAGCTCCTCCAGCGTCACGCCGACGCCGAACCGCAGCGCGCGGCCGCAGAGGCCGCCAATGCTGCGGGCCGCGATCTCCAGGATCCGCGGACCCGACGGCGAAAGGCGCAGCTCGGCGTGGACCGGCCCCTCGGCGAGCCCGAGCGCGGCGCAGCCGCGGGAGACCTCGCGCGCGATCGCGTCCTGCAAAGGCGCCGGGTGCCGGGAAGGGGTGACGTAGATCGTCTCCTCGAAGTACGGACCGTCCAGTGGGTCCGGCTTGTCGAAGATCGCGAGGGCATGCAGGTGGCCGCGCATCAGGAGGCCTTCCAGCGCCACCTCGGGTCCCGGGACGAACTCCTCGATCAGCACGCGCTCCAGGTCGGCATCGCGCCGTTGCGCGACGTCCGGCGAGCTCAGCAGCGCCGCAACCCGTTTCAGGGCAGCGCGTAGCGCTTGCGGATCGTCGGCGCGGATCACGCCGCGGCTGCCCGAGAGAACGAGCGGCTTCACCACGCAGGGGTAGGGCGCTCTTTGCAACAGCGCCTCCAGGTCGTCCCCGCCGATGTCCCGGGACGCCACTTCGAAGCGCGGCACCGCGACGTCGGCGTCGCGCATCTTCGCCCGGCTCAGCGCCTTGCTTCGCGCCGCCGCGACCGCTTCCGCCGGATTGTGCGGAAGCCGCAGCCTCGCCGAGGTGAGGGTCGCGACGAGAGCAGTCAGATCGTCCACCCCGATCACGGCCACCGGTTTGCGCTCCCGTACGGCGCGCGCGAGCTCGTCGGCTGCTGCCTGCGCATCGCGGAATCGCAGCGCCACCGGAGCCGCCGCCCACTCGTCCGCGAGCTGGTGGCAGACGTCGCTCGCTACGATCACCTCCGCGCCGAGCCGCTTCGCCGCCGCGAGAAAATCGTCGTTGCGGTAGCCCGACTTGGGTAGGACCAGGACTACGGCGGGAGGCATGGCGCCGGGAATCATAACCGCGATCTCGGTCAGCGATCGGATGTTCTGCGATCCGTGGGTTCGCTAAGGTGATCGCGACCTGAAGCGGAGACGACATGGAAGCGATCCTTGCGCTCGCGGACCGCGTGACGGCAGACTCTCCGCGCGAAGCGCCAGCACCCCAGCCGCTCGCCTTGCACTTCCCTGGGGGAGTGATCGGACTGCAGAGCACCGTATCGGTCGGAGCCGACACCACCAACCAGGTGGTGCTCGAGGACCGCTACGTCTCGCGCTTCCATTGCCGGCTGTTGCCGCACGGCGGACGCTGGCTCCTCAAGGACCTGGCCTCGACCAACGGCACATTCCTGGACGGCGCCCGCATCGCGGAGGCCGACGTCGACGCCGGCGCGAGAATCCGCGTCGGGTCGGCGGAGCTGCGCATCGAGGAGACGGCACCGCGGCTGCAGGCCACGCTTCCCGGCCTCGTCACGCGCGATCCGGCGCTCGCTCCCGTGCTGGAACTGCTCCGCCGGGCCGCTCCGTCGTCCCTGCCGGTGACCATCCTGGGCGAGAGCGGCACCGGCAAGGAGGTGGCGGCGCGGGCCCTCCACGAGCTCTCCGACAGGAGCGGAGGTCCGTTCGTGCCGTTGAACTGCGGCGCCATCTCCCGCGAGCTGGCCGAGGCGGAGCTGTTCGGACATGAAAAAGGCGCGTTCACCGGCGCCATCACCAGCGCGCCGGGCGCGTTCGGCGCCGCCGACGGCGGAACGCTCTTTCTCGACGAGATCGCCGACCTGCCCTCGAGACTACAGGTAACGCTCTTGCGCGCCCTCGAGGCCGGCGAGGTGAAGCCCGTTGGCGCGCCGAAACCCCGCTGCATCGACGTGCGCGTCGTGTGCGCCACGCACCAGGATCTGCGGTTGCGCATCCGCGAAGGCGCCTTTCGCGAGGACCTCTTCTATCGCCTCCGCGGCGTGACCCTGGAGCTGCCGCCTTTGCGCGCGCGTCCTCGCGACATCCTTCCGCTGGCCGAGCACTTCCTGCCTCCGGACCGGTCCTTCGCGCCCGACGCCCGGGCAGCGCTCCTCGCCCATCCCTGGCCGGGCAACGTCCGGGAACTCAGGCACGTCGTCCAGCTCGCATCCCTCCTCTCGGAAGCGCAGGTGATCCGGGCGTATGCGCTTCGATTCGACGACTCGCCGCCGCGTGCCTGGGCGCCGCGCGTGTGCGAACCGGGCGCAACGGCTCCAGCCGAGTCCACTGTCGAGCTGCGCGGCCGTACTCTCTACGAGCTGGAGGAGCTGGCCATCCGCGCCGCTTTGGCGCGCCATGGCGGAAACCGCCGGGCGATCTCCGCGGAGCTGGGCATCGCCCGCTCGAGCCTGCTGCGCAAGCTGGACGCGCTCCGGCTGCGCGGATGATCACTCCGTCCCGAGGTAGGTGTACCCGCGCATCGCCTGCTCGTAGAAGTCGGTGAGCTGGACGCTCTCCTTCGGCTTCACCTGGCCTTCGCGGACCTTCCCGTCCAGCGCCTGCTTTACCCGCTTCGCCAGATCGCTCGGCTCGTACTGCACCCGCGCCAGCACGCGCTCCATGGTGTCGCCCGGGATCACTTCCTCGATGTAGTAGTCCTCGGGGTCGTCGTCGTCGACGAAGACGTGCACCTCGTGCACGCGCCCGAAGAGGTTGTGCATGTCTCCCATGATGTCCTGGTAGGCGCCGGTCAGGAACATGCCCAGATAGTACGGGTCGCCGGGGCGGAGCGGGTGCAGCGCGATGGTCTCGTCGACGGTCTCGCCTTCGATGAAGGTGTCGATCTTCCCGTCGGAATCGCAGGTGATGTCCACGATGGTGGAATCGCGCGTCGGCTGCTCGGTGTGCCGGTGCAGCGGGGCGATGGGAAAGAGCTGGTTGATCGCCCAGTGGTCGGGCGCGCTCTGGAAGAGCGAGAAATTCGCCATGTACTGATCGGCGAGCCGGTCGTCGAGGCCGCGGGTAGGTCCGGGCACGCGTTTGCGCTTCTTGTTGATCTCCACCAGGCGGCGGCAGAGGCGCCAGAACAGCCCCTCGACGGCGGCGCGCTCCTCCAGGCCGAGGATGCCGAGCTTGAACATCGTCAGCGCCTGCTCCTTCTTCGCCACGGCGTCGTTGTAGGCCTCGCCGGAGTTCTTCGGCGTCATTCCCGAGATGATCTCGCGCATCTCCCGGACGATGGGCGACTGCGCCGTCCCGTCCGGAACGGGCGCAACCGCATCGGGCGGCGCGTTCGGCCCGGGGCTCGCCGACGGCTCCTCGTGCACCGCGCCGTTCTCTCCGAACTCGATGTGTCCGAAGACGTTCATCAACAGGCAGGAGTGGTGCGCGGTCAGCGCGCGGCCACTCTCCGACACCAGGTTCGGCTCGGGAACGCCTTCGTTGCTGCAGATCTGCTGGACCGTGTAGACGACGTCGGCCGCGTACTCCTCCATCGAATAGTTCAGCGACGAGACGTAAGAAGTGCTGCGTGCGCCGACGTAATCGACGCCCAGGCCGCCTCCCACGTCGAAGTACTCCAGCGCTGCGAGCCCCATCTTCCGCAGCTTGGCGTAGAAGCGCGCGCCCTCGTTGACCACGTCCTTGACGGTGCGGATGTCGGTGAGCTGCGAGCCCACGTGGAAGTGGAACAGTTTCGCCGCGTCCACCTTTCCGGCGGAGCGCAGGATCTCCACCGCGCGGATCAGCTCGGGGGTGGTGAGGCCGAACTTGGCGAAATCTCCCGAGGAGGACTCCCATTTCCCGGTGCCCTTGGTGGACAACTTGCTGCGCAGACCGATCATCGGCTGGACGTTCATCTCCTCCGCAAGGCGGAGCAGGTGCGGAAGCTCGGAGAGCTTCTCGATGACGACGAGGATCTTTCGTCCCAGCTTGCGGCCCATCAGCGCGAGCCGCAGGTACTCCTCGTCCTTGTAGCCGTTGCAGATCGTGAGCGCCTCGGGATCCGTGTTGAGCGCGAGCACGATCAGGAGCTCGCCCTTGCTGCCCGCCTCGAGGCCGAAGTGGTACGGAGCGCCGGCGTCGAGGATCTCCTCGACCACCTCGCGCATCTGGTTCACCTTGGTGGGGTACACGCCGAAGTACTGGCCCCGGTATCCATGCTGGGCGATGGCGTTGCGGAAGACGTCATTGAGCTGCTTCACCCGGCTGCGCAGCAGGTCCTGGAAGCGCACCACGCAGGGAAATCCCAGCTTGCGCTCGCGGATGTCGTCCACGACGTCCATCAGATCGATCGCCGGGCCGGGCTGGCCGAAGGGGTGGACGGCGAGATGACCCTTCGGATTGATGCTGAAGTACCCCGCGCCCCAGCCAGGAATGTTGTACAGCTGCAGCGACCTCTCGATGGACCAGTCGGGATTCGACATTGATCCGACGGATGTGCCACAGCGCGGCGGGCGATCACAAGCGCTCGTGCGCGTGATCGACGATGCGCTGCCGGAGCCGCTGGTCCGCCGCGCCCGCGCCGCCATCTCGCGCCTTGGAGGCGAGCGCTTGCGGCAGAGCTACTTCACGACGTTCTGGCTGCCGCGCGGCGCGACGCCGGCGCATCCGCTAGAGGAGGCCGTGCTGGCCCTGTGGCCTCTCGCGCGGGCACGCTCCGCCCTCGGAGCGGAATGGTGGATCGGACGCGCGCACACGACGTCAATCCCCGTCGACTTCCATTTCGACCAGGACGTCAAAGGCCGGAGGCGCTGCCACCCCCTCGTCTCCAGCGTCTTCTTTTTCAATGCCGTGCGCGGTGGCCAGCTCGCGGTGACAGACCAGGTCCCGGGCCGATCGACCGCGACTCGCCTGGAAACCGTCGCGCCGCATCGCAACCGCTACGCGGTCTTCGCCGGCAACCTGCTCCACGGTGTCCTCGATGCGCGCGGGAGGGCCCCGGGCCGACGCGTACCCGGGCCGGCCGGACGTCTCCGCGTCACGCTCGTCGCCAACTACTGGGACCAGCGGCCGGCGGCGGTTCCGACCTGGCTCGCAAGCGGCGTCTATCGAACGCTGGTCGAAGGTCGCAACCGGGCAGGAAGGCCGTAGCGGAGTTAGAAGGAGCACGTGGATCTCTACGGCATGACGGGCGACGCGCTCTTCGAGTGGGCGCGCGAGCGCGGCGCCACCGCAGGCGCGGCGCGGACCCTGGCGCGCTTTCTTCTCGCACAAGCAGCGGGGCGTCCCACCGCCGGATCGCCTGCGCGCGACCTTCTGGCAGCGTTCAGCGACGCTCCGGTCCGTCCGCACGCCGACGCGGCGAAGTCGAGCGACGGCACCGTCCGCTTCGCGGTCCGGCTCGGGGATGGCGAGCTCGTGGAGACCGTCCTCATCCACCAGCCCGCTTCCGAGCTGCGCCGCAGGGAGCGGTGGACGGTGTGTCTCTCGTCGCAGGTCGGATGCGCTCGCGGCTGCGTCTTTTGTGAAACGGGCCGCCTCGGGCTCGTGCGCAATCTGAGCGCCGCGGAGATCGTCGTCCAGTATGCGCTCGCCGCCCGGCATCTCGGGGCGCGACCCGCGAACGTCGTCTTCATGGGGATGGGGGAGCCGCTGGACAATCTGGAGGAGGTCCTGCGGGCGATTGCCGTCCTCCGCGAGCCGGGCGGGTTCGCCGTGCCAGAGCGGCGCATCACGGTGAGCACGGTGGGGATCGTCCCGCGGATGGACGAGCTGTTCTCGCGGACCAAGGCGCAGGTGGCCGTTTCGTTGCATGCCATCCACCCGGAGCAGCGCCGCGCTCTGTTGCCGGTAGCGAGAAAATGGAGCTTGACGCATTTGCGCGAGTGCATCGCCCGCGCGCCCCGCTCGGTCCTGCTGCAGTGGACGCTGATCGCGGGTGTCAACGACGCCGATTCCGACGCCGACACGTTGGCGCGATTCTGCGAAGGCCTCGACGTCCGCGTGAACCTGATCCCGCTCAATCCGGGCCCCGTGGCGGGGCAGGTGGCGCCGCCGATGGATCGCTGCCGCGCGTTTCAGAGACGTCTGTCGGGACACGGCGTGCGTGCGCTCCTGCGCATGCCCCACGGGCAGCAAATCGGCGGCGCTTGCGGGCAACTCGCTGGCGCGCGTCGTGCGATGGGCAACGCGCCGGCTGCGGGCTGACACCTTGTCGCCCGTGTCCTAGGTTTGCCGCCCTATGAAGCGCTGGCAAAAGGCCGTCGCAATCGTCGTTGCGGTCGTCGTCGTCCTGGTCATCATCCTCTCCTTCGTCCTCGACGGGATCCTTACCTCCAAGGCCAGGGAACAGGCCCAGGAACTGTCGCAGGAGTGGGGACGGCCGGTGCAGATCGGCGGCGTGGCCACGAAGCTCCTCACCGGGCTCGGCGTACGCGTGTCCGACGTCCAGATCGGCGCGGCCTCGGGCGAGGACGTGCCGCTCGTGGCCCTAGAGCGCGTCGAAGTGCGCGTGGCGCTGCTGCGCGCGCTCTTCTCCGGCGGCAAGAGCGTACAGGTCCATTCGGCGGAAGTGCAGGGCTTGACGGTCAACGTCGAGCGCCTGTCCGATGGCACGACGAATCTGCAGCGCTTCCAGGACAAGCTCGCCGAGAGCTCCGAAAAGAAGGCGAAGGACGAGAAGCAGTCCGACCTCTCGTTCCTCCGCGTCGACCACGCGGCGCTGCGCGAAGGAAAGGTCGCGTTCATCGACAAGGCGACGCGCGGGGCAAAGGAGCTCGCTGTCCAGCATCTCGACGTCGAGGTCAACGACCTCCGCTCGGGAAAGCCCCTGGAGGTGTTGCTCAAGGCCGCCGTTCTCGCCGACAAGCAGAACCTCGAGGTCCGGGTGAAGACGGCGCCGCTGCCGGTCACGCTCACGCCGATGCCGACCAGCGTCGCCCTCCACGTCAATCCACCCATCGACATCGGGCCCCTGGGGCCGTTCGCCGGCAAGGACATCGGCCTGGAGTCGGGAACGCTCGACGCCGACTTCGATGCGCAGCTCGGCGCAGCGGTCCCCGGCGGCTCCGGCCCGACTGCCGTGAAGGGTGTCATCAAGCTCGCGGGACTCCGCTTCGCGGGGGCGGAGGGCGGCAAGAAGCTCGACGTGGTGCTGGATACCGACTTGAAGGGCGACGCCGCCGCCGGAGACATGCGGATCGACAAGCTCCGCCTCGATCTCGGGCCTGCCGGAATCACCGGCCACGGCACCGCCAAGGGGCTGACGTCGCCTTCGCCGAGGATCGAGGGACTGGAGATCGTCTCGCACGACCTCGATCCCGCGCGTCTCGCCGCGTACTACCCGCCGCTCCGCAAGTCGTTGGGCGACATGTTCGCGGGCCCCATCGGCCTGACGGTCCGCGCCAGCGGTACGCAGGCAGCCCAAGCGCTGGAGCTGCGCGTCGACTTGACACCCGTGAGAGTGACCGTTCCGGAGCAGATGGCGAAGGCAGCCGGCGCGCCGATGACTCTCGTCGCTCACGCCAAGGGCGCGGCCGCAAACAACGGGTCGATCCGATTCGATGCGAAGCTCGATCTCGCCGGAGTGGATCTGCGACCCGGGCAGTCATTGGACAAGAAGCCCGGTGGTCGCCTCGACCTCTCCGTCGAAGGGACGCGGAAGACGAACAAGTCGAGCACCGACCCGGAACAACGCATCGAGCTCGCCGACGTGAAGGCGCACGTGCTCGACGACGAGCTTCAGGGCAAAGGTTGGGTCGAGATGAAGGGCGCGGGAGCAAAGGCGACGAAGCAGTTCGATCTCGATCTCGCCTCCTCGCATCTCGATCTCGACCGGATGCTCATGCCCTCGACGAAGAAGAAGGAGAGCAAGCCGCTCGATCCCGCCAGCTTCAAGGGCCTCTCCGGACACGCGAAGGTGCAGATCGCGCGCCTGACGATGAAGAAGCAGACCGTCACGGACATCGTCGCCGACGTCGTCGTCCAGGAGGACCACGTCAAGGTGAACACGGCGCAGCTGAAGGCCTTCGGCGGGACGGTGAACGCCGGCGGCACGGAGATGCGCCTCGCGCACCCGGACGATCCCTTCCACCTGGTGACGAAGCTCGACAACGTCGGGCTCGAGAACCTCGTCGCGCTGGGTTCCAGCCACAAGCTGGTCGCCGGCAAGTTCAATGGCACCATCGACCTGCGCGGCGCGGGCGACCTGGAGAAGACGCTGGCCGGAGTGCTCGACGGCAACGTGCTCGACGGCGTCTTCTACGGCAAGGACATCCTCGGCTCGGTGACGGGACCTCTGTCGAAGGCGCTTCCTTCCGGTCTCGCCGGGAAGACGACCCAAGGCGGGATCACCAACCTCGGCCAGAAGCTGCCGTTCGGAGTCACGATCGACAAGGGAGTCGCGAAGCTGAAGAATCCGATCACGATCTCCCGCCCCGAGGCGGAGATGTCGTTCTCGGGCGGAATGCGCATGGACGGGACGCTCGATCTACCCGGCACCGTTTCGCTCTCGCCGGAAACGATCTCCGCCATCACCGGCGGGAAGGTGAAGCCCGCGAGCGCGATTCCGGTCACGCTCAAGCTGGTGGGACCCGCGTGGAGCCCGAGCGTCGCCGATCTCGATCTCAAGCCCGCGGTGAACGAGATCGTGAAGCAGGGCGGCGCCGCGCTCGTCGGTCGCGCCTTCGGCGTCGATTCGTCGAAGGCCCAACAGGCGGCGGAGCAGAAGGCGCAGAAGGTCCAGGATGAAGCACAAAAGCGCGCGGAGGCGGAAGCCGCTGCGCAGAAGAAAAAAGTCGAAGAGGAGGCGAAAAACCGGCTGAAAGGCCTGTTCGGAAAGTAGTGGATACTTTTTCGCTCGCGCCGCGGGCCGGCCCGGGATACAAGGACCCGCTCGACGCCGCTTGCGGGTGGCGTTATCCACACGGAACAATCAATGGCAAATCAGACGAAGGATGCGTCTTTTCGCTCGGTGATCGATCGGTTCACGCGCGAGCTGACCGCGGTCATTGCCCGGCAAGTGGAGGAGCAGGTATCCGCCGCGCTTTCGCGCATGCAGATCGGCGGCGCAACCGGGCGGATGCGGCTCGACGGCAGGCGTTCGGGGAGGCTCTGCCCGGTGCCCGGCTGCGGGAAGCCGGGGGCCGGACCGCGCAACCGGTGGTTCTGCAAGGAGCACGCGAGCAAGCTTTCCGCGGCCGAGCAGCGCAGCATCCTCGAGCGCAACCGCAGACTGGAGGCGGAAGGCAAGCTTCCCACGGCGGTGCCCGCGCAGCGCATCGTGCGGCTTCCCGCCAAGTCTCCGCGGCCGCGCCGGCCCCTCGACATGAGCTGCCGCGTGGAAGGGTGCCCCAACCGGTCCCGCGGCCCGCGCGCCGGGTTCATCTGCGATCAGCACCGCGCCGAGTTGAGCGCCGATGAACAGCGCGCCGCGCGCGAGCGGTGGAACGCCCGGCAGAAGGGCGGCAATGCCGTCGCCGCGCCGGAGCAGCCGAAGCCGTTGCCGGCGCCCGTGCCGCCGATCGTGCGCAAGGCCGAATCCGCCGAAGCCTGACGTAACCGGCGGGGTCGAAACGGCGTACAGAAGGGCGTGGAGGTCACGCATGTCCTCGTCTGAAATCACGCCGAAGCAGCTCTACGTCCGTCGTCGCGAGTTCCTGAAGCTCGGCGCTGGCAGCGCGCTCGCGCTGTCGCTTCCCGCCTTCGCAAAGGCCAAGGTGGAGCACGGAGCGAAGCTCGCCGGCGTGACCGCGAATCCGAAGTACGCGTTGGCGGAGGAGAAGAAGAACGCCTACGAGGACATCACCACCTACAACAATTTCTACGAGCTGGGGACCGACAAGTCGGACCCGAGCGAGAACGCCAGCAAGCTGCAGACGCGCCCGTGGACAGTGAGCGTCGAAGGCGAAGTGGGCAAGCCGCGGAAGTGGGACATCGAGGAGATCCTCAAGTCCTTCCCCATCGAGGAGCGCGTCTACCGGCTGCGCTGCGTGGAAGCGTGGTCGATGGTGATCCCCTGGGACGGGTTTCCGCTGGCCGACTTTCTCAAGAAGCACGATCCGACCAGCCGGGCGAAGTACGTCGCCTTCGAGAGTGCGGTGCAGCCACAGATGCCCGGAGTGAAGGGATATGCGGGAATCCCCTTTCCCTACCTCGAAGGCCTGCGCATCGACGAGGCGACGCACCCGCTCGCGCTGCTGGTCGTCGGTCTCTATGGCGAGGCGCTTCCCAACCCGGACGGCGCACCCATCCGGCTGATCGTTCCCTGGAAGTACGGTTTCAAGTCGGCGAAGAGCATCGTCCGGATCAAGCTGCAGGAGACGCAGCCGGCCACGACCTGGAACCAGTATGGGGGCGGTGTCGAGTACGGTTTCTACGCCAACGTGAACCCGGACGTGGATCACCCGCGCTGGTCGCAGGCAAAAGAGCGGCGCATCGGCGAGTTCGCGCGGCGCAAGACGCTGATGTTCAACGGCTACCCGGAAGTGGCCTCGCTGTACGCCGGGATGGACCTGAGGAAGTTCTATTGAAGAAGGCGCTGGTCCCCGGAGCGTTCGCCGCGTGCTGCGTGCCCGCGCTCTGGCTCGCCGTCCAGCTCGTCACCTCGGGCCTGGGGGCCAACCCCATCGAGGCGCTCCTCAACGACCTCGGGTACATCACGTTCGTGCTGCTCGCGCTCACGCTCGCCTGTACCCCGGCGCAGATCCTGCTCGGTTGGAACTGGCCGATCCGGATCCGCAAGCTCCTCGGCGACTTCTGCTTCTTCTACGCCTGCCTGCATCTGCTCACCTACACGGTGATCGATCAGGGGTTCGACATTCACGCCATCGCCAAGGACGTCCTCAAGCACAAGTTCATCTTTCTCGGGATGGGGACGTGGCTCTTGCTGCTGCCGCTCGCCATCACGTCCACGCAGGGCTGGCAAAGGCGCCTCGGTTTCCGCCGCTGGAAGCGCCTCCACCGGCTGGTGTACCTGGCCGGTGGGCTGGCGAGCTTCCATTTCCTGCTCCGGTTCAAGACGCCGCGGCTCGAGACGGTGGCCTGGATGGGAGTGATCGGCGCGCTTCTGCTGGTGCGCGCGGTGGAAGCGGCGCGGCGGAGGGCGAGGGTGGTAGAGTCGCCATGAGATGTCCTCTCGCGCCGCCAGCATCCTGATCGTCGACGACGACGCGAATCTTCGCCAGAACATCCATTTCATCCTCGAGAAGGGCGGGATGAAGTCGTCGATGGCTTCTTCCGGTGAAGAGGCCCTGCAGCGGATGCGCACCACCGCGTTCGATCTGGTGCTGCTCGACGTGCAGATGCCGGGCATGGGTGGCCTGGAAGCGCTGCGCATCATGCGGGAGCGGCACCCGGACGTCGGCGTGATCATGTGCTCGGTGCTCAAGGACATCGCCGTCGCGGTGGAGGCGATGCATACCGGAGCGCTCGATTACGTCACCAAGGACTTCTCCCCGCCCGAACTGATCGCCCGGATACGAAAGACGCTGGCCCAGCTCCGCGCGGGCCGCGAGCTGGAGCGGCTGCACGACGTCGAGGCCACCCACGTCGGCCGGCCCATGGTGCTGGGGACCTCGCCGCGGATGCGCGCGGTGGTGCAGGTGGCGGAGAAGATCGCCGCCAAGCCCGTCACCGTGCTGGTGACCGGTGAGAGCGGCACCGGCAAGGAAGTGCTGGCGCGCTACATCCACGCCCGGAGCGACCGGAGGACCAGTCCGTTCGTCGCCGTGAACCTCCCAGCCATTCCCGCCAACCTGGTGGAGAGCGAGCTGTTCGGACACGAGCGCGGCTCCTTCACTGGCGCCGACAGGCAGAAGCTGGGCAAGTTCGAGCTGGCGAACGGCGGGACGTTGTTCCTCGACGAGATCGGCGATCTGGCGCTGGACCTCCAGGCGAAGATCCTCCGCGCGCTGCAAGAGCACGAGATCGAGCGGGTCGGTGGAGAGAAGCCCATCCTGCTCGACCTGCGCGTGATCTGCGCCACCAACCGCGAGCTCGCGAAGCTCGTCCAGGAAGGAAGGTTTCGCGAGGATCTCTTCTGGCGTCTGAAGGTGGTCCCCATCGAGCTGCCGCCCCTGCGTGAACGGCGCGAGGACATCCGCGATCTGGCACAGCACTTCCTCGCCCGGAACGCCGCCGAGCACGGCCGCCTCCCGCAGACGCTCTCCGATGGCGCCCTCCAGCTCCTGGAGCGGTATCGGTGGCCGGGCAACATCCGCGAGCTGGAGAACATCATGGCCCGGATGACCGTGGTCTGCGACTCGCAGGTGATCGAGGAGTCGGACCTTCCGTACGACTTCGCGCTCACGGCGGCGGCCACTCCGGAAGCGGAGGCGGGCCAGAGCCTGGAGGCGGCGATCCTCGCCTTCGAGAGGAGCTTCTTGCGCAAGGCTTTGAAGCGGAACCAGTGGAACCGCAAGCGCACCGCCGAGCACCTGCAGATCGGCTACTCGACGCTCAAGGCGAAGCTCAAGTCTTATGGCATCGTGGCGGGCGCCGAAGGCGACGACGACTGATCGCCGCTGAGCGGCAGGGACAGAGTGAACGTGCTCCCGTTTCCGGGGATGCTCTTCACCGTGATGCGGCCGCCATGGGCCGCCACGATCCGACGCACGTTCGGAAGGCCCATTCCCACGTGCGCGCCAGTCCGCTTCGTCGACGAGAAGGAGTCGAAGAGGGTGGCAATCCGCTCGGGAGCGATTCCTCCTCCCTGATCCTCCACCGTAAACAGCGCGTCGTGCTCGGCGCGCCCCACGCGTAGCCGCACCGCCGAGCCGGGTTCTGAGGCCTCGATCGCGTTGCGCATCAGGTTCAGGGCTGCCCGTTCCAACAGGTAGCGGTCCCCGCGCACCCACAGATCGGAAGGCGCGCGCTGCACGTCGATCCCGATGTTTGCCTCTTTTGCGTATCCCTGCCCTCCGGCGCGGACGCTCTCGGCGAAGGCGTTCAGCTCGATGGGAAGGAATTCCGCCGGCTTCGCTTCGCGCGTCAGATCCGAGAAGTCGGAGACGAAACGGCGAAGCGTTCCGACTTCCGCGCCAATCGATTCGCGGATGCGGGGCAGGTAGTCGGCGTCGTTCATGGCGGCGAGCTGCTCGATCTGCTGCAGGACGATGAGGCGATGCCCGAGATCATGAGTGACGCCGACGGCGATCCGGCCCGCGGTCTTGAACCGCTCTTCCAACTCGAGCGCCGTCAGCATCCGCCGGGCGAGCATGTACCCGACCGCGATGGAGATGAGCAACGTGAGGGCGGCTCCGAAGGCGAGGAAGTGCAGCGCCGTGCGAGCTCCTCGCAGCGCCTCGTCCGCGGGCTGCTCGACGGCGATGCTCCAGCCGAGATCGGGGAGTGAAGCCCATCCCGCGATCAAGTCGCGGCCTTCACCGTTGCGTAGCCGCGCGGGGGCGGGCGTCCCCTTCACCAGGGCGGAAGCAAACGGAGATTCCGCCACGGGCTCGCCGCTGAGGACCGCGGCCCGCATCGAACCGGAGCCTGCCGCGACGAGGTGGCCGCTGCGATCGAACGCGAGCGCATATCCCTGCTCGCCGACGCGGATGCGCTGGACCTGACGCTGCAACTCGAGCAGATCCAGCGTGGCGCAGACGGCGCGGCCGGGCTTGCCGGATGGAACGCAGACATCCATCGCCGGCGATAGCTCCGCGATGTACGTCTCGGAGGCGACTTCGGTGCCCCGCAGCGCCGCGGCGATCCGGTCGCGATCGAGCATCCGTGGCACCTCGCGCTGCGGCGTATCCGCGGAGAGGAGACGTAGCTTGCCCAGGCTCGGCGCATCGAGGGCTATGTCGGCGAGACGCCGTACGGCGTCTGACTCGTCCGCGACGGCAGTGCCGATCGCTCGCAGCATTTCGCGCTGTTGCGCGATGTACGTGGCGATGCGTGCCGCGGCCTGAGCGGCGATTGCCTCGAGGGCCTCCTGCGACGCGCGCTCGCCGCGGTCACCGAGGATCCGCAGGCCAAAGATGGCCAGAAGGAGGACCGGGATGACGCCGCTCGCGGCGATCAGCGCAGTGAGCAGCAAGGCGATGCGGCGCCGCGTCACCGCACGATCTCCCATTCGGGCAGTGTTTCGAGTGCCTCGTACGGCCCGAGCCTCGGATTCACGATCCTGACGTCGACGACCGCGATCTGTTCGCGGGTGCATACGAAAGCACCGGGGGGATCCTGGCGAAGAGCGGCATGGGCCGCCCTCCAGTCACCGGCATCGACGGCCCGATCGACCGCGGGATTCGAGTATCCGATGAGGTTGTACGGTGCTCCGGTCCGCCATACGAGAGCGAGCGCGCTCGGTGGCCATCGGAGCGGACGCGCCGTCACCAGATCGAAATCGCGATTCCTCACCCGCGATACCGCCTCTTCGGGCACCAGCTGGGAAACTTCGCCGGCCCGGTCCGCCAGAACACGTCGCGATGCCAGGGCAAGCCGCTCGAACGGGCCCCAGCTCACGACGCGCAAAGGCCGTCCTGCAGGGGGGCCCGGCTCATCGCCGCCGCTCCCCTCGGCGCACTCCCCGCCGTCGTACGCCAGGTCTCGCACGCGTTGCGAACCAAGGATGCGTTCGAGCTGTAATCGTTCGGATCGCGGCAATTCGGGGTTGAAGAGAATGGAGTCCGTACTTCGTCCCGTGCCGCGGATGATCTGCAGCGATGGCACGCCTCTGAAGAACTCGAGCCAGCGCGACTCCACATCGACGATCAGATTCGTGTCTCCTTTGAGCGTGTGCGCGAAAGCATCGCGAGGAGTGTCGTAGGCAATGATGCGCACGTCATTGATCCGTCCAGCCGCCGGGATCCGCCGCGCCAACCGGAGCTCCGTCGGCGTCTGAGACGCAACCGCGAAGGGTCCAGTTCCGAGGAACTTGTCCTGCACGCGGCGGAAGATGAGCGCATTCAGGAGCAACGCGTCTGCTGGCAGGCCTTCCTGGCGCGACTCGATCAGCAGGGCGCCATCCGACTTGATTGCCCGCAAGCCGGCGGGCTCCAGTGATTGGATGACATCCACATCCGTCACCGGCGTCCCGTCGCTGAAGGTGGCGTCGCGTCGGACCTCGACGCGCAGCTCCTTGTTCGACAAGCGATCGACGCTGGCGGCGAGGCTTGGCCTCAGCTCCCCTGCGGCGTCGATCGTGACGAGCCTCTCATATACCCATGGCTGGGCGATGGAAGCCAAGGCGGTTTCGTTGCCCGTGGGGGCCAGTTCGCCCAACGGCCCCCACATGGCAAGCTTGACGACGAACGCCTCGCGTGATGGCGGCGATGTGCAGCCCAGGATGATACTGAACAGCAATAGCCGATACACGCTGCCTGCCACCTTTCGCAGTACGGCTTTGCGGAGTCAAACGCTGCGAAAGGCGCCGCGGTCATGCGACCGGAGGACTTATCACGATCATTCCGCAGACGGTCGGAACGCGCACGGACTTCCTCTTCGACCGGTTGATCTTCATGGGTGTCTCCAGTGTTGGTCAGGCTGTTTCCGTCCACTCCGGTTGCGGGAACTCCGTGAGGTAGCGGTGGACGACGCTCTCGCGGAAACTCGACTCGAACATGTCCTTCTTGCAGGCGACTTCGTCGCGGCGGCCAGTCTTCAGGAACTTCCCGCCCAGGCACCCGCCGACGCACACCGGGAGATACGGGCAATCGCCGCATTTTTCCCAAGGCCTCAGCTCGACGAGCGGCGCCACCTTCTCGGGTGCCGAGGACGCAACGTGCGCGACCTCGAGTCCCGGGAGCCCGGCGACCACCGGGCATTTGTACACGCGGCCTTCGGGATCGATGGTGTAGTTGTTCTTCCAGTGCAGCTCGCAGGGCCCGAGGAGGCCTTCGAGCGTCCTGCCCTGATGAGCAGTCGGCGTCATCTTCCGGCGCTCGATCGACGCGTTGAGCTGCACCAGCGTCTGCGTCTCCTGCTTTTCGCTGCAGCCGGTGCAAGTGCCTTTACTGCGTTGCTGCGTGTCGACCATCGGCCGGAACATCACTCCGGCAAGGAGCGGCGCGACGCCGCTCTTCTCGAACCGATCGAGCAGCGCTTCGAACGAGGCCGCCTGGTCGGGGAAGAAGTGCCCCCCGACGAACACCTTGCACCCGGCCTGGGCGAGCGCAACGACGTTGTCGAAGATCACGTCGAAGGTGCCGCGGCCGTCGCGATAGACGCGCATCCGGTCGTGCGTTTCCTTGTCGCCGTCGAGAGTGACCTTGAAGGCGCCGGGGCCGAAGGAATGCATCTTCCGGGCGAACTCCACGTCGAGCTGGATGCCGTTCGTGGTCATGTCCCAGCGGAACGTGCCGCCTCGGGCCTTCATCGAAGCGGACAGCACCTGCGCGGTGCGCAGGCAGTAGTCCTTGCGCGTGGTGGGCTCGCCGCCGAAGTAATGGACCTGCAGCGTGCGCAGTCCGCGCTCGTCGACCTGGCGCAGGAGCCACTCCAGCGTTGCATCCTCGGTCGGCGCCGACATCTTGGTGAACGACGGGTGCTCCTTCTGGAAGCAATAGTTGCAGGCGAGGTTGCACTGCAGCGTTGGCATCAAGGTCACGTACATCGTGCCGGGGACGCCTTCGCTCGCCTTGTCCAGGTATGCGCGGACCCTGACATCGTCCTCGAGGCGATTGCTTACGAGAAATCCGTCTTCGACCAGCGCGTCCCGCGCTTCGCGCTCGTCCGCCGTCGCCGGCTGATTCCCCGCGGACCACCGAGCGATGGCGCGGAGCGTCGCTTCGTCGATGCCGGCGTAGCGATCCTCGATCACGCTGTAGAGGACGTGCTCGCCCGGCCGAACGTTCTCGTAGGCGACCACGAATCGGGAGAGCTGCATTGCGCGACCCCTACGCAACGGTGGTGCCAGCTCTCTCAGCGTCTCTCCCCCAGAGGAGACGAGCCAGTTTCCGGGCCGGCGGCCAGCGTTCCGGCCGCGCTTCGGGGCTCGGAACCGGGCCTCGACCTGCGCGGTTTCGCGGCGCGGGATCGCGCGGCAACGCCGAAAGAACTCAATCGGTGCGCGCTTCGCCGCGGGGCCAGAGTGCTGGCTGGAGCGGCCAGTTCCCCGGCCCTGAAGGTGGCGCGCGAATTGCTCGCGACGCGATTTCGTGACTCCGCAAAAGCAAAAGATCATCGCGGTGCGCCACCTCCGTGCAGGAGGGCGCTTGATCCCCGTTCACTTCTCCCGGAATGCCGGAGGCTCCGTCGCGGGACGAGCCGTGCTCGGCGCCCAGGATACCCCCATTCTCGACGGGCCCGATCCCGAAGCGGTGCTCGCCGTCCTGCGCGACGTGATCGACGGCCTCTTGATGGCGCGCCGATCCGCGTAGTCGCGGCGACGAGACTACACCTTTCGAAGTCGCCGCGCTGCCGCGCTTCCGAGGATGGCCGCCGCGACCAGCGCGACCGCCAGCAGGATCCATACCGCCGTCCCGTGGACGGCCTCGCCTTGCTCGAGCGCCTCGACGCTGGGCAACAGCGAGCCGGCCCACGAATAGAGGAACGTGCCGGGCGCCATGCCGATCGCCGTTCCCAGCACGAGATCGCGCAGGCGCATGGGCGTCAGCCCCATCACCGCGTTGCTGGGCGTGTAGGGCAACAGCGGCGAGAGCCGGATCAGGGTGACGGTCAGGAAGCCGCCTTCGGCAGCCAGATTCGCCAGCGCCCGCGCTTTCGGCCGCTCGAGCAGCGCCTGCGCGGCCGCCGCGCCGCCCAAGGCGCGGGCAACACTGAACGACGTTGCCGCGCTCGCGACCGCTGCGGTGAGCGAGATGATCGACCCAGCGGGCCCGTAAAGCCAGCCGCAAGCGACGATGAGCGGGATGATCGGCAAGAGCAACAGCGTCATCAGATAAATCGCGCCGAGGGTCGCCACTGCGCCCGGCCACCCCAGCGCGTGGACGAACTTCGCTCCCTCCACGATCCAGCGGAGCAGCGGAAGCTGGCGGACGAGCGCGTAGAGCAGGAACAGGACGGCCAACGCCGCGAGAACGCGCGCCGCCTTGCGCAGCGCCATCAGGTCTTCTTGAACAGCGGGTCTTCGGCGAGCTGCGCGTGCGTTTCCGCCCGCGCCTCTGCCTGGAGTGCCTCCCACTCGCGGCGCTCGGCTTCGTCCATGCGGTCCAGCGCGAAGTTGAGGCGGGCACGCGCCTTGACCGCGCGCGTCCTCGCCTCGTTCGCCTCGCTCTTGCCCTGCGCGAGAAGATCCGCGGCCTGAAGCGGCGGAACCCCTCCGCTGCGTGCACGCTCCTGCTTCTCCGCGGCCGCCTTCTCCGCCGCTTCAGCGGCCGCCAGATCGTGCTGCGATTCCGCAGCGAGACGCTGCGCGGCGGTTCGCAGGCCTGCCACGTCAGCCTGCTTCGTGCGCGCGTCCTGCTGGGCCCGCGCCTGTGCCTCGAGGTGCTGCATCTTCAGGATCAGCTCATCGGCCTCGTCGGGCATCCGACGAGCATACACCTGCTAATCTCGGCCGCGTGCTCTGGATCGTCGGCGCAAGACTCGCGGATCCGGGACCGCAAGCGACGGCCCTTGGAATCGATGGAACGAAGATCGGCGCCCGGGCCGCCCGCGCGCCGCGCGGCGCGAACACGATCGACGCGCGCGGGCTTACCCTGGTTCCCGCTCTCATCGATGCTCATGTGCACTTGAGCGTCGCGGGAGAGCCGGCCTCCGTCGCCCGCGCGCAGGTCAAGGGCGGGGTAGCGGCCGTTCTCGATCTCGGAGCTCCGGAGCGCACGCTGCCGCTCGATCATCCGCCGCTGCGCGTTCGCTTCTCCGGGCCGCTCATGACGGCGCCCGGCGGGTACCCGACGCGATCGTGGGGGAAGAACGGCGAAGGCCTGGAGCTCGCGACCGCCGCCGACGCGCGGGCGGCGGTCCTGCGGCTCTCGCAGCGCGGCGCAAGGTTCATCAAGCTTGCTTTCGATCCGCGATTTCCGTTGCTCGGCCCGGAAGTCGCCCGGGCGGCCGCGGAGGAAGCTCGCCATCTCGGGCTGCGGGTCGCCGCGCATGCGCTCGAAACGGAGTCGGTGCGGCTCGCTCTGGACGCGGGCGCGGACGTCCTCGCGCACACGCCGCGCGATCCGTTGCCACGGGACCTTCTCGGGCGTCTCCAAGGCAAGTGGGTGATCTCGACGCTCCGCGCCTTCGCCGTCGACCCCGCCCGGCTGCGCGCGTTGGCGGATGCCGGGACGCGGATCGCCTACGGCACCGACCTCGGCAACGAGAACACGGCGCCGGGCATCGATGCGGGCGAAATGGCGCTCATTGCCGAAGCCGGCGTCGATCCGCTCGCCGCAGCCACCTCGGCGGCAGCTACCCTGCTCGGATTTGGCGATCTCGGCAGCCTCGCCGTCGGAGCGCGGGCAAGCGTTCTCGCCGTCCGTTCTCTCGCCCCCGAGTCTCTCGCTACGCCCGAATGGGTGATGATCGACGGTAAGATGACGGCATGAAAGTTTCCCTTCAGGCCCGTCTGGCAAATCCTGGCGTCGCTCGCGCACGCGTATCGGCGCCTCGAGGTCGGGAACGAAGCAGCGTTCGAGGTGGCGGAACCGGAGGACCCGCAACCGTTCCTGCGCTTCCTCGGCGACAGCATCGCCGCGCACGGACCCGATCTGCTCGGCGAAGCGGTCGCGCGATACCGCCGTTTCATCCACGTCATCGATCCCGCGCCGCTGCTCGACTCGAACCGGCTGAGGGCCGCCCTGCGAGACTGGCAGCCCGCTCTCGCCCGCTGGATCCCGCCTGCGGAAGCCGCCCTGCGGCCGCTCGCAACACGCTGGCTTGCGCACCGCTTCTCGCTTCCGATGTTGAAAGGCCGCGGCGAGCTACGCGAGAGCTGCGTCGGAATCGTCCATCTTTACGCCGCGTCCCTGAGATACGCCGGCGCGTTCGCGGAGACGTTGCAGCGTCCGCTCGAACGCGCGCTCTACAAGGTCGCCATCGGCAGCGCCGAGTTCTTCTACCGATCGCTACATTTGCCGCGCGAGGTGTTGCCCTGGTTCGCCGCCGCGCGCTGAATCAGGCCGGCTGGAGCCTGAACAGCGTGATCTCCGCGGGCGCGAAGACGCGCATCGGGGGGCCCCAGAACCCGGTGCCGCGACTGACGTAGAGCTGCGAATCCCCGCGGCGATGCAGTCCCGCGAGATATGGCTGCGCCAGCGCGACCAGCCAGGAGAACGGCCAGATCTGTCCGCCGTGCGTATGACCCGACAGCGTCAGCGGCACGCCGCGCCTCGCCGCCTCGGCGAACTGGCGCGGCTGATGCGCGAGCAGCACCAGCGCGCGGGAGGGATCGCGGCCTTCCAGCGCTGTCGACAGATCGGGATTTCCGGTGGGGTCCTCGATCCCGGCGAGCTCGAGTCCCGGCGCCACTTCGACGCGCTCGTTCCTCAGGGGGCGGACGCCGAGCTTCGGCAGGTGCGAGTACCACTCCTCCACTCCCGAGTAGTACTCGTGGTTGCCGGTGACGAAGTACACACCGCGGCGCGCCTCGATCCTCGCCAGCGGAGCGACGTGGTCGCGCAGCTCGTGGACCCGCCCATCGACGAGGTCGCCGGTGATCGCCACCAGATCCGGAGCGAGGCCGCGGATCCGCTCGACGATGTGCGCCACCCAGTCCCTGCGGAGCAAGGGGCCGACGTGCACGTCGGAAATCTGTACCATGCGGAAGCCGGCGAGCTCCGGCGGCAGTCCCCGCAGCTTCACGTCCAGCTCCTTGATTTCCACGCCGGCAAGCGCGCTGCGCAGTCCCGCCGCGGAAAGGCCAGCCACCACACCGCCCACTCCCGCCGCCAGCGTACGCGCGAGAAGCACGCGGCGGGCGGGATCGGCGTCAGTGGGTGACCGCACCCGCGCGATCGCGAACGCCACCAGGCGTCCGAAATCGGCGATCCCGAGAAAGGCGACCAGCAGGAACCCGACCCCCATCCAGATGAATGCGAGCCAGATGGCCGGCCGCACCATGGACGATCCGAGCAGCCGCGCCGCGATCACCGTCGCGGGCATCATGACGCCGAGCGCGACGATGGCGACGGTGAGCGCGCGCGCCCACGCCTGCGGGAGATGCGGGTCGCGGACGAGGCGAACCCAGATGTAGTAGTGCATTCCGCCGGCCAGGGTGAGCGCGACGAGCAGGAAGATGAGGAAGGGAAGCAGGCGCGCCACGGAAACAGGATGCCCGATCTCAGGTTTCGGTGCTCAAGAGAGCTGCCAGCCGCTCCGCTTCGAGCCGTACGCGCAAGGCCTTTTTCTGGATCACGATCACGGTCCCGGCTGGCGCTCCTTTCGCCTTGCGCACGTGCTTGCAGCGAGTCCAGGCGACCTCGACCCGGTCCTCTCCGCGCCCCGCGGAAAAATGTGCCGCGAGCAACGCCGCATCGCCCAGCGTTCGCGCATCTGGTGAATCGCCAGCACCGGGAACGACCACGTGCGCGCCTTGCAGGCCTCGCGCGTGAAGCCAGAGATCGTTCCCTCGCGCGACGCGAAAGGTCAGCGCATCGTTGTCGCGGGCGCTGCGGCCGACGAGAATCGGCGCGCCCGCCTGCGAAATGAACTTCCGGTACGGCAGCCGCGGGGCGGCGCGGCCGCGCAGTGAGCGCGGCGGGGCTTCGGGAAGCTCCGCCTCCACGGCGGCGAGCTCGTCCGCGGATTGCGCCGTTTCAGCGCGGGCGAGGAGCGCCTGCGTGCGCGAAAGCTCTGCCTGCACTTGCTCGCGGCGCGTGGCGATGCGCTCCGCCGCCGTTCGGTACCGCTTCGCGCGCCGCAGCCACCTCGCCGCGTTCTCGGCAGGACTCAGCGAAGGATCGAGGGCGATCACGACTTCCATCGGCCGACCTTCCTCGTCGAGCCGCGACCAGTCCGGCACGCGCGCCTCGCGACTTCCGCGAGCGAGGCGGGAGGCCAGCGGCAAGAGCAGCTCTGCGCGCGCCCGCTCTTCACCGGCGCGCGCCGCGCGCGCTGCATCCTCCTCCACGGCGGCCGCCGTGCGGCCCAGCTTCCGGACACGGGTCCGCAGACGCGCGACCAATTCCTTGCGCCGCGCGGCGACGCCGGCCTGCTCCTCCGCTGCCAGGGCCTCGCGGACCTTGCGATCGCGCGAGGTCAGCGGCTGCGCGTCGCCGAGCGGGATCTCGTCGGCGCCGGGATATGCGCTTCCCGGCCGGCGCGAGGCGCCCGATGACGCCCAGAGAATCTTCCCGCTCGCGGTCTCGACGCAAAGGAGGGCCTCCTCGGCGATGAGAACGCGCTCCCCGAACTCCAGGCGCGGCGAGGCGACGCGGCGATCGCGCGGCACGACCAGCGCCGCGCCGGACAGCCGCGTGCCTTCCAGCGCGTTCCGCAGCGTCGCCTGCGACCGCGGCGCGCTGTCCGGCGCCGTCGGCCGTTCGGGCACGAGCGCTGCGAATCGCAGTCGCGCATCGATCACGGCGAGGGCGCTGCGGCCGGGGAGGCGGAGCTGCAGGACGCAGAGTCGCGGCGAGGGCAGCCAGAGCCTCTGCAGCGACGCGCCCACCAGAGCGCGCAGCTCGAGGAGCAGCCGCTTCCGATCTTCGTCGTCGATGGTGGGGGGCACTGCAGGACTTCCAACTTCGGGATTCGCGGGCGGCCTCGCCGGGTACGGGAGGCCGCCCGGATACGTCCGGGCTACCTCTTGCGCGAGCTCTTCCGCTTCGTCGTCCGCTTCGCGCCCTTCTTCGAACCCTTCTTCGAACCCTTCTTTCTGGCCATCGGTCCTCCTCCCATCCCAATGTGTCGCTCCCCGGCGGAGCTTGGGCGGCACGATACAGACGCCGATCCGAAGCGTCAAACATCCGACCGGCTTGAAGCAGGGCGGCTGCGGTCGCTAGAGTGCTTCGCAGCCATGCGGCAGCTCTCCCTCTTCCTCAGCGAGACCGCTCCCCGCTCCGAACCCCGCGTTGCCGTCGCCCTCGAAGCAGGGCCGCGCCCGCCGGGGATCCATCTCGTTCCTCACGGCGCGAGCCTCGTCCTCGCATCGCGCCTCTCTTCTCTCTTGCGCGAGCCCGTCGAAGTGGAGCTGACCGACAACGCGTGGACCATGGTCAGCTACCGGCGTGTCGAGGGCCGGCTGCGGTTTCGCCTCCATCACATGTTCGCCGCCGCGCACGAGCCGGTGATGCGCGCTCTCGCAGGCTTCACCGGCCGCAACCGCCGGACGCACGGCCGCGCCATCGACGAATACGTCCGCCAGAACCGCGAGTTGATCCGGCCGCTGGAGCCGCGCCCGGAGGTGCCGCTTTCCGCGCACGGCCGCGTTCACGATCTCGCCGAGATCTACGTGGCCCTCAACGAGCGCCATTTCGCGGAGTCCGTCCGCGCCCGCATCGGCTGGGGCCGGCGCAGTCCCGGTGGGCGGCGCCGCTCGATCAAGATGGGCGTCTACTTCCACGATCAGAAGGTGATCCGGATCCACCCGGCGCTCGACGACCTGCGCGTTCCGCGCTACTTCGTGGAGATGGTCGTCTTCCACGAGATGCTCCATCAGGTCCACCCGCCGGCGATGGACGACGCCGGGCGCCGCATCGTGCACGGCGCGGAGTTCCGCGTCGCCGAACGTCGCTTCCCCGGCTATCTGCGCGCGCGTGCCTGGGAGAAGGCCCACCTGCATCTGTTGCTGCGGCAACGCTAGCCGCTGGCGCAGCGGAGCTGCGCCTTTGCGGCTATGGCTCGAGGCTGTACCGGTGAGGAGATGCGTTCCAGGTTCGTGGCCTTCGTCCGCGCGTCCCCCGTCCTCTTGGTGCTCGCGGCCTGCGCGACGCCGTACGAACCCTTCGAGGGGCATCCCGTCCTCGCGGCGATCCAGTTCCGGGGCAACCAGAGCATTTCCGGCGGCGAGCTGCTCGACCACATCGCGACCGCGCCGACGAGCGGCTTTTTGTTCTTCAGCAAGACCGCGCGCTACTACGACGCCGATCTGTTCGCCCTCGATCTGAAGCGGGTCGAGCGCTGGTACAACCAGAAAGGCTTCTACGAGGCTAAGGTCAAGGACGTCCAGGAGCTTCGCGACGACAAAGGGCGCGTCACCGTGGTGGTCACCATCGAGGAAGGTCGCCGCGCCGTCGTCCGCAAGATGGATTTCGAAGGCCTGGAAAGCCTGTCGCACGACGAGGTCTCCGACGTGGGCGATGCCATTCCCATCCATCCGGGTGACGGCTTCGACGAGGACGTCTACGAGAAGGCCAAGGAGGTGCTCATCCAGCAGCTCCGCAACCGGGGCTTCGCGCGCGCGCAGGTGCGCGGGCGCGTCGAGGTGGCTCCCGAGCAAGGCAGCGCCCACATCGTCTTCCAGGTCGATCCGGGGCAGCGCTACACCTTCGGCGACGTCAAGGTGACCGGGAACCAACGCGTGCCGTCGGACGCAATCACGCACGCCACCGGGATCGATCGCGGCGACCAATACAATCCGCAGGCCATCGCGCTCGCGCAACAGCACGTCTACAACCTGGGCGTCTTCTCTGGCGTGCGCGTCGCCGCAGAGCCGGCGCACGATAAACCGGTTGCCGCGGTGCGGGTGAACGTGCGCGAGGCTCCCGTTCGCACGCTGCAGCTCGGCCTCGGCGGCTCCGCGGAACAAGGGCGCTGGGAGCTTCCGCGCCTCCATGCGGAATACACGCACCGTTCGCTCTTTGGCGGCCTGCGGCGGCTGGAGTTGGCCAGCACCATTGGATATGCCTTCGTTCCGAACCCGTTTCCGGGCCAGTACGACCCGAGCCATTCCGGCATCACCACGGTGACCAGCGCCCAGGTGACGAACCCGAACGTGTTCGTTCCCGGTCTCGACTGGGTGGTGCGCGGCGAGTTCGGACGCGAGGTCCAGGCCGGGTTCTCGTACGACGACGTCGCCGCGCGCGCGGGATTGCTGTACCGCCGTGGCCCGCACACCGTCGGCCTGTCGCTGAATTTTCTCCGCTACTTCAACGTCGACCTGCGCGGCGCCAACCTTCCGACACTCGCGCAGACGGGCGCGCAGTTCGTCGCTGGTTGCCCGCGCGCTTGCACACTGACGTACCCCGAGCTGCGATACACCTACGACGGGAGGGACAACCTCATCGAGCCGACGCAAGGGTTCTTCGGAAGCGTCAGCCTCCAGCAAACGCTCAAGCCCGGATCGTTCAGCTACTTCCGAGTCAACCCGGACGTCCGCGGGTACGCTTCCCTCGGTCGCTACGCCGTTCTCGCAGTCCGCGCCCTGTACGGTGGCATGTTCACCGAGACGCAAGCGACGACCCCATTCACCCAGAAGTTCTTCTTCGGCGGCCAGAACGAGCAGCGCGGTTACAGTGCGCTCCAGCAGGGTCCGAAGCTCGGCGCCACTCCTTGCGATCCGCGGCTAATGGGGACCCCTGGATGCACGCAGCCGTATGCCACCGAAGCGATCCCCATCGGTGGAAAGGCGGCGGCGCTGGTTTCGGCGGAGATTCGCATTCACGCCGACTTCATCCTCAACCATCTCAGCGTGGTTCCGTTCGTCGACGCCAGCAGCATCGGTGACGATCCCAAGCGACCCCTCGCAGGCGGGCTCGAAGTCGCTCCCGGGCTTGGGCTCCGCTATCTGACGCCGTTCGGCCCCATCCGGCTCGACGTTGCATATCTGGCGCGCGCGAAAGACGTCTTCGCCACGGGTGGGGCGGCCACGGATCCGACGGGCGCGCAAGTCACGATGCCGGACACGCTGGTGTCGGCGTACTGCCGGGGCACGGTAGCGGGGTGCATCCACGTGCCGCGGCTCGCCTTTCACGTGACGCTGGGCGAAGCTTTTTAACTCCGTCGACGAGTGCGTTGTCGCAAGGACGCTTGGAACAGCCGTTCCAGGTGCGCTCGGACGTTTGTGTGGCAAGAATCCTGAACGGTGGGATCCGAGCAGTTGCCAGAACCGACGTACGAACCTCCGCGGCCTTCGCCGCGGCGCCGGGACGACCTCGCTCCGCGGCGACGCAAGATCCCTTGGATCCTGCGGAATGTTGCGCTCGGGCTGCTTGGCGTCCTCGTGCTGGCGATCGTGGTAGCGCTCGTCTGGCTGCACACCGGCAGCGGTGCCGAGAAGCTGGGGCGGTACGTCACGGAAGAGGCGCGCAACGCCATCGAAGGCGATCTGCGCGTCGGCGCCATCCACGTCGGTGGCTTCCTGCACATCTGCGTGGACGGCGTGGACCTGCGCGATCCGGAAGGCCACCGCGTACTCAGCGCCGACCGCGCTTGCGTCCGAATCAAGCCGCTCGCCTTGAAGGCGCATCGGATTGTCCTCACGGAGGCGCAGCTCGAGCGGCCGTGGATCGAGATCGCAAAGGCCCCGGGCAGCGCGGAGACGACGCTGCAGCGCGCGATCAAGCCACGCAAGCCACCGCAGCCGGGCGGCGGCCCGTTCGAGTGGACCATCGACGTCGGCAACCTCGAGCTTCGCGGCGGCTCCATCACGGTACGCCCCGAGCTTGGCGCCGACGCCACGTTGGCGCTGCGCGATCTCAACGTCGGAGAGACGCACGCGCACTATTCGGCGGACGCGGCCGCCGCCGTGCTCAACGTTTCGGCGCAGCTATCGGCGCCGGGAGAAGCGCCGGTCGCGTTGAACCTCGACGCAAGGCTTGACGGCACCGCGGCGACGGGGACGGTCGGGCTGAATTCGCTGCGGGTGAAGCTCGGTGAGAGCGGCTTTTTGGCGAGCGGGTCCTGGAACCTTGGCCAGCAGGCAGGGGAGATCCGTTTGCGCGAGATCGCGGTGCGTCCGCAGGACGTCCACGCGATCGCCCCGGATGCGCCGCTTGCGGGCGCGATCCGCGGGGAGGCGAACCTCAAGTCCGACGGGAAGACGGCCGGCGCGGAAGCGAAGCTCGTTGCCGGCGGCGGGAAGATCGACCTGAAGCTGACTGCCACCGTCGAGAAGAGCCCGGTCTGGGACGTCCAGGTGTCGCTCGATCGCATCGATCCGGGTGCCGTGTCCGCCCGCGCTCCGAAGGGCGAAGTGACCGGGCGCCTTTCACTGCATGGAAAAGGAACGCCGCGCTTCGACGAGCACGGGGTCGTCGGACAGCTGGAAGGCGCGCTGCACATCGGCCCCGCCCGGCTGGATCGGGTAGGTCCGGTCGTGGTGGACATGAAGGCGACCCTGCTGCGCCGATACGCGATCGTGCGAGCATTCACGGCCACGGCGTTCGGGCTCGAGGTGAAGGCGCACGGAGCCGCCGCGTACGACGAGCTGTCGCTCGATCTCGACATCCGCGCCGCGGATCTGGCGCACGTCGGACGGGCCATCGGAGCCACGCTACGCAAGCCATCGCTCCCGATCGCCGGCTCCGCGCATCTGGTCTCGCGTGTGACCGGTTCGCCGCGTTCGCCCGACGCCACGGTGCGTTTGCGCGCGCCGCGGCTGCGGTGGGCCGGAACGATCGACGCGGACGGACTCGCTGTCGACGGCAACCTGCGCGGGCCGCTCCAGCGGCCGGACGGCTCGCTGCGACTCGTCGCCCGGAGGTTCTCGGCAAGCGCGATCGATCTCGGGGCGCCGCACGTCGACATGACGCTGCAATGGCCGCTGGCGCACGTGCGCATCGATGCCGGAGTCGCCGACGGCGCGGTCCAGCTCGCCGGGGACGCGAAGATCGACGACGACAAGGACGGCCTGAGCCTCTCCAACTTCCTCGTCGCCTATCCGGGAAACACGCTGCGCCTCGCGCACGACGCGAGCGTCCACTTCCGCGACGCGCTCGTGCTCGAGCCCATCGAGCTCGTCGGCGAGCACGGAAGCATCCGCCTCCAGGCGCAGGTGCAGCCGCCGCCGGGACGGATTGACGCGGCCCTCGTGGTCACCAGGTTCGAGCTGGACCGCCTTCCCCGGTTCGCAATGCCGAAGGACCTCGGGCTGCACGGCGTGCTCGACGCCAACGCGGTCGTCCAGGGACCGCGTGCCCGGCCCGACGTCGACGTGCGCGTGGAGCTGCGGGGAGCGGGGGCGCGTCCCGCAGGCGATCTGTCCCTCGACGCGCAGACGCACGCTCACGTCCGCGCCGGCGTGCTGCAGACGGAGGGCTGGCTGGCAGGAGGCGGCCTCGTCCGGCTCGATTTTCAGGGCGAGCTTCCGGTGCAGGCCATCGCCACGCAGCCTGCCACCGCGCCCGTCCGCTTCGACGTCCGTCTCGCCAGGCTGGACCTCGCGCGGCTTGCGGAGACGGCGAAGATCGATTCCCTCCAGCGCCAGCATGTCAGGGGCATCATCGATGCGCGGATCGTCGCCGTCGGCACCCTGGCGGCTCCGCGGGCCACGGTTTCCCTCGAAGCGAGCGATTTCGGGACCGAGAAGATCCAGCAGGTGGACGCGCACCTGGGCCTTCTGGTCGAGAAAGGCACCGCCGCGCTCGACGGCGCCGTCCTCCTCGGCGGAGATCCGGCGCTCGCGGTCACCGCGCAGGCGCCGTTCGATCTGATCCGCGCCCTTCGCGATCGTGGCTATCTCCGCGGCGCGCTGCAGCGGCCGGTAAAGGGCGATCTGGCGGTGACGAAGCTTCCATTGGACCGGCTCGCGCGATCCGGCCTGCTCCCGGCGGGCAGCAGCGGAACCGTGAGCCTGTCGGCGCGCCTCACCGGCACCGTCGTCGACCCGATCGTCGAGCTGAACACGGCTGGCGAGGACGTGACCGTCGGCCGCCTCCATGGTCTCGCTTTCCAGGGCACCCTCGGCATCGGAGAGAAGCTGAAGGCGACCGTCGGCGCGCAGTCGCAGGGAGACGTGGTTGCGCGGATGGATGCTTCGGCGTCCGTGTCCGGGGCGGAGTTGGTGGAGCTGCTCGAGCGCCGTAACGATCGCCAGGCCATCGCTCCGCTGCTCGACCGGGCCCTCTCGTTCAATCTGGAGATTCCCGGCCTCCCGATCGCGCGCGCTTCGCAACTCGCCGGCCGCAGCGCTGTCGCCGAAGGGCGGCTCGCGGGGCGCGTCGCGCTCTCGGGAACTCCAGCGCGGCCGCAGGTCAACGGTCAGCTCACGCTGCGCGATCTGACCGCGCAGCAGAACAAGCTCGGCGCAGCCGACCTCTACCTCGAAGGCAACTCGGGCGGCGCCCTGCTGCACGTCGGCATCGATCCCCCGGGTGGCGGACGGTTCCTCGGCCATGTGAAGCTCGACGCGGACCTGGGAGGGCGCACCCTGCTCGCGCGCGGCGCGGCGCCGGCCCTCGAGGGCCGCATCTCGGGCGACGTCAGCTCGCGCCAGCTCGATCTCGCGTTCCTCTCCGGCCTCATCCCAAGGCTCCGGCGCGCCGGCGGCACGCTCGACGGGGTGGTGAAGATGGGAGGCACGCTGTCCAAACCGGTCGCCGAGGGCGACGCCCACCTGCGGCGCGGCATGTTCGACGTCGTGGGGCAGGGCGTCTACGAAGACGTGGGGCTCGACGCCAAGTTCTCTCCCAAGGAAGCACTCGTCGATCGGATCACCGGCACGGTCGGCACCGGCACGTTCAGCGCGATCCTCGTGGCCTCCCGGCGTCCGCTGCCTTCTGCCCCGAATGCGGACCGGATCGAATTCACCGGCGAGGTCCACCTCGGCGACTCGGAGTCGGTACGCGACCGGAAGGTCCCCGGCACCGACCGTTCGCTCTCCGCAGGAGCGGTCCCCGTGCGCCAGGCCGGCGAGCAGCGCGCCGACATCTCCGGCGAGCTGGACATCTTCGGTGACTACACCGACGACATCCTCACCCTGAATGCCCGGATTCCCGATGCCCGGATCGTGATCAAACAGCTACCCGACAAGAAGCTGCCGCGGTTGAAGGAGAACCCCGACGTCATCCTCGTGCATCCCGGCGAGCGGCCGCACCCGCCGGGACGCGAACCCGAAGACGTCGAGGCGGAGGCGGAAGCGCGCAGCAAGGCCACCTTCCGCATGAATGCGCATCTCGATCTCGACCATCTCTACGTGAAGGCGGCGGACTTCGAGTTTCCCGTCCAGAGCAAGATGAACTTCGTCTACGACGCCCGCCACCAGGAGGGCCCGACGGCGGACGGCACCATCCACGTGCCCCAGGGCTCGTTCACTGCGCTGGGGCGCCGCTTCATCATCGACGACGCGAAGATCATCGAGACGGGCGGCGACCTGTCGGATCCGGAGCTGGAGATCAAGGCGCTGTACGACAACCCGCAGGCAAAGGTCACCATCACCGTCACCGGCACCGCCAAGGATCCGCAGCTGGACATGAGCTCGAACCCGGCGATGGATCAGGACCAGATCGCCTTCTTCCTCGCCACCGGCAGGATCCAGGGCCGCGCCACGCAACAGGGCGGCGGCGTCGATCTCTCCGGCGCCGCGACCAGCGTGGTGGGAGGGCTTCTCTTCGGCCAGGTGCGCAAGGAGCTCGCCGATGTCCTCCCGGTCGACGTGATCACCATCGATACCAGCGCGCAGGGTGTATCGGGCGCCAGCGTCGGCAAGTACATCGGCGACCGCGTCTTCATCGGGTACCGGCAGCGCTTCACCGAGACCCCTTACGAGAACAACATCGAAGGACATCTCGAGTACGAGATCAGCCGCGCCGTCTCCGCGGAAGTCACGTACGGAGATCGCACCAGCAACTTCTCGGTGCTGTATACCAAGGAGTTCTGATCGCTCAGCGGTGGCGGACGCGAATCGTCCAGCCCAGCTTGAAGAGTCCCTTCAGCACGCGCGGCACCCGCCGCAAGAGATGCGTCGAAGGCGGCCGCTTCTCTTGCAGCGCGATGGGGATCTCCCGCACGTCGCGGCCCATCCGCTGCGCGCGAATGACGAACTCGCTCGCGAACAGGTCGCGGTCGACGACGCAGGCCCGCGCCACGTCGACGAGGCGCTCGCGCTTGAAGGCCTTCAGCCCGTGCGTATCGGTGCCGCGAAATCCGGTGACGACCCGCAAGAGCAGGGTGATGGTGCGCGTGGCCAGCCGGCGCACCAGCGGTCTACCGTCGTTCGCGCCTTTCATCGCCTTGGACCCGACGACCATGTCGGCGCCCTGCTCGAGGATCGGGAGCGCGCGTTGGTAGAACTCCACGTCGCAGAGATCGATCTCGTCGCAGATCACCACCTCGCCGCGCGCCTGCAGGATCCCGATCTTCAGCGCATGCCCGTAGTTGGCGTCGTCTTCGTGCAGCCAGCGCGTCCGCGGAAGCTGCGCCGGCAACGCCTCGAGGATCTGCAGCGTGCCGTCGCGCGAGCCGTTCTCGGAGAGGATCAGCTCGTACTCCCAGCGGAGCGCGTCGAGCTTGCGGCAGAGCTCGGCGGCGGCTTCCCGCACGATGCTCGCCTCGTTGTAGACGGGGATGACGATCGAAATCATGCGAGATTGCGCGCGGCGTCGCGGCCGGAGAGGAGGGCATCCTCCATCGAGCTGTACTCCCACTTCCCGTAACGGCCTGCCAGCTCGACGCCGTGCTGCTCGAAGTGGCCCTGCACAGTAGCGCGCGCCTGCGCGTGATGACGATCGAAGAGCACGTAGGCCGTCGGAATCGTCCGCGCGCGCGAGAGCACGACCTGGTCGCGCTGGACGAGTCCGCAGCGCGAGAGCGCTTCGATCGCCTGCTCGATGAGCCGGGCGGTGTCCGGGGCGCCGCGATGAGCGAACTCGACGGCAAAGCTGCGAAAGCCCGCAGGGGCGAGCGCCGGGTTGACCTGCGAGGGCGAGCCGATCCGGTAGAAGGCGAATTCCTTCCCGGGAAAGTACGCCCAGTGGAAGCGCTCGCCGCCGCAATCGCGCGCGCCGACCTCCACCACCGTCACGGAGACGGCGCGCAGGCGGGATGCTGCTTCCCGCACGGGAGGTGGCGCTTCGGCGAGCAGGCGGACGCAGACGGGCAGGGGCGCCGTCAGCACCAGGGCGTCATACGCGAGCTCCTCGCCGGAGGCGAGCCGCACGCGGCGCCCGGCCAGATCGAGCTGCTGTACGCGCGCGGCGAGCCGGACGTCCGCGCGCAGCTCCGCGGCGATCGCGCGAGGCAGCGCCTCAATGCCGCCCTGCCGCGGATACCAGAACGAGGCGTTGTATCCCACGTCTTCCGGGGCCGGTCCCGCAGCTCCGTTCACCACCTCCTCGAGCGACGGCCTGGGGATGAACCGGCCTCCCCATTCCGGCGAGAGCTCCTCGCACGGCACGGTGTAGAGCTTTTCGTTGTAGGGAAACATGAAGTGGCGCGCGAACCCCTCGCCGAGATGCCGGAGGATGTACTCCGCCGCATTCTTCAGAGGGCGCGCACGGAGCGCCTCGCCGCCGGGGCCGAGCGTGGCGTCGATGAAACCGAGCACGCAGTCGGAGATCGTCCGCGACGGCAGACCGTGCAGATGGAACTGGTAAGGAAACGTGGTCCAAACGCCTTCACTGTAGATCCGCGCGCGCCGCTGCACGTCGAGCAGGTTTCCGCGCAGCCAGCGCCCGGCGATCAGATCGCGCATCTCCGGATCGCGCGCGTGCAGCCAGTGGCCGGTCCAATCGAACGAGAAGCCTTCGATCACTTCGGTGCGGCAGAGCCCGCCCACCCGGTCTTCGGCCTCGAGCAGCGTGCACGCGCTGCCGAGCTCCCGCGCGCACGCGAGGCCGGCGAGGCCGCCGCCGATCACGATGGCTCTCCCACCCCGGCGCATAAGCACCCGCCTGTACCATGAAAGTCCCGCCGTTTCGTTGGCGACGCAGCAGGCCGATGCTAGCGTGACTTCGGGGCGACGCCGCGTGAAGATCTCCTGTCCAAACTGCGCCGCGGCGTACGAGCTGGACGATTCGCGCGTGCCGCCGGCCGGCCTCTCCATCAAGTGCCCGAAGTGCAAGAATCCCTTCACCGTGCACCGCCCGAAAGGCGATGCACCGAAGAGCGCGGCCAAGCCTGCTGCGCCCCAGCCCGCAGCGAAGCCCGCGGCACCGAAAGCGACACCGAAAGCGACTCCGCCGCGACCCGCCATGGGCGGCAAATCGCCAGGCAGCGGAGCGGTGCCGCTGCCGGGATTTGGCGATGCGCCGGAGCCGGACTCGTCGTCCGGCCTGCCCGATCTGGATCCTCCCGTCGCACCCGGCGCCGTTGCCCTTCCGGGCCTCGAGGGAGGAGAAGCATCGGGCCGCACGGCGATGGATTTCCGTCCGCCGCTGCGCCGGTCGAATCCTGCGCCCGACGGCGATGCAGTGCCGCTGCCCGGATTCGACGACGCGGCCGTGCCACCGCCGCCCCCTCCTCCGGACGACCCGTTCGCCGCCATCGATGCCGGAACCCCGGCGCCCCCCGCTCCGCCGCTGGAAGCGGCCCCGCCGCCGGACGACGACGAGTTTGCCGTCGAGCCGCAGCGCAGGGACGAGTTCGCCGTCGAGCCGCGCACGCTGCAGACGGCGCCGAAGGCGAACGAAGAGCCGATGAACTTCGACTTCGTCGACAATGCGCCCAAGACCGGCGCGCCGCCCGACATGCTCGATTTCGTCGAGGACGCGCCAAAAGACCCCGACACGAAGAAGAGGCCGCCTCCCCCGATGATCGGCAAGTCCGCCGACGCTGCCGAGGAACCGACGCTCGGTCTTGGAGAGGAGGTTGCCGCCGCTCCCCCGCTCTCGAAGAAGGAGGAGAACGAGCGCAAGTGGAGGGAGCGGAAGGAAAAGGCCGCGCGAGATCGGGAGGAGCGCGAGCGGCGCAAGCAGGAGCGCGGACCGAGCGCGCTGCGTTCGCTCTTCCGGCCTGGCCCGTTGATCGCGCTCGTGCTCGTCGCCGGGCTCGGCGCGGCCGGCGTCTTCGGGTATCGCGAACGGAAGAACCCAGCGGTCCTGGATTTGGTGAACGAGTTCCTTCCCTCCAAGAAGGCGGCGACCGCGACGGAAACCAAGGTGATCGAGCAAGGCCTCGCGAAGCTGAACCGCGGCGACTTCGCCGGCTCGCGCGAGGCGGTCGCCGCGGCGGCCGAGCTCATCGCTGCCGTTCCGGACGACGAGGAAGTGATGGCGTTTTTCGTGCTGGCCGCCTCCGAGCTGAAGATCGAGTACGGCCAGGTCGGAGCCGACTGGGATCAGGCGAAGCGGATCGTGGAGAAGATAAAGAAGACGCGGCCTATCCAGAATCGCGCCCGCGGCGCGTTCGCGCTGGCGAGCAACGATCTGCCCAAGGCGAAGCAATTTCTCGCCGCCCTCGGCGACGCGCCGAACGCCGACCTGGAATCGACGTGGCTCTACGCCGTCGCGCTGATCAACGGGAACGAGTTCGGTCGCGCGGCGCAGGTCATCGACAACGCGTTCAAGCGCGGCTCCTCGACCCGCCTGCTGCTGCTGCGCGCAGCGGTCGCGCGCGACCGGGGCCAGCTTCCGGAAGCGGCCGAGTTCTACGACCGGGCGCTCAAGGCCGCTCCGGACAACGCCAGGGCGATGGTCGAGCTCGCCTCGGTGCGGCTGCGGCAGAACGACACCAAGGGAGCCAGCGATATGCTGGCCAAGGCCCTCGACACCGACGGCCGCAAGACGCTCGACGCCGCGGAAGAGGCACGCGCGAACATGCTCCGCGGAAGCCTCGCCACCGCTTCCCACGATCTGAGGGGCGCGGAAGCGGCGTACGAAAGAGCGGTGTCACTCGACCCGAACTCCCCGCGCGTCCACGAGGCATACGGCGAGTTCCGCCTGCAGCGGCTGGAGTGGGACAAGGCGGCGCGACACTTCGAGGCAGCCATCCAGAACGGAGGCTCGGCGGTCGCGTATGGAGGAGCGGCGCGTGCATACCTCGGGCAGAACCGGCTGCTCGAGGCCGACAAGGCCATCAACGAGGCGGCAACGCGCGATTCGGGGAATGCCCGCTATCTCTACCTCCAGGGTCGCGTTGCCGACGCCATCGGCAAGGCGGAAGAGGCGTACCGCAAGTACGAGGCCGCGCTGAAGGCCAAGCCCGATCTGGTGGAGGCCCTGGCGGCGGAGGGCCTGGTGTGGGTGTCACGCAACGACAAGGCCCGCGCGCAGGAACGGCTCGACGTGGCGCTCAAGGTGCCCACCGATTCGCTGACGGCGGTGGAGGATGAAGCCATCGGTGATCTTGCCCTGTCGATGGGCCACCGGGACAAGGCGCGCGACGCGTTTGCGCGTGCGCTGCAGAAGGATCCCAACGACCCGATCGCGCATGCGGGCATGGGCAAGGCTTTGGCGGCGCAAGGCGATCTCGCCGCGGCCCGCAAGCAGATGGAGATGGCGCTCACCCAGCTCGAAACCGACGCGGCGCTGCAGTACGAGTACGGCTCGCTGCTCCGCCGCATGGGACAGTCGGACGGGGCGCTGCAGTCGTTCCGCAAGGCCGTGAAGCTGGACTCCAAGGAGGCGCTCTATCGCACGCGTCTCGGCGGCATCCTGGTCGAGAGAGGCGATCTGGAGGAGGCCGAGGCGCAGCTCCGGCAGGCCGTGGCGATGAACGACCGCCTCCCCGAAGCGCTCTATTTCCTCGGTCGCGCGCTCGCCGGCCGCAAGAACCTGGGGGAGGCGCAGGATCTGGTGAAGAAGGCGGTCGAGATCGAGCCAGACAACCCGGAGTTCCTCTACCACCTCGGCCTCATCTACGAGAGGGGCCTGCAGGTCCGCGACGCGATCGACGCCTACACCCGCGCCCTCGACAAGGGCAGCAAGAACGCCGACACCTACGAGCACCTGGGCGTGAATCTCATGATCGAGAACCGGTTCCGCGATGCGGTCAACTCCTTCCGCAAGGCGGCCGAGCTGGATCCGAAGCGCCCGCGCCTCTGGGCGCTGGTCGGCGACGCCGAACAGCAGTCGGGCGACATCGACAGCGCCATCCGCGATTTCCAGCGGGCGCTCGCGCAGGATCCGAACCTGCCTTCGGTGTGGACGAAGCTCGGCATCGCCTACAAGGACAAGGACTGCCGGGGCTGCCGGACGAAGGCCGTCGATGCCCTGCAGCGCGCAACGCGCGTCGATCCCGGCGATGCGCTCGCGCACCACGAGCTCGGGTACATGTTCAAGGACGACGGCCGCCGCCGGGAAGCGGTCGCGGAGTTCCGCCGGTACCTCGATCTCCGTCCCGACGCCGGCGACCTGTCGACCGTGCAGGACGACATCTATTACCTGCAGGAGGAATCGCGGCGCACGCCGTGATCTGGTCGGTCTCCGTCGATCTGGACGGGCTCGGCTGCTACGCCGCCATCCACGGTCTGCCGCTGCGCCTCGACGAGCGGGCGCAGCGCGCCGTCCCGGCCGTCGGCGTCCAGCGCTTCTGCGAGCTGTTCGCCGCGGCGGGAGTGCGCGCCACGTTCTTCGTCATCGGCCGGGAGGCGGCAATCGCACCTGGGGCGCTGAAGGCCGCGGCTGCGGCGGGACACGAGATCGGCTCGCATTCCTACGGACACGACTACGCGCTCTCGCGCAGGACTCGGGAAGAGATCGCGCAGGATCTCGGGCTCGCCGAGCGCGCCATCGAGGATGCTTGCGGGCAAAGACCGCGAGGCTTTCGCGCTCCGGGCTACACGCTCTCGGCGCGACTGCTCGACGCCGTCCGCGAGCGCGGGTACGCCTATGACTCCTCGCTCTTGCCCAGCCTTCCCTATTACGCGGCGAAAGCGGCGGCTCTCGGCTACTACGCGCTGCGCGGCCGGACCAGCCAGAGCATCCTTGGTGGGATGCGGCAGCTCTTCGCGCCGCGAAGGGCGCACCGCAGGCGAGGCGTTCGCGAGCTCCCCATCGCGACGCTGCCCGGTCTCCGAGCGCCGGTGATCGGCACCACCATCCTGCCCTTCCCGTGGCTCGCGCACCGGGCGTTCGCGCGCGGGCACCTGAACCTGGAATTTCACGGCATCGATGTACTAGACGAGAGCGACGTGCCCGCCGGGATCGCCGCCGTCCAGCCCGGGCTGCGCATGCCCGCGGCGGACAAGTTGCGGCGGCTGCGCGGGCTGCTCGAAACGCTCCCGGGCGAGCACTGCACGCTCGTCGAGGCCGCAATCCGCCTCTTGCCCTGAGCGCGCAGGGGCGTTACCACGCCTACGTGTCCACCGCGCTCGTTCGTTTCGATCGGGATCGTCCCCGGGGGCTGTTCGGGCGGCTGCGGGGGGCGATGGAGAAGTGGACGCTCTCCCAGGGTGGGCCGGAGCTGGAGGCGAGGCTCGCGCGGCTGGTCGCCCCGCAGAACGAGTACGGGGTCGACCCGTTCGGCCTGGAGCTGGACTTCACCAAGGCCGCGATCGCGCCGGTGCTCTGGCTCTATCGCAGCTACTTCCGCGTCCAGACGCATGGCATCGACCAGGTCCCCCCCGACCGGGTGATGCTCATCTCCAACCACTCCGGCCAGCTGCCCCTCGACGCCGCGATGATCGCCCTATCGCTCCTGGTGGAGGCGGAGCCCCCGCGGGTGGTGCGAGCGATGGTCGAGAAGTGGGCGCCGACGCTTCCCTTCGTGGCGCCGTTCTTCGCTCGCATCGGCCAGGTCGTCGGGACGCCGGAGAACTGCCGCCGCCTGCTGGCGGCCGGCGAGACCATCATGGTGTTCCCGGAGGGCACGAGGGGATTGAACAAGACGTACGACAAGCGCTATCGCTTGCAGGAGTTCGGCACGGGCTTCATGCGCATCGCGCTGGAGACCCGAACGCCCATCCTTCCCGTGGCGGTGGTAGGCGCCGAAGAGCAGGCGCCCGCGTTCTTCGATTTCAAGTCGGTCGCCAAGGCGATCGGCTTTCCGGCGCTTCCCATCACCCCCACGGTGGTGCCGCTGCCGCTTCCGGTGAAATACCACCTCTGGTTCGGATCGCCGTTGCGGTTCTCCGGCTCGCCCGACGATGACGACGCGGAGCTGGAGCCCAAGGTCTCCGAGGTGAGGCGCGCCATCGAGGCGCTCCTCGAGCGGGGGCTCGCTTCCCGAGGCTCCATCTTCCGCTGATCGGTCCACCCTGGCCCACCAGCGCCTCCTCGACGCCCCGTCGCACCCCGTGTTTCTTTCCACGCGGGGGGAATCCCAAATGGTGAACAAGGTTGGTTCCGGCCGCGCCAGCGGCCCTGATGCCCAGCGCGCGTCCAGCGAGGCGTCGCGCGGCGCGCTCGACGGCCTTCGCGGCGCTGCGCCTTCGTTCGGGTTCGTCTTCGCTTCTCCGTCGCTCTCGCTCAGCGAATGCCTGCGCGCAGTTGCGAAGGTGGCCGGCGGAGCGAAGCTCGTCGGGTGTACGACCGCGGGCGAGTTCACCGAGCGCGGCCTGATCCATGGCGGCGTCGCGGTGATGCTCGTCTCGACCGAGTCCCCGCATTTCGCCCGCACCGTTCGCGACGTCGCCGCCGCGCCGCAGGAAGCGGCACGGGCGCTCTGCGAAGGCTTTCACCGCGCCGCCGACGCCGCGAGGCAGAAGGGCTTCGTCTGCTCCACCACCATGACGCTGGTCGATGGCCTGAGCGGCGCCGGCGAACGGTTCGTGGAATCGATCGTGGAGAGCACGCAGGCGCTGCACCAGGTGGTGGGAGGCGCCGCCGGCGACGAGGGCAAGTTCCAGGCGACGCACGTCGGCGAGCCCGAGCGGGCCGCGAGCGACATGGCCGCCGCCGTCCACCTCTTCGCCCGCACCCCCTGGGGCGTCGGCATCGGCCATGGCCTCGAGGCGACCACGGCAAAGATGCGCGTGACGCGCGCCAAGGGGAACGTGGTCCACGAGATCGACGGTCGCCCTGCCTTCGCCGTGTACGAGGAGCACGCCCGCAAGCGGGGCGTGACGCTCGCGCCGGCGTCCGCCGGCGAGTACCTGATCGCCAACGAGCTGGGGATCATCGTCGCCGGGAAGGTGACGCGGGCTCGCGCTCCGCTCTCCGTCGGCGCCGACGGTTCGCTCACCTGCGCAGCCGAGGTCCCGCAGGGAGCGCACGTGGCCATTCTCGACGGCAAGCCGGACAGCATGGTCGCCGCCGCGCGACAGGCCGCGGAGGAGGCGCTGCAGAACCTCCAGGGGCAGACGCCCGCTGGCGTTCTCCTCTTCGACTGCGTCTGCCGCGGATTGATCCTCAAGGACGGGTTCCAGCGCGAGATCGACGCCGTCCGCGAGGTGATGGGCGAGGTGCCGGTTGCCGGCTTCCTCACCTACGGCGAGATCGCCAGCTACAGCGGCCGGATCGAGTCCTGGCACAACACGACCGCGGTGGCGCTGGCGATCCCGAAGTAGGGCGCCGTGTTAAGGTGCCGGGATGGCGCGCGACGCCGTCCTCGTCACCGGCATCAGCGGCAACCTCGGTCGCGCGCTCGCGCGCGTCCTGCACAAGACCGATCGGGTGATCGGCCTGGATCGGCGGCCGTTCCCCGGCGCGCCCAAGGACCTCGAGGTGCACAACCTCGACATCCGCAAGCGCAAGGTCGAGGACCTGTTCCGCCGCGGCGACGTACTGTCGATGATCCACATGGCGATCGCGCACGACCCGCGCCTGCCACAGGGCGAGCACCACAGCTTCAACGTCCTGGGCACCAAGGCGATGCTTTCGTACGCGGCGAAGTACGGAGTGCGCAAGGTCGTGGTGCTCAGCTCCGCGACCGTCTACGGTCCGCAGCCGGGCAACGACAACTTCCTCACCGAGGAATCGCCGCTGCTCGGGTCGCAGCGCTTCCCGGAGTTCCGCGACCTCGTCGAGGTCGACATGTTCGCGCAGCAGTACATGTGGAAGCACCCCGAGGTGGACACGGTGATCCTCAGGCCGGTGCACATCGTCGGACCCACCGTGAAGAACGCACCTTCCATGTACATGCGCCTGCCGCGACCCTGGACGCTGGCGGGCTTCGATCCGATGGTGCAGCTCATCCACGAGGAGGACGTTGCACGCGCGCTTGCTCTCGCGCTGCGGCCCGGGGTGCGCGGCATCTTCAACGTCTGCGGGCCGGGGGAGCTCCCGCTCTCCGCCGTCTTGCGAGAGCTGGGCCGGACGACGATCCCGATGCCCCACCTGATCGCGCGGCCGCTGCTCGACAAGCTGTTCCAGTACCGGCTGGCCGGATTCCCTTCCGCCGAGCTCGACCATCTCCAGTTCCTCTGTACCGTCGACGGCACGCGCGCGGAGAGGGATCTTGGTTTCCGTCCCGCGTACACGCTGCGGGAGACGATTCGCAGCGTGCTGGGCGAGGTGCCGCCGCGCATCCAGGTCGTTTCCGCTGCTCAAGGCTCGCAGGGCGCGGCCTGAACGGCGCGGCAGAGCTACATTCCGCCCCCGTGGCCGACCAGATCCTCACGATGGAGGCGCCTGCCTCCGGGATCCGCCTTTCGGTCTGCATCGCCACCGCGCTCTCCCGCGAGGCCGCGGCGCGCCACGGTCTCGCTCCGGGAAGCGCCGCAGCGCTCGCCCAGGGACTGACGGCAGGGCTGCTGCTCGCGGCGTACGAGGAAGCTCGCGTCGACGTGCAACTCGAGTGCAACGGACCCCTGCGCGGCCTCCTGGTGGACGGAGACGAGACCGGCGCGGTGCGCGGCCTGGTCCGGGTAACGACGCTCGAAGGGCCGCCGCGGACGCCTCGGCCGTCGCGCTTCGATCCCCGGCCCTTGCTGGCAGCGCCGCACGACGAGCGCGCCGGGATGATCTCCGTCCTGCGCGCGCCCCGCGGCCCAGAGAGCGCGCATCGCGCGGCATACCCGTTTGCCGGCGCCGATCTCGGCGCGGCGCTCACGCTCTTTCTCCGCTCCGAGCGGGAGGAGGGCGGGGAGATGGCGCTCGAGGTCCTCTGCTCCCAGGACGATCCCCTCGCCAGCGTCGCGGGAGTGCTGGTTGCGGCGCTTCCGGGCGCCGACGCCGAGCGGGCGCGCGTTCTGGGCAAGCCGCTGCGACAGGGCGCCCTCTGCACGGCGCTTGCGTCGGCCGATGGTGCATCCGGCCTGGCCCATGCGCTGTTGCACTCGCTCGATCCCGGACCGCTGCGGCGGATCTCCGCGCTGGAGCCACGGTTCGGTTGCCGCTGCTCGCGCGAGCGCGTGACCCGCGCGCTGAAATCGGTCGGCGCTCTCGAGCTGCGGGAGATGGCGGACGAGGACGGCGGCGCGCGCCTCACCTGTGATTTCTGCGGCGCGGATTACCGGTTCACCCCCGCCGAGCTCCTGGAGATCGCTCAACCCTGAACCAGCTTCTTCAGCTTTTGCACCGCATGGTGGAAGTTGACCTTCGCGTTCACTTCGGTGATCCCCAGGGTGCTGGCGATCTCCGCGAAAGGCAGATCGCCGTCGATGCGCAGCAGCAGCACTTCGCGTTGGCGGCGCGGCAGCTGCGCCACCGCGGAGCGGACGGCCCTTTGCCTCTGGGCGGCGGCGATCCGTTCTTCCACGTCGGGCGCGGTGGGCTCCGCCTCGCGCTCCTGCGCCTCGTCCGATCGATCGAACCGGGCCATGTCCCGGAGGTGGTTCTTCGCCAGGTTCACCACGATGCGGAACAGCCAGGACTTGAACGATCCGCCGCGCCATCCCACGGCGCGGTTGCTGGCGTTGATGAACGCGCGCTGCGCCAGATCCTCGGCGTCGTCTCCGTCCCGCGCGAAGCGCCGCGCGATGGCGAGAACCGGCCGCTGGTAGCGCCGCACGAGGGTTTCGAACGCCCTGGAGTCCCCGGCGCGGAACGCGGCCAGCAGCTCGGAGTCGCTCGGGTCACCCATCCGACGGGCCTACCCTTAGAACGCATCCGGTAATCTGTACAGTCTCAAACCATACCCGCAGAGCTGCACTTCGTGAGGCAGCGGCCGATTGACGCACGAAAAAGCGAGCGATACTTCCGGACGCCATGCTCGACCTGAAGTGGGTTGTGGCGAACCTGGACGAGGTGCGCCGGCGGCTTCTGACCCGCGGCGCCGCGGGGGCGGAGGCGCTCGCGCCCATCGAGGCCCTCGCCTCCGAACGGCGGCAGCTCATCCAGTCGAGCGAAACGCAGCGCGCCGAGCAGCGGAAGGCGTCGGAGCAGATGCGCACGCTCAAAGGGGAAGAGCAGGCGCAGCTTCGCGCGCGGCTCAAGGCCCTGTCCGACGAGGTGAAGGAAAAGGACGCGCGGCTCAAGGAGGTGGAGGAGCGGATCGAGCGCGCCCTCCTCAACGTCCCCAACCTGCCCCACGAGACGGTGCCACCGGGCACCTCGGAGCGCGACAACCAGGTGGTCCGGGCGTGGGGCGACAAACCCGGGCTGGCCTCGCCCCGGGAGCATACGGAGATCGGCGAGAAGCTCGGCCTGCTGGATTTCGAGCGCGCGGCGAAGGTGTCCGGGGCCCGTTTCGTCTTCTACCGCGGCGCCCTCGCGCGCCTGGAGCTCGCGGTCGTGCAACTCTTCCTCGACTCGGCACGAGAACGCGGCTATCTCGAGCTGCTGCCCCCTTATCTGGTCAACGCGGAATCGATGCGCGGCACCGGCCAGCTTCCGAAGTTCGAGGAGGACCTTTTCAAGACGACGGCCGGCTACTACCTGATTCCCACGGCGGAAGTGCCGGTGACGAACTACCACCGTGACGAGATCCTCGATGCGGCGCAGCTTCCATTGAAGTACTGCGCCTTCTCTCCCTGTTTCCGCAGCGAGGCAGGAAGCTACGGCAAGGACACGAAAGGGATCATCCGGCAACACCAGTTCCACAAGGTGGAGCTGGTCCGCTTCGAAAAACCGGAGAACGCGCACGCCGCGCTCGAGGAGCTGGTGCGCGACGCCCAGGCGCCGCTGGAGAAGCTGGGCCTTCACCACCGGGTCGTGCTCCTTTGCACGGCAGATCTGGGATTCTCGTCGGAGAAGACGTACGACCTGGAGGTCTGGCTTCCCGGCCAGAACGCTTATCGCGAGATCAGCTCGTGCTCGACGGTCGGCGACTTCCAGGCGCGGCGCGCGCAGATCCGTTTTCGCCCCGCGCCGCGCGAAAAGCCGCGCCTCGTTGCGACCCTCAACGGGAGCGGTCTCGCCGTCGGACGGACGGTCGTCGCCATCCTCGAGAACGGACAGCAGGCCGACGGAAGCGTCGTCCTCCCCGAGGCCATCCGTCCGTATATGGGCGGACTCGCGCGCCTGAATGTCGCAGCGCCGGGGTAGGTATTTCGCCGCCTTGTCCTGCCGGCGCACCGTGCGAACCCTCGCTCGCATGGCAGAAGCATCCGGACTCGAATCGCGTGACGTCCGTCACATGCCCCGGCGAGTGGAGAAGCCGTGGGGCTACGAGCTGATCTGGGCGCACGCGGAAAGCTACGTAGGAAAAATCCTCCACATCAAAGCGGGTCACGCGCTGAGCCTGCAATACCACCGCGTGAAGGACGAGACCGTCCACCTCCTCTCCGGAGCGATGCGGTTCGAGTACGATCGCGGCGAGGGAAGATCCGACGTCATCCTGCGGGCCGGAGAATCCGTCCGCATTCGCCCCGGCATGGTCCATCGGATGGTCGCGCTCAGCGACTGCGATGTCCTCGAGGCGAGCACTCCGCAACTCGACGACGTCGTCCGCCTGGAAGATCGCTACGGTCGCAAGTGATGGAGGGCAGCCGGGCAGAGGCGATTGCGCTTCCCGTCGCGCGGCCCGCGTTCGCGGCGCAGGAGCTCGTCTGGCCGCTGCTCATCGCTCTCTCCACGGTTGCGGCCATCGCGCCGCTGTGGACGAGCGAGCTCTTGCCCTACCAGGACGCGCCCGAGCACATCGCGGCGGTGCGCATCCTTGCCGACTTCCACGCGCCGGGACCCGCCTTCGACAAGTGGTTCGAGATCGATCTCCGGCGGCTCGAGTACCTCGGCTTCTATCTGCCTGCCGCCGCGATCGCGAAGATCACGGGAGCCGATGCGGCCGTGCGGATCATGCTCTCGCTGATCGCGGCGGCGACCTCCGCTGCGTTCTGGATGTTCCTCGGCTCCTTCGGACGCGATCGGCGCCTTGCCGTCTTCGCGCCGGCGGTGTTCCACACCGTTCCCCTCTATCTGGGCTTCTTCAACTTCATCGAGTCGATCCCGCTTGCGCTCGTCCTCGTCGCGCTGACCGAGCGCGAGCTGCGCGGCGCCTCGCTGCGGCGGGCCGCATGGATTGCCGCCGGCGGAGCCGCGCTCCTCTGGCTGCATCCCAGCGGGGTGGCATTCGCCCTCGCCGCTGCGTTCATCCTCGGGGTCACATCGGCTGAGCCATGGCGGAACAAGGCCCGGGCGCTGGCGCCGTGGTTGCCGGCCATCCTGCTTCTCGGCGCCTGGGCACTCCACGCGCTCGCCGCGCGCGATGGCCCTGGCGCGGCGGCGCGGACGCTCCCCCGCTGGCTGGGACCCAAGGACCAGGTCCTCGGACTTCTCCGCTACGGCAACGTTCTCGCCGCGCACGGGGACGAAATCTTCGTGCTCGCGATCGCTGCACTGTTCGTCGCGACGATCGCCGTGCGCCCGAGGCCTCGCCTCGATCGGCAGTGGCGTCTGCCGCTGCTCGCCGTGCTCTCCCTCGTCGCATACCTCGCCGCGCCGTACGACATGGGCTACATGGGCTACATCCACCTGCGTGCGCTGCCCTTCCTGGCCCTGCTGGTGATCGCTTCGCCTTCGATTGCTCCCGGCCCGGCGACCAGCGCGATTCTTGCCGCCGTCGTGGCCCTGCAGATCGCGTTCCAGACGAGCGTCGCCGCGACCTATCGAGCCTTCGACCGCGAGGCGCAGGTCACCGAGCTGCACCAGGTTCTGCACGCCGCAGAACCCGGCAAACGGCTGATCGCGATCGTCTCCTCCACTGAAAGTCACCTCTTCCAGTACCAGTCCTTCCTGCACTTCGCGTCGTATTACGAAATCTTCCGCGGAGGGCGTGCTCGCTACAACTTCGCGGAGACGCCCTGGACGCCGGTCCGGTTCCGCCAAGGCAGCGAACCCGTGCCCCTCCCGCGAAGCTGGGAGCTGCGGCCGCACGAGCTCGACATCGCGCGCGCCGTCTCCGACGAGGATTACGTCCTCGTCCGCACGCCCGGTCCAGAGCCGCAAGGGTTCGCCATGGTGGCTCACGCCGGCCGCTGGTCCCTCTATGCGCCTGCCGCTCGTCGCTGAGGTGACGCTACCGCCGGAAGTGGCCGAGGCGCTGCCCAGCTGAAGATCTTGTTCATCCAGAAGTTCCAGCCGGTCGTCACCGCGATGGCCACCGCGTTGGCGACGTACGGGTTGAGCTTGAAGATTCCGACCTGCATCTCCAGCAGCCCGACGCTGAGGGCAAGACCCGCCGCGCAGATGGCGTTGAACTTCGCGAACCGCCGCAGCCGCAACCATCCGTGACCTTGCCGGGCGGCGAGGTCGCCGAAGGTCCAGAGATCGTTCCAGAGGAAGTTGTTCGCCATCGCCACCTCCGCGGCGACGAGCTTCGAGATCGTGAGCGGCCAGTCCAGCCGTCCCTTCAGCAACCAGAGGATGGCCATGTCGACGGCGACGCCGGAGAGGCCGACGAGGCCGAATCGGAAGAATCGCGGCGGCAATAGCGCGAGGCGCAGGCGAACGAGATGGCGCAGGTACTCGAGGTAGAGCCGGGCGGTGACCTTGCTCTCCCCGGCCACGCGCTCGCGAAACACGTACCCCACTTCTGCGATGCGGCCGATGCGACCGCGGCCGAGCACCTCGATGAGGATCTTGTAACCCAACGGGCTCAGGGTCACGTCGGCGAGGGCACTCCGACGCACCATGAAGCATCCGCTCATCGGATCGGAAACCCGTCCCACGACGGTGGGGAGCACGCAGAGGCCGACGAGTTGCGCGGCTCGTGACAGCCCGCGGCGCAGAGCGCTCCAGTCGCCGAGACCGCCGCCGCCCGCGTGCCTGCTGCCGACGGCGAGGTCCGCTCCTTGTGCGATCGCCGCCCAAAGCTTCTCCACCACTTCCGGCGGGTGCTGCAGATCCCCATCGATGACTGCGAGCACTTCGCCTTGCGCCGCCTGCCATCCGCGGACGACGGCGGTCGACAAGCCCTTCTCGCCGCGCCGTCTCATCACGCGAAGCGAGCGACAACGGTCCGCGAGGCGAAGCGCCAAGGCCCAGGTTTGATCGGGACTGTCGTCGTCGACGACGATCAGCTCGTAGGCGCCTGGAAGAAAGCCGTCGAGGAGCGCGGCGAGCCTTCCGATCAGCTCCTCGAGGTTGCGCGACTCGTTGTAGGTGGGAACGACGAGCGAGAGCTTCACCGGTGCGCCCCGATGAGGCGCGATGCGAAGGTCGCCCGCCGGCGCGTCGAGGATTGCGGGGTGGCGACCGCCTTCGAGGATGTGAATCGCGCTCATCTGCGCCCTCCTGGCTGCAGAGAAACCGTGCGGAGCGGGCGGGGTGTTCGCAATAGGACGGATCACGCATGCGGGCGGCCGCCCGACTGTGGTCGAGAGGCGCTGCGCCCGTGCAGCGGTGGATCGACCTTCGACTCGGCGATGTGTGGGGCGGGCGGGCGAGGGGGGGCTATGCGGTCAAATCGGATGCGAGCGGCAGCTCGACCCAGAAGGTTGCGCCTCTCCCGCGGGCGGGACGTGCTCCTGCGCGCGCGAACCGGAGCAGCTCGTCGACGATGATGCCGACGCGATCGAGGCTCCCGCGGACGATCCGCACCGCGCCTTGCGCTTCCGGGTCGTCGGGGAGCTTGCGTGCAAGATATTGCACCCCGACGGAGACCGGGCCGAGCGGACTGACGATATCGTGCGCGACGCGGCCCGCGAACTGCTCCAACTCGTGCGCCCGTTCGCGATCGACCCGGCGGAGGTTCTCGGATAGCCGCTGGTGATGGCGCACCAGCAGCGCCGCGACGCAGCCGCCGAGAATGGCCACCACCGTCCAGGCGACGTTGAGGCCGTTGGCAAGCTCCAGGGAACGCAAACGGATCTCTTCGAGGCGCGCC
>Ga0209057_1000263_pt1 | contig 48291 bp, 40 predicted proteins | sample GraSoiAngelo_146_FD_185903 | JGI IMG/M metagenome (GOLD analysis project Ga0209057, IMG submission 185903) | Grasslands soil microbial communities from the Angelo Coastal Reserve, California, USA - 14_1009_05_30cm (SPAdes) (version 2) | ecosystem: Environmental > Terrestrial > Soil > Grasslands ...
ACTTGGCACCTCACCGCACGCAACGTGCGGGACTTCGCCTGGGCCGCCTCGCCCGATTTCCGCTGGGACGCCTCCAGCTGGCATGACATCCTGATCCAGACGCTGTACCGGCCGGAGGCGACGCCGTGGGAAGAAGCCAATAAGATGGCGTGGTTCACGATCAAGCACTTCAGCGAGACCTGGGGCCGGTATCCTTGGCCGCACGCGACGACGGTCGAAGGCCTGATCGAGGGGATGGAGTACCCGATGCTCACCTTCGTACCGTCGATCGAGAAGCGCGAGGACCAATACTGGGTGCTCACCCACGAATTCGGCCACGAGTGGTTTCCGATGCTCGTGGGCTCGGACGAGCGCCGCTATCCCTGGATGGACGAAGGCTTCAACACGTTCATCGATTACGGCTCCGCCGAAGGCTACTTCACAGGAACGGTGTACGGCGACACGGTGCGGCGCGAGCTGCTGACCGACGATCGCGTCTCGGCCGTCCCGGGGGCCGAGCAGCCGTTGATCACGAAACCGGTCGAGTCGCGCGACCTCGCGTGGACCGCGTACCAGAAGCCGGCGCTGATGCTCACGATCCTGCGCGACGCCGTACTGGGCCGGGACACGTTCGAGCGCGCGCTGCGCGAGTACGTGCGCCGCTGGTCGTTGCGACATCCGCAGCCGGCGGATTTCTTCCGGACCATCGAGAACGTCTCGGGCCGGGACCTGGACTGGTTCTGGCGCGGCTGGGTGTACACCACGGCACGGCTCGACCAGGCGGTCGATTCGGTGACCGCCGCGGGCGACACCACGCTCGTCGTCCTCTCGAACCGTGGTCAGATGGTGCTACCGGTGACGCTCGATCTGCGCTACGCCGACGGCTCGGCCGAAACGCGCGAGCTGCCGGTCGAGATGTGGAATCTGGGGAGCCGCTTCACCGCACGGCTGGCGACGGCCCGCCGCATCGTCGGCGCCGTGGTAGATCCCAAGGGCATCTATCCGGACGTCGATCGCTCCAACAACGGGTGGCCGCGCTAATCACACGACGCTTACGAATCGCGCTCCTCACCTCCAGCCGGTTCTGGCGGGGCTCGAGCAGCGTGTTCGCGACACTCGCCCGCGGCCTGGCCGACCGCGGTCACACCACGACGGCGGTGGTGGCATACGATGCCGTGGCCGCCGGGTTCCGGGAGCGCCACCTGGCTGTGCGCACGCTGCCCGTGGGCCACACGACCCTGCGGGGCGCGCGCGCTCTGGGGCGCGGGCTCCGAGAGCTGGCGGCGGAGATCGTGCTCGTGGACCGGGCGCGCGACATCCGCCTGGCCGCGTTCGCGTCGCTCCGCGCACGGCTCGCCGTCGTGTATTGCATCAGCACGCCCCGCCCACCCCGTGACCTGCTGACGCGGCTCGCATTCCGGCGCGTGGCCCTGACCGTGTTCCTCACCCGTCAGCTCGCCGCGCGCAGCCTGGCGGAGGCGCCGTTCATGCGGCGGGCCGGGCATCGGGTGATCCCGAACGGCGTGGACTGCGATCTGTTCCGTCCGGACGAGGCGGCCGGGCGCGCGTTCCGGCAGCGCCACGGGCTGGGCGACAGGCCGATGTTGCTTGCGGTCGGCGCGCTCGAGATCGAGAAGCGGTGGGACCTGCTGCTCGAAAGCCTGGCGCTGCTGCCGGCGCCGGCGCCGCCGCTGGTATTGTGCGGCTCCGGTGCGCTCGAGGAGACGCTCCGGGCGCTGGCGCGGCGGCTCGGCGTGGACGTGCGGTTCGTGGGCCAGCTGGACGCGTCCCAGCTCGTCGGGGCGTACAACGCCGCCACGTGCGTGGTCCACACCCGCCCGGACGAGGTGTTCGCGCTCGCGTTGATCGAAGCGCTCGCCTGTGGGCGGCCGGTCCTGGCGTCCGACGGCGGCGGCACGGGTGAGCTGCTGGGAGATGCCGGGGTGCTCGCGACACCGGGGGAGCCGGGGGCGTTCGCCCAGCTGCTGAATGAACTGCTCGGCGATCCGGCCCGGCGGACGGAGCTGGGCGCCGCCGCACGACAGCGGGCCATCGATGAGTATTCCAGCGATCGGATGGTACGGGACTACGGGGAGGCGCTCGAGGCGTTATGACTACTGCCCACACCCGAGCTGCTACGGCCGTTGCGGCGGCTCGGCCGTGCCTCCCGCCCCACTCCCGAAGAGCGGCCCCACGGAATAGACGATCGACACGAGCGCCGCGGCCCCGCCCCCGATCAGCAGTGCGGTCCGGGCAGCCGACAGATGCCGCTCGTGCAAGTCGCGGATCTGCGCCCGGCGGATGGTGACGCTGGTGCCGAGGGCGGCATAGTCCGTTCCGACATCGGACGTGAAGCGCTCTGCAGCGAGCACGAGCGAATCGCGGTCGGCGTATGCCACGCGGCCGGCAGCCGTCGCGACCCGGCGCACCGTCACGTCGCCAAGGGGCACCTCGAGCGGTACTGACAACTGCGCGACGACCTCGGCTCCCCGAGCCGGCGTCGTGCCGCCGGTCGGCAAGTAGGTAAAGCAGCTGGCGAGCAGGGCCGTGACGCTGGGGAGTAACGCGCGCACGCCGAAGCGTGGCTTCACGGATTCGCCCTCGAGAGACCACGTGATGCGTCCGTGCCACAGATGTGGAGTACCGTCCCACGCGGCGCGGGGTCGGCCCTGGCCGCAGGCTTGGCCGCACTCGGTAGGCAGAGGCGCAACACTTGCTGCGTCACCTCGCTGTCGTCGCGACACACGCAGGCCGTCATGCCACTTTCGTGCCGCGCATGGCACGCCGCCGTCCCTCCTCATAACAGGAGGTGGAGATGACCTCTCCCCTTCGCGTGATCCCTGCGGTCGCCGCCTTGGGCGCCGCCGTCCTCTTCGTGTCCCTGTTCGCACCGCTCGCCGCCGCCCAAGGTACGGGGACGATCGGCGGCCGCGTCACCGACGGGATCACCGGCCGCCCCGTCGACGGCGTCCAGGTGTACGTCGCGGGCACCGAGCTTGGCACCGTGACCAATGCCGATGGGCGCTACCAGCTGAACCTCCCCGCGGGTACGGCGGAGCTCAGGACCCGGCGCGTGGGATACGCGACGATCGTGCGGCGCGTCACAGTCGTCCCCGGAGAGGCCCGCGACGCGGACTTCCAATTGCGGCAGGCGGCGATCGGCCTGGACGCGGTCGTCGTCACGGGGGCGGGCGCCCAGACGGAGAAGCGGAAACTCGGCAATACTGTGGTGACGATCGACGCGGCGCAGCTCCACAACGCGCCCACCGCCACCTTCTCCGAGCAGCTCGCCGCGCGCGATGCCGCGGTGGCCGTGCTTCCCTCGGGCGGCCTCACCGGCGAAGGCGCGCGCATCCGCATCCGCACGGCGGCGAGCCTGACGCAGCCGGACGAACCCGTCGTCTACGTCGACGGAGCCCGCGTCGATCGCTCGGGTGGGTTCGGCGACAACATCGGTCCCGGAGGCGGCGGCACGCCGTCGCGCCTAGACGACATCGACCCCGAAGCGATCGATCACATCGAGATCCTCAAGGGGGCGGCGGCGGCCACGCTGTACGGCACGGAGGCCTCGGCCGGCGTGGTGCAGATCTTCTTGAGGCGGGGAGCGCGGGGCGCGCCGCGCTGGGACGTGATGACCTCGCAAGGCTTCTCCACCTACCCGCTGTCGCGCTACGCTCCAGAGGCGGGGTTCGCCCGGTGGCAGACGTGGCAGGACTGCGCGGCCGCCAACCCGCGAGACACGGTACCGTGCCAAACGACCATGCCCGTGGCCGACCGCCTGAGCCAGTTCTACGGCACCACCATACAGCCGTTCCAGGTGTTCGAGCGCAACTTTCCGAAGGAACTGTTCGAGACCGGTTACGCCGGCACTTACTCGGCCTCGGTAGGCGGCGGCACGCCGGGGGTGACGTACTACGTGAACGGGCGCTACTATGCCGAGAACGGGCCGTTCGGCGGCGGGCGGCTCGGTCCCGCTGCGGACATCGACCACAAGGCACAAGGGGCCGCGTCGCTCGAGATCCTGCCGACCGATCGCCTCAAGCTGCACCTCACCACGCTGTACACCGATGCGCGCCACGAGACGCCGAACAACAACAACAACATCTATGCACCGCTAACAAACGCGATCTTCAGCCACCCGGAGCTCGCGACCTGCGTGACGCCCCGTCCCACCGGCCAGCCCTCGCAGCCGACCGGACACGGGGACTGCACCGGTCCCGGCAATCCGACGGGCGTGCGGTCATTCGGTACCGTGCGTGAGGACATGCAGCGCACCAACACGCAGGACGCGAAGCACTTCATGAGCAGCATCAACATCGCCTACCAGGCGCTGCCGTCATTGGCGCTCGAGGGGACTCTCGGCGTGGACGTGACGGGCCAGCTCTCGCAAGCGCTGCGGCGGGTCGGGAACGACGTGGATGGTTTCATCAACGTGGCGCCCCTCGGCCAGAAAATTGTCGATGACCGGACGCAGCGCATCGTCACCGCCGAAGCCAAGGCTACATGGAGGCGGCAGTTCGGCGCAGACTGGTCGTCGGTCTTGGTCGCGGGCGGTCAGGGCTTCATCACCAAGATGACGGACGAAGGTAGCCAGGGCGACGCGTTTCCGGCGCCGAGCATCGAGGTGACGAGGGCGGGAGCGATCCAGCTGGCGTTCGAGCGCCGCCTCGAGAGTGTGAATGCCGGGCTGCTGGCGCAGGAGCAGCTCGGTTTTCGGGACTACGCTTTCTTGACGCTGGGCGGCCGCTACGACCGCAACAGCGCGTTCGGCCGGACGTCGCAAGGCGTGCTCTATCCCAAGGTCAGCCTGTCGCTGCAGCCCAGCCTGCTGACGCAGTGGCAGCGCTCACCCCTCGCCGCGCGGCTCTCGACGTTCCGGATCCGGGGAGCGGTGGGCCAGTCCGGGCTGCAGCCCGGGGCGTTCGACAAGCTGACCACATTCAGTCCCCTCGCTTCCGAGTTCGGGCCCGGCGTGGCGCCCAACAACGTCGGAAACCCGTTGTTGCGGCCCGAGGTGACCACGGAGTGGGAGCTCGGGACCGAAGTCGGCGGGTTCCAAGACCGCGCCGGCGTCGACGTCACGTATTATCGACGCACCACGCGGGATGCGCTCTACCCCCAGCAATTTCCGACGTCCGGCGGGTTCATCAACCTCCAGCTGGTGAACGTGGGCGAGATCAAGGCGGGAGGATACGACATCTCCGCCAGCGTGCTGCCGATCAGTCGGGAAAATCTCTCCGTCAAGCTGTTCTCGAACATCTCATGGAGCTGGGCGTGGGTCACGAAACTCGGCGGCACCCCGCCCCTCAAAGTGGGTGGCAGCTATCCGCGCTACCGCAACTTCGTGAAGGAAGGCTATCCGGTGGGCGCCCTGTTCGGCGCCAAGCTCCCGGGCCCCTGCAGCGCGCGGCCCGCGGGTGCGACGTACGTCTGCCTGAACCCGGGGGAAGAGCCATTCGACCTCACGGGACCGAACGGCACACCCGATGGCCTGCCCGACACCGACGCGCAGCTGCTGGCGTACCTCGCAGTGCCTCGCTCCCTCAGCACCCTCAACCCGATCATGGTGGATGAGAACGGCAACGGCGACAAGTTGGATCACTACCTCGGGAAATCCACACCCGACTGGCAGGGCTCATTCGGAGCGACCGCGACCGTGCGGCGCAATCTCGAGCTGAGCGCCCTGTTCGAGTACAAGTTCGGCAACTACACCATCACGAACCTGACGGACGCGTTCCGGAAATCCAGCCCGAGCATCGGGCGTAACCTGCGGAAGGCGGCCGAGGTCGAGGCGACCATGCTCAATCCGGCGAGCACGCCGGACCAACGCCTCGCCGCGGCGAAGGAGTGGGCGTACGAGCTCAAGGCCCTGAGCCCGTATGACGGGCTCAACCAGAACGAGAACGGCAAGTTTCTACGGTTCCGCGAGCTCAGCCTGACCTACAACGTGCCCTCCCGCTGGATCGAGCGGCTGGGGTTCCGCTACCTGACGATCACCGCGGCCGGCCGCAACCTCGCCCTGTGGACCCCCTACACGGGGATCGATCCCGAGATCAACGAGTTCGGCCGCGGCGGCGCCAGCGCGGACTTGAACGGCATCGACCAGAATTTCGGCGAGGCGATCGACGCGTTCGGGTTCGCGCTGCCCCGGCGCTTCACTTTTACGGTGCGCATGGGCTTGTGATCGTGCGAGAGGAGTGGTGCGTATGACGACGCGTCAATTGGGCCTCACCGCGGGAGCACTGACGAGGTGGTCTGTCGTGGTTGGCCTTGCGGCCTGTAGCGGCCTGCTCGACGTCCAGAATCCCAACAACGTCGCCGCGGAGGACCTCGACAAACCGGCCGCCGCGCCCGCCATCGCCAACGGGGCGCTGTCGTCCCTCGCCTATGGCTGGGGTGCGATTCTCACCGAATACGCGACCGTCTCCGACGAGCTGACGTGGGTCGGGTCGCGCGACGGGTTCCGCGACTTGGACGTCGGCAACCTCACGAGCCCGACCAACGAGTTCACCGACGCCGCGTTCCCCTTCGTGGGCCGGGCACGTTGGATGGCGGATCTCGCGATCAAAAAGCTGTCAGGCTTCGATGCCGTGGGAGCGCTCAAGGACCGTAACGACCTGGCTCGCTCGTACTTGTACGGCGCGCTGGCGTATTCGATGATCGGCGACATGTTCAACAACTTCCCGATCGGCTCCGACATGCGCGTCGCCGCACCGCCGCTCGGGCGGGCGAACATGGACTCGACATACAAAGTGGCGATCGCCTACGCGACCGCGGGCCTCGCCGTGGCCGCGGCCACCGGCAATACCGGCTATCAGGCCGCGCTCACGGCGGTGCGCGCCCGGGCCGAGCACGCCAAAGCGATCTGGGCGACGCTTCGCCCGGTGGGCCCAGCCGTGCCGATCGGCGGCGCGCCGGCCCTTATCGACGACGCCGCAGCGAACGCCGATGCGGCCGCGGCGCTCGCGCTTGCGGGCGCCGCCGCCGACTGGAAGTTTCGCTTCAGCTACAGCGCGACCACCGTCGACAACTACATCGGCGCGTGGGTGCCCTCGCGCCAGGAGATGCGGATCGGGGCCCGCTACGTGAACAAGGCGACGAAGGACACGCTGCGCGACCCCATCACCGTCGATGCGGCGGGCAAGAACGTTGTCGATCCGGAGATCCGGCGAGCGGTCGTCGAGTTCCTGGGGACGTCGACCACGCAGCTCTACAGCCCGTTGACCGTCCTGTCGGCGCGCGAACTGCATCTGATTCTCGCGGAGGCGGCCCTCGTCGCGGGCGATACCGTCGGCCCCGGCGGCGCGTTCGCCACGCACATCAACTTTCGCCGCGGGCTCGACAAGCTGCAGCTCTACGATCCGTCGAACATCGCCCACCCGCGGCCACTCGCCATGCTCAAGTACGAGCGGATGGTCAACACCTTCCTCCAGGGGCGGCGGGTGCACGACCTGTACCGCTATGGCGAGCGAGCGGATCTGTGGCAGACCTCCGTTCCCGTAGCCGAGGCCATATCGACGCCGGGCACTCTGTTCCCGATCACACAGGTTGAGCTCCTGTCCAACCCGTACTGCGTCCGCGACCCGACAGCGTGCTATTGAGGGGAGCCCCGGGGCGTCGCGCGCTAGTGCAGGCCGCTCCCGCCGGCGAGCTGCCTGACCAGGTCTCCGATCACCGCCTTGGCGTCGCCGAACAGCATCCAGGTGTTGTCCTGTACGTACAACTCGTTATCGATACCGGCGAAGCCCGGGTTCTTGCTGCGTTTGATGGCGAGCACCGTCCTGGCCTTGTCGGCGTCGATGATCGGCATGCCGTAAATTGGACTCCCCTTGGCGTAGCGCGCGGCCGGATTCACGACGTCGTTGGCGCCGATGACGAGCGCCACGTCGCACTGCGGCATGTCGGGATTGATCTCATCCATCTCGGCGAGCGCCGTGTACGGAATGTTCGCTTCGGCGAGCAGCACGTTCATGTGGCCCGGCATGCGCCCCGCCACCGGGTGAATCGCGAACTTGACGGTGATCCCCCGTTTGATCAGCTGATCGTACAACTCGCGCACTTTGTGCTGGGCCTGGGCCACGGCCATGCCGTATCCCGGGACGATCACCACGAGATTCGCCTGCTCGAGCAGCTGCGCCGCCCCCTCGGCCGTTTCCTGCTTCCACGTCTTCTGTTCGCCGGTGGTCGCGACCTTCTGCACCGTACCGAACGCCCCGAACAGCACGTTGGCGAACGACCGGTTCATCGCCCGGCACATGATAATGGACAGGATCAGGCCGCTCGAGCCGTCCAGCGCGCCCGCGGTGACGAGCAGCTTGTTGTCGAGCACGAAGCCCATCGCGACCGCCGAGAGACCGGCGTACGAGTTGAGGATGGAAATGACGGTGGGCATGTCGGCGCCCCCGATCGGGATGATGAGCAGCACCCCGAAGAGCAGCGCGAGACCCGCCACAGCGAGGAACGCCCGCGGCGCCCACGCCGCCGCCGGGTGCAGCGCGACCAGCACGCCGAGCGCCACGGCGATGACCAGAACACCGACGTTGACGACGTTCTGCCCGAGATAGGTGACGGGTCGCTGCGGGATCCACTTCACTTCCTGCAGTTTTCCCGTGGCCATGAGACTGCCGGTGAATGTGAGAAAGCCGAGGATGATCTCCGCGATGATGGCGCTCATGCGGAACGCCGTGAGCTGCGCGGGACCCTCGCCCAGCCCGAGGAAGTACTCCGCCGTCCCGACCAGCCCCGCCGCGAGGCCGCCGAACGCGTGCGACAGGGCCGTCCGCTGCGGCACCGCGGTCAGGGGCACGAGGGACAGCGGCACGCCGACGATGAACCCGGCGACGATCGCCAGGGTGATCCAGCCGTGATGGACGATCTCCGGCTGGATCCACGTCGCCGCGACCGCGATCACCATGCCGGTCACGCCCGCCACCACACCGCGGCGGGCCGTCGTGGGATCGTTCATCCAGTGCAGCGAGAAGATGAACAGCGCCGTCGCGAGGACGGCGGCGGCCTGGGCGATCGCGTACGTCATCGCTTCTTGAACATCTTCAGCATCCGGTCCGTGATCAGAAACCCGCTGACGATGTTGGTCATGGAGGCGAACAGCGCCACCGCCCCGATCACGCGAATCGTCGGCGGGTAGTCGGCCCCGGCGACCACGAGCGACCCCACCACGGCGATAGCCGAGATCGCGTTGGTGAGCGACATCAGCGGCGTGTACAACAGGCGCGAGACGCGGCGGATCACCCCCAGCCCGATGAACGTCGCCAGCACGAACACGAACAGCATCGACCAGTAGTCGTTCATGGCTTCCGCACCTCCCCGGCATGGGTAACGCACGTCTCGCGGATGATCTCGTCGGAGAAATCGAGGTTGAGCCGACCGTCGCGGACAACGTGCAACAGGAAGCTCGAGATGTTCCGCGCGTACATCTGGCTCGCGTGCAGCGGTAGCGTGCTCGGCAGGTTGAGCGGTCCGAGGACGATAACGCCGTCGCGGCGCACCTCGGATCCGGGCTCCGTCACCTCGCAATTGCCACCCGTCTCCGCAGCCAGATCGACGATGACCGAGCCGGGTTTCATGCCGCGCACGGCGTCGGCGGTGATCAGGATCGGCGCGCGCTTGCCGGGAATGGCGGCGGTGGTGATCACGACGTCGGCGTCCTTCACGTGCTGTGCGATGAATGCCAGCTCGCGGCGGTGGGTCTCCTCGGAGAGCTGCTTGGCGTAGCCGCCCGCGGCCTCCGCCTGCTCGGCGATCTCGAGCTGCAGGAATTTCGCGCCCAGGCTCTCCACCTGCTCCTTCACGACCGGGCGCACGTCGAAGGCCGACACCACCGCGCCGAGGCGGCGCGCCGTGGCGATCGCCTGCAGCCCCGCCACACCCGCGCCCAACACCAGCACGCGCGCCGGGGGCAGCGTCCCGGCCGCCGTCACGAGCATCGGGAACAGCCGGCCGGCGGTGGTGGCTGCGAGCAGCACGGCCTTGTAGCCCGCCACGGTCGCCTGCGACGACAGCACGTCCATGGGCTGCGCCCGGGTAATCCGGGGCAGCAGGGCGAGGCTGAACGCCGTGACCTTGCGCGCGGCCAGGGCGGCGACGACGTCGCGCTCCGCCGCCGGCTGGAACACCGCGACGAGCGCCGCCCCCTCGCCGCACAGCGCCACCTCCGCCGTCGAGGGCGGCTGCACCTTGAGGACGACGTCGCTCCGCCCGAAGACGTCCGCCGGCGTCGCGACCAGGCCGGCGCCCGCGGCGCGGTACGCGTCGTCGGGGAACGCCGCCGCCGTCCCGGCCCCCTGCTCCACCACGACCTCGAGGCCGGTCTTCACCAGCCGTCCCGCCGTGTCGGGCACGAGCGCGACACGACGCTCGTTGGCCGCGGTCTCTTTCGGGACCCCGATCCTCATTCCCCGCTCCTCAGAAGTTTTCGGTGAAGTGGTGAACGGCCCGTCAGAGGCCGGTGAGAGGCCCGGGAAGGGTCCGCGCAACCACCCTTCCCCGGCTTTTCCCCGGCCTCTCACCGGCCTTTTACGCCTTCGGTAACCCCCCCCGCTCCCGCGCCTGCGCCAGCATCCGCTCCGTGAAGTCGAGTCGCTCGGCCAGCTCGCTCACCTGCGACTCGAGCCCCAGCATGCGGTCTTCCAGGTCCGACACGCGCCGCTCCCCCGGGGGCGGACCCGCTTCGTCGCCGGCCACGTCCCAGCGTACCAGCCGCCGCCCGTCGCCGTCCCGGAAGTCACCGGCCGCGATCACCACCACGTCGTACAGATACCAGATCCCCATACCGCCGAGGGTGAGGCACATCCACACGCCGCTCTGCACGCGACCGGTATAGAAGCGGTGCAGCCCGAACACGCCGCCCACCACCGCGAGCCCCAACGCTACCGCGCGGGAGCGCTCCGACACGGCGCGCCCCCGGTCTTCCTCCTCCCGCGACTCGTAGCGTGACACCGCGTCCGACGGCACGGTCAAGAGCGGTCGATCGGACCCGTCGGTCCGATCGGGCCGACCAGGGCGTCGAGCTCCTGGCGCGGGATCGCGCCGGCGCGGCGGGCCACCTCGCCGCCGTGACGGAACACGATGAGGGTCGGGATAGCGCGGATGTCGAAGCGGCGCGTCGTCGCCGGATTGCGGTCGGTGTCGAGCTTCACGACCAACACGTCGCCCTGGCGCTGGCGGGCGAAATCGTCCAGGATCGGCGCCATGATCTTGCACGGGCCGCACCAGTCGGCATAGCCGTCCATGATCACGGGAACATCGGTGCCCTTGAGCACGCCGTCCAGCGTCGCGTCGGTGACCGCGATGGGCCGGTCGAGCAGGATCGGGCGCCCGCAGTGGGCGCACTTGGGGCGGTCGGCGATGCGGGTGAGATCCACACGATTGAGGGTCGCGCAAAAGGGACAGGCGACCGTCGCGTGCTTACCGACTTCGGTGACGGACACGGCGCACCTCCTGCGGTGGTAATCTACATCTCGACGATGGCCTCCGCCTCGATCTCCACGAGCATCTCGGGGGCCACCAGCCGGCTCACCGCCACGAGCGTGGTCGCGGGCCGGATGTCGTGGAACACCTCGCCGTGCGCCCGCCCCACGCGCTCCCAGTCCGCGATGTCGATCACGTATATACGGGTTCGCACCACGTGCTCGAGCGAGGCGCCGGCCTGGATCAGGGCGCGCTCGATGTTCTTGAGCGCCTGGACCGCCTGCAGATAGGCGTCCCCGACGCCGACGATCTTCCCGTCTGGGCCCGTTGCCGTCGTGCCCGCCACGTGCACGATGGAGCCCACGCGCACGGCGCGGGAGTAACCCACGATCGGCTCCCACGGCGCCCCGCTCGAGATGTTGTGCCGCGGCATGTCAGCGCACCGCCTGCGCTTCGTTGCGCGTCTCGTGCGCGACGCCGTTCTTCCCGCCCTGCTTGGCCCGGTACATGAGGCGGTCGACGGCCGCGAGCAGCTCGTCCACCGATTCCGGCGGGACGAGGAACGTCGCGACGCCGATGCTCGCCGTCATGCGCCAGCCGTGCGCCGGCACCACGTCGGCCAACGCGCCGCGCAGCTTCTCGGTCGCGAGCCGCGCGGGCGCCGCGCCCGCCTCCGGCAAGAGCACCACGAACTCGTCCCCGCCCAGGCGGGCGACGAGGTCGCTCGAGCGCAGCACGCCGCTCAACGCGTGTGCCACCGAGCGCAGCACGGCATCGCCCGCGAGGTGGCCCAGGCGATCGTTCACCAGCTTGAAATCGTCGAGATCGAGGTAGGCGACGGAGAAGGGATGGATGTAGCGCCGGGCCCGGGTGATCTCCGCCCCGGCGACCTCGTAGAACGCGCGGGCATTGGGCCCGCCGGTGACCGCGTCTTGACGGGCCAGCTCCCGCTCCCGCGCGTGCGCCAACCGCAGCCGTGCGACGGCTTCCGACACGAGCACGAGCGCCGCGAGGCGCAGCACCACGTTCCAGTACGGGATCGACCAGTGGGAGTACTCACCATGCGTGACCGCGTCCGCGAGCATCCAGGCGAGGCCGCCCGCGCACGCGACAATCGCGCCCGGCCAGCGTCCGGCGTACCACGCCACCAGGACGACCGGAACCAGATAGAACACCAGCGGGGTGAGCTCGGGACCGGTCACGAAATCCATCCACCCGAGCCCCGCGACGATCACGAGCCCGGTGATCACAAGCGCCGGGGCCGGCAAGCGGGAGAGCCAGGCGTCGAGGCGCCCTCCCAGAGAACCATTGATGCGCACCGCCACCCCCGGGATGAGGAAGAGGGCTGTCATAACGCAGCACGCCGCCGTGTTGGCGGATCACCCACTGAAGATACGTTCGAGGCAAGATGGAACGCCTGCCTTGACAAGCTCGTGCGGGGAGGAGAAATCCGGCGGAGGAAATAATGAGGAGGAGAACATGACAGAGAAGGAGCAGTTCCTGCGGGCGCTCGAGCGGGAGATCCCCACCACGACGAAGGTGCTCAAGGCCTATCCGGCGGCCAAGAGCGACCTCAAGCCGCACGGCAAATGCAAGTCCGCGAAGGAGCTCGCGTGGACGTTCGTAACGGAACAGAAGGCGAGCGAGCAAGCCCTGGACGGCGGCATCGAATTCGGCAAGATGGCGAAGGCACCGGACACCTTCCCGGAGGTCATCGCCACGTTCGAGAAGACGTCCAAGGCGTTCATGGAGCGCATCAAGCGGACGCCCGACGCAGACCTGAACAAGACGGTCAAGTTCTTCGTGGCGCCGAAGCAGATGGGAGACCTCCGCAAGATGGACGTGCTGTGGTTCATGCTGATGGACTGCGTGCATCACCGCGGCCAATTCTCGGTCTACCTGCGGATGGCGGACGGCAAGGTGCCGTCGATCTACGGGCCGTCGGGGGACGAGCCCTGGATGTAGGGTTGTAGGGTGAGAAACGCCCGGGGCAGTCGCTGCGCACGGCCCCGGGCGTCGCTGTTGCGGTTCGCCGGATGTCGTCCGCAGCCCCGCCTGGGTTACATTCCCACGGTCATGACGGGTGACCCCTCCTCACGCGACCGGCTCGGGGACTACAGCGCCGACCGGCGAACCCTTCTCCTCACGTCGATGGCCGCCGCGGTCGGCGTCATGAGCGCCTTCGTCGCGCTGGCGCTGGTGCGGCTCATCGGCTTGTTCACGAACCTCGCCTACTTCCACCGGTTCGCCACGTCGCTCACCGCGCCGGCCGCAAGCGGGCTCGGGCTCTGGGCCGTCCCCATCCCCGCGATCGGGGGGGTGATCGTCGGGCTGATGGCGCGCTACGGCTCCGACCGGATTCGCGGCCACGGCATTCCGGAGGCGCTCGAGGCGATTCTCATCGGGCGCAGCCGGATGGATCCGAAGGTGGCGGTGTTGAAGCCGCTGTCCTCGGCGATCGCGATCGGCACGGGCGGTCCGTACGGCGCGGAGGGACCGATCATCGTCACCGGCGGCGCCTTCGGGTCGCTGTTCGCCCAAGCGTTCCACCTGTCCCCCGTGGAGCGGAAGACGCTGCTCGTGGCGGGAGCCGCGGGCGGCATGACGGCGATCTTTGCCACGCCGGTGGCGGCGGTCCTCCTGGCCATCGAGCTGCTGCTGTTCGAGTTCAAGCCCCGCAGCTTCATCCCTGTCGCCTGCGCCTCGGCCGTGGCGGGTGTGCTGCGCGTGCCGCTGTTCGGCGCCGGTCCGCTGTTCCCCGTCACGCTGCATGCCACGCTTCCCTGGACGACGCTCGTCACGTCGCTCGGCGTGGGCCTCGCCGCCGGCCTCGGAGCGACGGCGGTCACGGCGCTCTTGTACGGCTGCGAGGATCTGTTCGCGCGGCTGCCGATCCATTGGATGTGGTGGCCGGCGATCGGCGGCGTGTTCGTGGGCCTGGGCGGCCTGATCGCGCCTCGCGCCCTGGGCGTGGGCTACGACGTCATCCACGACCTGCTCGCTGGGCGGCTGCTGGGCGCCACGCTCGTGGCGCTGCTGCTCGTGAAGGCGGCCATCTGGGCGATCGGCCTGGGCTCGGGCACGTCGGGCGGTCTCGTCGCCCCGCTGCTGTTGATGGGCAGCGCCCTGGGTGCGCTCGGCGCGACCGTTTTCCACGCGGCCGACCCGGGTCTCTGGGCCATGATCGGCATGGCGGCGCTGATGGGCGGGACGATGCAGATCCCCGTCACGGCGATCGTCTTCGCGCTGGAGCTCACCGGCGACGTGGCCGCGCTGCCGGCCCTGCTCATCGCGTGCGTGGCGTCCGAAGCGGTGACGCTACTCGTGTTGCGGCGCTCGATCCTGACGGAAAAACTCGCGCGCCGCGGACGTCACCTGACCCGTGACTACGGCGTCAACCCCTTGCGCGTGCTGCAGGTGGAGGACGTGATGGAGCCACCGCTCGTTGCCCCGGCGGCGCCCGACGTGGTCACCTACCCTGACGAGCTGCTCGAGAAGGCGATGTCCAAGCTGCTCGAGCACGAGCTCGAGGGGCTCCCGGTCGCGAGCCGCGACGATCCCACCCGAGTCGTGGGATACGTGGAGCGCGCCGCCATTCTCGCCGCGTGGGTCCAGCTCACGCGCGACGAGCACACCATCGAGGAAGGCTGGCTCGGGCGGCTGCGCCGCGCCCCGCGCTAGCCTATCTGGGGCGGCGTCCCTGGACCGGATGACCTCTCGCCCGGTCGCGGACCGGCTGGGGGACTTCACGGCCGACGCGCGCGTGCTCACGCTCACGCTGCTCGCCGCCGTGATCGGTGTAGTCAGCGCCTTAGTCGCGCTCGCGCTGGTGCGGCTGATCGGCCTGTTCACTCACCTCTTCTATTATCACGAGATCGCGGGGACCCTCGTCTCGCCGGCGGCGAACCGGCTGGGCGCGTGGGCGCTCGCGGTCCCGGTCGGCGGCGGGCTGGTCGTGGGTCTGATGGCCCGGTACGGCTCGGAGCGCATCCGCGGCCATGGCATTCCCGAGGCGCTCGAGGCGATCCTGATCGGGCGCAGCCGGATGACGGCCAAGGTCGCGATCCTCAAGCCGCTGTCGTCGGCGATCTCGATCGGCACGGGCGGGCCGTTCGGGGCCGAGGGGCCGATCATCATGACGGGCGGCGCCTTCGGCTCGCTGTTCGCCCAGGCGTTTCACCTCTCCACCGCCGAGCGCAAGACGCTACTCGTGGCCGGCGCGGCGGGGGGGATGGCGGCGGTATTCGGCACTCCGGTGGCGGCGGCCCTGCTGGCCGTCGAGCTGATGCTGTTCGAGTGGAAGCCGCGCAGCCTCATCCCGGTGGCGGCCGCGTGCGCCGTGGCCGGCGCCCTGCGGGTGCCGCTGCTCGGCGCGGGTCCGCTGTTCCCCGTCGTGCCCCACCCCCTCCTCCCCGGGGCCGCGCTCGCGGGGGCGCTCGGCCTCGGCATCGCCGCCGGGTTCGCGTCCGGGCTCCTCACCTGGCTCGTCTACGCCTGCGAGGATCTGTTCCGCAAGCTGCCCATCCACTGGATGTGGTGGCCCATTCTCGGCGGGGCCGTGGTCGGGCTCGGCGGCCTGCTCTACCCGCGCGCGCTCGGTGTCGGCTACGACACCATCGACGACTTGCTCACGGGGCGGCTCGTCGGCGCGATGCTGGTCGGCCTCCTGCTCACGAAGGGGGTGATCTGGGCCCTGGCGCTCGGCTCGGGCACATCGGGTGGCGTGCTCGCACCGCTCCTCATCATGGGCGGCGCCCTCGGCGCGCTCGCCGGGAACGCCGCGGGCGCCGCCGACACCGGGCTCTGGGCCGCGATCGGCATGGGCGCGACCATGGGCGGCACCATGCGGTCGCCGTTCACCGCGGTCGCCTTCATGCTGGAGCTCACGCACGACGTCAACGTCCTGCCGAGTCTGTTCGTGGCATGCATGGCGGCCGACGTCGTGACCGTCCTGCTCATGAAGCGATCGATCCTCACCGAGAAGGTGGCCCGGCGAGGGTACCACGTGATGCGCGAGTACATCGTCAGCCCCTTGCACCAGCTGCGCGTGGAGGACGTCATGGAGCGGGACGTGCCGACCGTGCCCGCCAACCTGCCGCTGGCCGCGCTGTTCGCGCGCCTCGCGGAGCTCGACCCGGTGCTCGGCCGCCGTCAGGCGTGGGTCCTGGTGGACGACCGCGGCCGGGTGACCGGGCTCCTCACCCGGGGGGATCTCATCCGCGCGCTCGACGAGCTCGACGATGACCGTCCCACGGTGCTCGACGCCGCCACGCGATCGCTGATCGTCGCATACCCCGACGAGCTGCTCGACGAGGCGACGGCCAGGATGCTCGAGGCCAATGTCGGGCGCCTGCCCGTGGTCAGCCGCGAGGATCACGGGAAGCTGGTCGGCTACCTGGGGCGGAGCGGTGTGATGGCGGCGTGGCTGCACGTCGCGCGAGAGGAGCACCACCGCGAGCCCGGGTGGCTGACGGAGCAGCTGAACCAGTTGCGGTCCAGCCGGACGAAGTAGGTCCTACCGGTTCCCCGCCCCTGTCGCCGCCTCCGCGCCGGCCCGGCGGTACTTCTGGAACCAGCTCATCATGTAGAGCTGGGTGCGCATGAAGTTCGACGGCTTCGATCCCGTCCCGTGGTACTCGTCGTTGAAGCGCAGCATCACGGCGGGGACGCCCCGCACCTTCAGCGCCGAGTAGAACTCTTCGGTCTGCGGGATCGGCGTGCGACGGTCCAGCTCACCGGTCATGAGCAGGGTCGGCGTGGTGATGTGCCCCACCTGCATCAGCGACGAGTGGGCGAGCCACTCGTCCGGCTTGTCCCAGAACGGCTGATGGAAGAAGCTGAAGGTGAAGAGGGGAATGTCCGTCTGCCCCGCCATGCTGATCCAGTCGATCACGGGGCAGCGCACCGCGGCGGCGGCGAACCGGCCGGTGTGGCCGATGACCCAGCTCGAGAGCACGCCGCCCCCGGAGCACCCGGAGACGTACATGCGGGTCGTGTCGACGTACCCCTTGCCGATCACCGCGTCCACGCCCGCCATGAGATCGTCGTAGTCGGGCCCGGGATAGTTGTGGTCGATGGCGCTCGAGAATGCGTCGCCGTACCCGGTCGAGCCGCGCGGGTTTACGTACAGGACCACGTAGCCGTTGGCTGCGAAGTTCTGGAACATGTAGGCGAACCCGACGTTGTACATCGCGAACGGCCCGCCATGGATCTCGAGGATCAGCGGATACTTCTTGGCGGCCTCGAATGAGGGCGGCTTGACGATCCAGCCCTGGATCCGCGTGCCCCCGGTGGAGCCGTACCAGATTTCCTCGACCTTCGCGAGCCGCTTGTTCGCGAGCACATCGTCGTTCACCATCGTCAGGCGCGTCACCGGACCCGGGCGCCGCAGATCCATCCGCACGATGTCCCCGGCGTGCTCGGCATCGCCGCCGACGCCGACCCCGACGAGCGACCGCGCCAACGACACGATGGAAACCACCTGTGCTCCCTGCGTCACGTCACGCACACCGCCGGCCAGGTCGGCATAGTGCACGTTGATCGAGCCCCGGTCGCCGGCCTGAAAAAACACGCCCTTGCCGTCGGGCGCCCAGTGCGGCTGACCGGGATCGCGGTCGAAGCTCTTGGAGACGTCGCGCGCCCCCGAGCCGTCGATCCCTATCACCCACAGATCGGAGGTGCGATGGGTGTGCTCCGTCGAATCGTAGCCCGTGAACGCGACGCTCCGCCCGTCGGGCGACACGGCGGGGTTGGACCAGTTCCCCGGCCGCGAGGTGAGCGCCCGGATCGCTCCGTTCGCGACGTCCACCGCGTACAGACGTGACGTCTCATACTGCCGGTCCCACGTCGAGTCGCGCAGCCCGTCGAACACGATGGTGCGCCCGTCCGGCGTCCAGTCGTAGCCGGCCCCGGTGACCAGGCCGTCGAAGCGCGCGCCCACATTCCAACGCCCACTGGTCAGGGCCCGCGCGGTCCCCCCGTCTGCCGGCACGAGAAAGAGATGGGTGAAGCCCTGCTCCATGTAGCCGACGCGGTCCTGGCGGTAATGGAGATTCTCCACGACCCGCGGCGCGGGCGTCCACTTCGCGCCCTCCGGCGGCTTGGGGAGCGAGATGCTCCATGGTGTCGAGTCGGGCGCCAGCATCACGAACGCGATCGCTTTGCCGTCGGGCGCCCACCGCGGATCGGCCGGCTTCTCAGTGACCCGCGTGACTTGCGAGGAAGCGCCCTCGGCATCCATCCATCGGACGAACAGCTGCGTCCCCTTGGGCTCCCCGTCGGCCAGATAGAGGATGCGCGTACCGTCCGGCGACCAGCGCGCGTCGCTGCCCTTGACGAGGAACCGGTTGTGCGAGCCGTCGGCGTTCATGATCCACAGCGCCGACTCCCATTTGTCTTCGACCTTGTTCACCCAGCGGCGCGTGTACACGATCTGGGCGCCGTCGGGAGAGATCTGGGGATCGGCCACCTGCTCCCAGTCGAGGTAATGGTTCACGGTGAGCAGGGTGTCGGAGGCCGTTTCCTGGGCGGCCGCCCCCGGAGCCGCCACCGCCAAGAGCAGCAGCGCGAGACATGACGTGGGACGCATGGGATGTACCTCGGGACGGGAGATCACGATCGGCGCGTGTTAAAGAGAGCGCGGCCTACCACGTTCCACAAGCGCATCGTTTTGCGTCAGTGCAACACGCCGGCCACCGCTTTCTCGACGCGCTGCGCGAACATATGCGCTCCGAGGGGCGCCATGCGGGCCGGGTCTCCCTTGATCTCGTAGCCGTCGACGAGCACCGGTTGGCCGGTAGTGACGTCGAACAGCTCGGCGGCGAACTGCCACACGAGGCCGGAGAGGTTGGAGATGCTGCCCTTGGCGAGCCAACGCGCCTCCAGCCGCCGGGCGACCGCGATGGCGCACGGGTTGTCGCAGGGGTTACCGTCCGCCTCGGCGGCGGAAACGGCCGCGGCCACCGTCGCGGAATCGATCAGTGTCACGGCCTCCGAGGCCCGCAGGGTGGCGAGCAGACTGCTGGTCGCGGCCGCGACGACGGCGGTGTCGCCCGGGCCGAGCACATTGGCGTGCGCGCCGTCGAAGCGCAGGTTGATCACCGCGATGGCGGGACGCCCGGCCCCACCCTGGGCCGCGAGCGCGGCGCCGGCGCTCCACACGAGTCCGACGAGTGGCGTCATTCGCATGCGGGTGTAATCTAGAGTCCGCATGCCCGACACACCAATCAGCGCGCGCACCCCGGCAGATCAACGCGCCGCCGTCCTCGCCGGATTCCTCGGCTGGACGCTCGACGCGTTCGACTTTTTCCTCGTCGTGATGACGCTGACGGCCATCGGAAAAGAGTTCGGGAAGTCGGACGCCGCCATCGCGCTCTCCCTCACGCTCACGCTGCTGTTCCGGCCCGTGGGCGCGTTCGTCTTCGGGCTGCTGGCCGACCGCTACGGGCGCAAGTTGCCGCTGATGATCGATCTGGTGTTCTACTCGGTGGTCGAGGTGCTCACGGGCCTGGCGCCGAGCTACGCCACGTTCCTGGTGCTGCGGGCACTGTTTGGGATCGGCATGGGCGCGGAGTGGGGCGTGGGCGCGTCGTTGGTGATGGAGAAGGTCCCAGCGCGCTACCGCGGCGTGGTGTCCGGACTGCTGCAGCAGGGCTATGCGCTGGGATACCTGCTGGCGGCGGTCTGCTACCTCGTGGTGTTCCCGCGCTGGGGATGGCGCCCGCTGTTCTTCATCGGTGGCCTGCCGGCGCTGTTGGCGCTGTTCGTACGGGCGCGCGTGCGGGAGTCGGACGTGTGGCGGGAGACCCGGCACGACAACTGGAGCGGTCTGGGGCGGGCGATCGCCTCGAACTGGAAGCTGTTCCTCTACCTGACCATCCTCATGGCGATGATGAACATGGTCTCCCACGGCACCCAGGACATGTACCCCACGTTCCTGGAGCGCGACTGGGGGTTTCGGCCGACCACGCGCGCCGCGCTCACGGCGTTCTCGCAGGTGGGTGCGCTGGTGGGCGGCGTGCTGTGCGGCCTCTACTCCGACCGCCTGGGACGGCGCCGCACCATCGGGCTGGCGCTCGCGGGCGCGGTGGTGACCATCCCCATCTGGGCGTTCGCGCCGACGCTGGCCCTGCTCTGGACCGGCGCGTTCATCATGCAGTTCTTCGTCCAGGGCGCGTGGGGGGTGATCCCCGCGCACTTGAACGAGCTCTCGCCCGATGCAGTGCGGGGGTTCCTGCCGGGCTTCGCCTATCAGTGCGGCGTGGCCATCGCGAGCCAGATCCCGCACGTGCAGGCACTGTTCGCCACGGGCACGAGCTACGCGCAAGCCATGGCGCTCTCCGCGGCCACCGTGTTCATCCTCGGTGCCGTGGCCGCGGGGCTCGGACCCGAGCGCCGGGGAGTGGCATTCGGGCGCGGGGCTCCGTAGCGTTAGGCGTCATGGCCACCTTCATCAAGGCCACCCAGGCCTACCAGCAGGGACAGCGCACGCTGCCGCGCCGCTACTACGTGGACGCCGGGGTCTACGCCGAGGAGCAGGAGCGGATCTTCGCGCGGCGGTGGGTGTGCGTCGGGCGCGCCGCCGAGCTGAGCGCGCCCGGGGAGTACGTGGTCCGCGCGATCGCGGGGGAGAGCGTCGTCCTGGTGCGCGGGCAGGACGGCGCGGTGCGCGCCTTCTACAATGTGTGCCGTCACCGCGGCACCCGGCTGTGCGACGGCGCGCGCGGCCGCCTGTCCGAAACGATCCAGTGTCCCTACCACGCCTGGACGTACACGCTCGACGGCGCGCTGATCGGCGCGCCGCACATGAGCGAGGTGGCGGGCTTCGACAAGCGGGACTATCCGCTGCACCCCGTCGCGCTCGCGGCGTGGGAGGGATTCCTGTTCGTCAATCTGGCGCGCGACCCCGAGCCGTTCGCGCGCGCGTTCGCCCCGATCGAGCGCCGCTTCAGCCGATTCAACATCGAGCGACTCCGCTCCGGCGCCCGCATCGACTACGCTGTCCGCGCCAACTGGAAGCTCGTGTTCCAGAATTATTCCGAATGCCTCCATTGCCCGGTGATCCATCCCGGGCTCGCGAAGCTCACGCCCTACACGAGCGGCGAAAACGATTTGTTCGAGGGACCCTATCTGGGCGGGTACATGGTGATCACCGCCCCCGGCGGGAGCCTGACGCTCTCCGGGCGGGCGTGTGGGCCGGCGGTGGGGGACTTGCCCGCGGAGGACCGCAACCGGGTCTACTTCTACACGATCTTTCCCAATCTGCTGCTCTCGCTGCACCCCGACTACGTGATGTTCCACACGCTCTGGCCCGAGGCGCCCGACCGCACGCACGTCACCTGCGAGTGGCTGTTCCACGCCGACGCGTTCGCGCAGCCAGGGTTCGACGCGCACGACGCCGTGGGCTTCTGGGACGAGACCAACCGCCAGGACTGGAACATCTGCGAGCGCTCGCAGCTGGGCGTGTCATCCCGCGCCTACGAGCCCGGGCCGTACTCGCCCCGCGAGGGGATTGCGGCGGCGTGGGACCGGGAGTTCCTCCGGGCGATCGGGCACACGCCGTCCTCATGATAGAAGTAGGGGCGCAGCATAATAGATGTAGGGGCGCAGCATGCTGCGCCCCTACTTCGTTCGAAGGTACGCGTCCGTCTTGTTGAGCCAGTCCTCGCGCGGCGGGGAGAACACATCCACGTCGAGTGTGTCCTCGAGCGCATGTGCCTCGTGCGGCAGGTGCGCCGGCAGGTGGAGCACCTCCCCCGCGCGCACCACGATCTCCTCGGCGCCGTCCGCGCCCACCAGGAACCGAAGCGCGCCTTCCAGGATATAGGTGAATTGCTCGTTCTCGTGGGCGTGCCGCGGGACCACGCACCCCTGCTTCAGGTAGACGTGCGCCAGCATCACGCGATCGCCCGTGATGAGCCGGCGGGACAAGCGTTCGTGCAGGCTCTCGCGGGGAAGATCGTCCCACCGGTACCAGGTGGCTTTACGAGTGTCGCTTATCACAAGCGCTCCGAGGAAGGGGGTGGACTGCAAACGCTAGCGCGCCGTCGGTGTTTCGCAAGCAGATCCGTCGCCGCCGCGCGAGGATCTGCTTGCCCCGGCCCATCCGTGTCACTAGCTTCGCGGCACTCCCGTGATGGAGGCCGCGCATGCCGCTCGCCGAGTGGCTGATTCCGGAATTCGATGAGGAGATGGCCGCCACCCGCCGGGTGCTCGAGCGGGTCCCCGACGGCAAATCCGCCTGGAAGCCGCATCCCAAGTCGATGACGTTGGGCCGCCTCGCGACGCTGATCGCGGAGCTGCCCGCCTGGGCGGTGCACGCCGTGACCCTCGACGAGCTCGATATCATGCCGCCGGGCGGACCGGCGCCCAAGTTCGCAGCGCTCGAGAGCACCGCCCGCATCCTGGAGCTGTTCGACAGCAATGCGGCCGAGGCGCGCGCCGCCATCGCCCGCACCGCCGACGCGGAGTTCAAGAAGCCCTGGGCGTTCAAGGTCGCCGGCCGGACGGTGAATACCAGCCCGAAGTTCACGGTGTACCGCCACACGGTGCTCAATCATCTCGTCCATCATCGCGGCCAGCTCACCGTATATCTGCGGCTCATCGGCGTCCCCGTCCCCGCGGTGCACGGTCCCACCGCGGACGAGCCGAACTTCTAGTGCCGTCCTGGGAGCGGGTCGTCTCGCGGGGATTGCGACTGCTGCGGCTGGACAGCATCCGCAGCAAGATGCTGGTGTTCGGCATCCTCGCCACGCTCATCCCATCGTTCACGACGGCCTGGATTTCCTACCTGCAGAACAAGCGGTCGCTCAGGGAGAAGATCACGGGCGAGCTGCAGAGCGTCAGCGCGCAGACGGCGCGCGAAATGGATCTGTGGGTCAAGGAGCGGCTGTACGAGCTGCGCGTGTTCGCGAGCTCGTACGAGGTGTCGGAGAACCTCGACCTGATCACGCGCGGCCGCGGCGCCCCCGCACTGGCGCGTCTCACCGACTACCTGCGCTCCGTGCGCGAGCGCTTCGCGGACTACCCGGAGCTGCTGGTCGTGAACCCGCAGGGTGAAGCGGTGGCGACCACGGCGAGGGAGGCGACGCCCGCCCATCTGCCGGCGAACTGGGCCGCCGCCATCCGGGCGGAGAACGCGGTGCTGGGCGACGCGTACCGCGACGACGCACTCGGGAAGGACGTCGTCGTCTTCGCCGTCCCTATCTACCAGACGGGGGGGCGCCTCGTCGGCGCGCTCACCGCCAAGCTCGACCTCGCCGCCGTGCACCACCTGCTGCGCCGCTTCGCCGCGGGAACGAGCGGTCGCGTCTACCTCATCACCACCGGGGGTCAGCCCCTGGTGGGCTCGGAGGCGGAGCGCGAGAACCTGATGCAGCGCCAGCTCGACACCGCCTTCACGCGGCGGCTGCTCGAGCACGAGGGGCTCACCATCGAATTCACCGGTTTGCAAGGCGACCGCGTGGTCGCGTCGGCCAAGCGTGTGCCGCACGTCGAGTGGGCCGTGCTGGTCCAGGTGCCGGCGGCGGAAGCGTTCCGCCAGGTGACCCATCTCCGCAACGTCACCATGCTGATCGTGGCGACGCTGCTCGTGGGCGTGGGCCTGCTCGCCTACGTGCTGGGGCTGCTCATCACGCGACCGCTCAACCGCCTGACGGGCGGCGCCGCCCGGGTCGCCGGAGGCGACCTCGCCGTCGACCTGCCGGTGGTGGGCGGGGGCGAGCTCGGCTACGTGACCGAGGTGTTCAACGACATGGTCGCCCGGTTACGCGACAGCCACCACGAGCTCGAGCGGCTCTCGATCACCGACGACCTCACGGGACTCTACAACCGGCGCTACGTCATGGAGGCACTCGCGAACGAGGTGCGCCGCTCGCGCCGGCTGGAGCACCCGTTCACGCTGCTCATGCTGGACGTGGACCACTTCAAGGAATACAACGATGCTTACGGCCACCTCGCGGGCGATGCCGCGCTGGCGCGCGTGGCGGTCATGCTCAAAGAGTCCACTCGCGACGTGGACTGCGCGGCGCGGTACGGCGGGGAGGAATTCGTCGTGGTGCTGCCCGAGACCGAGGCGGAGGGCGCGACCGAGACCGCGCAACGCGTGCAGGGACGGCTCGCGCGCGACGCGCTGCTGGGCGGGAAACTCACGGTCAGCGTGGGCGTGGCGCAGTTCCCCGCGGACGGCGAGTCTCCCGACGAGCTGCTGGCCGGCGCGGACGCGGCGTTGTACCAGGCCAAGCGTGAGGGACGAAACCGTGTGCTGCGCGCCGTGCGCTAGCGGGCCGCGCGTCGCCCGATGAGGCTCAGGAAGATCCAGCCGCTGCGCCCACCCTCGTCCGCGATCCGTACCCACTGATCCACGTAGGAATAGCCGGTCAGCCCCGCACCCGGGTCCACCGTAAAGAGCACCTTGTAACCGCCCCCCGGCCCCTCGCGCACGTTGCCGTGCGCCGTCGCCTGGAGCTGCACGGGCACGGCGAACGCCACTTCGCCCGCGCGCAGCGGCGCCCGGCCCTCGCCCCCCAGGCGGCTCTTCCCGGCCCCGGCGACACGCTTGGTCTGGTTCGCGAGGTACAGCGCTCCACCGTAGTTCTGCTTGGCGAACTCGGCGCTCGCCTGCTGCAGCAGCGTGGTAGCCTGCGTCAGGTCGCTCGCCGGCTGCGACGCCGCCGCGGCGCGGAGCGACTGCAGGGCAATTTCCGCTTCCGCGATCGCCGACGCCGCCTCGGCGCGGCTGGCGACGGTCTGGAGCTTGGCCATGGCGCGCACCACTTCCTGGCGCGCCTCGTCGAGGCGCGTCTGCAGCTCCTCGAGCTGCGCGTCGCGCTCGAGCAGCCGCAGCTCGAGCCGGGCGACCCGCTGCTCCATCGCCGTATCGCGCGGCGCGCGCACCGCTGCCGGTCCCGCCCCGGCCGCGTCGCGGGCGGGCTGCGGCGCGACGTCGGGGGCCTGCGCCGGGCACGCCGCGAGCGCCGCTGCCAGGAGAGTGAACGAGGCAATCCGCACGGACCAAAAAAAGGCCCGCGCCGGCGGGCCCTGCGTCGCGGAGAGACGGCGCCGCGCCATCACCCGGCCGCCTCCTGCGAGTCGGCCTGCTGCTGCATCGGCTCGTGCGCCTGGGCGCTGACCCACACCCCGGGGTGGGGAATCGTGACCACGAACCCTTCGGTCACCCGCAGCGGCTTCGCCTGGTACGCCGCCAGGGCGGCGCGCCACTCGGCCGGCAGCTGTGCGGCGGAGCGCAGCGGCAAGGCGATCGCATTGCCGATGCGTCCCACCACGGTGTTCTCGATCACGTCCGTGAGCGGCCGTCCCGCCGGGTCGCGCAGCTTGGAAAGCGCCGCGTGGCGCGCCGCCGGGTCGCCCGCGGAGATGATCGCGGTCGAGTAGTACAGCAGGTTCGCCGCGATGTGCTCGAGCAGCCGGCTGCGCGCCTCCGATGGCACGCCGGCGTCGTCGCCGCCGAGCAGCCGCTCCAGGTCGGGCAGCATGCCGCGATCGAGGAGCGTGCGACGGAACAGGTAGCCGAAGCGCCGCACCACATCCGCGGTCGCCACGTTGGGGAGTCGGAACGGCACGAAGATCACCGGCCGAGCCCGCGGGCTCCGCACCATGACCTTGAAGCGCTCGAGCGGCTCGAAGAAGTGGAACGTCACCAGACGATCGCGGGTCGTGTTGCGGACGGTGCGCACGGCGCCGGTGACGGGGGCATCGGCGGGCGCGTCCACGACGCCGAGCGGGCGGCGCCGCAGCGCGTTGCTCATGCGCTCGGTGCGGTCGCGCACCATCTGGACGGTGTCGGCGGCCGCCGCCTCGAGCCCCGGCTCGGTGAGTGTGAGCGCGTCGAGCTGCAGCTCGGGCCGCAGCGCGGTGACGAGATCGCCGAGCATCGAGGTCCCGACCATGCGGGCGAGAATCTGCAGCGGACGCTCGCGGCCCTCGCCCTCGCGCCGCCAGCGACCGTCCAGCACCGCGAGCTTGGCCTCGTCTCCCGGCGTGAGCGTCGCGCTGTACAGCAGCTCACCCCACTGCACGCCCAGCGACTGCCAGTACTCTTCCACCTCGATGAGCGCGCCATAGCGCATCACGCTCGACCCCTCGGACGCGAGCGCGAAGAAGTCGGCCACCGGGTCGCGCGCCGGCGCCGCCGGGCTGGCCGCTCGCTCGGCGAACATGGCGAGGCGCTGGAAGTAGAGGACGTGCCCCGGCACCTCCACGGGATCGGGCCCGCGCGCCGGTGGTGCCGTCGCGGGCGCAGCGGGAGGGACCGCGTGCAGCTCACGCACCACGCGCTCTCCCCCCCCCGAGCTCGTGGTAGGCGGCAGCTGGGTGGGGGCGGCGAGCGGCGTCGGCTCGTCGCCCAGCGTCGCCGTGGCGAGCTCGATGGGATCCTCGCTGCGCAGGCCCACGCGCAGCCGCAGCTTGGGCATGTCCCGGCGCGGCACGGCGACGATCCCATCGGCGTCGCTCACCCAGTGGCCCGCGGCATTGCCGCCACGGTCGAGCACCGTCACGGGCACGCCCTGCGCGGGCTTGCCCGTGTCCGGATGCACGATGCGGAACAGCCAGACGTCGCCGATGGCCATAAGGGGGCACCAATATGCCATGCGGCGGGCGCGGCGTACAACGACGGGCGATACGTTATCGGGTAAGGCGTTGTCGGGTAATGTGTTGCAGGATGAAGCGTTGCCGGATACCGCGTTGTCGGATACTGCGTTGTCGGATACTGCGCAGCCGGCAACGCGTCATCCGACAACGCCTACCCGACAACGCATCACCCGGCAACGCCTCACCCGGCAACGCGGTATCCTTCTGCACGCACTTCACCGGAGGTAGCTCCATGGCGCAGGCTGGCATCAATGTCGGTCCCTTCGACGCCCGGGCGCGTCAGCTGGCCGGCGCGCTGGCGATCGTCGGCGGTCTCACCGCCCTGGACGGCTTCTTCCAGGCGCTGGGTTTTCTCACCTGGATCGTGTGCGCGGCGATGATGTACGTCGGGATTGTGTACGCGATGGGCGGGTTCAAAGACGGGACGGCACAGTTCGGCTACCCGTTGCTCATCCTCGCGGTGCTCGATGCCTGGCTACCCCTCGTACACAAGGGCTACTGGGGACTGATCGCCGGTGTGGTCGTCGCGATCGGGGCGTTTCAGACGGCGCGCACTCGCGTGTGCCCGATCAACGGGCTCCTGGGAGTGAACACTGCCGCGGGAACATCGGCCTAGCGGGGTGATGAAGAGCACGATCTCAGCGTCGGATTTCCCATCCTGAAGGATGGGCCCGGCACGACACAACGCTCACGCGTGATGTGCTTCAGCATCGTGTCCCAGTGGGCCCACGCTTCCAGCGTGGGAAACATCACGGCGGGATGCTCATTGCTTACTAGGGCAGCGGCGGCCCGACCACCCACTTCACCAGCCAGCCGGCCTCGAGCGGCGTCTCGGGCTCGACCTGGTTGAGCAGCGCGAGCGTGGCCGCGGCGACGGGCGACGAGCGCTGTCGCGCCAGGTCGGCGATGGTGGCGCGACGATCCAGCGTCACGATCTCCAGCCGCTGCGGCTGCACGCTCAGCGCCGCGGGATCGGTGAGCGGCTGGAAGCTCCGGAGCGCCCGCTCGACCGTCACCTGGTACGCGGGCCAGCGCGCTTCCACCGCATAGCCCACGATGCGATACACCGCGCCGCGGTGCTCGACGCACACGACGACGCCGCGCAGGGTGCCGTTGTCCGTCGCCGCGGCAAAGCCGGCGCTCACGGCGGGCAGCCTGCCGATGTTGGCGCGCGTGGGATAGCCGCCCGTGTAGCCCTGTTGCCCGAGGAACGCCCGCACGCCCTCGTCGGCGCTCGTCTCAGTGGCGAGTGACAGCTCGATCAGCGCGTCCTGATCGGGACTGACGGCCGCCACGGCCTGCTTCGCGTTGCTCGTCTTCCATCCGTCCGGGAACGTGATCCGGAAACGCAGCTCGGGATGGAAGAACTCGGCGCCCTTGAAGTATCCCTCCCGCGGGTTCGCCCCGAACACGAGGCCGGCGAGCCGCTGCAGGTAGGAGTCGCGGTTCACGACGGTCCCGGAGAAGGCCTGCGGTCCAGCCGCGATGTCCTGCTCGATCCGGCCTCGGCGGTTGTCGGGGTTGGGGTGGGTGGCGAGCCATTCGGGGACGCGGCCCCCGCCCTGTGCCTGGCTCACGCGCGCGAGCATCTCGAACACGTGCGGCATTTCGCGCGCGTCGTACGACGCGCGTCGCAGGTAGCGCAGCCCCAGCTCGTCGGCCTGGCTCTCGTCGTCGCGCGAGTACTTGAGAAACAGGACGCCGAGCGCCTGGCTCGCGAGCCCGGCGTAGCGCCCCACGTCGGGGCTCGCGATCGCGCCCACCGCGAGGCCGAGCTGCGCCAGCTGCTGCTTGGTCATCCGGCTGACCGAATGGCGAGCCGTCACGTGGCCGATCTCGTGGCCCACCACGCCGGCGAGCTCGGCCTCGGAGTTCAGGTGAGCCAGGATGCCGCGCGTCACATAGATGAAGCCGCCGGGAAGCGCGAACGCGTTCACCACCGGATCGTCCACCACGCGGAACGTCCAGGGGAGGTTGGGTCGCTCCGACGTGGCGGCGAGCCGCATGCCGAACTGCTGGATGTAGCGCTGCAGCGCCGAGTCCGGGTACAACCCGATGGAGGCCACGATCTGGCGGTCGTAGTCGCGCCCCATGGCGATTTCCTGCGACTCGCTCACGAGCATGATCTGCCGGGCGCCCGTGGCCGGGTTGGTGGCGCAGGCGGCGGCGACTAACGCGACGAGCGCGGCGAGCGTAGCATGAGAGGAACTCATAGGGTTTCGAGTCGCCATGATCCCCAAGGGTACCGGGAGGAATCGGATCAAGGAAGGCGGTTTTCTGGTAATGATCCCCGCCGTCGCCTTGGTCTTCTTCCCCTGGGTTGCGAATCCGTTCGCGCTGAAGCAGGAGTTCGCGCCGCTGCTCTTGAGTGCAGCGCTACTCTACTGGCTGTACAGGGGCGGCGTCGCCACCGTGAGCAGCTTCGCCCCATCGCTCTCCCTTCGAGCAGCACTTCTGTTCGGCGCCTGCGCCGCGGCCTCCAACCTCACTGCGCAGAACGCTCCGGAAGCGTGGCTGAGCTACAGCTTGCTCGTGCTCGGGCTGCTGCTGTTCTCGTTCGGACACCTTCGGCTGTGGTCGCCCGCGTTTCCCGAGCGCTTTGCACAAGTCGTGTACTGGACGTCCCTCCCGATCTCGTTGCTCGGCATCGCCCAGGCGCTCGTCCCCGGGAAACTGGATTTCGGGCTCCAGGCGCTGGGCAAGATGGCTGCCTTCTCCACGCTCGGGAACCCGCAATTCGTCGCGGTGTGGCTGGTCTTCTCGATTCCCCTGTATCCAGCGCTCGCGCGGACACGGCCCGACGCCCGGGCTCGGCTCCCGACGGCGCTCGTGGCAATTGCCGCCGTGACTTGTCTCCTCCTCACCCGGTCGGCGTCGGGCCTTCTCGCGCTGGCCGCGGTCGCGTTGTTCGGGCTCTTGCTCCGCACCCCGTCCGCCGTGGCTAGGAGGATGCTCGTGGCCCTGTCGGGGCTGCTGCTCGTCGTGGCCGTGTATCTCGGCTGGTCTACCCACACGGGCCGCGGGCGGCTGATGATCTGGGTGGAGACCCTCCTGATCTGGGCGCGGCACCCCTGGCTCGGTGTGGGACTCGGCCAGTACAACCTGCACCAGCTCGAGGCGCAGCATCGGTTCTTCGCGCTGGGAGACTGGACCCGAGCCTTTCACCAGAACGCGGCGTTCGTGTTGGACGCGCACAACCAGTACCTACAGATCCTGGCGGAACAGGGCCTGCTCGGACTCTGCCTGTTCCTGTTCCTCGTCGCGCTGATCATCAGAGGTGCAAAGCGAGGCCTCCCGCACAATCCCCTCTCTCGGGGCCTGGCGGTCGCCTGGTTCGGGCAGCTCGTGCTGTTTCTCTGGAATGCGCCGCTCTTCTACGCCCCCGTCCTGATCCTGTTTTGGACAACGGCGGGCATCCTGGCCCCGAGCCTCGAGCCAGTGGAGGTCACGCGGGTGGCCCGACGCCCCGCCGTTGCCCTGACGCTGGCGTCGGCCCTGCTGCTGTGTGCGTCGGCCGTTCTCTTCTGGGCGAAGCTTCGCTCGGGCGTGCTGGAAAAGAGGGGCGATGCGCTGCTCGAGGAGGGGCCGTTTCCGGAAGCGGCGCAGACGTTCCGGGCCGCGCTGGAGTGGACTCCACAGAATGGATACGCGTGGGAGAAGCTCGCCTTGGCCCAGTACTTCGCAGGCGACTACGGCGCGGCGCTTGGCAGCCTACAGGCGGCCCGGGAGCGGTTCGGCGACGTGGGGATCCTCTACCTGGAAGCGGAGATCCTCGCTCGGCGGAAGGACTATGCCGACGCCATTGGCCGCTTCGAGTTCATTCGCGATGCCTTTCCCCAGCACGTGACTCCCTCGTTCGCGCTCGGACAGATTTTCCGGGCGCAACGCGACTACCGCCAAGCTGAGCGGGAGTTCGTGCGTGTGCTGGGACTGCCGGACTCCCCGCAGAACCTGAAGCTCGACCGGAAGAAGATCAGAATCCAGAAAGAACTGGCGTTCCGTTTTCTCGCGGAGATCCGCAGGCGGCGCTGACACGCCGCTCCGCGTCATTCTGGAGCCTGGCGTAGGGTGTCCCCCTCCAAGTACCGGAGTCCGGCCGTCTCCGTCTTCAAGCGGAACGCCCGTCGCACGAACTGACCGGACGTATCCTTCACCTGATAGGTCACGAGCTCCTCCGCTGTAGGATCGATCCTGAGCACCTTGTTATCCGACACCGCCCACAACATTCCAAGAAAGCTCAGGGCGCTGCGGGGACCGGGAGCGGGCCCGAAGCGAGGCAGAACGAGGAGATCTTTCGGCTCGCGGGCGTCGTGTATGTAACGCAGTACGAAATAGCTGGCGGGTGACACGTCGTACGAGGCTCCGACCCACACCACGCTGTCGCCCCGGGCCAATAGCGAGTCACTGTAGATCTGCGGAGCTTCCACCCACGGCTGGCCGTCCGCCGTCAGGAGGAAGGCCTTCGAGCCGGTGGCCCTCACGAGAAGACCATCATCCACACGCGCGAGAGTCCACGGGAACGCGTTTTCGGGTAGCCCAACGCGGTGGATCGTCGAGGCACTCGGATCGAAGCGAAACAAGCCACGAGTGCTGTCCGGACCCCCGGCAGAGTATGGAACCAGGAAGTAGACGGCACTCCCCAGGAACTCAGCGTGCGAGAAGAGGGGCGTGTTGTCGCCGATCCGGGGAAGCACATATCGTTCGTTCGCGCCCCCGGGGAACGGCGCCTTGAACAGGACCCCCGAGTCGTACACCCACAGCGCACTTGGTCCGCATACCTCTCGGGCTGCGGGGCTGAGGCGCGTCGTCAGCGGCTCCTCTGGACCGCCTGGCTGACGCGCTCCCATGGTGGCGCTGATCCGCAAGCTCCGCGTCTTGAGATCGAGCAGGGCGAGGCTGTCCTCCAACCGCAACCAGATGTCCGATCCACAGGAGACAACACTCGTGGGCACGATGCGTTGGCTGCCCAAGTCGAGCAACATCCACTTTTCCGCGACTGGTTCGATCACGACGATACCCACATCCGTCGTCACCCAGAGACGATGTTGAACCACGGTGAGTTGGGTGAAGCGGCTCGGAACGATTGCACCGCCTTTGGCCTCACCCTCCCTGTTTGGTGCCTCGCGGGTGCAGGCTGCGACAGCCATGGTGCCAAGGATGAGCCGAACCCAACGGCTACCTTGCAGGGAGTGCATAGCGATCCTCGGAGACGATCTCCCAGACGCCGTCGCGCTCCCGTCGCGTGCGGGTGTGGAGGCCGTCGGGGGAAAGGGGTTCGACTTCGAGACGGACGTTGCCGAAGGGGGACTCGGGTGCGTCGAAAGCCGCTTCGACCTGATCGGCGTCGATCCGGAATCGCAGGGTCATCGGGACGGCGGTCGCATTCCTGAACTGTAGGTCTTTGTAACCGTAGGCCACGGTAGCGTCACGGCCCAGGGGCACGTAGCGGCTCGATCCGTATGCATCGATGCTGTGGGCGTGACGTTCGAGGATGTCGAGGCCGGCGAGGAGGGCGGCATTGTAGAGCGCGCTGGTCAGCTGGCAGATGCCACCGCCCTCGGCGAAGGCCACTCTGCCGTCGATGAAATTGGACGCCACCTTGAAGCCGTGCGCTTCATCGGGTTGACCCACGAGGCGCCAAAACGAGAACAACTCCCCCCGACGCAGCGTCACCCCGTCGAGGCGTGACTGCACCAGGGCGAGGTTGTGCATCTTGTTCTCGTACACGTGGCGCTGAAACGCCGGATTCAGGATCGGGCAGGTGTAGCTCGCGATCTGCCTGAGCTCCCCATCGCGCCCTGGCGTGGCGGCGGCCGCCCAGGGGCCGAGGCGGCCACGCCACCAGTCGCGCAGCGTCCGCCGTTGGAGGGCGCCGAAGCGCCGGACCGCCCCCGGAAGCAGTGCGCGCAACATGACCTATGCCGGCAAGGGAGGTCGTTCGAAACGCTTGAGGTGCGGCTCCTTCCGTCCGTATTCGAGTGTGAGCTTGATCGTGAGATTCTCCTTCTCGCGGATGAACTCACGTGCGGCACGGAGATCCTTCCCATCCGGCGGCTCGCCGATGCCAAGCGCCCGGTACGTCTTCTTCACCAGACGACTGGGGACATCGACGAAGCAGGTCGCCGCCGTTTGCGCGATCAGGGCGTAGGCCAGAGCGTGGGGCTCCAGCCGCGTCTCCCAAAGACTCCCGAAGTACAAGCGCTTCCGGAAGGCCTCGATGTTGTCGCTTTCGTACAGGGAAAGGCGAAAGGCCACCGGGTTGAGGGCCTTCCATAGCCCGACCTGGGCGCAGGAGTGCACGACCTCGGGTAGAAAGGCCTGCACCGGATTGTTGTACGTGTCGAAATAGATGTGCGACAGATAGGCGATGGCGCCCGACAGGGCGTCCGTACCCGGAGCCGGAAGCGGCAGCCCGGACGCTACGGAAAACTTCTCTCGATACGCAAGGATGCGGGGCCGCTCCTGGAGGAAGCGCTTCCACGCATAGTTCTCCTTGAACCTCGTCGGGATCTTGCCGCTGGCCATGACCTCCTGTCCGATCTTGGTGAGGTCCCGTGCCAGGGCGAAGTTGTGCGCATACAGGCGGTGAAAGTACGGCGGATTGCGATCGATCTGCGGGAAGAGCGCCGCGTACGCCGATGCCTTGTCCGTGCCGGAGACTTCGGCGAGGCGCCACGCGAAGTAGACATGGGTGAGCGAATCCATGCGCCCTAAGATAACCTCCGGCGGGCTCACCAGCTTCCCCTCCGTCCGACGACCGTTTATGGTGCGACTCATGCAACTGCTCGGGCGGAGGGGCGTACTCAGCATCGTGCTGTTCGTCGCGGTCGCCGTGGCCGGCATCCTGGGCTCTCGGCTGTTCACGACGACCGGCGCTGCGGCGCGAGCGCCATGTCCCAGCGACCCGAGCCTCGCGCTGGGATGTTACGAGCAGCGGTATCGCTTGATCGTTGCCGGACAAGGCGTGGCCGCGGCGTTCGCCGCCTTGAAGACGGCGTACGGCGCCGATCCCGCGTTGCAGCGACTGTGCCACGCGATCACGCACGCGATCGGGCAAGCGGCGATGGCGCGGTACGGCGACGTCGCCGAAGCGTTTCGTCATGGCGACAATGCCTGTGGCTCGGGATACTTTCACGGCGTGATGCAGGGTTTCGCGCTGGCGCGGGGAAGCACCAGCCTGTTGAGCGATCTGAACACCGCCTGCGCGGCCGTTCCCGGCAAGGAGCGCCAGTCCCTCGACTACTTCAACTGCGTGCACGGCCTGGGGCACGCCGTCATGGCCGTGAGAAACGACGAGCTGTTCGACGCCCTGCACGACTGCGACGGGCTGACGGGCGCCATGGAGCGGAACGCCTGCGTCAACGGCGTCTTCATGGAAAACCTGATCGTGGACGGCGCGCACGGCGGGCATTACAGCAAGTACCTGAGGCCGAGCGAGCCACTGTATCCCTGCACCGCCGTCGCGGAGAAGTACAAGGCGGAGTGCTTCGACATGCAGACCTCGTACGCGTTGGGTGTGGTGCAGGGCGATTTCGCCAGGGTGTTCGCGCTGTGCGCCGGCGTGGGGATGCCGTTTCGAAATCACTGCTACCAGAGCCTGGGGCGGGACGCGGCGACCATCAGCCGCAACCAGGTGTCTCCCACGGTGGCGACCTGCAACCTCGGCCGGGGTCACGAGCAGCGGGCGTATTGCGTGCTCGGCGCCGTGCTGGACTTCGTGTACTACTACCATTCCGACGAGCAGGCGAACGCGTTGTGCGCGGCAATCGATCGGGACTTGCGGGAGGGTTGCCGGTCGGCCATCGCCAACCTCGTCGGCCGGTTCTAGTCCACCATGCGACGGGCCACCTTCTGGTTCATTTTCGGCACCGTACTGCTCGACATGCTGGCGCTCGGCATCATCGCGCCGGTGTTCCCCAAGCTCGTCATCCAGCTCGAGCGAGGCAACGACGCGAGCGCCGCCAGCGCGCTCGGCATGTTCGGCACCGTGTGGGCCGCAATGCAGTTCGTGTTCGCGCCGGTGCTGGGGGCGTTGTCGGACCGCGTGGGCCGCCGCCCGGTGATCCTCCTATCGTGTCTCGGGCTCGCGCTCGACTACGCCATCATGGCGCTCGCACCCACGGTGGCATGGTTGTTCGTCGGCCGCGTGCTCTCGGGAATCACGGCATCCAGCTTTTCGACGTCGTTTGCGTATATCGCGGACGTCACCGAGCCCGACGAGCGCGCGGCGCGGTTCGGGCTCCTCGGCATGGCCTTCGGCCTCGGGTTCATCCTCGGACCGGCGGTGGGCGGGTTACTGGGTGGAATCGGGCTGCGCGCGCCGTTCTGGGCCGCGGGAGCGTTGAGCGTGGTGGGGGCGGCGTACGGCTGGTTCGTGCTCCCCGAGTCCCTGGGGGCCGAGCGCCGGGCGTCGTTCGCGTGGCGCCGCGCCAATCCGGTTGCGTCGCTCGGCCTGCTGCGGGCGCGCGAGGCGTTGCTCGGCCTCGCGGTGGTCGCCTTTCTCTATCGGATGGCGCACGACGCGCTCCCAAGTCTGTTCGTACTGTACGGCGACTATCGCTTCGGCTGGACGGCTCGCGCCGTCGGGTTCGCGCTCGCGGGCGTCGGCGTCGTGTCGATGATCGTGCAGGGTGGGCTGGTCGGGGCGGCGGTGAAGCGGCTGGGCGAGTCCCGAGCACTCATCGCGGGCCTCGCATTCGGCGCGGTCGCGTTCACGCTGTACGGCCTGGCGCCGACCGGGGCACTGTTTCTGCTCGGCATTCCCATCGGCGGCTTGTTCGGACTCACCTATCCCGCGCTGCAGGGGCTGATGACCCGGCGGGTGGGGGCAGACGAGCAGGGCCGGCTGCAGGGTGCGATCGCCAGTGTGATGGGGATCGCGGGCGTGATCGCGCCAGTGCTGTTCACGCAGGTGTTCGCCGCGGCGATCGGCCGCTTCCGAGGAGCTGGAGTGCCCGGGGCGCCATTTCTCCTGGCGGCGTTGCTGCTCGTCACGGCGATGGTCGTGGTGCGACGCGGCGTTATCGCTGCGGTCGTGGCGCTGGTCGCGTTCCTCGGTGTACCGAGTGCGTTCGCGCAGAGTGTCGCGGGACCGCCGAGTCTCACCTGGCGTCCCCGCGCGCCGCTCGAAGGCTCGGCCGTCGTGCTCGCGCTCTCCGCCGGCTCCGACGACAGCGTAGCCACGGTACAGGGCGAGCTGGCGGGTGAGCCGCTCCACTTCGAGCACTTGACCCACGGCTGGCGCGCCCTTGCCGCCGTCCCGTTCGACCGGGCCGACAGTGTGGCGGTCCGCGCGCTGGTCGAGCGCGCCGCTGGACCGACTGATACGGTCGTCGCCTGGCTCGTGCCCCGGCGGCGGCGGGCGCCGCGCGAGAAGCTGCGAGCGGCGCCCGGGCTTGTGCAACCGCCGGACTCGCTCGAGGAGCGGATCAGGGAAGAACAGGCGCTGGTGACTGGCGTGCGGCACCAGGCGCACGACACTCCCCGGCTGTGGGTCGAGCCGTTCGTCCGCCCGAGGTCGAGTGCCGTGAGGGACCGGTTCGGCGTCGCGCGCGTGTTCAACGGCGTGCTGCGCAGCCGTCACATGGGCGTCGATTTCGCCGGCCGGCGCGGCGCGAGCGTACGGGCGGCGAACCGCGGCGTGGTGGCCCTGGTGGCGGATCTATATCTGAGCGGGACTACCGTCCTCATCGATCATGGCGCGGGGCTCGTCACGGGATACCTGCATCTCAGTCGCGTCCTGGTCGCGGTCGGCGACACGGTGACGCGCGGCCAGCAGATCGGCGAGGTCGGCGCATCGGGGCGCGTGACCGGCCCGCACCTCCACTGGCTCGCCGCCTACGGCGGCATCACGTTCGATCCGTTGGGTTTGGTCGGGCTCGACCTCGATGCTGCGTGGACGCGGTCGCCTAAGCGCGCGCGGCCGTAGTCGCGCCGCCTTGCTGCTCCTCGCGGCCGGCGTGTCGTGCCACGCGCCGGTGCGCGGCGGCCCCGCGCCGCAGGGAACGAACGGCGTCGCGATCCGTGTCAACCAGCTCGGCTACCGCCCCGACGCGCCCAAGGTGGCCGTCGTGTGCGCGCTCGAGCCGCAGGTGATCGCGACGTACCGCGTGGTGGACGAGCGCGACCGTACGGTGCTGGGCCCGAGCGCCGCCGAGACCTCCGGGGCGTTCGGGCCGTGCGCGGGCACGTATCGGCTCGACTTCTCGACGCTGCGACGTCCGGGCGTGTATCGCATCGTGGCGGAGAGCGCCAGCTCGCTCCCGGTGCGAATCGCGGACGACGTGTATCGCGGCGCGGCGGACTCACTGCTCGCCTATCTGCGCGAGCAGCGCTCGGGCTATAACCCGGTGTTCCGGGACTCGGTGCATCAGCGCACCGACGGCGTGCTGGTCGATCATCCGACGCGCAGCGGCGAGTTCATTCCAGTGGCCGGTGGATGGGCCGACGCGTCGGACTATCTGCAGTACGGCGCGACCACGGCGCACGCGACTACCATGTTGCTGCTCGCCTACCGGGATCACCCCGAGGCGTTCGCCGACCGGTTTCAGGCGAACGGTCTTCCCGGCGCGAACGGGATCCCTGACGTGCTGGACGAGGCGCGCTGGGGGCTCGCCTGGCTACTCAAGATGTATCCGGAAGACGACCTGCTCCTGAACCAGCTGGGGGACGATCGCGATCACACCTTCTGGGACCTGCCCGTCAACGATTCATCGGACTACGGATGGGGACGAGGTGGGTCGCGCCCGGTGTACCCCTGCACCGGCAAGCCGCAGGGACTGTTCGAAAACAAGAACCGGTCCACGGGCCTCGCGTCCACGGCGGGGAAATACGCGGCCGCGTTCGCGCTAGGTGCCGGCATTTTCCAAAAGCGCGACAGCGCGTTCGCCCGCCGGCTCGCCCAGCGGGCGCGGGCGGTGTACGCGCTCGGCGCCGCGCATCCCGGCGTGTGTCAGACCGCGCCCGCCCGCTCGCCGTACTTCTACGAGGAGGACGACTGGGCAGACGATCTGGAGGTCGGCGCCGTGGAGCTTTATGGTCTGACCGGTGAGCGGACCTATTTCGACGCCGCGCTCGCGTACGCTGCGCAGGAACCGGTGACGCCGTGGATGGGGCTGGACACGGCGCGCCACTATCAGTGGTATCCCTGGCACAACAACGGCCACTACGAGATCTGGCGGGCGGGACCCGACAGCGCCCGCCGCCTCATGGCCGACTACTACCGGCGCGGCCTCGACGCGGTGGCCCGCCGCGCTCACAACGGCTTTCGGGTCGGCATTCCTTTTATCTGGTGCTCGAACAACCTGCTCGCGTCGTTCGCCACCCAGGCGCACTTCTATCGACGCATGACCGGCGATTCCAGCTACCTCGCGTACGAGACCGCGGCACTCGACTGGCTGTTCGGGACCAATCCATGGGGCGTGTCGATGGTCATCGGCCTGGGAGCCAACTATCCGCGCATGCCGCACTCGGTGGTCGCACAGCAGCTCCACCTGCAGCTCACCGGCGGGCTGGTGGACGGGCCCGTGTACCGCTCGATCTTCGAGCACCTGCGGGGCATCCGGCTGCTCGAGGCGGACGAGTACGCCTCGTTCAACACGGGCTTCATCGTGTACCACGACGACGTGGGAGATTACTCGACCAACGAGCCGATCATGGATGGCACGGCGAATCTCGCGTACGTGCTCGCGGCGTTGAGTGTTGCGTCATTGCCACACTGGCGCGGCGGCTGAGCATCACGCGTTGGGGCGCGCGTCTTGCGAACGCAACAGGCGCCTCCAAACCCGATAGCCGTCATCATGACCAAACGCGCCGTCACCGTATTGGTGGGAATCCTCCTCATTGTTGCTCCCGACGCATTCGCTCAGCAAAAGACCATTACCGGTAAAGTGACCGACCAGCAAAGCGCTCCGCTCGCCGGCGTGGTGGTCGCCGTCAAGGGCAGCAACCGGGCGACGACGACCAATACCGCGGGGGTCTATTCGATCGGCGTCGAGGTGGGGCAGGTTCTGCAATTCCGGATGATCGGCACCGAGCTGGCGGAACGGACCGTGAGCGACACGGACGTCGTCATCAACGTGCAGCTGCGGCGCGCCGCGCTGAGTCTCGACGCCGTCGTCGTCACCGCGCTGGGGCAGACTGCCGTGGAGCGGTCGCAGGGGACCTCGCAGCAGACTGTGGGGGGCCCCGAGATCGCCCAGACGCAGCGGGAGAACTTCATCAATTCGCTGTCGGGGCGCGTCGCCGGCGTGGACGTGACGAGCACGTCGGGGGTGCCCGGCGCCTCGACCTCGATCACCATCCGGGGGGTCACCTCGATCAGCAGCAGCAATCAGCCGCTGATCATCGTGGACGGGCTGCCGATGGACAACTCGACCCTCAATACGGGATCGCTGGCGTCCGACCAGAACTCGAACACCGCGCTGTCGAACCGCGGGATCGACTTCACCAACCGGGCGGCCGACTTGAATCCGGACGACATCGCGACGCTCACCGTCCTAAAGGGGCCGGAAGCGGCCGCGCTCTACGGCATCGGCGGCGCGCACGGCGCGATCGTCATCACGACCAAGCACGGGGGGGCGGGCGGCGGGTGGGTGTACAACAACAGCTTCAGGATCGAGACGGCGCGCGCCACGCCGCAACTCCAGCGGGCGTACGGCCCGTCGAGCGTGAACCCGGACGGTACCCTCGGCTCGTTCTCCTACTTCGGCGCCCCGTATCCCGCCGGCACGCGGTTCTACGACAACATCAACGGCTTCCTGCGGACGGGGTTCACCCAGACGCACGATCTGTCGTTTAACGGCGGGACGCCCGACGGCCGGATCAATTACCGCGTCGCCACCTCGCTCGACCGGCAGCAGGGCCTGGTCCCAAACACCGATTACGACCGGACCAACGTGACGGCGCGCTCCCAGGCGCAGGTCGCTCCGTGGCTCAACACGGACCTGTCCATGACCTACACCTACGACAACAACGATCAGGTGTTCAAGGGCGACGCGGGTCCGCTGATCGGCCTGATGATCTGGCCGCAGACGGACAATGCCAAGAATTACCTCACCCGGTCGGGGCTGCGGCGCCAGTTGACCAGCCTGCAAGCGAACTTTGAGCCGGACAACCCGTACTTCAACGTCAACAAGAACACGATCAACTCGAAGAACAACCGCATCATGGTGAACCTCGGCCTGGTGCTGACGCCGTTCGGGTGGGGGAGCCTCAAGACCAACCTCGGCACCGACAGCTACACCAACCAGAACCTGGTCGTGCGCAACCCCGAGAGCTTCGTGGGCGCGTACTCCAACGGCATTCTCGACCAGGCGGACGTCATCCAGCACAACATCGCGGCCCAGACGATTCTGAGCTTCAACCCCCAGCCCCTCCCCCACGGCTTCTCGATCAGCGGACTGCTGGGCAACTACCTCGCCGACCAGAGGTCGACGACCGACGCCGTGGACGGGACGAACTTCCTGGATCCGAATTTCGTCTCCATGAGCAACACGGTCAGTCAAACCCCGTATCCCTATATTCAGCGGCGGCGCGTGGTGAGCCTGTTCGGCGAAGCCGTCCTCAACTACAAGGACTTCCTCTACATCACTGGCACCGGCCGGAACGACTGGAGCTCGACCCTCCCACCGCAAAGCAACTCGTTCTTCTACCCGTCCGTGTCCGCCAGCTTCATTTTCTCCGACGCCTTTCCGAGCCTGCGGCGGTGGGTGACGGGAAAGCTGCGCGCCTCCTACGCGGACGCCGGCTCCGACGCGCAGCCGTATTCGGACAAGCCGTCCCTGCAGCACAAGACCACGACGTACGGCGGATTCGGCTACAACTTCTGGGGCCCGAACCCGAACCTGCGGCCCGAGTTCTCCAAGTCCTGGGAGATCGGCGGCGAGTTCAGCTTCTTCGACAACCGGCTCGGGCTCGACGCGACTTACTACCGCGACTGGACGCAGGACCAGATCGTCAACAACCTCCGCGGCAGCTACGGGACGGGATTCATCCTGTTCAACCTGAACGGCGCCGCGACGGCCGGCCATGGGGTGGAGCTGACGCTGCGGGCGTCGCCGATTCAACGGCCCACCTTCTCCTGGGACTTTATCGCGAACTTCAACAGCACGCGAAACTACGTGACCGGCCTGCCGGGGATCCCGGAATCCTACGTTTCCGACACCTGGCTCTACGGAAACGTGCGGGCCGGCTTCGTGCCGGGCCACTCAACCATGGGGCTCACCGGCAACTTCTACCTGCGGGCACAACAAGGGCCGGCTAAGGGCCAGCTGTTGATCGACCCCACCACCGGCCTGCCGATCGTCTCGACCGATTTCACCGACGCCGGATACGATCGCCAACCGGAGTTCACGCTCGGGATCACGAACACTTTCCGCGCTAAGCGTTTCACCTTCAGCTTCCTGGTGGACCTCCGCAAGGGCGGCGACGTTTTCGACGCCACCGACCACTACCTCACGACGGCCGGCCTCAACATGTCGACGCTCGACCGCAACCAGCCCCGCGTGATCCAGGGAGTGCTGCAGGACGGCAACGAGAACTCCGCCCACCCGACCCGGAACACGATTGTCGTCATCCCGAGCCAGGAGCCGGCGTACTACACCAACATGAGCGTCGAGCAGTTCATCGAGAAGAACATCAACTGGCTGCGGCTGCGGGACGTGGAGGTGAGCTACGATCTGCCGGAGGGCTTCCTCGGCGCGCGCAGCGCCAGCGTCTTCATCAAGGCCAGCGACCTGCTGCTGATCACCAACTACACCGGCCTCGATCCGATCGTGAACGGCAACGACGCGGCAGTGGGCGGGTCGGGCGGGGTGGGGATTGATTTCGGCAACTTCCCCATGCCGGCCGCCTTCAACTTCGGCATCCGGATGGGATTCTGACCATGACCACACGACGGGTGGCGCTCCTCGGGAGCCTGGTGACTCTGGCGATCGTGGCGGGCGGATGCACCGACTGGCTGAACGTCAACGCCAACCCGAACGGGCCGCAGTCGGTGTCGGCGAATCTCTATCTGGCGCCGATGCTGCACTGGATGGTGACCTCGCCTCAGTACGACGGGCGGTTCGTGGGGCGCTACACGCAGGAATGGACGGTGTCGGGCATCGTGTCGTCCATGACGTCTCCCACGGTGGTCTGGGACCGGATGGGCTACACTCGCGGGAGCGACAACGGCGCGCAGCAGTGGCGCGACGTCTACTGGTCGCTGGGCCAGAACCTGATCGACATGAACACCAAAGCCCAGGCCGACGGGCGGTGGGATCTCCTGGGGGTGGGGCTCATCCTCAAGGCGTGGGGGTGGCAGGTCCTGACCGATCTCCACGGGGAAATCATCATCAAAGAGGCGTTCGACGTCACGCGCACCGAGTTCGACTACGACACCCAGCCCTATGCGTACCAGACGGTGCTGAGCCTCCTGGACAGCGCGATCGTCCTGCTCAATCGCAGCGACAGCGCCGTAGACCAGCACTATCTGGCTGTGGGGGATCACATCTACGGCGGGAACCGGCTGGAGTGGTTGAAGTTCGCGCACGGCATGAAGGCCCTGGTCCTGAACCACTTCTCCGACAAGCCCGTCGGCATGGCGGACACGTCGTACAAGCCGGACTCCGTGATCGCCGAGGTGGATCAGGCATTCACGAGCAACGCCGACGACGCCCTGCTCCGGTACCCGGGCACCAGCACCGACTTCCAGGACTACAACTTCTGGGGGCCCAGTCGGGGCAACATCAATAACTATCGGCAGACCCGGTTCATCGTGAGTCTGATGGACGGCACGGCATTCGGCAGCAGGGTGGACCCCCGGATGAGCCGGATGCTGGCGCCCTCACCGGACGGGCAGTACCGCGGCCTCGACATCAACGTGGCGGGGGGCGGGTATGTCGCGGCCGACTCGCTGCAGTACCCCGAGAACTTCTTCGGCCACCGCGGGGTGGCCGGCCAGGGGCTCCCCTCGCGCTACATCTTCTCCGACCACTCGAAGCTTCCCGTGATGACCTACGCGGAGCTGCAGTTCATCAAGGCGGAGGCCGAGCTGCGCCTGGGCAACCAGGCCGCGGCCAAGACCGCCTATATCAACGGTATCACCGCTTCCTTCGATTTCGTGAACGCGCGGAATCTGGATGACGGCCAGACGCCGACGCAGATCCCCGCGGCGGCGGAAGATTCCTTCCTCGCCGACACCGGGGTCGTCCCCGCCACGCTGGACTACTCGCACGTCATGTGCCAGAAGTTCATCGCGCTGTGGGGGTGGGGCCACAACGAGATCTGGATGGACATGCGCCGCTACCACTACACGGACCCGGATTCGTTGAACCGCACCGTGCAGGTGTACCGCGGATTCACGCCGCCGACGAACCTCTATCCGGACAACAATGGCAAGCTCGTGCAGCGCATGCGCCCGCGCTACAACTCGGAGTACGTCTGGAACCAGGCGGGCCTGACCCCCATTGGCGCACTGAACAGGGATTATCACACGTACCCGTTGTGGATCATCACCCCGCCCACACCGTGACGCCGACCATGATCCGACCCATCGCTCTCGCGGCGCTGCTCGGCGCCGGCGCGCTCGCCGCCTGCCAGAAGTACGACATCGAGGACCCCACGACATCACTGCCCGGGTCCGGCGTCCTGTTTTTCAACTTCGGCGTAGGCGCCCCCGGGGTGAACTTCTACACCGATACTACGAGGGTGACCGGGGTCGCCGCCAACAAGGGCGTCACCTACGGTGGCGCGGCCTTGGGGGGCCTGTACTCTGGCATCGCGCCGGGGACCCACACCCTGAGCGGGCGCATCGCGGACACGACCTACAACAATTTTTCCGTCGCGAGCGTGAGCGCCGCCATCGCCGACGGGAAGTCCTATTCCTTCTACCTGAGCGGGAGCTACAACGCCACCGACACGAGCGTGGACGCGTTCGTCGTGGAGGATCCGATCCCCACCACGCTCGTCGCCACGATGGCGTATGTCCGCTTCGTCAACGCGATCGGCAACGCGAACGCGGATTCCCTGCGGTTGTACGTCCGGTTGAACGGGGACACCGTGACGGCGGACTGGATGTCGGTCGATAGCGTCGTGACTTACAAGAACGCCGGACCCTTCACCGCGCTCCTCGCCGAGCGCTACGATCTGGCGGCACGCCTCCCCGATTCGACGACCAACACGTTCACCCGCACCGGCGTGGCGTTCGTGGGCGGGCACGTGTACACCGTCACCGCCCGCGGCGACATGACTGTGGCCTCCGGGAGCACCGCGCCGTATCTGGACAACACGGAGAACCGGTAGAGGCAGGGCGGGAACGGCAGGGCGGGAACAGCAAGGCGGGAACGGCCCGCGACGCCGGAGATCGCGCGCGAGGCGTCCCTATCCCGCTGCCCCCCTCTACCCTCTCATCACTTCTTGGTATTGGGCGACGCGGGAGCCATCGGCAGCGCGACGTCCGAGTTCCAGATGTCCTGCACCATCCGCCAGCGTCCGTTCTCGTTCACCCAGCGCACCATGTACTTGCCCGAGTCGGCGGCGGGGGCTCCGCGCGGGCGCTTGGCGGCGGCCGGCCAGGCGAAGTTCCAGCGCCCGAGCTCGAGTGCCAGCGGGCCCTGGGCCCAGACCGATTCGGCCCGCACCGTCAGCACGGGCGGTGGGCTGGACATCGAGTTCATCGTCGTCATGAACCCGCGGATGGCATCACGCCCGTGCACCGGTGGCATGTTGGGCGGCAGCATCACGCCGTTCGCGTGGTACAGGTCCGCGAGCCGGTCAGCGTGACCGGTGGCGGTGAGTCGAGCCCAGTTGGCGTCAGCGGCGTCGATGGCTTTTTTGGCTTCGGCGGTGGTGTCGGGTGGGGGCGCGGCTTGGCAGCCGAGGGCGGCGGCGAGGAGAATGGAGAGGGTGTGGCCTGGGCGCATAGCGCATCTCCGTTGGGGGAGGGCGAGGAGAATACGGGCGCGGCCGAGCGGTGGCAAGCAGCCACAGGTCCTTCGCAGCTGGGGGAAAGCAGCTCCTTCGCACCTGCGGGGCTCAGGATGACATGCTCGCTCGCTTCGGGGAGGGAAAGGAGAATTGTAGGGGCGCAGCATGCTGCGCCCCTACTCACCCTGGAGAACAGGCGAAGGCGTGGCATCCACGCCTCATGTCCTGCCCGCGGCTGTTCGCGCGTCATTAGGTAAGAGCACGCAATGCGATCACCCCGAACAGGAGAACGTGATGGACACCTACCTGCTCCCCATCGAGCGGCCCCACGGCCTGATGCGAAAGCTCATCTACGCCCTCACCCGCAAGCGCTTCGGCAAAGTCCTCACGCCGCTGAAAGTGCATGCGGCGCGCCTGCCGCTGGGGTTCGGATCCTGGTACGGCAGGATCTCAGCGCTGGATGATCGGCTATCGCTGCCTCCCGGCCTCGCGATCCTGATCCGCCAGCAGGTGGCGCGGATCAACGTGTGCGAGTTCTGCATCGACATCGGGCGGTGGGTGGCGCTCCAGAAAACAGGGAGCGAGGCCAAGCTCGATGCGCTGGAGCAATATGAAACGAGTCCCGTGTTTTCGGACGCCGAGCGCGCCGCGCTCGATTATGTCACCAGACTGACGCGGGACAAGCGGGTCGAGCCCGACACGTTCCACCGCCTCGCCCAGCGCTTCTCGGATCGCGAGATCTGTGAGATCGTGTGGCTGGTGGCGAGCGAGCACGTGTACAACATGACCAACATCGGGCTCAACATCGGGTCCGACGGGCTGTGCGACCTCGGCAAGCGACAGCACGCGATGGAGGTGGTAAATTAGATGAACAAAACGTAGAGGGAGGCGAACATGGCTCGCTCAGCCGTGATGAACTTCATGAAGCAACAGGGCTTTACGCAGGAGCCGCCCGATCGCGCGGCCCTGCGGTTCAAGGGCTTGCAGTTCCAGCCCATGGTCGTGGGATCGTTGATGCTGGTGGCGATCCTCACCCAGTCGCCGGCCATCTTCCTGCTCGTTTCGGCCCTCTTGTGGCTCAACGTGCTCGTGCCGGCGGCCAACCCGTTCGAGCAGGTCTACAACCGCTTGGTCGCGCGGCCCCGCGGGCGACCGCCGCTCACGCCGGCGCCGGGGCCGCGGCGATTCGCTCAGGGCATGGCGGCGGTGTTCATGCTGACCGCGGGGCTGACCCTGCTCCAGGGATGGACGACGGCGTCCTACCTGTTCCAGGGGCTGATCGTCGTGGCCTTCGCCGCGCTCCTCCTCGGCAAGTTCTGCCTCGGCGCGTACGTCTATCATCTGCTGAAGGGGAACGTCGCGCTCGCTAATGGGACTTGTCCCTGGAGCGACTCGGCGTAGCCTATTTGCGTAGGTACGATTCGTCCCACGCGACGGGAAACGCTTCGCTGCAGCGGGGGCAGTGCAGCATCTGCGGAATGGTGAGCAGTGGCGCGCGGTGGTGACAGCCCGGACACACGCCATAGTGCTGGCCCCAGCTCTCGGGCAGCCACGTGTCCCCCGGGGGACGCGGCACCACCGTCCAGCGGCGCGGCGGCGTGCCGACCAGCTCCACCGCCTGGCGCGGCACCGTAACGAACGTGCCGGGCAGTTCAAGGATGACGTTCTCTTTGGCAAACTGGGTCACCCGATACCACGCGCCCCGGCGGATGGGGTAGTCCCCATCGAGCTTGATGCGCGCCCAGTAAACTCCGAGAGAGCGCTCCTGGTTGGCCGTATTTCCTCCCGAGTGCGACCCGCGGTAAAGAGTCGAGCCGGGGAAGACGGGTCACACCACGCCAGGCGCGCGACCACCGCCCCTGTGATCGCGCTCACCACGACTCTCACGCGAGAGAAAGGGAAGTCGCCATGAACACGACCTGGTCCCGCCGTGAATTCCTGGAGCTGAGCGGCGCCGCCGTGGGCGCGTCCCTCGCGCCGACGTCGCTGCGCGCCGGGCGCGTCCCGCCCAGCGACACCGTGCGGTTCGGCATGATCGGCGTGGGGATGCAGGGGTCGGGCCTCTTGGGGGACGCCATTACGCTGCCGGGCGTGACGTGCGCCGCCGCCGCCGACTTGTACGACGGCCGTCACACGTTGGCGAAGGAGATCGCGGGTCCGAATCTTCCCGCCACGCGTGAGTATCGCAGACTGCTCGACGACAAGAACATCGACTGTATCGTCGCCGCGGTCCCCGACCACTGGCACCGGCGCATGGTCGTCGAAGCGGTGAGCGCGGGCAAGGACATCTACATCGAGAAGCCGATGTCGCATACGGCGGCCGAGGGCGTCGCGATGGTGGACGCCGTCAGGAAGAGCGGCCGTATTCTCCAGGTGGGCTCGCAGCGCGTCAGCTCGCCGATCTGCGCCAAGGTCAAAGAGATGATCGCGCAGGGCGTGCTCGGCGACCTCACGCTGGTGGAAGGCTGGAACGGCCGGAACGATCCGACCGGCGCGTGGGAGTATCCGCCGCCCCCCGACTTGTCGCTGCAGACGCTCGACTGGGACACCTGGCAGAACGACGTGCCGAAGCGCCCGTTGGATCCGAACATCTTCGCGCGCTGGCGCTGCTGGAAGGAATACGGCACGGGAGTGGCGGGTGATCTGCTCGTCCATCTGATCAGCGGCATGATGTTCATGCTCGGCACCAACGAGCCGCCCAAGCAGGCGGCGGCGGTCGGCGGCATCCGCCGTTGGAAGGATGGCCGCAACATGCCGGACGTGCACGCGACGCTCTTCTACTATGGCGATCTCCCCGTCTACATGCGGCTGAATCTGGGGACCGCGACGCCGGAGCTGTACCGCATCCAGGGATCGAAGGGGATCCTCGAGGTCACGGGCCGTACGCTGACCTTCTCGCCGCAAGAGGGGAAGGATACGGAGCCGAGCTATTACACGGGCAGCTACCCGCGCGCCCTGCGCGAGGCGTACGAGCAGCAGTGGCACCGGGAGCACGACCCCAAGCCGGGCCAGGCGATTCCCTTCGCGGAGACGGTATCGTTCACGAGTCCCGACGGTGACCTCACACAAGCGCACCTCTGGAACTTTTTCGAGGCGGTGCGCACCCGGAAGCCGGTGGTCGAGGACGTCGTGTTCGGCCACCACGCCGCGCTCGCCTGTCACATGGCCAACGAGGCGTATTTCCGGCGGGCCGCGGTGACGTGGGACGAGGCGACGAAGACGATCAAGTAGGCAGGCGATCAGGCACTGCCCTACCGGTGCAAGCGGGGCTATCTTGACCGAGGTTGCGAAGCGGTGAGGACAGGCAGACGGCTAGACGCCGAGACGCCTAGCAGGGGTGAGCGGTAGGTTGGACGTAGGCGGTATTCG
>Ga0209057_1000265_pt1 | contig 48140 bp, 53 predicted proteins | sample GraSoiAngelo_146_FD_185903 | JGI IMG/M metagenome (GOLD analysis project Ga0209057, IMG submission 185903) | Grasslands soil microbial communities from the Angelo Coastal Reserve, California, USA - 14_1009_05_30cm (SPAdes) (version 2) | ecosystem: Environmental > Terrestrial > Soil > Grasslands ...
GTGCGGTCCGGATATGAGATGCACGAGCCGCGGGTTTGCCCGCGGCGGGAAGGAAAGGGAAATGGCGAGTACCGAGGGACGAGTGCTCTCCGTCAACGTCGGGAGGCCGCGTACCTTCGAGTTCAACGGCCGCCAGGTTCGGAGCGCCATCTGGAAGTCTCCCGTCGTCGGTCGGGTTGCCGCCCGAGGCGTGAATCTCGAGGGCGACGATCAGGCTGACCGGAAGGCGCACGGAGGCGTCGACAAGGCCATCTACGCCTATGCGATCGAAGATTTGCGGTGGTGGGAGAGCGAGCTCGGCCGATCGTTGCCGGTCGCGCAGTTCGGCGAGAACCTGACCACGGAGGGGATCGAGGTGAACGGGGCGCTCGTCGGCGAGCGCTGGGAGGTCGGGACCACGCTGCTCGAGGTCGCCGAACCCCGCGTGCCCTGCTGGCGGCTCGGCGTCCGGATGGACGATATGGGCTTCGTCCGACGCTTCACCGAGGCGTTACGTCCCGGAGCGTATCTGCGAATCCTTTCCGAGGGTTCGGTGGCCGCCGGCGACGAGATCCGGGTGGTCGGACGTCCGAACCAGGGCCTGAGCGTCCGCGATGTGTTTCGCATCTACTCCCGCGATCGCCAGGAGGCCGGGCGACTGCTCGCGGTGCCGGGGATGTCCGAGAGCTGGAAGGTATGGGCTCAGGCGCTGCTGCGAAGAGCCGGAAGCGGTACTACGCCTGCTCCCGATCCTGGATGCTGTTAGTTGAGAGCCGCGGGTCGGTCTGCTGTCCTTCTCCGGAGAGGACGGCGGCGCCTGAGTGAGCGCCGGTCATCAGCGGGCGCCAGTTGGGCGGGGGTCCTTCTCGGGTCTCAGAATCGCCGCGGACGATCATCAACGAGCGGTCGCGCCCGAAACAAGGGCTCCGGGCCGAGCGCGCGGATGGCCTCGGCCGGCGCCTTGGCCCCGGCGACTCATGGCATCTGCGTCGCGGCGTCGAGTGCGCTAGTGGCCTCCTCCCGCGCGCAGTGCGGCAGGACGCGCAAGCAGCGCAGCCCCGTGAGCGTCGCGATCGTCTCGGCGTTGGTCGCGGCGGACACGTCGGTCTCCGCCGCCGGCTGCGAGAGCACGAAGCCGTGCACCACGAGCCCGGCGGCCGCCGCGACGCGCGCCGTCAGCGCGCAGTGGTTCACCGTGCCGAGGCGGTTCGCGCCCACGATCAGGAGCGGCAGCCCGGTCCGCACCGCCAGCTCCGCCCAGGTGGTTTGCGCGTCGAGGGGGACGAGGAGCCCGCCGGCGCCCTCGACGAGGAGCAGATCGGCCTCCTGGCGGCGGCGGGCGACGAGCGCGACCAGGCGCGCCACGTCGATGGTCACTCCCTCGAGCCGGGCGGCGACGGCGGGCGCGAGCGGCGCGCGCAGGCGATAGGGGCAGATGTCGTCGAGCGGCGCGGGATCGGCGGCGGCGGCGCGGAGCGCGAGCGCGTCGGCCGGCTCGCCCTCGACCCCGGTCTCGACCGGCTTCATCACCGCGACGCGCCGGCCCCGCTGGCGGAGCGCGGTCGCGAGCGCGCAGGCGACGAACGTCTTGCCGACGCCCGTGTCGGTGCCGGTGACGAAGAGGGCGCTCACGCTCCCGTGTCCTCGCGAGGAGGGCGCGTCACGCGCCCGTGACCTCCTGAATCGCCTCGCGCGCGACGTCGACCAGCCGCTCCAGCTCCGCGGGCGCGATGGCCAGCGCCGGCATGAGCACGATCACGTTGCCGAGCGGGCGGAGGATCACCCCCCGCGCCCGCGCCGCACGCACCACGCGCTGGCCGATGCGCGCGGCGGGCGGGTAGGGGACACGCCCCGCGCGCTCCGCCACCAGCTCGATGCCGACCATGACTCCTTGCTGCCGCACGTCCCCCACGTGTTCAAGCGGCGCGATCTCGGCCGCCAGCCGCTCGCGGAGGCGGGCGATCTTGGGCGCGAGACGCTCGAGCGTGCGTTCTTCGCGGAAGAGCCGCAGACTCGCCAGGGCGACCGCGCAGCCGAGCGGGTTCCCCGTGTAGGTGTGGCCATGGAAGAACGCACGGAACTCCTCGTAGGGGCCGAGGAAGGCCCCGAACACCTCCTCGGTCGCGAGCGTCGCGGCGAGCGGCAGGTAGCCGCCGCTGATGCCCTTCGCGAGGCACATGAGATCGGGCGTGATACCGGCGTGCTCGCAGGCGAACATCCGTCCCGTCCGCCCGAAGCCGGTCGCCACCTCGTCGGCGATGAGCAGCGTGCCGTGGCGGTGCGCGAGGTCGTGGAGCGCGCGCAGATACGCCGGCGGGTGGACCCACATCCCTGCCGCGCCCTGCACCAGCGGCTCGACGATGACGGCGGCGAGGGTCGGGCCGTGGGCGGCGAGCGTCCGCTCGGCCTCCTCGAGGGCGGCGGCGAGCGCCGCCGCCGCGTCCATGCCGCGCTGCCAGCGAAAGACGTGCGGCGGCGTCAGCCGCACGGCGGGCGCGACCGCGCCGGCCACGAAACGATGGAACGTCTCCGAGTAGCCGACGCCGACCGCGCCGAGCGTGTCGCCGTGGTAGGCCTCGACCAGCGACGCGAAGCGCGTGCGCGCCGGCTCGCCGCGCAGCTGGTGGTACTGGAGCGCGATGCGGAGCGCCGCCTCGACCGCGGTGGCGCCCGCGTCCGAGTAGAAGACGCGCGTCAGCCCGGGCGGCGCGATCTCGATCAGCGCGCGGGCGAGCTCGATCGAGGGCACGTTGGCGAGCCCGAGCAGCGTCGAGTGCGCGACGCGCGCGAGCTGCGCGCCGAGCGCCGCGTCGAGCGCCGGGTGGCGGTGCCCGTGCACGTTGCACCAGAGCGAGGAGACGCCGTCGAGGTAGCGCCGCCCCCGCGTGTCGACCAGCGTCGTGCCCTCCGCCTCGGCGATCACGAGCGGCTCCTCGGCGAGCCAGTCCGCCATCTGCGTGAACGGGTGCCAGAGGTGGCGCCGGTCCCAGGCGGCGAGGGTTGCGGTGTCGGTCATGGCTGGCACCCGGTCGCGCGCGCGGCGTCGGCGAAGGCCGCGAGCGCGCGCTCGAGCTGCGCCGCCGTGTGCGTGGCCATGGGCGTGACGCGGAGCCGCGCCGTCCCCGGCGGCACGGTCGGCGGGCGGATCGCGAGCGCATGCACGTCGCGCGCGAGCAGCGCGTCGGCGAATGCCAGCGCGGCGCGGTTGTCGCCCACCATGAGCGGCACGATGTGCGTGTCGCCGCGCGCGTCGAGGCCGAGGGCGCGGAGGCCGTCGCGCAGGGTGGCGGCGTTCTGCACGAGCGCCGCGCGCCGCTCCGGCTCCGTCGCCACCACCTCCAGCGCCGCCCCGGCCGCGGCCACCGCCGCCGGCGCGAGCCCGGTCGTGTAGATGAAGGTGCGCGCACGGTTCACCAGCAGGTCGACCAGCGCGCGCGCTCCCGCGACGTAGGCGCCTGCGGCGCCGAGCGCCTTGCCGAGCGTCCCCATGTGGACGGTGACGCGCGCGCCCAGGCCCTCGGCTTCGGCGAGGCCGGCGCCGCCGGGGCCGAGCACGCCGGTCGCGTGGGCCTCGTCTACCATGAGCCAGCTGTGGTAATGCTCCGCGAGCGCGGCCAGCGCCTCGAGCGGTGCCCGGTCGCCGTCCATGGAAAAGACCGAGTCGGTCACGATGAGCCGGCGACCGCCCCGCGCAGTGGCGGCGAGCTCGGCCTCCAGGGTTTGCACGTCGCGGTGGGGGTAGACGTGGACGCTGGCCCGCGAGAGCCGGCACCCGTCGACGATGCTCGCGTGGTTGAGGGCATCGCTGAAGACGTGGTCGCCGCGGCCGACGAGCGTCGTGATCGCGCCCACGTTCGCCTGGTAGCCGGAGGGAAAGAGGAGCGCCGCCTCGGTGCCCTTGAGCGCCGCCAGCTTCGCCTCGACCTCGGCGTGCAGCTCGAGGTGCCCGGCGATCAAGCGGGAGGCGCCCGTGCCGCAGCCCCAGCGCTCGATCGCCGCGCACGCGGCCGCCTTCACGGCCGGGTGGGTGGCGAGCCCGAGGTAGTTGTTGGAGGAGAGGAGGAGGACGCGGCGGCCGTCGAGCAGCACCTCGGCGTCGGAGGCGCTGGCGAGCGGGCGCAGGCGGCGGCGGAGGCCCGCGTCCTCGAGGGCCGCGAGCTCCGCGGCGAGGACTCGCACGCGGGGGTCATGCCGGGTGCGCCCGCCCTTGTCAACCTGGAGCGCCCTCATGGTTGACAAGACGCGGCGGTCGGCCTTCGTCTGCCAGCAGTGCGGCCACGCGGCGCCGCGCTGGCTCGGGCAGTGCCCGGGCTGCGGCGCGTGGAGCACGATGGTCGAGGAGGTGCTCCGCGATCCGCGCGCCCGCGGCGCGCGCGCCGGCACGGCGAGCGGCCAGAAGCCGCGGCCGCTCGCCGCCGTCACCGCCGGCGCGGCGCTCCGCCGCACCACCGGTCTCGCGGAGCTGGACCGCGTGCTGGGCGGCGGGCTCGTCGCAGGCTCGGTCGTGCTGGTGGGCGGCGACCCGGGGATCGGAAAGTCGACGCTCGCCCTCCAGGCCTGCGGCGCGCTCGCGCGCCAGGGCCTGCCCGTCCTCTACGTCGCGGGCGAGGAGTCGCCGGAGCAGGTGCGGCTGCGCGCCGACCGCCTCGGCATGGCCGAGGCGGGCGTGCTCGTCGTCGCCGAGACGGCGGCCGAGGCAGTGGCGGAGCTGATCGGCGAGACGCATCCCGCCGCCGTCGTCGTCGACTCGATCCAGACGCTCCACACCGGCGCCCTCGGCTCCGCGCCCGGCAGCGTGGGACAGGTGCGCGAGTCGGCGGCGCTGCTGGTCGCGCGCGCGAAGGCGAGCGGTGTCGCCTGCTTTCTCATCGGCCACGTGACCAAGGAGGGCACGCTCGCCGGCCCGCGCGTGCTCGAGCACCTGGTCGACACCGTCCTCTACTTCGAGGGCGACGGCGCGCATGCGCTACGCGTGCTGCGCGCCGTCAAGAACCGCTTCGGCTCGACCAACGAGGTGGCGGTGTTCGAGATGGGGGAGGGCGGGCTCGCCGAGGTCCCGAACCCGTCGGCCGCCTTCCTCGCCGAGCGGCCGGTCGGCGCGCCGGGCTCGGCGGTGCTCGCGACGCTCGAGGGCAGCCGCCCGCTCCTGGTCGAGATCCAGGCCCTCGTGTCGCACTCGGGGCTCGCCATGCCGCGCCGGACCGCCATCGGCCTCGACCCGGGCCGCGTGGCGCTCCTGCTCGCCGTGCTCGAGAAGCGCATGCGGCTGCCGCTCCACGACCAGGACGTGTTCCTGAACGTGGCGGGCGGGCTCCGCGTCGACGAGCCGGCGGCCGACCTGGCCGTGGTCGCGGCGGTCGCCTCCTCCGCCCGCGGCCGCGCGCTCGCCGACGACGTGGTCGTGTGGGGGGAGGTCGGGCTCACCGGCGAGGTGCGCGCCGTCGGGCGCGCGGAGGCGCGCCTCCGCGAGGCCGCGCGGCAGGGCTTCCGGCGCTGCGTGCTCCCGGCCTCGAACGCGCGCGGCCTCGCGGTCGACGGGACGCGGGCCGAGGGCGTGGCCGCGCTCGACCAGCTCTTCGAGGTGCTCGCGCTCGCATGACCTTCCTCGCCCTCTTCTGGCTGAACGTCGGGCTGCTCGCGTTCTTCGCGGTCCTGCTCCAGCGCGAGGGGCTCCTCGGCTTCGCCAAGGGCGGGCGCTGGTACCTCACCTGGTTCGCCACCGCGCTCATCACGTTGATGGACGAGCTCACCTCGATCTTCTACGTGCCGGCGGAGGCCCACCGCTTCATCGGGGCCCAGGCGATCTTCTTCATCGCGATCACCTCGCTCCTCATGCGGTTCCTCTCCACCCGCATGGTCGAGATCGCGCAGATCCTCGAGCGGCACGACATCCGGGGCGGGGGCGTCTATTCGTTCTCCTACTTCGTGCTCGGCCCGGTCGCCTCGTTCGTGGCGGTCGCGTCGATCATGGTCGACTACATCCTGACCGCCTGCATCTCGACGGTGAGCGCGGTCTACAACGGGACCGCCTTCCTCCCCATGGAGACCGCTGCGCAGTACGTGCTCATCTTCGCGGCCATCTGGGCCATCGCGGGGCTCAACATCCTCGGCATCCGCGAGAATGCGCGCGTCACCTTCATCATCTTCATCGTCGCCGCCATCGTGCTGCTCAACCTGATTGCGCTCGGCGTCCTGCACATCGACCCGCAGAGCCCGCACATCATCTACGAGAGCGGGGCGAGTGTCGTCCGCGACGTCCGCCACCACGGCTTGCCGCACGCGATGGCCACGCTCACGACCGGGGTGGCGTTCTGCGTGCTCGCCTACTCGGGCATCGAGTCGGTCATCCAGACCGCCGGGCTGGTGGAGAGCTGGCGCGACATCTCGAAGGCGTACTGGTTCCTGGCGCTCACGGTGGGGATCGTCACCCCCCTCATCTCGGCGCTCGCCCTCTCGGCCCCCATCAAATTCGCCGAGCACGAGCAGGACCTCATCACCCACTGGGCGACGGTCGTCGGCAACGTCCCCTTCGGGGTGCTGGTGGGGCTCCTCGGCAGCGTCATCCTCATCATGGCGGTGAACACCGCCTACGTGGCCTCGAGCGAGCTGCTCGAACGGGTCGCGCACCGCTACAACCTGAGCTGGCTGGTCGCGACCAACCGCCGGGCGTCCCTCTACCGCATCCACATCCTGAACGGGCTCATGTACTCGGGCATCATCGTGATCACCAAAGCATCGCAGGCGATCCTCGCCGACATGTACGCCATCGGCCTGCTCGCGAGCTTCTGCATCAACATCGGCTGCCTGCTCATCTACCGCTACTTCCAGGGGACGAAGGAGATCCGCGACTACCACACCTCGCGCGCGGGCACGCTCGCGCTGGAGGTGATCCTGGTCGCCTGCTTCGTCTACCTCGCCCGGCACAAGCCCTACGGCGTGGCGCTCTGGGGAGGCGTCGTGGCGGTGCTCCTCGGCCTCGGCATCCCGCTCTCGCGCCGCTACGGCCCCGAGATGAAGGAGGTCCGCCGCAGCGACTACCCGATGGAGATGCTGCTCGCGCTGGGCGAGACCGACGGGCCGCTCGACGTCTACTTCCGCCGCCCCGGCGAGTTGGACATCGAGACCCACTCCCCGAACGCCGCCTTCGTCACCTTCTTCTCGTCCCGCCAGCCGATCCCGGAGAAGCTGGCGCCCAACCACTATCGCTTCCCGATCCAGGGCGGGAGCGTGTACCGGAGCATCCGCGCGATTCTCGCGCTCCTCGCCGAGGAGCTCGAGGGGCGTCGAGTCCACGTGCACTTCGGCTGGCCGACGTCGTCCTGGCTCGACCGCATGGCGGTCGGCGTCTTCGTGGCGAGCCTGATGCGGCTCCCGAAGGCGTTCCCGAAGCTCGTTTTCTCGATGGACTACAACGGCCCGGCCGCGCCGCCCGCGGGGGCGGCGGCCCCGGGCGAGCGCGTCGCGGGCAGCTGAGGGGCCTCAGGACTTGAGCGGCTCGCCCTTCGCGTTCTTCTCGCGCAGGACGTCGAGGAGCTTGGCCGGCCCCCCGCTGTTCACGATCTCCTGGAACTGGGAGCGGAAGTTCGCGACCAGGCTCACGCGCTCGATGACGATGTCGATGATGCGCCAGGCGTCGTTCTCCTGGCGGAGCCGATAGTCGACCAGCACGTCGGCGCTGCCCCCGCCGCGCAGGATCTTGGTCTTGACGGTCCAGTCGCCGCGCCCCTCGTCGTGGTCGCTCACCACCTGGACCTTCTCGTTGTTGTAGCTCTCGATGTTGCGCCCATAGGTGAGCGCCAGGTGCTCCCGGAAGAGCTTCACGAACTCCGTCTGCTGCGCGGGGGAGAGCTGGCTCCAAAGGCGGGCCAGCACGAGGCGCGACATGGTCTCGAAGTCGACGTTGGCGTAGGCGAGGTCCTCGACGCGATGGCGCTTCTCGTCGCTCGAGAGGCTCTTGTCGCCGAGGATGTCGACTGCGGCGCGGCTCATCTTCTCGACGATGGCACGAGGGCTCTCGCCCGCGAGCGCCCCGCCCGCGAGGCACGAGGCGAGCGCGACGACGGCGAGAGTGCGACGGCGCCTGTTCATGGCTTCTCCTCCAGGTCGAACTCGGGATGGTACAGCTCCTCGCTCTCCTCCGCACTCCCCTCCGCCAGGTCGCGCACCAGGGCGCGGCGGCGCTGGAGATAGGCGTTGCGCACGAAGGTGTAGTAGTCGAAGGCCGACGCCTTCGCATCCTCGACCTGCTTGAGCACGAAGGAGCGCTCGTTCACCGTGTCGCCCACGCGCGCGCCCCACAGGATCGCCTCGTCGATGAAGAAGGGCGTCACGCTGAGCGCGTAGTCGACGGCGAAGCCCGTCGCGTCGCGCGGGTCGGACGGTCCGAGGAGCGGCAGCACCAGGTACGGTCCGGGCGGCACGCCCCACACGCCGAGCGTCTGCCCGAAGTCCTCGTCGTGCTTGACGAGACCCCAGCCCGAGGCGGGATCGAAGAAGCCGAGCACGCCGACCGTGGTGTTGACCGCGAAGCGTCCCACGTCGGAGGCGCTGTCCTTCACCTTGCCCTGCAGGAGGTCGTTCACCGTGACGATCGGGAAGCGGAGGTTGCCGAAGAAGTTCGACACCGAGGTTCGCACCCGGCGCGGGGACACCTTCTCCCAGCCGGTCGCGACCGGGGCGAGCACGTAGACGTCGAGCTTGTCGTTGAACCAGAAGATCTTCCGGTTCACGCACTCGAGCGGGTCGCGCTCGGTGTCGACATCCTCCGCGGCGCACACGGCCGCCGCCCACGATAGCACGAGCACGGCGGCGAGGAGCGGGACCATCCGCCGCGGCCTCATTGGTTCTTCCCCCGATCGGCGCCGCTGTAGATCAGCTTGCCGATCACCCGTTCGAGGAGGACGGCGGACTCGGTCATCGTGATCTGGTCTCCCGGTTGAAGTAGCTTGTTGTCGCCGCCGACCTGGAGGGAGACGTAGCGATCCCCGAGCAGGCCTGCGGTCATGATCGAGGCGGAGGTGTCGATCGGGAGCTTCAGCGCCGCGTCGACGTCGAGCTGGATGCGCGCGCGGTAGCCCTGGTCGAGCCTGATCGAGCCGATCTGGCCGACCTTCACGCCCGAGATGACGACCTGGGCACGCGGCTTGAGGCCCCCGATCTCGTCGAAGTCGGCGTACAGCGGCATGCGGGGGGGGCCGCCGTAGGAGAGCCCGCCCACGCTGAACGAGAGATAGGCGACCGCGCCGAGCCCGGCGAGGACGAAGAGGCCGACCAGGAGATCACGCACGGGCGCGCGACTCATCCGCTCACACTCCCCACAGCGCGGTGATGAAGTAGTCGAAGACGAGGATGCTGACCGACGCGACCACCACCGTCGAGGTGGTGGCGGCGGCGACGCCGGCCGAGGTGGGGACCGTGGTGTGACCCCGATAGGTCGCGACCAGCCCGACCAGCACGCCGAAGATGAGGGCCTTCAGCAGGCTGCCGAGCACGTCGTCGTGGAAGTCGACCGCCGACTCGAGGCTCGACATGTAGCTCCCCGCGTCCACGCCCATGAGCCCCACGCCCACCAGGTAGCCGCCGAAGAGCCCGCACACGATGAAGAGCGCCGAGAGGAGCGGCATGACGGCCGTCATGGCGAGCGCGCGCGGCGTCGCCACCAGGTCGATCGGGTCGACCGACATCATGCGGAGCGCGTCGAGCTGCTCGGTGGCGACCATGGTACCGATCTCGGCGGTGGTAGCGGAGCCGGCGCGGCCGGTGGCGAGGAGCGCGGTCAGCACCGGGCCGAGCTCGCGGATGAGCGAGAGGCCCACCACCGCGCCCAGCGACTGCTCGGCGCCGAAGCGGACGAGCGTGTTGTAGCCCTGCAGGCTGAGCACCATGCCGACCGCCAGGCCGCACACGCAGATGATGACCAGCGAGAGCACGCCCAGCTTGAAGAGCTCGTCCAGGAAGAGTCGCACGCGCAGCGGCGGGGCGAGCGCCGCACGCCCGATCTGCGCCGCGAAGTGGGCGAGCCCGCCGAGATCGGTGACGAAGCGCACGGCGGCGAAGCCGAGGTCGCCGATGGCGGTCAAGCGCGCGCCTCGGCCGCCGTGCCGTCCTCGTCGAGGAAGCCCGCGACGCGCGGGTCGGTGGTGCGGCGGAGCTCCGCGGGCGAGCCCTCGACCGGGCCGTCGGGCAACAGCAGGACGACGTGGTCGGCGATGCGCATGGTGGAGGGGATGTGGTGCGACACGATGATCATGGTCGCCTGGAGCTGGCGGTTGACGTGCACGAGGAGCGCCTCGATGAGCTTCACCGACACCGGATCGAGGCCCGAGAAGGGCTCGTCGCAGAGGAGGATCACCGGCTTCATGATGATCGCCCGCGCCAGCGACGCGCGTTTCACCATGCCGCCCGAGAGCTGGTTCGGGAGCAGGTCATCGACGTTGGACAGGCCCACCGCGGCGAGGCTCTCGTGCACCGCGGCCGCGATCTCGCGCTCGCCCATGGCGGTGTGCTCGCGCAGCGGAAAGGCCAGGTTCTCGAACACGGTGAGCGAGTCGAGGAGCGCGCCGTCCTGGAACATCATGCCGAGCTTCTTCCTGACCGCATACATCTGCCGCTCCGCGCGGGTGGTGATCTCGTCCCCGTCCACGACGATGCGCCCCGCCTGCGGACGGACCAGGCCGCCGATCAGCCTGAGCAGCGTGCTCTTGCCCGACCCGCTGCCGCCCAGGATGACCGACACCCGGCCGCGTGGAAAGCGGCAGGAGAGGTCCCGGAAGACTACGCGCTGCCCGAAGGCCATGCGCACGTCGGCGAACTCGACATGAGCCTCGTCGCGAGACGTCACGCGGGCGCAGGGTGCTCCCTTTCCGACATGGGGGTCCTCTGCCTTGTTAGCGTTTCCGAACGTAAGCAAACCCTGTACCGTCAGCCTAAGTAACGAGAAATACTATTGTGAATTAGTTACAACGGGGCGCAAGCAAAAGTCAAATCACAAATTCATCACCGCGTGAGGGACGTCGCCCGGCGCCGCCAGAGACGGAACACCCGCACCTCGTCGGGTGTTGCCTCTTGGCGCTGATGGCACGTCCAGCACACGGGACCGCTGTCGGTCGGGAAGCGGTCGTCGGCGGGGAACGTCGTCTTGAGCTTCTGAGAGCGGAGGCACTTTCGCATTTTCGCCCCCCGGTTGAGGAGATTCAAGGGAACGCTAGCAACAGTATCAAGAAGTAGGGCCAGCGCCAGACTTCGCCTTGGAACCCCCGCTGCGACGGCGGCATGAGACGCACCCAGCCGCCGAGCAGGACCACGGCGCCTGGGCTCGGCCCAGTCTCGGCCGAGCTCGAGCCGATGTCGATACGACGGCGCTCGGCGCCGAAGTGGAACGAGATCGAGCGTCTCTGCGCGGACCTCGCGGCGGCGGGGTTCATCGCGCCCGCGACCCGGCATCGACGGATCCAAGCGGGCACGGATCGCCGAGGACGATGCGGTGAAGGAGAAGGACCGCTCGTCGGCATGGTGATCGGCACAGGGTAGACGCCGATGTGTTCGGGGGCTCGCCTGTGGGATGCATGATGATCCCACCGAACGTGCTCGTGAAGAGGGCGTGCGTCGTAGACCGTATGCCATGGCGTCCACCATGGGTGGGGACCCGAACGCCCCCAACCTTCAGCGGTTGCCTCGTGTGGCGCGCCGCAGCAGTGCAACGACTGGCAGAGGTGCGCGATGAAGACAGCATCCGCACTCAATACTGGTCGTAGATTCCCGCTTCCCGTTCGCCAACTTGCACGGGCACCAGGCTGACAGCACGGCAGGCGCAGCGGAGGCATCATTCTTGCCATTCACCCGCGCATGACCGAGCGGCGACGCAGCAGTTTCATCGCTCTCAGGCCGCATCGAGCGGTCGCGTTGGAGCGCGGATGCTCGCTGGGCATACGCAAGAGGGAGTCCGTTGCGGCTGACATGAACTTCACCATCCTCACGTGCCGCTGCGTCGTGGCGCAGGACGATCGGGGCACGGTGACTGGCGTCGGCTGTTGCACGGACGAGCACGCCGACATGCTGCGAGGCTTCCTGACGCCGGGGACCTTCCGCTCCCGTCACCGGCGCAGCTTCTCGTTCAGCATCAGAACGCACTAGCCATGAGTGAGCCGAAGAAAATACTGATAGTCGAGGACAATGAGGACTGCCGCTTCATCCTCATCCATCGCCTGCGCAAGATCGGCCAGTTCGACATCCGTGAGGCCGCCAACGGCCAGGAGGCGATCGAGGCCGTGCGCGCCGAGTTCCCCGACCTGATCTTCATGGACCTGAGGATGCCGGTCATGGACGGTCGGGAGGTCACCAAGCGCATCCGCGAGATGGAAGGCGGCGACGGTATCCGCATTATCGCCCTCACCGGGCTGGTGATGGCCGGTGACAAGCAGACGGCGCTCGCCAGCGGCTGCGACGACTACATCACCAAGCCGGTTGTCGATCCCGACCTGGTACGCCAGAAGGTCGAACGCTGGCTCTAATTCCTCGCATACTGCCGCCATGAGAAGCTGCTACTGGTCGAGATGAGTGCCAACAACCACAACCCGCGCCACCCGCCCGTCACCGCTCGGCAGCCGCAGACCACCCACGAATGGTGCGGACACGGGGGTCCATGTGCGAAGTGTGCAGAGATCTGGACTTTCATCATGGACGGCCGATCTCATCCGGGCTGCTCTGTCGCATCGGGTTCCTTGATCACCAGGGTCATCGTCTCCGACGACAACGAGCGCAACCGCGGCATCCTCAGCCACCGCCTGCGCAGACTGGCCGATCTCGATATCCGCGAAACGAGGAACGGGCTGGAACTCGTCAATGCGGTATGTGCGGAGCGGCCAGACTTGGTTTTCACCGACCTCAAGTCTCCCGTCATGGACGGTGCCGAAGCAATCGCACGTATCCGTCAGATGGAGGGAGGAAGGCACATAGCCATCGTGGTCGTCAGCGCCGCGGCCAGCATTCCGGAGTACAGGGATTTGGCCCTGCGCGCCGGGTGCGACGTCGTCATCAGGAAGCCTGTAGTCGACCCGTCTGTGTTCCGCCGCTTCGTTCCTGTGTGGGACCCCAACGGAGAGGTCGAAGCCGCCGAAGCTGCCCGCCGCCGCTGAAACGGATTTGAGCGCGGGGGGGACGGGCACGGACCCGTCCTGCGGGTTGCAGCGACCTACCGGCGCGCCACGCCCTCGGGATTCGTTCAGTCAGATGGGAATGCGGATGCCCCGCCGCCCGAGCGCAATGGTGAGCGCGCTCAGGACGGCGAGCGTGGCGAGCACCGCCGCCATGCCGGGGAGGAGGGGCAGGCGCCGCCACGACCAGAAGACGATCCAGGCGGGATAGTAGACGAGCACGTACTGGAGCACCCACGCGGTGAGCGCATTGCTGCCGACGGCGAGCAGCCAGCCCGGGAAGGGGAGGCCCCGCTCCTCGAGCGCGGCGGTGGCGAGCAGGAACGCCACCGAGGCGGCGGTGGCGATCGCGACGAAGCTCGAGGTGCCGATCGTCTTGTTGAAGGGGACGCCGACCCCACGGGCCGCCGCCGCGCAGGCGACGGCGGCGGCGGCGACGACGGCCGCGCGCGCCAGAAACGCGCGCCGCGGTGCGCCGGCCGTGAGCCCTCGGCCGACCAGGAGGCCTGCCAGCGTGAGCGGTACGAAGGCGAGCGCGGCGACCGGGCCGTGATGCACCTCGCCGGACGCGCCGCGGAAGAAGAGGGCGAGGAGCCCGAGCGCGAGCGCGATCACGGCCCCGTCCGGCAGCTCCGCGGCCCCGGCGGCCACCACGCCGCCCAGCCCGAGCGTCTGCAGCACGCCCCACCGCGGCCCCTCGGTCAGCCTGAGCATGGGGAGCAGCGCGGGAGCCGAGTCGAGCACGATGCCGAGGCCGATCAGGAGCACGAAGCGCTTCACGGCGGTGAGCCGCGCGCGGGACGGCGTCAGCCCGCCCGTCCGGCGCTTGTGCAGGAAGAGCACGAGCGACACCCCGATCAGGAACTGGAAGACGGGTGCGGGGAAGTCGAAGGCACGCAGGACGTCGCCCTCGTTGTGCTGGAGCACCTCGGGCACGCGGCGCAGGAAGACGTTCATCATGTTGGCGAACAGCATGCCGAGCACGGCGAGCGCGCGGCAGGCGTCCAGGAAGGCGATCCGGCGCGCGCCGGCCCCGTCCGCCATCTCAGTGCACCTGCGCGATGCCGTCGAGTACGCGCGACTTGACTCGCCCGTAGAGCTCGTTTTGGCGGCAGAAGCGGTGCAGCAGGTCCCCGAGCACGGGGAGCTGGGTGCGGTACTCGTCGAGCGCCGCCTCCTTGGCGGCCAGCTCCGCCGGGGTCAAGTCGATCCCGCTCCAGAGCGTGTCCGGGGTCTCCTTGACGGACGGCGGCGCGAGCCGGTCGCGGTCGCTCCCCGCGCTCGGCCAGGTGTGATGGTGGACGAGGTAGGTGAGCACGAGGAGGCGCTCGGGCAGCACGTGCGCGGCCTGGAGGGCATCCAGCGCGTCGATCACGAAGTAGCTCGTGTGCGCGTGGTCGAGGTGGACGTCGTAGGGGTGCGGGATCACGACCACGTTCGGGCGGAAGCTGCGCAGCTCGCGGGCCACGAGCGAGGCGAGATCCTGGCCGTCGTACTCGGCGCCGTCGGGCGCGGGCGGGCTGTCCTCCTTGGTGTAGGGCGAGGTGTAGGGGCGGGTGCGCGACCAGTGATCCTGCCAGAGCTGCGCCAGTCCGCCGTCGGGAAAGCCGAGGAAGACGAGGTCGCCGCGGTGGAGCCCCAGGTGGCGGGCCGCGGCGACGGCCTCCCGCCGCCGCACCTCCCCGAACTCGACGTAGTCGGTGTCGCGCGGCTTCTGCTCGTGGAAGTCCTGCTCGACGGCCTGCTCGTAGCCGTCGCCGTTGGTGACGAACACGACGCGCACCGGGGCGCCGCGGTGGGTCGAGCGGAAGATCAGCCCGCCCGCGCCGATCGTCTCGTCGTCGGGGTGCGGCGCGAAGACGAGCACGCGCGGGCTCCGCGGGATGACGAGCGCTCCCGGCCCCGGGCGCGCGCCGTCCGGGGCGGCCCCCAGACCGACCGCAGCGACGAGGAGGACGCCCAAGAGCGAGGCGCGGCCCCGGCGGGCGGCTGGTAGAAGACGGGTCGGGTTGCGTTCGGGTGCGACGCCTCCGAATGTACGCTCGCCGCGCGCGGCCGGCAAGCAGCGCGCCCTGGCAGCCCCGCTGGCAATTCATATCGTGACACGATATAAATCGGGCGACGGTGGCCACCCGCGACGTCACGCTGGCGGAGTACCGGGCGCTGGCCGAGTTCCGCCACGCGCTGCGGCGCTTCCTCGCCTTCAGCGCTGCCGTGGCGCGCGCGGGCGGGCTCGAGCCCCAGCAGCACCAGCTCCTGCTCGCGCTGCGCGGCCTGCCCGGCGGCGCCGAGGCGACGATCGGCGCCCTCGCCGCGCGGCTCGGCATCCGGCATCACAGCGCCGTCGAGCTGGTCGATCGCATGGAGGCGCACGGGCTGGTGCGCCGCGCGCGCGGCGCGAGCGACCGCCGCCGGGTCCTGGTGCGGCTCGCCCCGCGCGGGCACGGGCTGCTGCTGCGCCTGACGCTCGCTCATCGCGCCGAGCTGCGCTCGACCGGGCCCGCGCTGGTGCGCGCGCTTGGCCAGCTCGTGCGCGCGCCCGCGCCGGCGCGGCGGGCGGGGGGTCGGCATGCGGGCCCGCGCTGAGCCCCGGGGGGCGGCGGCCCTCGGCGACTTCACCGCCACCTGGCGCGTCGTCCCCATGGCCCTCGCCGGGGTCGGGATCGGTGTGCTCGCCGCCTACGTCGCGCTGGCGCTCCTCCGCCTGATCGGGCTCTTCACGAACCTCTTTTTCTTCCAGCGCTGGGACAGCGCGCTCGTCTCGCCGGCGGGGAGCACGCTCGGCCCGCTCGTGGTCCTCGTGCCGGTGGGGGGCGCGCTCGTGATCGGGGTCATGGCGCGCTACGGCTCCGAGCGCATCCGCGGCCACGGCATCCCCGAGGCGATCGAGTCGATCCTGATCGGGGGCAGCCGCGTCGAGCCGCGTCTCGCCGTCCTCAAGCCCCTCTCCGCTGCCATCTCGATCGGCAGCGGCGGCCCGTTCGGGGCCGAGGGGCCGATCATCATGACCGGGGGCGCCTTCGGGTCCCTGGTGGCCCAGTTCTTCGAGCTGACCGCCGCCGAGCGGAAGACGCTCCTGGTGGCCGGCGCGGCGGCCGGCATGTCGGCCACCTTCGCCTCGCCGGTGGCCGCGGTGCTGCTCGCGGTCGAGCTCCTGCTCTTCGAGTGGAAGCCGCGCAGCATGATCCCGGTGGCCCTCGCCAGCGCCACCGCGGCCGCGGCACGACGCTACCTCATCGGGCTCGGGCCGCTCTTTCCCACCCCGCCCCATCCGGTCTTCATCGGCCCCGGAGGCCTGCTCGGCTGCGCGCTGGTCGGGCTCGCCGCGGGGGTCCTCTCGGCGCTCCTGACGCTCGCCGTCTACGCCGCCGAGGACGCGTTCCGCCTGCTCCCCATCCACTGGATGTGGTGGCCGGCAATCGGTGGGCTCGTGGTCGGTCTGGGCGGATTCGTGTTCCCCCAGGCGCTCGGGGTCGGCTACGACACCATCGCCGCGCTCCTGCAGGACGACGTGCCGCGCCGCCTGCTGCTCGGCATCCTGCTCGTCAAGTCGATCATCTGGAGCGTGTCGCTCGGCTCCGGCACCTCGGGCGGCGTGCTCGCTCCGCTCCTCCTGATGGGCGGCGCGCTGGGCGGGCTCGAGGCCATCTACCTCCCGCCCGAGGGCACGGGCTTCTGGCCGCTCGTCAGCATGGGCGCGATCCTCGGCGGCACCATGCGCTCGCCCTTCACGGGCGTCGTGTTCGCCGTCGAGCTGACGCACGACGTGAACATGCTCCTCCCTCTCCTGATCGCGGTCACCCTCGCGCACGCCACGACCGTGCTCGCGCTCCGCCGCTCCATCCTGACCGAGAAGGTGGCGCGGCGCGGCTACCACCTGACGCGCGAGTACTCAGTCGACCCACTCGAGATCCTCTTCGTGCGCGAGGTCATGCGACCGAACGTCGCCGTGCTCCCCGCCGACCTGCCGCTCGCGGGGCTGACGCGCTGGCTCGAGGCCGACGGGCGCACCCGGGCGCGGCTCTACCCCGTGGTCGACGGCGAGCAGCGCCTCCTCGGCGTGGTGCGGCGGGGCGACCTGCGGCGGCTCCAGAGCCAGCACGGCGCCGAGGCCAGCTGCCCACTCGCGGCCGTGCTGCGGCAGGAGGCGGTGGTTGCCCACCCCGACGAGCCGCTGCGCGTGGTCGCCTACCGGATGGCCGAGACCGGCTTCACGCGCTTCCCGGTGGTCGAGCGCGGGGAGGGACGGCGGCTGGTCGGCATGGTCGCGCTTCGCGATCTCCTCGAGGCACGCGTGCGAAACCTCGAGGCCGAGCGCCGGCGCGAGCGCGTGATCCCTCTGCGTCCGGTCTTCCCCTGGAGCGCGCGCCGGCGGGCCGGGTGAGGCCGCGCGCCGCCCCAGGGTGTGGCGAAGCGCCTCGCCCGGGGTGGGTGCGGGCCCCGCGTTCTCGGCGTCCCCTCCCGGCTCCGCGCGGGAACGGGCCGTGCAAGGAAGCGGTCATAATGCCCGCCCCGGCTCCCGACGCCCCGCCCCGGCGCCAACCGCTCGTGTTGCTCGCCGAGGACGACGCCGAGTTCCGCCACCTGCTGGCCTCGGTGCTGGAGGAGGACGGCTACGAGGTGGTCGAGGCCGAGGACGGGCTCGCCCTCCTCGCCACGATCGAGGAGACCCTGACCATCCGGCGCGAGCGCCCGGACGCCTTTCTGGTGGTGGCCGACATCCGCATGCCGGGCCTCACGGGCCTCGACGTCCTCGCCATCCTGCGCTGCGCGAACTGGGCCACGCCCGTGATCCTGATCACCGCCTTCGGCGACGAGGCGACGCACGCCGAGGGTCGCGAGCTGGGCGTGGTGGCCATGTTCGACAAGCCCTTCAACGTGGAGCAGCTGAGGGCCACGGTGCTGGAGACGATGCCACCCTGCTGACCCCGGCGGGCGGCTGCCCGCGCAACTCTTGATGAACGGTCGCGAGCCAGGCACGACACGGGCGTGGAGCACTTCCTCGCCCGCCATGGGCTGCTCGCCGTCTTCGCGGCGGCCGCCTTCGAGGGCGACGTCAGCGTGGTGCTGGCCGGCGTCCTGGCCGACCTGGGCTTTTTCTCGCTGCCGCGCGCGGTGCAGGCGGCGTGGCTCGGCGGCTTCGTCGGCGACACGGCTTGGTACGCGCTCGGGCGGCTCAACTCCGCGGCCGTGCGCCGGAGCCGGCTCTATCTGCGCGCCGCGCCCCTCATCGAGCGGCTGGTGGCGCGTGTCGGCGAGCGGGAGATCGTGCTCTCCCGCTTCGTCTACGGGACGCGCATCGCGAGCATGTTCTTCTGGGGAGTGCACCGGCTCCCGTACGCGCGCTTCGCGGCCTTCGACCTCGTCGGCTGCCTGCTCTCGGCGATCGTGCTCGCCGGCCTGGGCTTCGGCCTGAGCACGAGCGCGGTGGCGCTGGTCGGCCGGGTCAAGCGGGCGGAGGTCTGGCTGCTCGCCGTGCTCCTGGTGAGCCTGCCCGTTCTGGTCGTCATCCGGCACGTGATGCGGCGCGTGGCGCGCGAGCGGTGAGGCTCGCCGGGCGAGCGGCTTTCGGGTAGCGTTGGGGCCGTGCACCGCTCGCTGCGCCTCCAGCTGATCGCCATCGTGGTGGCGACCGTCGCGACCGTGCTGGCCGCCTCCCAGTGGCTCGACACCCGCCTCTCGGAGGGCGCGCTCGAGCGCGACCTGGAGGCGCGCGCGCTCCTCTACCTGCACACGGTCGAGTCGCTCTGGGGGCGGACGGGGGCGGGGGCGCTCCGCCGCGAGCTGCAGACGCTGGTCGCAGGCGACCGCGAGCTGACCGCCGTCGACGTGCTGCTGCGGCGCGAGGGCCGCTTCGAGCCCGCGCTCACCACGCGGCCGGCCGGCGAGGTGGCGCCGCTCGACCTCGATCCCGCGCACGAGGCCATCCTGCTCGCCAAGGGCTCCGTGCGGACCGCGACGGAGCGGCGCGACGGCGCCGTCATCTGGCGCATCGCGAGCCCGCTGATGCACGACGGCGCGCTCGCCGGCGTGGTGCAGGTGGAGTTCTCGCTCCTCGAGATCGCACGCCTCGAGAGCCGGCTGCGCATGATCGGGGGCATCTTCCGGGTCGTCTCGATCGTGCTCATCTCGTTCCTGCTCGCGGTCTTTCTCGAGCGCCGCGTCGGGCGTCCGGTGGCGGCTCTGGTGGACGGCATGCAGCGCGCCGAGACGGGCGAGCTGGGCGCGCGCGTGAGCGTCCTGGGGGGAGGCGAATTCGCCTTTCTGGCAGGGAGCTTCAACCGCATGCTGGCGCGCCTCGAGGACCTGACCGCCGGGCTCGAGTCGCGCGTGCGCCAGGCGACGCGCGAGCTGGCCGACGCGAACCGCGAGCTGAAGGAGGCCAACGAGAAGCTGTGGAGCGCGCAGCTCGAGGTCGGCCGCAGCGAGCGGCTCGCCGCCCTCGGGCAGATGGCCGCCACCATCGCCCACGAGCTGGGGACGCCGCTCAACTCGGTGCTCGGCTACACCCAGCTCCTCCTGCGCGAGGACCTGCCCGCCGAGCAGGCGACCAAGCTCGCGGTGATCGAGTCGCAGGTGCAGCGCATGATCGAGACCATCCGCAGCGTGCTCGACCGCACCCGCGACCGCGCGATCGGCCACGGCCCGGTCCCGCTCGCGCCGCTCGTCTCCGAAGCGCTCGCGCTGGTCACCACCCGGCTCGCCGGCCGCGCGCTCGTGCTGCGCAGCGAGATCCCGCCCGACCTGCCGCCGGTGCCGGGCGACCCGGCCGCGCTCCGCCAGGTGCTGATCAACCTCCTCGCCAACGCCATCGATGCCACCGAGCCGCCGGGCACGATCGTGGTCGGCGCACGCGTGCTCTCCTCCAACGGCCGGGGCCCGCAGATGGAGATCGCCGTCTCCGACAGCGGCCACGGCATGTCGGAGGAAGAGATCCGGCGCGTCTTCGAGCCGTTCTACACCACCAAGGCGCCCGGGCGCGGCACGGGCCTCGGGCTCGCCATCGTGGACCACATCATGCGCGCGCACGGCGGCCAGGTCGTGGTCGAGTCGAGCCCGGGCCGGGGCACGACGATGCGCGTGCGCCTCCCCCTGGAGGCGTGATGCCACGCCTCCTCGTGGTCGACGACGACACCGTCACCTGCCGCCTCCTGGCCGACGTCTTCAAGCGCGACGGTTACACCGTGATCGGCGAGACCGACCCGCAGCGGGCGCTCGCGCGCGCCGCGGACGAGCCGGTCGACCTCGCCATCCTCGACGTCCAGATGCCGGAGATGGACGGCCTCGCCCTGCTGCGCGGGCTGCGCGAACGGCTCCCCGATCTCCCGGTCGTCATCATGACCGCCTTCGGGTCGATCGACACGGCGGTGCAGGCGATCGCCTCGGGCGCCGTCGACTATCTGAGCAAGCCGATGGACGTGGAGGAGATCCGCGTGATCGTGCGGAAGGCCCTCGGCCGCACGGCGGAGGCGCAAGCCGCGCTCCCGGTCGCGGGCGAGGAGCTGGGCGGCGTGGTGGGCCGCTCGCCGGCCATGGTCGAGGTCTACAAGACGATCGCGCGCGTCGCGCCCGGGCGCAGCACGGTGCTCATCCTCGGCGAGAGCGGCACCGGCAAGGAACTCGTCGCACGCGCCATCCACGCGAACAGCCCGCGCCGCAAGCGGCCGTTCGTGGCCGTCGACTGCGGCGCGCTCACCGAGACGCTGCTCGAGAGCGAGCTCTTCGGGCACGTGCGCGGCGCCTTCACCGGCGCGATCGGCGACGCACCCGGGCTCTTCGCGGAGGCCGACGGCGGCACGATCTTCCTGGACGAGATCGGCGACGTGTCGCCCGCGCTCCAGGCGAAGCTCCTGCGCGTCCTCCAGGAGCACCAGATCCGGCCGGTGGGCGGCTCGGTGTGGCGGGCGGTCGACGTGCGCGTCATCGCGGCGACCAACCGCGAGCTGGCAGCTGCCGTCGAGGAGGGGCGCTTCCGCGAGGACCTCTACTATCGCCTGAAGGTGGTGACGCTCCAGCTCCCGCCGCTGCGCGAGCGGCGCGAGGACATTCCGTTGCTCGTCGATCACCTGGTGCGGCGCGCGGCGCGTGAGTGCCGCAAGGCGGTGACCGGGGTCTCCGAGCAGGCGCTCGCGTGGCTGCGCGCCTATCACTGGCCCGGCAACGTGCGCGAGCTGGCGCACGCGCTCGAACGCGGCGTCGCGCTCGCGCAGCAGGAGGTGCTGACCGCCGAGGACCTGCCCGACGAGCTCAGGCGGCCGGGGCCCGCCCCGGCGCGCGCCACGCCCGAGGACCGCCCCACGCTGGCGGAGTTGAAGCGTCGCTACGTGCATCGCGTCTTCGAGGAGAGCGGGGGCAACGTGAGCCGGGCCGCTCAGGTGCTCGGCGTCGACCGCCGCTCCCTCTACCGCATGCTGCAGCGCTACGGGGTGACGCCACGCGGAGGCGCGCAGGGGTAGGCGGATAGCCGGGACCGAATGCCACACCCCCGGGGCAGGCGGTCCCGCCGGGTGCGCGATGCGGCGGCAAATCACGGCGTTTGTCCGCTGGCACTCCACTTGCTCCTTGCGCAGGCATGAACCACCTCGAGGCCATCCTCGCCGTGTCCGCGATCTTCGGCTTCCTCGTGGGCGGGTTCACGGTCGCCGGCGCGTTCGAGCTCTACCCGCCCGCGAAGGGCGACGTCTGGCCCAAGCGCGCGCGCGTTCCGGAGAACCTCGGAGTGAAGACATCGGTGGTCCCGTCCGTCCAATGGCGCGGATAGGGACATGGCGGTGGCGGTTCGGTCTCGCGCAGGAAGCACTCCCGCATCCTGCGCGTGTATGGCGCGGAGCGGGCACCGGCTCATCCCCCCATGGGCCACCCGCTCCGCGTCGTCTTCCCGTCCCGCGGGGCGCGCCTGAGATGTGGCCGGCCCGGTTCTCGAACGCCATCGAGTCGAGGGTGCGCGGCATCGTCGCCGAGCACCTGGGCGTGGGTCCCGAGGAGCTCCGGCCCGACGTCTCGCTCGCCGACGACCTGGCGGTCGACTCGCTCGACCTGATCGACCTGGCGCTCGCGCTCGAGGCCGAGTGGGGCGTCGTGCTCCGCCGCCGCGCGCTCGAGTCGGTGCGCACCTACGGCGACCTGCTCGTGGCGGTGGCGGCCGCCCGGCGGCGGGCGGCCCGTCGCGCGCGCGGCGCGCCCATCTTCGCGCGCGCCCGGGTCGTGCCCGCGGGCGGGAACGGCGGCGGGCTCGAGCGCGCCGGCGAGCTCACGCCCTACGAGATCCAGCTCTTGGTCGCCGACGCGCTGCGCGCGGGGCCCGGCGCAAGGCTCGAGATGGAGCTGCCGGCGAGCACCGACGATGCGGGCCTCGCCACCACCCGCAAGCGCTTCGCGTGGCTCGTCGGGCGCGGCGTCGCGGTCAGCGTGCGGCGCGACCAGCGAGCGGCGTAGCTCCCGCCTCGATGCGTGTCAGGAAGTCGGCCGCGAGGCGCGCCACCTCGTCGCGGTCGTAGTCGAGCGTCACCACGTGCCAGCTCCGCTCGAGCACGTGGCTCTCGATCAGGCGCGAGCCGAGGCTCCGGCGCGCCAGCTCCAGGTTGGCGAGCGGCACGCTGTGGTCGTGGCGCCCGTGGAGGAGGAGTGCCGGCTGCGTGACCCGTCCGATCTCGCCCCGCACGACCGCCTGGAAGCGCAGCAGCTCGAGCACTGCGCTGAGCGGCATGGCGCGGTAGCTCCGGCTCGCGGCGCGCACCGCGGGATCCGCGATGTCCGGCCCGCCGGGCTTGGGGATGGTCGCCCAGCGGCGCGCGATCCACGGGATGCGCGCGAGGAGCGGCAGCCAGCGCAGGCCCGCGCCGCTGAGGCGCAGCGGCGTGCCGCAGAGGACGAGGGCGGCGACCTCCGTGGGGCGCGCTGCCGCGAGGTGGAGCGCCAGGAGCGCGCCGAGCGACATGCCGGCGACCGCGAGCGCGGGCACGTCGCGGTGGAGGCGGTCGGCGCCCTCCGCGACCGACGCGAACCAGTCCGTCCAGCGGGTGCCTGCCAGGTCGGCGACCTCGGTCCCGTGGCCGGCCAGGCGCACCGCGCGCACCGGGAAGCCGCGCGCGGCGAGCGCCTCGCCGAGCGGGCGCATCTCGTCGGGCGTGGCGGTGAAGCCGTGGATCAGGAGGCAGCCGAGAGGCCGGGAGCCCGCGAGCGCGAAGCCCTCGGCGGTGGGCGCGCTATCCGCGGGGGCGAGCGTCGGCACGCACCTCGAGCGCACCCTCGCTCTGCGCGCGCTTCATCAGGTAGCTCAGGTACGCCGTCAGCACGGCCTCGCGCTTCTGCTTGAGCAGCGTCTCGCGCAGCTTGTCCTTGGCGTCCTCGAAGCCCGCCATGTCGGCGGGCGTATGGGCGCGCAGCGCGGCCACGATGGCGTCGCCGCCCGTCCCGTACACCTTGGGTGCGAGCGGCGCTTCGGGCGTGAGGGTGAAGGCGTCGGCGGTCAGGTCCGCGACCCGGCCGATCTTCGGGATCGAGTCCACGCGCTCGAACGGCCCGGTCTCCTCGACCTGGACGCCGGCCTCGGCGGCGGCCTGGTCGAGGCCGATCTCCCGGGCGCGGGCGAGGAGCTTGTCGGCGCGCTCCCTGGCCGCCGCCTCGCCGCGCTCGCGGCGCGCGTCGGCGGTCACGCGCTCGCGCACCTCGTCGAGCGGCGGGGCATGCGCCTCGCTGTACGCGAAGGGCGCGAGCAGGTAGATCGCGTCCGGGCTCTCGATCAGGTCGCTCACCTCGCCCTCGCGCAGCGCGAAGGCGGACTCGGCGAAGCCCGGCACGCGCCCCACGCCGGGCACCTCGGCTCCCTTCGCGAACGGCGGCGTCTCCTCGATCGTCCGGCCGGCCAGCGCCTCGGCGAAGGGCGCGCCGCGCGCGATCTTGCGGCGGTCCTCCTCGGCCTGCTTGCGCGCCAGCGCGAGCGAGCGCTCCCGCTTCAAGGTGTCCGCGATCTCGTCGTGTACGGTCTCGAGCGGCTTCGCACCCCCCGGCCGATGCTCCTCGACCTTGATCACGTGGAACCCGAAGGGCGTCTCGACGACGTCGCTCAAGCCGCCCCCCTGGAGGGCGAAGGCGGCCTCCTCGAATGCCGGTGTCATGCGGCCGCGCGTGAACAGGCCCAGGTCGCCGCCATTCGCCGCCGAGCCCGCATCCTCGGACCTCTCCTTGGCGAGCGCGGCGAAATCGCCGCCCGCCTTCACCTTGGCGAGCAGCTCCTCGGCCTTCTTGCGGGCCGCGGCCTTCGCGTCCGCGCCCGCGTCGGCGGCCGTCTTCACCAGGATGTGGCGCGCGCGCACCTGCTCGGGCTCGGTGAACTTGTCGTCCTTGTGGAGGGCGTAGTACTCGGCGACCTCGTCGTCCTTCACCTCGACCCGGGAGAGGAAGTCGGCCGGCCGGTAGGCGACGTAGCGTGCCCGCACGCGCGCCGGGACCCGGTAGGGGTCGGCGTGCCCGTCGAGGTACTTCTGCAGCTCCTCGTCGGAGAGCGTGATCGTCGCGGCGAGGTCGGCCGCCGCGTTGCGCACGAAGGCGAGGTTCGCCTTCTCGTGATCGAAGCGGTAGCGCTCCTCGAGCTCGCCGTCGCTCACCCCGACGCCGTCGGTCACGAGCGCTTGCAGGCGCTGCCTCAGGAGGTCCTGTCGGACCGCGTCCTCGAACGCGCCCGGCACGCGCTCGCCGCGCAGGTTGGCCTCCAGAAGGCTGCGGTCGAAGCGCCCGTTCTGCTGCAGATCGGGCATGCGCTTCACGGTCTCGTCGATCTCGGCATTGGCCACGGCAATGCCGAGCCGCGCCGCCTCGTGGCGTAAGAGCGCCTGCTGGATCAGCTGATCGAGCGCCTGGCCGGACAGGTTCAAGCCGCGCAGGAGGTCCGCTCTGCCGCGCAGCAGCTGCTCGTACCGCCGGGTGAGCGCCGTGGTGGCCTGTTCGAGGTCCTGGTGGCTGATCACCTGGGCGTACACGACGGCGACGTCCTGGCGGCGCTCCCCGCCGATCCCGCCGCCCATCCACAGGATGAAGAGGGCGGCCAGGAGGCCGTAGAGGATTTTGACGCCGATGGAGCTCGAGTACTTGCGCAGAAAGCGGAGCATTCGCGCGCGTCTTCGGGGTGAAGCTAGCGGACGCCCTGCGGGTTTGCAAACCGGCGCCGCCGCTCAAGTTTCCGTTGCCGCGTGCCGATGTTTCTGGTAGCAGCTTGCTTGCGCCAGCGGATGGGCCGGCGATAGAAGGGCGGGGCGCCGCGCGATGCTTCTCGACTCCATTCTCGGACTCTTCTCGAACGATCTGGCCATCGACCTCGGGACGGCCAACACCCTCGTCTACGTGAAGGGGCAGGGCATCCTGCTGAACGAGCCGTCGGTGGTGGCCGTGCAGCCCGACTCGCGCGGGGGGCGCAAGGTGCTGGCGGTGGGCGCCGAGGCAAAGAAGATGCTGGGGCGCACGCCGGGCAACATCCAGGCCATCCGCCCGCTCAAGGACGGGGTGATCGCCGACTTCGAGGTGACCGAGGCGATGCTCCGCAAGTTCATCGAGAAGATCCACAACCGCAAGCGCCTGGTCCGCCCGCGCATCATCATCTGTGTGCCCTTCGGCATCACCGAAGTGGAGAAGCGCGCCGTGCGCGAGTCGGCCGAGAGCGCGGGGGCCCGAGAAGTCTACCTGGTCGAGGAGCCGATGGCGGCCGCCATCGGCGCCGGTCTCCCCATCACCGAGCCCACCGGCAACATGATCGTCGACATCGGCGGCGGCACGACCGAGGTCGCGGTGATCTCGCTCTCGGGGATCGTGTTCTCCAAGTCGGTGCGCGTGGGCGGCGACAAGATGGACGAGGCGATCGTCCAGTACGTGAAGCGGAAGTACAACCTGCTGATCGGCGAGCGCACCGCGGAGCTGATCAAGATCACGATCGGCTCGGCCTACCCGGGCGCCGAGCTCCAGATGATGGAGATCAAGGGGCGCGACCTGGTCGCCGGGGTGCCGAAGGTGGTCGAGATCACCGACGAGGAGATCCGCGACTCGCTGCTCGAGCCGATCAACCAGATCGTCGAAGCGGTGCGGGTCGGCCTCGAGCGCACGCCGCCCGAGCTCGCCTCCGACATCGTCGACAAGGGCATCGTGCTCGCGGGCGGTGGCTCGCTGCTGCGCAACCTCGACACCCTGCTCCGCGAGGAGACGGGCCTGCCGGTCATGCTGGCCGACGATCCGCTGACCGCCGTGGTCATGGGAGCAGGCAAGGTCCTCGATGAGCTCTCGCTCCTCAAAGACGTCGCCATCTCGTAACCCCGCGCGCCCGACGCGCGCGGAACGCAAGAATCCAACCGACCCCCACCATGGGCGGAGGCTGAGCGCGAGAGCGCTCGAGCCAGTCGACGGGCTCTGGGGGCATCGGAGGAGCGGAGCGCCCGGAGGGCGCGAGCACCGGACGGGCCCCCAGTAACTTTGGACTACATCCGTCGCAACGGCGTGCTCCTCACCGTAGCCCTCTGCCTCGTGGTCGGGGCAGCGCTGGTCGTGCGGAGCGGCCGCACGCCGGGCCGCGCCGACCCGCTCGGGCGGGCCTTCCTCGAGGTGATGGCGCCGCTCGAGCGCGCCGCTTCCGCCATCGGCCGCGGCCTGTCCGGGAGCTGGCAGGGCGTGGCCGACCTGGTGCATGCGCGGGGCGAGAACGCCGTGCTGCGCGAGCGCGTGCAGCGCCTCGAGCAGGAGCTCGATCGGCTCTCGGAGGTGGAGCCCGAGAACGCGCGCCTGCGCCAGCTCCTCGACTTCCGGCAAACGCTGCAGGGCGAGCTCCTCACCGCGCGGGTCATCGGGCGGGACGCGACCGGGCTCGCGCGCACGCTCACCATCGACCGCGGCGAGAGCGCGGGGGTAGCGCGCGGGGCGGCGGCGCTCGCACCCGCGGGCGTCGTCGGGCAGGTGTTCCTCGTGAGCCGGCATGCCGCGCGTGTCCTCCTCGTCACCGACCACAACAGCGGGGTGGATGCGCTGGTGCAACGCACGCGCGCGCGTGGCATCGTGCAGGGAACGGTGGACGCGGGCTGCGTGCTGAACTACGTGAAGCGCACCGAGGACGTACAGGTGGGGGACGCGCTCGTCAGCTCGGGGCTCGACGGCATCTTTCCGAAGGGGCTGCCCATCGGGCGCGTGGTGGCCATCGACAAGCGCGGGCAGGGCCTCTTCCAGTCCGCCGAGGTCGCACCCGAGGTGGACATCGAGCGGCTCGAGGAGGTGCTCGTGACGCGCGGCCCGGTCACGCCCGTCGAGCCCGCGCCGGCGGCGCCGGGAGAGTAGGGTGCGGAGCGCAGTCGCGCTGGCGGTCGCCGCGGTCGCCGCCATGCTCATGCAGACGACGATCTTCCCGTCGCTCCCGGGCCTGCCGGTCCTGCCCGACCTGATCCTCGTCCTGGCGGTGTACCTGGGCGTCGCGCACCAGACGATCGGCGGCGCGGCGGGCGCGTTCCTGCTCGGCTACTTCCTCGACACGTTCTCGGGCACGCTCCTCGGGCAGAACTCCTTCGCGCTCTCCGCCGTCTACCTGAGCGTGCGCTTCGTCGCGCGCCATCTCTGGTTCGAGCGCGGCCTGCCCGTGATGGCGCTCGCGTTCTTCGGGGGCCTGGTGCGCGGCGTGGCGGTGGCCGCGGCCGCTGCTTTGGCGGCGGGGCCCGGCCCCAACTGGCCCCATGCGATGCGCGCCGGGCTCGTCGGCGCGGCCCTGGCGGCCCTCCTCGCCCCGGCGGTCTTCGCCGCGCTGGCGTGGGAGAAGCGGCAGCTCGGGCTCACGTAAGATGGCCAGCCGCCCCGTTCACGTCGTCTCGCGCGAGGTGCCGCCGGAGTTCCAGCTCCGCATGGTGGTCGCCATCGGCGTCGTGTTCGTCGCCTTCGCGCTGGTCGGGATCCGCCTCTGGTACCTCCAGATCGAGCGCGGTGCGCAGATGCGCTACTACTCCGAGAAGAACCGCATCCGGCTGGTGCGCGTGCCGGCGCCGCGGGGTGTCGTCTACGACCGCAACGGCGAGATCCTGGTCGACAACCGCCCCTCGTTCGACGTCGTCTTCGTGCCCGAGGACGCGGGTGAGCGTCGGCGCCAGGTCCTGAAGACGCTTGCCGGATATCTCGGCGAGGAGGAGGCGGGGCTCCACCCGGGGGTACACGCCGCCGGGAGCGACCGTGAGCGCTACCAGGGCATCGTGCTCCGGCGTGACGTCGACTGGCAGGGGGTGGTCGCGCTCGAGACGCACCAGCTCGACCTGCCCGGCGTCTCGCTGCGGGTCGCGCCGAAACGCTACTATCCGTTCGGGCCGCTCGGCGCGCATCTCCTCGGCTACGTCGGTGAGGTGAGCAAGAGCGAGCTCGCGCAGGACGAGGGCGACTACCTGGGTGGCGACATGGTCGGCAAGGCGGGCCTCGAGAAAGCCTTCGACAAGGACCTGCGCGGCGAGCCCGGTGACCAGCAGGTGGAGGTGGATGCGCTCGGCCGCCGCGTCCGGGTGCTGCAGGAGGAGCCGGACCGCTCCGGCGGGACGCTCACGCTCACCCTCGACCGTGACCTCCAGGAAGCCGCCGACCGCGCCCTCGGCGAGGCCGACGGTGCGATCGTCGCGCTCGATCCACGCAGCGGCGAGGTGCTCGCGATGGTCTCGCACCCCGCCTATGATCCCAACGTGTTCGCGCGCGGCATCCGGAGCGCCGAGTGGCGCGCGCTGGTCGAGGACAAGAAGCACCCCCTCAACAACCGCGCCGTGCAGGGCGTGTTCCCCCCCGGCTCGACCTTCAAGGTCGCGGTCGCAACGGGCGCGCTGGAGGAAGCCGTGGTGACACCCTTCACGGGCGTTACCTGTGCGGGCGGCATCCCCTTCGGCAAGCATTTCTTCCGCTGCTGGAAGAAGGGCGGGCACGGTCCCGTCAACCTGCACAAGGCCATCGTCGAGTCGTGCGACGTGTTCTTCTACCAGGTGGGGCGCCGGCTGGGCGTCGACGGGATCGCGGAGTACGCGCATCGGCTCGGGCTCGGGCTCCCCACCGGCATCGCCCTCCCGCACGAGCAGATCGGCACGATCCCGGACACCGAGTGGAAGCGGCGGCGCTTCGGCCAGCCGTGGTTCGAGGGCGAGACGCTTTCGGTGGCGATCGGTCAGGGCTACGTGACCGCCACGCCGCTCCAGATGGCGAACCTGGCGGCGACCCTCGCCAACGGCGGCACCCGCCGCCGGCCCTTCTACGTGAAGCGGGTCGTCGGCGCGGACGGGAAGGTGCTCGAGGTCGCGCCCGAGGTGCTCGGCCAGGCGCATCTCAAGAAGAGCACGCTCGCGCAGGTGCGCGAGGGCATGCGCGACGTGGTGATGAGCGAGAGCGGCACGGGGAAGAAGGCGCGCGTGCCCGGCATCGAGGTGGCGGGGAAGACGGGCACCTCGCAGGTGGTCAAGATGGGCGAGGACCGCGCGCGCGCGAACCGCGGCGCCCAGGTGATGCGCGACCACGCGTGGTTCATCGCCTTCGCGCCCTTCGACGCGCCCGAGATCGCGATCGCCTGCATCGTCGAGCACGCGGGCGGCGGGGGCGGCGCCTTCGCCGCGCCCGTCGTGCAGCAGGTCCTCGCCCACTACTTCGGCCGCAACCAGGGGCCGGCACCGCCGTCCCAGCAAGCCAATGCGCTTCGACCGCCGACTGATCACGCACTTTGAGTGGCTCCTGCCGCTCCTCGCGTTCGCGGTGAGCGGCCTCGGCGCCATGACCGTCTACAGCGCGACCCACGTGCCGGGGGCGCACGGGCTCTCGCCGCTCGCGCTGCGCCAGCTCCTCTGGCTCGCGGGCGGCTCGGTCGCGATGCTCGCCGCGCTCGTCTTCGACTATCGCCGCCTCGAGCGCAGCGCCTTCGTCGTCTACGTGCTCGTGCTGCTCGCCGTGCTCGCCGTGCCCGTGCTCGGCCGCATCGGCGGCGGCTCGCGCCGCTGGATCCCGCTCGGCCCGGTCTCGATCCAGCCCTCGGAGTTCATGAAGCTCGGGCTGGTGCTCGTGCTGGCGCGGCACTTCGCGCGCAGCTACGAGCGCGGCCTCGGGCTGCGCGCAGCGGTCGTGCCGATGCTCTTGACCGCGGTGCCGGCGGCGGCGATCCTCGCGCAGCCGGACCTGGGCACGGTCGCCATCCTCGGCATCGTCTCGCTCACCATGCTCATGCTGGGCGGCATCCGGCTGCGCTGGTTCGTCCTGCTCGGCGTGGTGGTCGCGGTGGCGGCGCCGCTCGCGTGGCCGCACCTGAAGGTCTACCAGCAGAAGCGCATCCTCACCTTCGTGCACCCCGAGATGGACCCGCGCGGCGCGGGCTACCACGTCCTGCAGTCGAAGATCGCGGTCGGCTCGGGGATGATGTGGGGCAAGGGGTTCCTGCGCGGCACGCAGAACCAGCTCAACTTCCTCCCCGAGCAGCACACCGATTTCATCTTCTCCGTGTTCGCCGAGGAGTGGGGTTTCGTGGGCGCGCTCGTGCTGATCGCGCTCTACCTCGCGCTCGTGCTGCGCGGGATCGTGATCGCGACACGCGCGCGCGACCGCTTCGGCGTGCTCCTCGTGCTCGGGCTGACCGCCATCGTCTTCTGGCAGGCGGTCATCAACGTCGGCATGACCACCGGCCTCCTCCCCGTCGTCGGCATCCCCCTCCCGTTCTTCAGCTACGGCGGCTCTTCCCTCCTCTGCCTCCTCGTCGGCGTCGGCCTCGCGATGAACGTGTCGATGCGCCGCTACTTCTTCTGAGGGGAGGGAGGGGGTAGCGCGAGCGCGCAGCGCGAGCGGCGGGGCCGCCGTCGGAGCGCCTCTGCGCCGGCACGCCCGCGTGGCCGGGGCAGCGTGCCCGTCCGGCGCAGCTGAAGCGGAGACGGCGGCCCCGCTGCTCGCGCCACCGACGCCCGCGCTACGCCACGACCGAGCTGATCGCCTTGAGGAGCTGCGACTTGGGGACGGCGCCGACGATCTGCTCCTTCACCTGCCCGCCCTGGAAGAGGATCAGGTTCGGGATGCCCCGCACGCCGTAGCGCGACGGCGTCTGCGGGTTGTCGTCGACGTTCATCTTCATGACCTTCAGCTTGCCGGCGTACTCGCGCGCGATCTCCTCGACCACCGGCGCGATGGCCCGGCAGGGCGCGCACCACGGGGCCCAGAAGTCGATCAGCACGGGCGTCGGGCTCCCCAGCACCTCGCGATCGAACGAGTCATCGGCAACCGGCAGTACGTCGGCCATTCGTCCTCCTGGAGCAGAAGATAGCAAACGGGTCGGGGTGACGGAAGGACGTCAGCCGGCCGGCTGAGGGAAGGGGCCGAAGCGCACGACGCTCGTCTTGCCGGGCTTCACCTCGACGCGCCGCTCGACCGGCTGGGAGCCGCGCACGCGCACCGCGAGCGTGTGCTCGCCGTGCGGGACCGCGAGCCAGCGCTGATCGAGGCCGTCGGCCTTCAGCCAGAAGCGCCCGTCGAGATCCACCGCGGCGCCGTCGGGCACGCCGCGGAGCTGCACGAGGCCGTAGCTCGCGCGCTCGGCCTCCTCGCGCGCCGGCGGCTCACTCTCCGCGCGCGGCTCGCTTCCCGCCTCGGGCGGCGGCTCGCTCCAGCCCTCGTCGTCCGGCAGGTACGGCTCGACCGGATAGGGCGCGTAGTAAGGATAGTAGTAGGGGAAGAAGAACGGGTCGAAGAAGAAGCCCCCGTCGATGAAGAAGCGCGAGCGGGGATGCGAATGGAAGAACGGGCGGTGCCCGCCGAAGCCGTGCCCCATGGAGCCATGATGGGAGAAACCCCCTCGCCGTTGCGCGTCGGCCGAGGAGGCGGGGCCGAGCGCCAGGGCAAGGGCGAGGGCGGCGAGGAAGAGCTTCACCGAGGGTCCTCGCCCCCGCGCGACGGGGGAGGCGGCGGCGCCTCGACGCCGCCCTTCGCGCCGTAGCTCACGGTCCGGCTGAAGACCTCGAGCGGCGCCACGAGGACGTAGTAGACGCCGTACCGCACGACCAGCCCTGCGGCGTAGAACGGCGCGTAGATCACCCGCATGACCGGCGAGAGCGGCGGGGGCGGCGCGACGCGCGGTGGGGGCGGATAGTAGTAGCGCCGTGGGGGCGGCACGGGCCGGACAACCGGCGGAGGTGGAGGCGGATAGGGTGGCGCGGGCTCCGCCTCGGCGGCCAGCAGACCGCTCGGCACGAGCAGGAGCAGGGCGAGCGTCCCCGCCACGATCCGACGCTTGAGCGGTGCCTGGGCGGTGGGCATGTCAGCGGAGGTGCGGTGGCACCCAGACCCGGTACGGCCGTCCCCATGGGTCGTAGCGCGACTCCCACCGCCCCGGCGCCCATCCGGGCGGCGGGACCTCGGGGTAGGGCACCGGGTACGGATAGTAGTAAGGATAGGGGTACGGGTAGACCGGGAAGCCGATGGCGCCGCCCACGAAGACGCGGGCGTGCGCATTCGCCGGCCGGGCGGGGCCTAGGAGAAGGAGCGCGCCCAGCAGGGCCGCCGCCGCCATCACCCCCGCGCGTCGCCAGTCGCTCCCTCCAGCCTTCACGCGCGGCCGCAACACGCGAGCGGTGTCGCAGTTACGGGGACGGACTGCCGTGGAGGGGAGTCGAACCCCGACGCCCTCGCGGGCGGAGGATGTCGATCTACGCGACACGGATCATGGTGAGCCGAAAGAACCGAGAGAAATCAAGGCCGCCAGTCGGACGCCGTGGCTCGATCGGTGGGCGATCAGGCGGCTTTGGTGCGGAAGACGCACTGCGCTGGGTGAACGAATTGAAGCTGGAGCGCCGCAACCGGTTCTGCCCGCGGCGAGCCGGCAGCGACCGGAGGATACTCGGCGTCCTGTCGGCCTCGACCTCCACGTCGAACCGAGTCCTGAGTCAGCTGGTGTTGGTCGCCGGGGTCCAGACGAGCGGAGTCTCCTGCGTCGGTTCCCTGCCGATCGCGTGGGGTGACCTGCCTCGCCGCTTTCTACGCGTGGGTGCCCGCAGCCGATCGCTGACCGTCCCGAGCTGACGCAGCGCGGCAGCCATTTCCCAACGAGCAGCCCTGACGGGGAGAACCTGGCTCCCGGCTCACCGAGATGTTGGGCGGAGCAACGCCTGCCCGCCCACCCTCCAGCAAGCAAGCATGGGAGGGGGGGCACGCCTCCAGCGCAACCCGATTTGGCGTCCCGATTTGGCGTATTGCGCGGGTCGACGGGCGAAGTCATAGCTAGTGCTAGATCGCACTTGGGAGAGCGCAGTCATGAGAGCATATCGTTCGCCCGCGCCGGGTCCGCCTGCCCGCCCGCGGCTGGCGCCCGCGAGGATCAGCCGGCGCTCTGTCGAACCGGACGCAGTCCCGTCGGCCCGGACCTCCAAGGCGGTGCTTCTGCGTGAGATCGTGGCGCACCTGCGGCAGGGTCGCACCCAGCTTCGCGACGAATGGGTGCGCCGGATCATCGAGGCGCGGCTACTCACGGCGATGAGCCAGGACGAGATCTTCATGGAAGCGACGTCCGTCTACGACAACTACCTCGATGCCTTGGAGACCGGCACCCTCGAGGCGGTGCAGGCCTACGCTGGACAGCTGTCCGAGCGCATCGTGCCGCGCGGCGTGGAGACGCGCGAGGTGGTCGGCATCGTGCTGCTCCTGCGCGACGTGCTGGCCCGCTCGCTGTTCGCGAAGTACCGCGCCGACTTCCAGCTGTTGAACCGGATCCTCGACGCCTACGAGCCCGCCGCAAATCGCATTGCGACCACCGTGGCCGTGGGCTTCGTGCAGGAGCGCGAGCGCGTGATCCGCGAGCAGCAGGAAGCCATCCGCGAGCTGTCCACGCCCGTGTTGCCGGTGCGCGAGCGGCTGCTCATCCTGCCGATCATCGGGCTCATCGACGCCCAGCGCGCCCGCCAGCTGACCGAGCAGCTCCTGCGCGCCATCCGGAGCAACCGCGCCAAGGTCGTCGTCATCGACATCACGGGCGTCCCGGCCATGGACGCCAACGTGGCGAACCACCTGGTGCGAACCGTAGACGCGTCGCGGCTCCAGGGCGCCATGGTGATCGTCACCGGCCTGTCGCCGGAGATCGCCCAGACGCTCGTCACCATCGGCGTCGATCTGAGCAAGATGAATACCGTCGGGGACCTGCAGGGTGGCATAGAAGAGGCGGAGCGGTTGCTCGGGTACCAGGTGGTCCCGGTCCCGGAGGCGAGGCGCTAGCGAGGTAGCTGGCCAGAGGAGACGATGGGGGTGCCGATCCTCAAGCAGGGCTACTACCTCATCGCGACCATCCAGACGGCGCTGACCGACACCGATCTGCAAGGCCTCCGCGATGGCCTGATCGCACAGATCGGCCGGTACCGCGCGCGAGGGGTGATCATCGACATCACCGCGCTCGACGTGATGGACTCCTTCGCCGTCCGCACTGTGCAGGACATCGCCCAGATGGGGCGGCTCCGCGGGGCCGAGACGGTCATCGTCGGCGTCCAGCCGGAGGTGGCGCTCTCGATGGTGGAGTTGGGGCTCACCCTGGCAGGTGTCAACACGGCGCTCGACCTGGAAGAAGGGCTGATCTTCCTGGACGAGAGAACAAAACGGGCAAGCAAGGGGGGGGAAGCTCGTGCGCCGTGAGCGGCGCGGCGCAGTGCAGCCCGACGGCCCTTCCCCGGCACCTCGACTGAAGGGGCGGACATCGGCGGACTTGCCCGCCGAGAACTCGATCCCGGTCCGCTCGGAGGCCGACATCGTCTTCGCCCGCCAGAAGGGGCGAGAGCTGGCCGCCGCGCTGGGATTCAGATCCACGGACCTGACGCTGATCGCCACGGCGATCTCCGAGCTGGCGCGCAACATCGTCCTGTACGCCAGGCGCGGCCGAATCGTCGTGAAGGGCATCGAGCGGAACGGCGGACGCGGGATCATGGTGGTGGCCCGCGACGACGGTCCAGGGATTCCCAACGTCGCCCAGGCGCTGCAGAGCGGCTTCTCCACCTCCGGGGGGCTGGGTCTGGGGCTGCCCGGCGTCAGGCGGCTCACCGACGAATTCGACATCGTCTCCGCGGTCGGCCGGGGGACGATCGTGACGGTGAAGAAGTGGCTACGGTGACCACGGGGCTCGTCGAGTGGGGCGTCACCGCCGCGGCACTTACCGGGCAGGCCGAGAACGGCGATGCATACGTGGTCGAGCCCTTCGCCGATGGCATCCTGGTGGCGGTGGTGGACGGGCTCGGCCACGGCCGCGAGGCGGCCGCGGCGGCGCGGCTCGCGGTGGCCACGTTGCGGCGGTACCCCTTCGAGCCGCTGCCCGTGCTCTTCTCTCGTTGCCACGAAAGCCTGCGCCAGACGCGCGGCGTGGTGCTGAGTGCGGCGTCGTTCCACGCACGCGAGCGGACGATGGCCTGGCTCGGGGTGGGCAACGTGGAGGGCAATCTGCGGCGCGCGAGCCCGCGCGGCGGTCCGGCGGCCGAGGCGCTCGTGCTCAGCCGTGGCGTCGTAGGGAGCCACCTGCCGCCCCTGGAGGCCGGGGTTCTCACCGTGCATCCGGGGGATACGCTGATCGTCGCCACGGACGGGATCCGCCGTGGTTTTGCCGAGGATCTGCCCCGCGCCGTCCCGCCGCAACGGGCGGCCGACCTGATCCTCGCCCGCTACCGCAGTGGTACGGACGACGCCCTGGTGCTGGTCGCGCGGTATCTGGGAGGCATGTCTTGAGCGAGGCCCGAGGCGAGCTTGCGGAGCAGTACCGCCGTGCTCTCGAGGACTACCTGCACGATGCAGGGGAGAGAGCGCTCGCGCGCGCGTACGAGCTCGGACGCAAGGCCGTCGTCGACGGCCTCGGCGTCCTCGAGATGGCCGCGCTGCACCACGAGGCGCTCCGGGCGTCGGTGCTGCGGCTCCCCGCGTTCGAGGATCGCGCGAAAGCGACCGAGGCGGCGCAAGGGTTCCTCATGGAGAGCCTCTCGCCGTTCGAGATGACGCATCGTGCGTTCCGCGAAGCGAACACCGTGCTCCGCCGACTCCACGAGAGGATCGAGGAGGAGACCAGGCGCATCGCCCATACCCTGCACGACGAAGCGGCGCAGCTTCTTGCATCGGTGCATGTGGCGCTGGCCGCGATGTCCCACGATCTGCCCCCGTCCGCCCGGGGCCGACTCGAGGAGGTCCGGGGGCTGCTCGACCGGATCGAGGACGACCTGCGGCGCCTGTCGCACGAGCTGCGCCCGACGATTCTCGACGACCTCGGACTCCTGCCCGCGCTCGAGTTCCTGGCCGACGGTATTGCGAAGCGAACCGGGCTTCCGATCGAGGTCGGGGGCTCGACGCACGGTCGCCTGCCGCCGGTGGTGGAGACCGCGCTCTACCGGATCGTCCAGGAGGCCCTGACGAACGCCGTCCGGCACGCGGACGCCGCGCGCGTGAGGGTCGAGCTCCAGCGTGAGCCCCAGGCGATCCGCTGTTCCATTGCGGACGATGGCGTCGGCTTCGACGCGCCCACGGTCCTGGCGCACCGCGGCGGCCCGGGGCTCGGGCTGGTGGGCATCCGGGAGCGGCTCGAAGCCGTCCGCGGGAGCGTCCAGATAAATTCGGCGCCCGGCCAGGGCACGAGACTGCACGTTGCCATCCCCTTGGAGACGTGATGGCGATCAACGTTCTCCTCGCCGACGACCACCTCAGCTTCTGTCAATCGTTGAGAGTGATCCTGGAGCAAGAAGGATTTCGAGTGGTGGGCGAGGCCGCCGACGGCCAGGAGGCGGTACGCCTGGCCCGGGCGCTCCGTCCGGAGGTGGCAGTGCTCGACGTGAGCATGCCGCTCTTGAATGGCGTCGACGCGGCCCGCGAGATCCAGAAAGCATGCCCGCGGACGCGCACGATCCTCCTGACCATGCACGCGGAAGATCAGTACGTCCTACAGGCCCTCCACGGGGGCGTGCGGGGCTACGTGCTGAAGAAGCAGGCGGTCATGGACCTCGTCCAGGCGATCCAGGAGGTCTGCCGGGGCCACGTCTACCTCAGCCCAGGCGTGTCCGCGGCCGTGGTGGACGCGTACCGGTCGAAGAAGGACCCTGGCGATCTGCTGACCTCCCGTGAGCGGGAGGTCCTGCAACTCGTGGCCGAAGGGAAGACCACCAGGGAGATCGCCTCGCTCCTCGGAGTGAGCGTGAAGACTGCGGAGTCGCACCGCACGCACGTGATGCAGAAGCTCGACATCCACGAGACGGCGAGCCTGGTCCGCTATGCCATCCGGCGGGGTCTGATCGAGGCGTAGGTCGAGCGAGCCCTTCGCCGCCCGGAACCGAACGAGTGGGTAGAAGGCCCCGAGCGTTGGAAATCGTGAACCGGGCGAACCGGGGGTTGGCCACGCTCCCGCACGGGACGACTCGAGCCATCGTCCCGGTGTTGCTCCTTGCGTTCCTGGTGAGCGCCGCAAGCCATGCGTTGGCGGCCTCGATCGATCTCCCAGAGCGGCCGGACGAGGATCTTCCCGAGAAGTCGCCTACGGCCTCGGTCTTCGGCCGGCCGCTATGGATCGGCGGCGAGGTTCGGAGCAGGGGCCGGTACAGGAAGAACTTCGACCTCGACAACGCCACCCGGGACGACAACCTCGAAGTGAACAACCGCCTCACGCTCGAGGCGCTCTACTCCATCACGCCGCACGTCCTGCTGTTCCTGAAGGGGAGGGCCGTCTACGAGCCGACGTTCACGCTCGACACCGGGGCACGGACGGACAAGAAGGAGCTCCTCCGGCGAGAGCACTGGCTCTTCGTAGGGGACATCCTCCAGAGCGTTCTCGGCCCTGGATACTCCCTGCAGATCGGCCGGCTGAAGCTTTCCGAGGGGCGCCGATGGTGGTGGCGCACGCGCCTGGACGGGGTCCGCTTCCACTACGACCGGCCGCACGAGCACCTCGAGCTGGCCGCCACCGAGGAGCTCGCCCCCAAGTCGACGGAGACCCGATTCATCAAGCCCGAGGAGGAAGACATCTTTCGCGCCTTCGGCCATGCCGGGCGTATCTGGAAGGAGAGGCAGCGGCTCGACTTCTTCTTCTTGTACCACTTCGACCACTCCCACCGGTACGCGATCGGCGAGGTCGTGCCGAAGGATCACGAGGACAAGAGCGACGCGACCTTGCTCTGGCTCGGGGGGCGAGCATCCGGTGAGGTCGACCAGGGCACGCTCGGGGGTCTGTTCTACTTTGTCGATGGAGCCTGGGCGGGCGGTAAGGAGACGGTGTTCGGATTCGACCACTTCGACGCGGCTGCCGATCGCGTTTCCTCGCGGGGCAACCACCACGTGAGCGGCTTCGCCTTCGACGCCCGGGGGACGTGGGCGACGAGGGCCCCTGCGCGGCCCGCCCTCACGCTCGGCTACGCGTTCGGCTCGGGTGACTCCAACGCGAAACACGGGACGGACACGGGCTTTCGCCAGACGGGTGTGTCGAGCAACAGAGACCGCTTCCTGGGCGTCGATGTATTCCGGGTTTACGGCGAGCTCGTCCGGCCCGATCTCTCCAACCTCCACATCTTCACCGGCGCGCTCGGTTGCCGCATCCTCCGGTCGAGCTCGGTCGAGCTCGTGTACCACTTCTACCGACAGGCCGTCCCGGCCCCCTTCCTGCGCGACGCGAAGATCCCCGACCCGACGGGCAAGAGCAGCCTGATCGGCCACGAGTGGGACCTGGTCCTCGGGCTCGGGGAGTGGGAACCTCTCGAGCTCGAGCTGATCAACGCGCTCTTCCTCGCAGGTCGCGCCTACGGCTCGCGCTCGGGCAACGTCGCCGAGGGGGTGTTTCTGAAGGTCGCGTACGAGTTCTGAGCCGCGCTTTCGGAGCCTGGCCGCAAGCACGTCGGGTACCAAGACATCCGAGGAGCGGGCCAGGCGCGGCATCGTCGGACCCAGGTAAAGGCCCGATCGTGCCTTCAGTGTTTTTCCTCCCTTCTGACTCGACGAATCACCGGATTGCGAGGCCCACAATTCAGCGCGCAGGATTACCGTGTGATGACGAGACGGTTAAAGCGCGCACTGCTGGGAGGTCGCTCTCTGATCGCAACCTCCTACCAAGTGGGTGATGAGCGCTGGTTGACGGTCCTTGATCCGTTTGCAGGGCGTCTCCGCGGCTGGGGGGTGCCCTGCCTGCTGAGCTGGGCTGCGACCGGAGCGTGGGAAGCTTCCATGCCCCGCCGAGATCACGGCACCTGGCGAATGTACCACTGAGGATCCTGCATGGACGTTCAGCGGGGAGGGCGCGCCCGAGCGTGCACATACCCGACGTACGGGTCTCGGACCCCCCACGACGACCGCCTGCCTCGCGGGAAAAGCCCGAAGGGGCTCATGCGAATCGGCATCATCCTGGATTGGATGAACCCGAACATCGAGCGAGCCGTAGGGTTGCTTTCAGAGCGAGGCGTCAGGTTGGACCTCATCCATCCGGAAAAGCAGCTGATCAGCCTATCTCGGGTGCGCGTTGAAAGTGATCTGTATCTGCTCAAGTCCGGATCGGATCTCGCGTTGAGCCTCGGGGGCGCACTGCACGCGCTCGGCGCTGCGACCCTCAACCCCTACCCGACCGTGGCCATGATGCGGAACAAGATCATCGTGACCCGGGTCCTACAAGCGGCTGGTGTACCAACACCCGACACCTACGTCACAACGAGGCCGAACGACCTGGTCTCGCTCCTGGAGTCCGGGCCGCTCATCGTGAAGCCCTATCGGGGATCCCGAGGAGAGGGCATCCGCATCGTGCGGCATGGCCGCGAGCTCTTCGATCTCCCCTCAGACGGTCCGATCCTGGCTCAACGTTACGAAGAGCCGGATGGACGAGATCTCAAGATATTCTGCATAGGGGGCAAGTTGTTCGGGGTGAGGCGGATCTGGCCGCTCCGTACCTACCAGGACAAGGTCGGCGACCCGTTTCCCCTCACCCCGGACCTTCGTGACATTGCGCGGAGCTGCGGTCGGGCGTTCGGCATCGATCTCTACGGGCTCGATGTGGTGCTGAGCTCCGGCCGGCCCTACGTGGTCGACGTCAACAAGTTCGGCAGTTACATGGGTGTGCCCGACGCGTCCAGGCTCCTGGCCGACTACATCTACGCTGCGGGCCTGCGGATCATGCGGGGTGAGCGATTGCACGCGGCTGAGGCGACGTAGATGCGGCGCGATCGCGGAAAAGACGTCATGAACGCTCACGGTCAGCCGGTGATGGGGCTCATCGGCGTCATGCGCCGTGCCCTCGCGTATTGGCGTCCCTACTGGGTTCAGGGCGTCCTGATAGTCCTGGCGATGCTGCTCCAACAGGGCTTCAACACGTTCCTTGCCCTGAGTCTGAAGCTCATCATCGACACCGCGCTGCCCGCCAGGGACGGCATGTTGCTGCTATGGATACTGGCCGGGCTTGCGGGTGGTTTCATCGTCGCCCTCGTCGCCAACCTTTGCGCGGATTATCTCACGGCCCGTGTCAGCGCGAACATTCTGAACGACCTGCGCCTCAAGATGTTCAGCCACCTGCAGCGCCTATCGATGGATTTTTTCGCGCGCGCGCAGACCGGGAACATTGTCGCGCATTTCTCCAGCGACCTGGTAGACATCGAGAAGGGACTCACGTCGCGCCTCTCCGATGCGGTGCTGGCACTGATCGGCCTCATCGTGAACGTTCCTCTCCTATTCGTGCTCGAGTGGCAACTGGCGCTGCTGTTCGTGGCAGCCTTGCCGCTCATCATCGTCGGTACCCGCGCCTTCACGCCCCGGGCCTCGAGAGCCAACTACCAACTGAAACAGGACCAGGGGCAGCTCGCCAGCACCGTCCACGAGTCCGTCCGCGCCCAGCCGGTCGTCAAGGTCTTTGGGTTGCAGGACTCCGTCCTCGCTAGCTTCCGGCAACAGCTTGCCGGGATCGCACGGAGCACGGTACGGGCGAATTTCTTGACCCTGTTGGTCGGGACGGCGTCGAGCCTGGGCGTGCTCCTCGTGCAACTGGTCGCGCTGGGGGCTGGCGCGCTGCTCGCCCTCCACGGCCATCTGACCGTCGGCGCGCTGGTCGCCTTCATGAGCCTGCTGTCCAGCGTGAACAAGGATGCGTACAACCTGACCAAGAAGGTCGTCCCCAGCCTCATCACCGCGACCGGCGGTTTGCAGCGGATAGAAGACCTGCTGACTCAACGCCCTCGGGTCGTCGACGCGAGGGGTGCGCAGCGCCTACCGCGCCTCGCAAAGGAGATTCGGTTCGAGGACGTCAGCTTCAGCTACAACGGCGAGCAACGCCAGCTCGACCACATCAGCTTCACGATACTGGCCGGCGAAACGGTTGCCTTCGTCGGGCCGAGCGGGGCCGGAAAGAGCACGATCTTGAGCTTGCTTGCTCGCTTCTACGACGTAACCACGGGCGCGGTGACGATCGACGGCCACGATCTGCGCCGGGTGACACAGGAGTCACTCCGCGCGCAGATCGGGCTCGTATTCCAAGACACGTTTCTCTTCAATGCGACGATCCGCGACAACATCCGCATGGGGAAGCTCGACGCGGCGGATGCCCAGATCGAGGCTGCCGCCAGAGCCGCTGAGATCCATGACCTGATCATGAGCCTGCCTCGCGGCTACGACACCCCGACGGGCGAACTGGGCGCGTGGCTGTCGGGCGGCCAGCGCCAGCGCATCGCAATCGCGCGCGCCATCCTTCGCGATCCGGCGATCCTCATCCTGGACGAGGCGACGTCGGCGCTGGACCCCGCTACCGAGACGGCGATCATCGCTACCCTGAAGCGGATCGCCCGCCATCGGACGGTCGTCGCCGTGACGCACCGCCTTGCCGCCATCCACCATGCCGATCGCATCTTCGTCGTCGACTCCGGATGCGTGGTTGAAGACGGCCGGCATCACGAACTCCTCCACCGCGGTGGCCTCTATCACGAGCTGTGGTGGAAACAGAACCACGGGGAGACCGACGGGTCACTGCAACCGGGAAGAATCGGCGAGCCATCACAGATGCGCGCCGTCTAGAGGATTGCGAGCGTGATCGTGGTACGGCACGACAGCGATGCCTGGCGAGGGAGGCCCGTAATTCACGGCCGTGCTCGAGGCGGTGCGCCGCGCAATGCTCCGTGGCGCGTTCTCCAACGCGCTCGCCGCTGAGTCGCTACCATGGATGTGTTCGTCATGCTCGCGTTGCGTCCGCCGGTGGCGCCCAATCCCGTCCTGGCCGAGACCTTCCGCATTTTGCGGCGGCGCGGGTGCAATATCGATCTCGGGACCGGGGACGAATTGCTCTTGCAGCTGGATCACTTGGCGGTGACGTACGATCTCTACATCCTGAAGTCGCACGCCGCGCTGTGGTTGAGCCTGGCGGAGATCGTTCAATCGCACGGCGGCCGTCTGCTCAATCCCCTCGGGGGCTGTGTCGCCGTGCAAAACAAGATTGTGGCCGTCCAGCGCATGCGCGATGCTGGCATCCCGACCCCGCGCTCGTGGGTGACGAGCGATCCCAGACTGCTGCGGGCGATGGTCGAGGAACACCCTGTGATCATGAAGCCATACAATGGGGGACGCGGCATCGGCGTGCGCGTCGTGCACGACGCGCATGAGCTAGCGAAGACGCCGCGGCCGACAAACCCGGTGGTGATCCAGGAATATATCCGACATGGCGAGGAATTGAAGGTCTACGTCATCGGCGAGGAAGTGTTCGGGATGCGCACGCGCTCGTGGTCGAGGGATGGCCGACGCAGGCCCTGCGCGATCAGCCGCGAAGTGCGGGAGATCGCGCTGCGCTGCGGCCGGGTGTTCGACCTCGGCCTGTACGGACTGGACGTGATCGACAGTGTGGACGGGCCCCTCGTCATTGATCTGAATTATTTTCCAAGCTATCAAGGCGTGCCACATGCTGCGGGCCTGATCGCCGATTACATCGAAGACTATGCCCTGGGCCGCGGCTCCACACGGGTCCGCGACGTGATGGGGGCTATCGATGGAGCTGTTGCGTAACTCACAGCAGTGAAAAGAAAGAGGGTAGTACAATGGAGAACGGTCAAACGGTCCGGGTTGCGATCATCGGCGTCGGCAACTGCGCGTCGTCGCTGGTACAGGGCGTCGAGTTCTATCGGAACGCCAGGGAGGAGGAGTTCGTCCCCGGGCTGATGCACGTGAACCTGGGCGGCTATCACGTCCGGGACATCGCGTTCTCGGCGGCCTTCGACGTGGTCGAGGGCAAAGTGGGTCTCGACCTGTCGGAGGCGATCTTCGCGCCCCCCAACAACACGATCCGGTTTGCCGATGTGCCGAAACTGAAAGTGCGCGTCGAACGCGGCATGACCCACGACGGCCTGGGCAAATACGTCAGCACGAAGGTCAAGAAGGCCCGGGGTTCGACCGCCGACATCGTGAAGATCCTCAGGGACACGGGCACCGATGTGGTCGTGAACTACCTACCGGTCGGCTCGGAGATGGCGACCAAGTGGTACGTCGAGCAGGTCCTGCAAGCTGGCTGCGCGTTGGTCAACTGCATCCCGGTCTTCATCTGCTCGCAGCCGTACTGGGCTGGGCGTTTCGCCGAGAGCCGGCTGCCGATCATCGGTGACGACATCAAGAGCCAGGTCGGCTCGACGATCGTCCATCGCGTCCTGACCACCCTGTTCCGCGAGCGCGGCGTGAGACTCGATCGGACCTACCAGCTGAACTTCGGCGGCAACATGGACTTCTGTAACATGCTGGAGCGCGAGCGGCTGGAATCCAAGAAGGTCTCGAAGACTGGCGCAGTGACCAGCCAGCTGGACTATGCGTTGCCGGCGGAGGCGGTCCACGTCGGACCCAGCGACTACGTACCATGGCTGACGGACCGCAAGTGGGCCTACATCCGGATGGAGGGCACCACCTTCGGCAACGTGCCCCTCAACGCCGAGGTCAAGATGGAGGTCTGGGACAGCCCGAACAGCGCCGGGGTGGTGATCGACGCGGTGCGCTGCGCCAAGCTGGCGCTCGACCGTGGGATCGGAGGGGCGCTGGAGGGTCCAGCGGCCTACCTGATGAAAACGCCCCCGAAGCAGTACACCGACGACCAGGCCCGCCAGCTGGTCGAGAACTTCATCGGCGGGTCACGCGGGGCGGCTCCAGAAGGCGAGGCTCTCCATGTCGCGGTGGGGTGATCCGAGGTGGCTACGAGGTGGTCGAACGCATGGCCCTCGTCAGGGTGAGGCGTCAGCGGCCTGACGAGGCGTGACACGTCGGCCGGGGAGGTCAACCTGACGGCCTCTCCGATCGTCCAAGGCAGAGTGTGGTGCGGGCCATGGCGATGGCTGACGGATCTTCCCCGTTGGCCGACGGAGGGGGCGAGACGGCGAAGCTCGTCCGCGCGGCCCGTGCCGGGGACCGGGAGGCGTTCGGGCGGCTCGTCGAGCTCCACCAGCGATCCATCACGCGGCTCGCCTATCGACTCCTCCGTGACCGGGACGAGGCCGACAGCACGGCGCAGGACGCGTTCGTCAAGGCGTGGGGAAGCTTGGGCGAGTTCCGGGACGAGTGCCCGTTCGGCGCGTGGCTCTCCCGGATCGCCGTCAACCAGTGCCGGGACCGGCTGAAGAGGAAGCGCCTCGTGGTGCTGGCCAGCCGCTGGGAACCCGTGACGAGCGACGCCAGGGCGACGAGCCCTCTCGACGCGGCCGTGGACCCCTCGCCAGGCCCGGAAGCGCGCGCCCTTGACCGCGAGGTCGGCCGGAAGATCGCCGAGCAGATCAGCCTCCTCCCCGACATGCAGCGTGAGGTTTTCGCGCTGCGCTACTACCAGGACCGCCCGCTGGCAGAGATCGCGGCGCTCTTCGGCGTTGACGTCGGTACGATCAAGACCCATCTCTTCCGGGCGAGCCGACGGGTCCGGAAATCACTGGAGGCTCTCTATGGGCCGCATCTCCCGCTCTGACCATCCGAGCGACGCCGACCTCCTCGAGGAGCTCCTCGCGCGGGAGACACACCCCCACCTCGCGCACTGCGTCCGCTGCGCCGAGCGCGCCGAGACGATCGCGCGTGAGATCGATCCCGCCCGAGAGGAGCCGGAGGAGCTGCTCGACGACCTCTTCTATCGCCGCCAGGCCGCTCGCATCCGCGCGCGCATCGCGGAGGGAGAGCGGCGGCGTTCATCCCCTCGCCCCGCGGTCCCTCGCTCCGCGGTGCCGAAGCTCGCCTGGGCCGGCGCCGCAGCGGCCGCCGTCGTCGCGCTGGCGGTTGGACTCAAGGGACCGCGTCCGGTGGGGCAGGGCGGCGGCCCGGCGATCACGCTGACGGGCGCCGCGCGCGGCTCGGCGAGCACCCAGGACCTCGCCGACGACCGGCTACTGCGCAAGATCGACCACGTCCTCGACCAGGATCCATACGACTTCGATGCGTTCGCAGCGCGGAGGCGGGTGTCAACCTCTCGGGCGCACCGGTCGTCGTGAAGGGTGGCAATGGGCCACAGGACCCACGAAGTGAGGTGCCCGAAGATACGTGTGCTGGGCCTCGCGCTGGTGCTCGCGGCCGCGGGGACTCCCGCCTTCGGCGGGTCGGGCTTTCCGGACGGCGGAATGCATCACGGAAAGTTCTGGAAGAAATCGAAGGTGCGCCACGAGCTTCAGCTGACCGACGACGAGGTCCGGACGCTCGAGCACATCTTCGCCCGAAACCAGCAGACGCTCACCGATCTCGAAGCCGACGTCGAGAGGAAGAAGGACGATCTCGACACGCTCTTTACGCTCCTCATCGCGGACGAGCGGGCCGACGAGGGGAAGGTCCTCGCTCAGGTCGATCAGCTCGAGCAGGCGCGCGCCAGGCTCGGGAAGGCGCGGGTGACGATGGTGCTCGAGATGCGGAAGGTCCTGACGCCGGGGCAGCGGGAGAGGCTCGCACGGCTGAGAGAGAAGCGGCACGACGAAGAAGAGAACGACCACAAGGATTGAGACGGGAAACTAGAGCGGGCCATGGGGGTGCCGATCCTCAAGCAGGGCCACTACCTCATCGCGACCATCCAGACGGCGCCGACCGACGCCGATCTGCAAGGCCTCCGCAATGGCCTGGTCGCGCAGGTTGGCCGGTACCGGGCGCGCGGGATGATCATCGACATCACGGCGCTCGACGTGATGGATTCCTTCGCCGTCCGCACGCTGAGGGACATCGCCCAGATGGCGCGGCTGTGCGGGGCCGACACGGTCATCGTCGGCATCCAGCCGGAGGTGGCGCTCTCGATGGTGGAGCTGGGCCTCACCCTGGAGGGCGTCCACACGGCACTCGACCTGGAAGAAGGGCTGGCCTTCCTGGACGAGAGGACGCGAAGATGGCAGCTTCAAGCGGAGTATTCGCCCCGGTCGTGTCCCACCCCCCCGCCGATCCTCCGTAACGAGCGCAGGCGTTTTTCTCTCCCCAAGCGACTTGATCAATAGTCGGACGCGACGAATCGAAGTGGTGCTAGTAATTTCTGGTGTGGATGCGGATCGTGGAGATCGCCGGATGGTAACGGCGTCTTGGTCGCTTGCCCGCAGGGCTCGTCACGTGGAGCGACGTGATTTCGGGGCCTGTGCAGCCGCCGAATCGGGTGAATTCCTGGACTGAGACGGAGGCCATCCCCGAACCCTCCCGTTTGCGCACCCCTTCAACGCACCGCAGTTCGAAACGGCAGAGTTCAGTTGACACCTGTCCGATAGTGACCGCAGTCCAAGCACTTCAAGGACGGTATGCCGGAACGCAACAGTATAGCCCGTCGGTTGCGGTCAAAGGCGAGCAGTGGTCAGATCGGACTCGTTGTTCTGGTGGGCATCGCGTTGGCTATCGGCGCGATGATGCTGTTCGCTGGCGTTGCCGGCTGGCGGCTGGCTCCACCCTCGGTGAGTGATGACCACCCCGTCGCCAGCGCCGACGCGCCCGTACTGCATGCGGCGGCGGTTGGTGACATTCACCGCGAGGGCCCTTCAACGGTCGCCGCCGCCACGGCGGCCGAGGCGGCCAAAGCCGATTTCATTCTCGGACTGGGCGACTATCAATACGAAGACGGTGCAATGTGGAAATACTGCGCCTATTTCGACAATGATTGGGGCCCGAACGTTCCCAAGATGTATCCGGTCCTTGCACCGAAGCATGACCAGGGTTGGAGGGACGCCGATCCACTGAAGTACTTCGACGGTGGCGGCGCTCATGGCTACAGGAGCCCCGTCGCCCTCAAGCCGTACACGCCGTACTCCTTTGATAAGGGTAGCTGGCACTTCATTGCTCTCCCCGATACCTGTGCTCGGACGAGAGGATGCCGCCTCAATAAGATCACCGCCTGGCTGCAGCAGGACCTCGCCAGCCACACGAATCGATGCACGATTGCCTACTGGCATCAGGCGTACTTCACCAGCACAGGCATGCACCGCCCCGAAGAGAGCATCAAACCGTGGGTGGATCTCCTGGTTGCCAGCCACGTCGATATTATTTTGCAAGCCCACAATCACTTTTATGAGCGCTTTGCACCTCAAAACTCCGCTCGCGAGGTCGACCCGAATGGCCCTCAAGCCTTTGTGGTCGGGACTGGCGGCAAGGGCCTTCACATCCTCAAAGAGACGGCGCCCAACAGCGAGACTCACGATGACGGCACGTACGGTGTACTGGAGTTGACGCTGAGGCAGGGTTCCTACGAGTGGGAATTCGTACCGGTCGAGGGTGGGACGTACACCGATCGCGGCGCGATGAGTTGCCGCTAAAGAGCGCGCTTGCGGGCGTTCACCAGCGACGGCTGCACGAGCAGCGCGGCGTCGGTCGAGTCGAGCAGGAGCTTCGTCCGCACGGCCAGGTCGATCATGGCCGCCTGCTGGGTGCTCACGCCGCCGCCGAGGTCGCGGCGTCGTGGCATGGAGAGTCATGGACAGCTGCCGGAATGCCCAATGCCGATCCGAGGTCGTCGCGACGGACGGTTGATGGACGATCGGCTGGTCAGCGCCGAACCGAGGACGCGGCGGATGCTGCGGAAGTCCTTGACTTAGCAGACTGCCGAGGAGGGGAGTCGAACCCCTACACCCTCGCGGGCGGAGGATTTTGAGTCCTCTG
>Ga0209057_1000268_pt1 | contig 47971 bp, 53 predicted proteins | sample GraSoiAngelo_146_FD_185903 | JGI IMG/M metagenome (GOLD analysis project Ga0209057, IMG submission 185903) | Grasslands soil microbial communities from the Angelo Coastal Reserve, California, USA - 14_1009_05_30cm (SPAdes) (version 2) | ecosystem: Environmental > Terrestrial > Soil > Grasslands ...
CCCCTTCCTGCTCGCCGTGCTCTATCCCCGGGTGCAGCGCGCGCGGCTCCTCTACCGGGACCTCCTCGGCCCTCGCCTTCCGCCCCCGCGCTGGCGGACTGCGCTCGGGGCGGCGCTCGTCGTCGTCGGCACGGGGGCCGCCTTCGCGGCGGGGGAGCTGATCGCCGGCGGGCGGTGGGTGGCGCCGTGGGCGGCCTACGCGACCGCGAGCCGCCGCCTCGAAGTCGGCCTCGGGCTCCTCCCGCTCCTCGGCCTCGCCGTCGGCGGCCTGGCCCTCCTGTGATCGGCGCCGTCTCCGCCGTCACGGTCCGGGACCTCGGCTGCACGTATGCGGGCGCGACGCGCCCGGCCCTCGACGGGGTGACGTGCGACGTGCCGGCCGGCGCCCTCGCCGTCGTCATGGGCGCGACCGGGGCGGGCAAGTCGACGCTCGCCCGCTGCCTCACCCGCCTCGTGCCCTGCTTCCTGCCCGCCGACCTCCGCGGCGAGGTCCGCCTGCTCGGGCAGTCGATCGAGGGCGCCCGCGTCGGTGCGCTGGCCGGCACGATCGGGATGGTCTTCCAGGACTTCGAGGCCCAGCTCTTCTCGACCGACGTGACCCAGGAGATCGTCTTCGGCCTGGAGCACACGGGCGTGGCACCCGGATTGATGCCGGAGCGCGTGGCGCGGGCGCTCGCCGCCGTCGGGCTTGCGGGCTTCGAGGGACGCGATCCGACGACGCTCTCGGGTGGCGAGAAGCAGCGGCTCGCGATCGCCGGGCTGCTCGCGCTCCGCCCGCCCATCATGGTGCTCGACGAGCCGACCACCGACCTCGACCCGACCGGACGCGCCGAGGTGTTCGACGTGCTCGGGAGGCTGCGGGCCGACGGGCTGTCGCTCGTGTTGATCGAGCACGACACGGCGGCCGCGGCCGGCGCCGACCTGCTCCTCCTCCTGGGCGACGGCCGCATCGTGGCAAACGGGCCACCGGCGGCGCTCCTCGCGGACGTCGAGGGATGTCTCGCCGCGGGCGTGCGGCCTCTCGACGTCTGCCGCGTCTTCGCGGCGCTCGGCCTCGCCGAGCCTCCGCTCGACGTGGCCACTGCCGCCGAACGGCTGCGGGCCCGTGGGCTCCTGCCCGTCGTCCCCGACGAGCCCGCGCCGCCTTCTGCCGGGCCCGCGGTCATCGAGATCCGGGGACTCGGCCACTGCTACCCCGACGGCCGGCGGGCCCTCGCCGGCGTGAGTCTCGCGATCGGACGCGGCGAGTTCATCGCCCTCGTCGGGCCCAACGGCTCCGGCAAGACGACGCTCGCCAAGCACCTGAACGGGCTCCTCGCACCCACCGAGGGGCGCGTGACGCTCGAGGGACGCGACGTGGCCGGCCTGCCGCTCGAGACGCTCGCCCAGCGGGTCGGCTACGTCTTCCAGGACCCGGACCATCAGCTGTTCGCGGCGACGGTCGCCGAGGAGGTGGCCTTCGGGCCCCGGAACCTCGGCCTTCCCGCCGCCGAGGTCGAGGCGCGTGTCTTGGAGGCGCTCGCCGCCGTCGAGCTCCACGAGCGCGACGCCGACCCCTTCCTGCTCGACAAGGGCGCCCGGCAGCGCCTCGCGGTGGCGACGATCCTTGCGCTCCGCCCCGACGTCCTCGTCCTCGACGAGCCGACGACGGGCCTCGACTTCCGCGAGCAGGAGCGCATGCTCGCCCTGCTCGACCGCCTCCACGCCGCGGGCCGGACGATCATCATCATCACGCACACGCCCTGGGTGATCGCCGAGCACGCGCGGCGCGTGGTGCTGCTCCAGGGCGGGCGGCTGCGGTACGACGGCCCGCTGCGCCCCTTCCTGGCCGACGAGCGCCTGGCGGCCGAGGCCGCCTTCCGGCCGCCGGAGGTGACGCGACTCGGACGGCTCCTCGGCTGCACCCCCCTGTCCGTCGCGGAGCTGGTCGCCTGGATCGGGCGGGGCGCCTGACGCCGTGCCACTCACCCTCTACGTCGAAGCGCCGAGCGCGCTCCACCGCCTGCACCCGGTCACCAAGCTGGGGCTCCTGGCCGCCTTCGTCGTCGCGGCCTTCATGGTTGACCGGCCGCTCCTCCTCGTGCCCCTCGCCGCGGCGATCGTCGTGCTGCTCGCCGTCGCCGGTGCGCTCTCGAACGTGCGGCGGCTCCGGGTGATGTTCCTCCTCGTCTTCTCCTTCACGCTCGTCGTCTGGACGTTCTTCTACCAGTCGATGCTCGTGCCGACGTACGCCGGCTTCCTCTACGGTCTCTCGACCGCGATCCGGCTCGCCACCTTCCTTGCCACCGGCATCCTCTTCCTGAGCACGACGCGCGTCGAGGAGGTGGCGTACGCGCTCGGCCGGCTCGGCCTGCCCTACACGATCGGCTTCACGCTGACGCTCGCCTTTCGCCTGGTGCCGGTCTTCTTCGACGCCGCCCTGAGCGTCGTGCAGGCGCAGCGCTGTCGCGGGCTCGAGTTCGGTCGCGGCGGCCTGGTGGCGCGGCTCCGCCGCTTCGTGCCGATCATCGTGCCCGTGCTGATCGGCGCGCTCCGGCGCGCCGACCGCATGGCGATGGCGCTCGAGCTGCGCGGCTTCAACTCCGGGCGGCCGCGCACGACCTACCTGCGCGCGCGCGCCGGCCGCGCCGACGTGCTCGCCGGCACGTTGGCCGCCGCGACGGCGGCGACCTACGTCGTCCTCTGGGCCGCCGGGATCGGCACGCTCGCCGCGCATCCTTGACACCCTCGCCCCCCCTTCCTATCGTGCGTCTCTTGAGCGCGATGAACCACTCGCGCCGGCGGGTCGCCGTGACCGGGCTCGGCCTCGTCACCCCGCTGGGGTGCGGGATCGAGGCGAACTGGGGAAAGCTCGTCGCCGGCCGCTCCGGCGTCGGGCCGATCACGCGCTTCAACGCGTCGGGTCTGCCGGCGCGCGTCGCCGGCGAGGTGCGGGACTTCGAGCCCGAGCGCTACATCGAACGCAAGGACTTGAAGAAGATGGACATCTTCATCCAGTACGCGCTCGCGGCGGCGCAGATGGCGGTCGACGACGCGGGGCTGCCGGCGCCCGTCCCGGCGCCCGAGCGGACCGGCGTGATCGTGGGCGTCGGCATGGGGGGCATCGCGAGCCTCGAGGACGCCTATCTCCTCTTCGCGGCCGGCAACCTCCGCCGCGTCTCGCCCTTCTTCATCCCGAAGCTCATCCCGAACATGGCCTCGGGACAGATCGCGCTCCGCATCGACGCGCGTGGCCCGAACTACGCGACGACGAGCGCCTGCGCCTCGGGCGCACATGCCATCGGCGAGTGCGTGATGCTGATCCGCGACGGCCGTCAGGACGTCATGCTCGCGGGCGGCGCCGAGGCGCCGATCTGTCTGATGGGCGTCGGCGGCTTCAGCGCGATGCGCGCGCTCGCGACGGGCTTCAACGACGAGCCCGAGCGGGCGAGCCGCCCCTTCGACGCGCGTCGCGACGGCTTCGTCATCGCGGAGGGGGCGGGCGTCCTCGTCCTCGAGGAGCTCGAGCACGCGCGGCGACGCGGTGCGCGCGTCTACGCGGAGGTCGTCGGCTACGGCGCCAACTGCGACGCGTACCACATGACGCAGCCGGCGCCGGAGGGGGAGGGCGCCGCGCAGTGCATGGCGCTCGCGCTCGCCGACGCCGGCGTGCGGCCCGACGAGGTCGGCTACGTGAATGCCCACGGCACCGGCACCCCGTACAACGACGCGGCGGAGACGCGCGCCATCCACAAGGTGTTCGGCGCGCATGCGACGCGGGTCGCCGTGAGCTCCACGAAGTCGATGACCGGTCACCTCTTGGGCGCGGCCGGCACCGTCGAGGCGGCCTACACCGTGCTGGCGCTCATGCGCGGCCTCGTTCCGCCCACCATCAACCTCGACGAGCCCGACCCGGCCTGCGACCTCGACTACGTCCCTCACGAGGCGCGGCGCATGCGGGTGGACGCCGCGCTCTCCAATTCGTTCGGGTTCGGCGGCACGAACGTCTCGCTCGTCTTCCGGCGCGCCGCCTAGCCATGCTCGGCGCCACGCTCGACCGCCGGCTGCACTTCGTCGTCGGCAAGGGAGGCGTCGGCAAGACGACGGTCGCCGCCGCGTTGGCGCGGCTCCTCACGCGCCGCGGCCGGCGCACGCTCGCGGTCGAGGTCGACGACGCCCGGCGGCTCTCGGCGCTGCTCGGCGCGAGCGGCGCGACGGGAGCGCCCACGCCGGTCGCGCCCGGCCTCTCCGTCGTCGCCGTCGAGGGCCGCGCCGCGCTCGAGGAGTACCTGGGGCTCATCATCCCCGTGAAGCGGCTCCTCGCCACGGTCTTCTCGAGCCGCATCTACCAGTACTTCGTGGCGGCGGCGCCCGGTCTGAAGGAGCTCATGACCGTCGGCAAGATCTGGTACGAGACGACGCGGCTGGAGGGCGGGCGGCCGGCATGGGACGCCGTGGTGGTCGACGCGCCCGCCACGGGGCACAGCCTGCAGTATCTCCGCATGCCGCAGGCCGCGCGCGACACCTTCGGCGCCGGGCTCGTGCAGCGCGAGGCCGCGAAGGTGGTCGAGCTGCTGCGCGACCCGCGCACGACGGCCGTGCACCTCGTGACCCTGGCCGAGGAGATGCCGGTCGCCGAGACGCTCGAGACGCACGCGCAGCTCGTGGGCCCGCTCGCCATGCCGGTCGGCTCCGTGATCGTGAACCGGGTCCACCATCGCCGCTTCTCTCCCGCCGTGCTCGCGGCGCTGCGGGAGGCGGCGAAGCGGGCAGGCCCCGAGGAGCGCGCGCTCGTGCGTGCGGTGTGCGAGCGGGCCGCCGAGGAGAGCGGCTGGTCCGACATCAACGCCGCCCATCTCGCCCGCCTGCGGGCCGCCATTCGCGACGTGCCGATCGTCGAGCTGCCCTTCCTCTTCGTCGAGGAGTTCGACCGCGCCGAGCTCGAGCGGCTGTCGCGCGAGCTCGAGGCGGCGGGCGCGGAGCGGGCGGCGGTTTCGGCGGTCGGGCCATGACGCTCGGCGAGCTCGTCGCCCGCCACCAGATCGTCATCTCGGCCGGGAGCGGCGGCGTCGGCAAGACCACGGTGGCCGCCTCGCTCGCGCTCTGGGGCGCGCTCGAGGGGAGGCGCGCGGTGGTGCTGACCATCGACCCGGCCCGCCGGCTCGCCAGCTCGCTCGGCCTCGAGTCGCTCGGCAGCGGGGAGCGGGACATCCCCGCCGAGCACTTCCGCGCCCAGGGCCTCGTCCCGAAGGGCACGCTCGCCGCGATGATGCTCGACCAGAAGGGCGCCTGGGACGCGCTCGTCGAGCGGCACGCGCCGCCTGAGGCCCGCGACCGCATCCTCACCAACCACTTCTACCAGCACCTCTCGCAGAGCTTCGCCGGCTCGTACGAGTACATGGCGATCGAGCAGCTCTGCGCGCTGGCCGAGAGCGGGCGCTACGACCTGATCGTGGTCGACACCCCGCCGACGCGCCACGCCCTGGATTTCCTGGAAGCCCCGCGGCGGATCGCCGACTTCCTCGACCGCAAGATCATCAAGTGGTTCGTGCGCCCGTACTTCTCGGCGGGCTGGACGGCGCTGCGCGCCATGAACCGCACCGCGGGCTTCTTGCTCCGCCGGCTCGAGCAGGCGACCGGCATCGCGGCGCTCGCCGAGATATCGGACTTCTTCTCGAGCATGAGCGGGCTGTTCGAGAACTTCCAGACGCGCATCGACCGCGCCCACGAGATCCTGCGCGCGCCGGGCACGGCCTTCGTGCTCGTCTCGAGCCCCGAGGAGCAGGTGCTGGGCGACGCCGAGTACCTCTCGAGCAGGATGGCCGGGCTCCGCATGCCGCTCAAGGGCGTGGTGCTGAACCGCGTGCACGCCGAGTTCCGTCCGGCTCGCCGCGGGCGCAGCCGGGACGAGATCGGTCCGGAGGACGTGGAGCAGGTTGCGGACACGGTTGCCCGCATCGTCGGCGCCCCGGAGGCCCGGGAGCTGGCCGCCAACTTCGTCGACTACCAGGTGCTGGCGCGCGGCGAGTCGCTGCGCATCGAGCAGTTCCGTGCCGGCCTGGCCCGCGGCGTGCCGGTCGTGTACGTCCCGAACTTCGCGCGCGACGTGCACGACCTCGCGAGCCTGGCCGGCATGCACGCCCACCTCTTCGGGACCCGCGCGGCGGCGTGAGGCTGGAGCGGCGCCCGGGTTGACGGGCCCGTGCGGGAATGGCTTAACCCAGCCGGCCCCTCAGACGTCCCCAGCCGAGAGGAGGAGTGAAGATGCAATTACGCTACGTGAGAGCTTTTCTTGCCGCGGCCCTGCTCGGCGGCCTCTACGCCGCGCCGGCTCCGGCGGGTACCAGGAACTTCGTCGCGGTGCTCAACGGCGGCCAGGAGACCCCGCCGACCACCAGCAACGCCTTCGGAGTGGCCTTCCTCACCTTCGACGATAAGACGCTCGCGCTCTGCTACTCGATCACCTACACAGGTATCACCCGCACCGCCGAGACGGCGGCCCACGTCCATGGGCCGGCCGCGCCCGGGGCGCCGGCTGCCATCATCGTCGCGCTCAGCCCGGCCGGCAGCCCGAAGAACCTCTGTGTCACTTTGCCCAAGGCAAACAAGAAGGACCTCAAACGGGGCATGACGTACCTCAACGTCCATACCATGGACAATCCGAGCGGCGAGATCCGCGGTCAGATCATCCCGACGAAGTAGCGACCGCCGCCGGCCGGTTGGCGGCCTCGACCGCCAGCTCGGCGTCTGCGCGCAGCGTGTCCCAGCGCCGGCACGCCGGACAGTAGCCCTGCCAGGCGTCGGCGGGCTCCAGACACGCTGCGCAGCGGAACGACGACGCGCCGGCGAGCTGCGGTCCGGCGGCCTGTGCGAAGGCGGCCGAGGCCTGATCGTGATGACCTTGGCGGCGGTGGAGCTCGCCCCACAGGAGGTGGGCGAACGCGTTCCCGGCGGCGGGATCGGGGAGCCCGCGCAGCACCTCGCCGGCCTCCTCGAAGCGGTCGTGCAGGATGAGGAAGCGGGCGAAGAGCAGGGGCAGGGGGGCGGCACGGGGGTGGCGTCGGAGGAGCCGCCGGTAGACCCGCGCGGTGCGTTCGGGACGCCGCTCGGCGGCGTTCGCACGCTCGATGCGCTCGAGCAGCACCGCGGCCGGGCGGTGGCGCGCGCCGCGCTCCCAGACGCGCCGGGCGGCCAGGGTCCGGCCCGCGCGGGCGAGAAGATCGCCGGCGCTCACCCAGGCGGGCACGAACCTCGGATCCTCGCGCGCCAGCGCGACGAGAAGCCGCGCGGCACGCCGGGGATCGGGCTCGGCGAGCGCCGCCTGGTAGCGGAGGCCGCGCATCATCTGCTGCTCGCGGGCGAGGGCGGCCGGCTGTCGGACGCGCAGCAGGAGCTGTGCCTGGATGGAGCGTAGAGGTCAAGGAGGCGGCGCCCAAGCCGCCGGCTCTCCGGCTGCGTGAGGCGCGCCCGCTCGAGCGCCTCGGCGGCGGCCCGCAGGTCGCCGCCGCGCTCGCAGGCGTCGGCGAGGAGGTCGAGGAGGCGGGGATCGAAGCCCACGCGCACGAGTCCCTCGTCGATCACCTTGCGCGCGGCACTCGAATCCCCCTCCTGGAGATAGCTCTCCGCGAGGAGCGCGAGGCTCGGCACGTCGGCGGGCGCGCCGCTCTCGCCCCGCAGGAGCTCCGTTCGAGCCTGCCCCGAGTCCCCGTGCCAGAGGAGGTCGCGCGCCCGGGCCGTCGCCTCCGCGCGCCGCGCGTCGCGCTGCGCCCGCCGCCGTGCGCGCCAGCCACGCCAGCCGCGGACGCCGGCGCTTCCCGCCGCAAGGAGCCCGACGACCGTGCCCCCCGCCAAGAACGCCCCCAGCAGCACCCCCGCCAGGGGCGCCCGCAACGACCGCCCCGGCGTCAGCCGCACGACGGTGGGCTCCCCGTTCAGGAACACGACGTAGCCCGCGCCGATCACGAGCAACGCCACCGCAATCGCCACCAGCCAGCGCGTCACGACTCAGCCGGAACCGACAAGCGGAGCGAGGCGAAGCCGAGCGAGCACCCCCCGCCAGCGAAGCAGCGAGCGGCTTCGCCGCGAGCTGCGCGGGGTCTGGGGGCATCGGAGGAGCGCAGCGAGGCGAAGCCGAGCGAGCACCGCACGGGCCCCCAGATGAGTTATCTCGCGCGGGCCTGGCTCTGGAACGGCTCGGGCAGCTCGACGCGCGGGGCGCGGATCCACAGCCGTTCGAGGTCGTAGAATTCCCGCACCGGCACGTAGAAGACGTGGACCACGACATCGCCGTAGTCCATCAGCGCCCACTGGGCGCGCGGCATCCCCTCGACGGCGAGCGGCCGCACGCCGCTGCGGCCGAGCTCCTCGTCGATCCCGTCCACGATCGCTTGGACCTGCGTGTCCGACCGCCCGCTGCAGATGACGAAGTAGTCGGCGATCGAGGACTTCCGGCCCACCTCGAGCACGACCAGATCGTAGGCCTTGCGGTCGAGGGCCGCGCGGGTGCAGGCGAGCGCCCGCTCCCAGCCGGGCAGCGGCGTCAACGCGCGCCGTCCTCCTGCCGGTAGAGCCGGTGCTCGGCGATGTAGCGCTCTACCGCACACGGAACGAGGAAGCGGATCGATCGATGGGCTGCGACGCGAGCGCGGATGGCGGTGGCCGAGATATCGAGGCTGGTGATGCGCTGAAGGCTCAGCACGTGCCCCGACTCGTGAAGGAACGCCTCACTGCCGGAATCGTACCGGAAGGCCTTCCGAGCCGCAAGGGGAATATCCTCTAAGGACAAGTCCTGAGGCCACGGCGGGCGCGTCATGACGACGACGTCGCAGAGTGTGAACAGCGTCGCGTGCTCCTTCCAGGTCTCGAAGTCGCGGAAGGCGTCGAACCCGAGGACGAACGCCACCCGCACGGCCGTCCCCACCTCCGCCCGCACCGCGCGCAGCGTGTCGACCGAGTAGGACGGGCCCGGGCGCGCGAGCTCGACGTCCCAGCTGCGGAAGCCCGGGACGTCGGCGATCCCGAGCTCCACCATGCGGTAGCGATGGTTGGCCGGTGCCAGCGGCGCGCCGCGTCGATGCGGCGGCGCGGCGGCGGGCACGAAGCGCACCTCGTCGAGCGCCAGGGCCTCGCGCACCTCTTCCGCGCCGCGCAGATGACCCAGGTGGATCGGGTCGAAGGTGCCGCCGAATATCCCGATCCCGCCCGGCATCCTCACCCACGGACTAGCTACGGACCTGGCCGCTGCCGATCACCCGATACTTGTAGGTGGTGAGCTCGCGGAGGCCCATGGGGCCGCGCGCGTGCAGCCGGTTCGTGCTGATGCCGACCTCGGCGCCGAAGCCGAACTCGTAGCCGTCGGTGAAACGGGTCGAGGCGTTGACGAAGACGGCCGCGGAGTCCACCTCGCCGAGGAAGCGGCGCGCGGCGGTCAGGTCCTCGGTCACGATCGCCTCCGCGAGCGCGGTGGAGTGGCGGGCGATGAAGGCGAGCGCCGCGTCGAGCGAGGGGACGACAGCGACGCTCAGGATGAGGTCGAGGTACTCGGTATCCCAGTCCGCGTCGCTCGCGGCCACGACGTCGGGCACGATCGCGCGCGTCGCCGGATCGCCGCGCACCTCGCAGCGGTTCGCGCGGAGCGCGGCCACCATGCCAGGGAGGAAGCGCGGGGCGACTCGCTCGTGGACGAGGAGGTTCTCGATCGCGTTGCACACGCTCGGACGCTGCACCTTCGCATTGAGGCAGATGCGCTCCGCCATCGCGAGATCGGCGCTCGCGTCGACGTAGAGGTGGCAGATACCCTCGAAGTGCTTGATCACCGGGATGCGGCTCTCCTCGAGGATGATCCGTTTCAGCTGCTCGCCGCCGCGGGCGATCACCACGTCGATCCGGTCGTCACGGCCGAGCAGCCCGCGCACCACCTCCCGCCCGCCGTCGACGAGCTGGACGGCGGCCGGCGGGAGCCCCGCCGCCTCCACCGCGCCGCGCAGCGTGTCGGCGATCGCGGCGTTCGTCGCCTGCGCCTCGGAGCCGCCCTTCAGGAGGACGGCGTTGGCGGTCTTCAGACAGAGCGCCGCCGAGTCCGCGGTCACGTTCGGGCGCGACTCGTAGATGGTCAGCACCACGCCGATCGGGACGCGGACCTGCGCGATCTCGAGCCCGTTCGGGCGCCGCCACGCGGCGATCGTCTCGCCGACCGGGTCGGGCAGCGCGGCGATCTCCTCGAGGCCGCGCGCCATGGCCTCGATGCGAGCGGGCGTGAGGGTCAGGCGGTCGACGAAGGCCGCGCTCTCGCCCGCCGCCCGCGCGCGCTCGACGTCGCCATGATTGGCCTCGAGGAGCGCCGCCTCCGCACGGCGCAGCCGCGCGGCCGCCTCGCCGAGGGCCGTGTCCCTGGCGCGCGCCGGCGCCGCGGCCAGGGCACGCGCCGCCGCCCGCGCCCCCGACGTCAGCGCCTCGACGCGCGCTTCCACGTTCGATGACGGCCGGGCCTCCATCGACGGCGGAGTCTAGCCGACGGTCTCCGGGGGCGCCACCAGGACGAGGTCGTCGCGGTGGATCACCTCGTCGCTGCCCTTGTAGCCGAGCAGCCGCTCGATGTCGCGGGTGTGTGCGCCTTTCAGGCGCTCGATCTCCGCGGCGCTGTAGTTCACGAGGCCGCGCGCGAACTCCTGCCCGCCGGGGCCGACGCAGCTGACGCAGTCACCCACGCCGAAGCTGCCCGCGACGGCGCGCACACCCGAAGGGAGGAGGCTGCGGCCGCCCTTGCGCACGGCTCGCTCCGCGCCCTCGTCGACGTGCAGCGCGCCCGCCGGCTTGAGGGCGTAGGCGATCCAGTGCTTGCGCCGCGCAAGCGGGTCGTCCTCGGCCAGGATGAGCGTGCCCGTCTCCACGGCCGGGTCGAAGACCTTGGCGAGCGCGCCCTCGCGGCCGCCGTCGGCGATGATCGTGGGAATGCCCGCGGCGGCCGCCTTGCGCGCGGCCTCGAGCTTGGACGCCATGCCGCCGGTCCCGACGTTCGTTCGCGCCGGTCCGGCCGCGCGCGCGACCAGGGAGTCGTCGGCGGTGGCGAGGGGCACGAGGACGGCGGCGGGATCGAGCGCGGGGTCCGTGGTGTACACGCCGCCGACGTCGCTCAGGATGACGAGGAGGTCGGCCTCGATGAGGGAGGCGGTCAGCGCCGAGAGGTTGTCGTTGTCGCCGAAGCGCAGCTCCTCCACCGCCACGGTGTCGTTCTCGTTGACGATCGGCACGATGCCGAGGTCGAGGAGCGTCCGCAGCGTGTGCCGCGCGTTGAGATAGCGCCGGCGGTCGGCCAGGTCGGCGTGCGTGAGCAGCACCTGGGCCACGTGGCGGCCGTGCGTCTCGAAGGCGCGCTCGTACGCTGCCATGAGGCCGATCTGACCGACGGCGGCCGCCGCCTGCCGCCACTCGATGCGGCTCCGGCGCGGCCCGAGCCGCGGGGCACCGGTGGCCACGGCCCCCGAGCTGACGACGACGATCTGCCGGCCGCCGCCGACCAGCCCCGCGATCTCGGCGGCGATCGTCCGCACCCGCTCTCCCCGCAGCCCGCTCGGGCCGGCGAGCACGTTGCTGCCCACCTTGATGACGGCGCGCCGCGCCCGGCCGAGCAGCCGTGCCTTCTGGACGAGCTGGCTCATGGCGCCGTGGCCGCGGCGGCGGCGGTTTCTCCGCTCGCGCGCGCCCGGCGCACGGCCTCGGCGACGACGCTCGTCAGCGCCGCCGTCCCTTCGCCCGTGGCGCCCGACACCGCATGCAGGCTGATCCCGCGCCCCGCGAACGCGTCCCGCACGGCGGGCAAGCGGGCGCGCGTCTCGGCGAGGTCGAGCTTCCCGGCGACCACGATCTGCGGCTTCGCCGCGAGCCGCGGGCTGGTGAGCTCGAGCTCGCGGTTGATCGCGTCGTAGTCGGCGACGGGGTCGCGCCCGGTGAGTCCCGAAACGTCGAGCAGGTGGACGAGGACGGCGGTGCGCGCGAGGTGGCGGAGGAAGCGCGTGCCGAGACCCTGTCCCGCGTGCGCGCCGGGGATCAGGCCCGGCACGTCGGCGAGGACGAAGCTCGTGTCGTCGTCGACGCGCACCACGCCGAGATGCGGTACGAGCGTCGTGAAGGGGAAGTCCGCCACCCGCGGCCGCGCCGCGGAGACGGCGCGGATGAGGGTCGATTTCCCGACGTTCGGGAACCCGAGGAGACCCGCGTCCGCCAGCACGCGCAGCTCGAGTCGAAGGTTGCGTTGGGCTCCCGGCGTGCCGGGCTCGGCGCGCCGGGGGGCCTGGTTGGTCGAGGTCGCGAAGTGCACGTTGCCGCGCCCGCCGCGCCCGCCGCGCGCCACCACCAGCGGCTCGCCCGCAGCGCGGAGGTCGCCGAGGAGCTCGCCGCCATCGGCGTCGTAGACGAGCGTACCGGCCGGCACACGGAGGACCAGGTCGGCGCCGCGCTTCCCGTGCTGCTCTTTGCCGCGTCCGTGCTCGCCGCGCCCCGCGCGCAGCGTCTGGGGGTAGGCGAGGTCGAGCAAGGTCGCGAGCCCGGGGTCGACGGTCAAGACGACGGAGCCGCCGTCGCCGCCGTCGCCGCCGCTGGGGCCCCCGCGCGGCACGTACTTCTCGCGCCGGAAGCTCGCGCAGCCGTTGCCCCCGTCGCCGGCCTCGACCCGAATCATGACCTCGTCCACGAACTTCATCGCCGCTCGCGGGCATGCTAGCGGATGGCCCTGGCGCCCTCCACAGGCGATCAGGCCTGGAGCCGAACCGGAGCGACCCCGGCGGCGAAACGCCGAAAGAGCGCCGCAAAGGCCCGGCGGGCCACGCCCGTCCGCACCAGCACCGGGAGCAGGGCGTCGACGAGGAGCCGGTTCCACCACGCCCGGCCGAAGAGCACCGCCGGCGGGCCCTGCTGCGCCTGCTGGATGGTGGCGACCTCGGGCAGCCGCTCCTCCTGGACCGCACGCGCCGCCGCGTCGATCTCCGCGGCCCCGCCCCCGCCGAGCAGCACCGGGCAGAGGTGGTTGGCGGCCACGAGCGCGTCGCGCAGCGCGATGTTGATGCCCTGGCCGCCGACCGGAGACATCGGGTGGGCGGCGTCGCCGAGGAGCAGGAGGCCGGGGGCGGTCCAGCGAACCAGACGGTCGCACACCACGTCGAGGAGGAAGGGGTGAGTCACCTCGGCGCGGTGCGCCTCGAGGTGCGCCTGGAAGTCGGGGGAGACGTGGGCCGCCATCGCCGCGAGCCAGCCGTCGACCCCGCGCCGGCGCAGCTCGCCGAAGGAGCCCTTCTCGATGATCCAGCCGACCTGGAGCCGCCCGTCGTACGCCGGAAAGGCGAGCGCGGCGTGGCCGCGGCCGAGATAGGCCCGCGCCGTTCCCTCGCGCGCGAAGGCCGGCAGCGGCACCTTGCACCAGACGACGTCGAAGTGCTGCGGCGTGCGTTCCTCGTGCAGGCCGGCGCGGACCCGGAGGACCGAGGCGCGCCCGTCGGCCCCGACCACGAGGTCGCCGCGGACCTCGTGCGAGCCGGCGGTCGACTCGGCGCGAACGCCGACGACGCGCCCGCCCTCGCGCACGAGGTCGCGCGCGGTCGCGCCACGCTCGAGGCGGAACGTCGGGAAGCGGCCCGCCTCGGCCACGAGCATCTCGAGGATCGCCGGCTGCGAGACGATGCGCGGGCCCTCGATGCCGAAGTCGGAGATCGAGACGCGCAGGAGACAGCGCGCGCCGCGGTAGACTTCGAGCCGGCGCACGTGCGTCTGCGGGAGGCCGTCGAGCTGGGCGCCGAGCCCCATCTGGACGAACGCGTCGACGCCGCTCGGCATGAGCGCCTCGCCGCGAAACTCGCGCGCGAAGTCGGTGTGGCGTTCGAGGAGCGTGACGGCGATCCCGCGCCGTGCGAGGAGGTAGGCGAGGGCGGCGCCGGCGGGCCCAGCGCCCACTACCACGATGCGGCGTTCGTCCATGGGTACATGACGGTCTGCTCAACTTGACTCCAAGGGTGCTCTGGCCTACTCCCGGCACCTCGAACACAGGAGGGCCGATGAAGCTCGCACAGCTGTTCGGTGGGAGGCTCCCCGAACGCACCCGGCCGAGGCTCGAGGACCGTTACCGGGACATCATCGCCCATCTGTGCGCGGGCAAGAGCTTCATCGACGTCGGATGCCTCTGGGCCATCCACGGCGAGTACGCCTTCTACGCAGCCGAGAATGGCTCGCCGCGCGTGGTGGGCTTCGACGTGAATGAGGCCACGCCGGAGTTCCACGCGCGGAATACGGCGCTCGGCAATCGCGTCGGCTTCATACGAGGTGATCTGAACGCGCCCTCGTTTCCGGTGCAGGTCGGGACCTTCGACATCGTCTTCTGCGTCAGCGTCCTGCATCACATGCCGAATCCGGTTGCCGCGCTCCTGCAGCTGAGGCGGGTGTGTGGAGAAGCGGCCATCATCGGCGTGCCGACGATCCCCGAACGTGATCTGCCGCACTCGGCGATCTACCTTCCCTTCCTCGATCCGACCGAGCGGCAGAAGGTTCTAAAGGCTCTTTCGACGAGTGTCTACCGCACCGGGAAAACGGCCGAGTTCCAGGGCGGGCGCACCTACGTCAACTGGTTCTGGTGCTTCACTCCGAGCTGTGTGAAGGCGATGTTCAAGACCGCCGGATTCGACCTCGTCGACGCCTACGAGTACCCGCGCTTCGGGTGCTACGTGTTGCGTCCCAATGACCTCGGCTTGCCGCTCGAGGGGGCCGGCGATCCGGGCTTTCATTCCCATCGGCGGCCCTGAGCTGTGCACTGGAAAAGACCCGGTCGATCCCCGCGCGGATGGCGGGCCTCGATTGGCCCGCGATCGAGGCCGCCCTCGACGAGCAGGGCTACGCCACCACGCCCCCGCTGCTCGAGGCCGAGGAATGCGCGGCGCTCGGCCGCCTGTTCGCCGACGAGCGGCGGTTCCGGAGCCGGATCGACATGGCGCGTTATCGCTTCGGTGTCGGCGAGTACAAGTATTTCGCGGCGCCGCTTCCGGAGCCGGTGGCGGCCCTGCGCACGGCGCTCTACCGCCGACTCGCGCCCGTCGCCAATCGCTGGATGGAAGCGCTCGGCTCGGCCGAGCGCTATCCACCGGACCTCGCCACCTACCTCGCACGCTGCGCGGTACACGGGCAGACGCGGCCGACGCCCCTCCTGCTCCGCTACGAGACCGGCGGCTACAACTGCCTCCACCAGGACCTCTACGGCGCGCTTGCCTTTCCGCTCCAGGTGACGTGCGTGCTGAGTCAGGTCGGCGTCGACTACGCCGGCGGCGAGATCCTGCTCGTCGAGCAGCGGCCGCGCGCGCAGTCGCGGGGCGCGGTCATCATCCTCGCGCGCGGCGAGGCGGTGATCTTCCCGAACCGGCACCGTCCGGTGAAGGGGGCGCGCGGCTGGTTCCGCGTCACCGTGCGCCACGGCGTGAGCCGCCTCCACTCGGGCGAGCGCCTGAGCCTCGGCATCATCTTTCACGATGCCGAGTGAGGACGGTGAACCGCTACGCCTGCGGCGCCGCCGGGACGATGCGCGCGCGGCGGCGATCCTTGCCGAACCGCTCGTACTGCACGACGCCGTCGACCAGCGCGAAGAGCGTGTAGTCGCGCCCCATGCCGACGTTCGGCCCGGGGTGCACGTGGGTGCCGCACTGCCGCACGAGGATGTTCCCGGCCCGCACGGTCTCGCCGGCGAAGAGCTTGACGCCGCGGCGCTGTCCCGCGCTGTCGCGACCGTTCCGGGTGCTGCCTTGCCCCTTCTTGTGCGCCATCAGGTGATCTCCGTCACCCGCACCGTCGTGATCGCCTGCCGGTGGCCACGGCGACGCCGGTAGTTCTTTCGCCGCTTCTTCTTGAAGACGAGGATCTTCCGCGCGCGCCCCTGCCCGACGATCTCGGCGTGGACCCGGACGCCCTCGACGAGCGGCGTGCCGATGCGGATCGCTCCGTCGGCGGCCGCGAGCAGCACCTCCTCGAACTCGACGCTCGCGCCCACTTCGCCCGGGAGCCGCTCGATGCGCAGCATGTCGCCCGGGGCCACGCGGTATTGCTTCCCCCCGGTGCGGATGACGGCGTAGATCATAGAGGAAGAGCGGCGCGAAGGTCTTGCCGCGCCGAGCCATCGTCTGTACTTGAGGGTCCTTCGGGAGTCAACCGCCTCCGCCAGAGCCGATGGTCCGGGTCACCCTCTACAGCCGGCACGGCTGCCACCTCTGCGACGACATGCGGGCGGTCGTCGCCGCGGTCGGCCGCGAGCTGCCGCTCCAGGTGGACGAGGTCGACGTCGACGGGGACCCGGCGCTCGCGGCGGCGTACGGCGACCAGGTGCCGGTCCTCCTGGTGAACGGCCGCAAGGCGTTCAAATACCGCGTCGACGCCGCCGCGCTGCGCGAGCGCCTGCGACGGGAGATCGCCTAGCCGATGCCGACCATCGCGATCGACGCCATGGGAGGCGACCACGCGCCCGGAGAGATCGTGAAGGGCGTGGCGCGGGCCTCGCTCGAGACGGACATCGAGTGCCTGCTGGTGGGCGACGAGCGCCGCATCCAGGAAATTCTCGAGACCGTGCCCTACAATCCGGAGCACATCTCGATCGTCGACTGCCGGGACGCGATCGGCATGGACGAGGATCCGCACGAGGCCGTGAAGAACCGGCGCGACGCCTCGCTCCTGGTGGCCGCGCGGGCGGTCGCCGAGGGCCGGGCCGACGCGATGATCTCGGCGGGCAACACCGCCGCCTGCGTGCTCACCTGCGCCCGGTACTTCCGGCTGCTCAAGGGCATTCGCCGCGCGGCGCTCGCCAGCGTCTACCCGCGGCACACCGAGTATACCGGCCAGGACCCGCTGGCGCTCATGCTCGACGTCGGGGCCACCATCCGCTGCGAGTCGGAGGAGCTCGTGCAGTTCGCGCTCATGGGCAGCGCCTACGCGCGGCGCATCTCCAAGGTGCCGAGCCCGCGCGTCGCACTCCTCAACATGGGCGTCGAGGGGACGAAGGGCGGCGAGACCCTCGTGGCGGCCTACCGCCGCCTGAGAAGGATGCCGGCGCTCAACTTCGTCGGCAACGTCGAGGGAAACGACCTGGCGCGCGGGCGAGCCGATGTGGTCGTGTGCGAAGGCCTGCTCGGCAACGTGGTGCTGAGGCTCGTCGAGGGCATCGCCGATGTGTTCACCGACGTGGCGAGCGCCGCGGCGAGACGCCGGCTCAGCTGGCGCATCGGCCTCGCCCTCCTCGCGCGTGGCATCGAGCGCCTGCGCCAGCTCACCGACTACACGCAATACGGAGGGGCGCCGATCCTCGGCTTCGAGAACCTCTTCATCAAGTGCCACGGCCGCTCGAACGCCCGCGCCGTGGCCAACGCGGTCAAGGTGGCTGCCAAGGCGGTGCGCGACCGGGTGCCGGCCGAGATCGCCGAGGCGGTTGCCGCACTCCGATGAGCCCGCTCCGAATCCACCGGGCGCAGCGGCCGGCGCTCGCGCCGGTCATCTGCCGCTGGGACCTCGACAAGACGTACCTCCGCAGCGAGTTCGATTCGCTCCGCCAGCTGCTGCGTACGGCCTTCGAGCGCGCCGAGGACAAGGTGGAGGTGCCGGGGGTCGCCGCGCTGATCAAGGCGATCAAGCGGGCGGCCGAGCGCCACGGCCGGGAGGCGCTGGTCTACTTCATCTCGGCGAGCCCGCCCCAGATCGGCAAGGCGATCCGCGAGAAGCTCGCCCTCGACGGCATTCCCTACGACGGCATCGTGTTCAAGGACCAGCTGGCCCAGCTGAAGCGCGGGAAGCTCCGCAACTTGCGCGAGCACGTCGGCTTCAAGCTGGTCGAGCTGTTGCGCGGGCGGCTCGACGCGCCTGCCGACGCCCGGGAGCTGCTCTTCGGCGACGACTGGGAGTCCGATTCTCTCATCTACTCGCTCTACGCCGACGTGCTGGCGGGACGTCTCGCCGTGGACCGGCTGGTCCCGATCCTCCGCCGGATCGGGGTCGACGCGCGGCTCGTCGACCAGGTCGTCGCGCTTGCCGCCAGGGTGGCGGGGCCGGATGCCGTCGACCGGATCTTCATCAACCTCGAGCGGCGCACGCCCCCCGCCACGTTCCGGCTCTTCGGCCCGCGCGTCGTCCCGACCTTCAATTACTTCCAGACCGCGGTCGTCCTCGGCGCCGACGGCCATCTCGATGTCGAGGACGTCGCCGCGGTCGGCCGCACGCTCGTCGAGCGCTCGGGATACACCGCCCGCGGCCTGGAGAACTCGCTCGGCGATCTCGTCCGTCGGGCCGCCGTGTCGCTGAACATCGCCGAGCGGATGGGAGCGGAGCTGCGCGCCGCGGGCGTGTTGTCGGCGGAGGCGCGGGCACGGTCACGCTGGCGCCGCATGCGGGACGCCTTCCGGCGGCTCCGTCGCCGCCGCAAGGCGCGCCGGACGCCCGCGGGGCCGCCCACCCGCGCCGCAGTCGACTACGCGGCGATCCTCGATCGGCTCCGCCCGCCGGGCCGCGAGTCGCCGATCGAAGGGAGGCCCGCATGACCGGGGGAGAGTTCGTCGTGGTCCTCGTCACGACCGCGACCGCCGACGAGGCGGCGCACATCGCGCAGACGCTCGTCGAGGAGCGGCTCGCCGCTTGCGTGAACGTGCTCGGGCCGATCCGCTCGCTCTTCCGGTGGGCAGGCAACATCGACGACGCGACCGAGCACCTGCTGCTGGCCAAGGCGCGCTTGGCCGACTTCGCCCTCGTCGAGCAGCGCGTGCGGGCGCTCCACTCCTACGAGGTCCCCGAGGTGATCGCGCTGCCGATCGGCGCCGGCTCCGCGCCCTACCTCGCCTGGCTCGCGGACTCGACGAAACGCAGCGGCTGAGCGTAGGTTCGACGCTGAGCGTCCGCCCGGACCTCTGCCGTGCGCGCAACCGACCGCGGGATCGCGTGTTCGTGCGCGGCAAGGAGGTCGGAAGAGATGAGAAAGCTGATCGCTGCTGCGGCCGCGCTCGCCGGCATGGCGCTCGCGGCCCCCGCGCCCGCCGCCGCCCACGTGTCGATCGCCATCGGGCTCCCGGGCTTCGCCGTGGTGGCCGCGGGTCCCGTTCCGCCGCCCGTCTTCTACCGCCCGACGTACTACTCCCCGGGCTACTACGCGCCGGCACCCGTCGTCTTCGGACGGCGGCACCACGGCTGGTGTCATGGGCGGGACCACGGCTGGAAGCACGTCCGCAACTTCGACTGACTGATAGCGGCGACGCCGCCGGGGCTCCCTCACCCCGGCGGCGGCTGGAGGTCGCCGGCGCACCTCTTCAGCCGCCTTTCGGTCCGGCGAATCCGAGCGCGAAGAGCAAGGCGTCACGCACGCGCTGCATGCCCTCCGCGGGGACGGTGCCGATGTAGCTACGCAGCCCCGCGCGCGGCACCGTCGCCACGTGATGCAGGTTGATGGCCGAAGGTTGTTTGAGGCCGACCTCCGTACCGACCACGACCTCGCTCGCGACGCCACGGATGGTCGCGGTGAGTGGTGCGACCGTCACGGTGGAGAGACGCCCGATCATGTCCTGGCGCGTGAGCACGAGGACGGGCCGCCGCCGGTCGGGCCGGGGGAAAGCGAAGTGCCAGATCTCGCCTCGCGCTACTTCGGCCACCGCTGCGCCCCGAGCACCGGCCCGAACTCGTGATCGGCAACGGGGTGGCGCGCGTACGCCTCGGCTTCCTCTCGCACGGCCTCGGCCAACCGCTGGCGGGCCACCCAGTCCGCGACCGCCTCATGAATCGCTCGTGCCCGCGTGATCCTTCGCCGGCTCCGTTCGCGATCCAGACGGCCGAGCAGCCCCTCGTCCATCCGGACTGCTATCATCTTCGACATACGAATTGTATATCGAACGAGAGATCCCGAAACAAGAGGGCCTTCGACCGGCCGTCGGCACGTGGCCCGGCGCGCCGGGGGCGTTCACCCCGGCGGCGGCCGGAGCTCGCCGGCGAGCAGCCCGAGCACGACCTCGTCCACCCAGCGTCCCTCGATGAACACCTGCTCGCGGCGCCGGCCCTCCACTTGAAAGCCGACGCGCGCATACATGCGGAGCGCTCGTTCGTTGAGCGCGTAGCTGGCGAGGCAGACCTTGTGGAGGTTGAGTGTCTCGAAGGCGTGACGGCAGAGCAGGCGGAGCGCCTCGGTGCCGAAGCCGCGTCCCCAGCATTCCTTGCGGCCGATCACGATGCCGAGCGTGGCATGCCGGTCGACGGCGTCGATCGCGTGCAGCCCGCAGTTGCCGACGTACTGCTCGTCCTCGCGCGTCACGATGGCGAAGACCTGATCGCGCGTCGGGTCGAGCGCGCGGATGTACTCGCGCGACCGCGCCTCGGTGTTCGGCCGGCCGCGGACGGCGAGCGTGCGCCACACCTCGGGGTCGTTGAGCCAGGGGTGGCAAACCGCCGCGTCATCCTCCTCGAGCGGCCGGAGGTAGATCTTCGTCCCGACCAGGTAGGGGTTCCGCATGAGGGCAGCTTAGCCGTCCCGCGCCGACGGTTCACCGTCCCGAGATCGACGCTCGTTGACAACCCCCCGGCAGCACGTTTTCTTCGCCGCCATGCCCGAGGCCCCACCGCTCGCCGGCCTTCGCGTGCTGGAACGCGCCGGCTCGCTCGCCGCGACCTACGCGGGATTTCTCCTGAGCGAGATCGGCGCCGAGGTGGTGAAGGTCGAGACGGCGGGTGTCGCCCGCCAGACACCGGGCGAGCACGTCCTCGCCCGCGGCAAGCGTTCGATCGCGCTCGACGCGTCCGGCTGGCGGGCGCTGCTCGGGCATGTCGATGCGGTGCTGACCGACGACTCCGTCCCGCCACCGGACCCGGATCCCGATCTCGTCCGCTGCCGCGTGTCCGCCTGGGGCCGTACGGACTCCCGCCTGCCGCCCGAGGAATCGCTCCTGGCGGCCGCCACCGGCGTCCAGGCGCTCCAGTGGTCGTGGTCGCGGCGTCCTGTGTGGCTGGTCACGCCGATGATCGGCTACATGACGGGAATCCTCGCCGCGCTCGGCGTGAGCGCGGCGTTCTTCGCGCGCCACCGTGGCGCCCCCGGGCAGGCGGTCGACGTGAGCGGCGTGTGCGGGGCACTCGCGCTCAACAGCGGGACCTTCGTGTCGGGCGCGGGCCACCGGGGCTCGCTCTCGCTGGGCGGCGACCCGCGCGGCGTCTATCCCACCTACGGGCTCTACCCGACGGCCGACGGCTGGCTCTTCGTCGGCGCGCTCACCCAGGTGTTCTGGACCAAGCTGCTCACGGCGCTCAATCGCCTGGACCTCCTCGCCCATCCGCACCTGCAGGGCGAGCCGATGACGTTCTTCGACGCCGACGTGCGGGCGCTGGTGCGGGCCGAGCTCGAGCCGGTGTTCGCCACACGCTCGACCGTCGCCTGGGTCGAGGCGCTGCGCGCGGCCGACGTGCCCTGCGGCGCGGTCGGCAGCCGCGCGGACTTCCTCCGCGACCCCGAGGCGCGCGCCCTCGGCCTGGCCGTGCCCGTCGAGGATCCGGTGCTCGGGCCGACGTGGCAGCCGGCGGCGCCCGTCGTGTTCTCCGACACGCCCGCGCCGCCGCCGCGTCCGGCGCCGCTGCCGGGCGGCGACACCGCCGCGGTCCTGGCCGAGGCGCCCAGCTGGCGGCGTCGCTTCCGCGCCAGCTCCGGCGACGGACCGCGCGCCTGCCTCGAGGGCATCCGGGTGCTCGATCTCACGAGCTTCATCGCCGGCCCCTTCTGTCCGCTGCTGCTCGCCGAGCTCGGCGCCGACGTCGTGAAGATCGAGGCGCCCGGCGGCGATCCCTTCCGCTTCCAGCTCTTCGGCTTCGTCGGCTGGAACCGCGGCAAGCGCTCCCTCGTGCTCGACCTGAAGCGTGCCGCGGGTCGCGAAGCCTTCCTCGACCTCGTCCGCGCGGCCGACGTCGTGGTCGACAACTTTCGCCCCGGCGTCATGGAGCGGCTCGACATCGGCCGGGATCGGCTCGCGCGCCTGAATCCGCGGCTGGTGCACACCTCGATCACGGGCTACGGCTCCTCCGGACCGCTCGCCGCGCTCCCCGGCTTCGACCCGATCTTCCAGGCGCGCTCGGGCCTCACGGCGGCCCAGGGCGGCGACGACGCGCCCGTGCTGCACATGATCGCCTACAACGACTACTCCGCCGGCGCGCTCGGCGCGCTCGCCACCGTCGCGGCGCTCGTGGCCCGCGAGCGGACCGGGCGCGGCCAGCATGTCGACGTGAGCCTCTTCCGGACGGCCTTCGCGGCGCAGGCGGCGCAGATGATCCTCTTTCCCGGGCGGCCGCCGGACCCACGCGGCGGGCGCGACTACCTCGGACCCGCCGCCAGCCACCGGCTGTACGCCTGCCTCGACGGCTGGCTGTGCGTCGCGGCGGGCTCCGCGGCGGAGACCGCGGCCCTCGGCCGTCTGGCCGGCATCCCGCTCACGCTCGACGATCCGCCGGACGGACCCGCCGCCGGCGCGCTCGCGCAGGTGCTCGCCGGGTCGCCGCGCGCCGACGCGCTCGCACGGCTCGCCGCGGCCGGCGTGCCCGCAGCACCGGCGCTCGCGGCGGCCGAGATCTTCGGCGCCCCGTGGCTTCGTGCGAGCGGGTGCCTCGGCGCGCTGTCGCATCCGACGCTCGGGCCGCTCCAGGTCGTCGGCCCCTTCATCCACCTCGAGGCGACGCCCGCGACCCTCGGGCGTCCCGCGCCGCTCCTGGGCGCGGATCGGGCCAGCGTCCTCGGTGAGCTCGGCTACGACGCGGCGCAGATCGCGGCCCTGGTCGAGGCAGGGGCGGTCGGGTAGGTCTGCCTCACGCCGCCAGACGAAGCCTGGAAACCTTCGCCAGCGTAGTGAAGTGCTCGCGGTCGGAGGTCAGCACGGACGCTCCGTGCGCAAGGGCGGTCGCGGCCGACGCCCGTCGCGAAGCCATTGCTCGAGCAGGCGGGCTTCGACCGAGCCATACCCACCGAAGAAGTCGATCCAGGGGCGAGCGATCGTTACCGTGCCTCCTCGAGCGCGTGCTCGAGGAGCGCCGCGTTGGGCAGCATGCCATGCAGGTTGCGCCGGACGGCATCGAGGGCCGGCCGGAGGTTGCGGAAGGCGAGGCGGCCGCGGAGCGCCTCGATGTCCGCCGCGTGCTCTTCGAGGAAGCGCGTCAGCACCGTCGACGACACGCGCTCGAGCCCCCCCAGGTCGATGACGATGCGCTCCTGCGTGCGGCCGATCGCGCGGCGGACCCGGGCGACGAGCGTGCGCGCGGCGTGCGCGTCGAGCGTGCCCTCGAGCCGGATGACGAGCGCCGCGAGCGTCTCGTCGCGCCTGGTACGCACCCGGAGCCAGGCGTTGCGCACCTGGCCGCCGCCGGCATGCACGGCACCGACGAGCGTCGAGACGAACGCCACCCGCTCGCGGATACGGATCGGACGCGCGAGCGCGCGCGCCAGCCGCATCGCCGCCGTCGCCTCGACGCGCGGCTTCGCGAGGATCGCGCGGCGCGCCTGGTAGCTGGCGACGAGCGCGACCCGGCCCGCGGCGTCGATCCTGCCTGTACGCCGCCAGATGGCGCGATGGGTGTGCAGGGCACGGCGTGCCCACTCGAGGCCTCGCTGGACCTCGTCGGGGCCGAGTCCCGAGGCCGCGGTGTCGTCTGCGGGTCCGGTGAGCCGCGGGAACGCGACCCGGCCCGCCTTGCAGAGCCAGACGGCGCGCCCGAACACGCCCGCGTCGTCGCCGGGGCGCCCGAGGCTCAGGTGCACGACGGAGAGGAGCCCGGCCCGCCGGATGCGCCGGAGGTCCGTGGCAGCGGCCCGCAGCCGATCGGGCTCGACGGTTCCGTCCGGCGTGCGCCGCATCGGGTCCGGGTCCGGGCCGACGACGAGCCCGCGGCAGCCGCTCTGCCGCGCCAGACGGAGGAGCGCCCGGTCGAGCGCTGCGGCGTCGGCCTGCACCACCCACGGACGTTTGACGCTCGCGAGCTGGCGACAGAGCAGGCGCGCGTACGTCGGGATGGTGCCGAAGAGATGCCCGTCGAGCAGCACCACGTCGGTGGCACGTCCCTTCCCGAGCTCCCTGGCGACCTGGCCGGGCGGCCTGAGCTCGCCCGCGGGGCCCACGAGCGGAACCCGTTCCCCGCTCCCCATGGGCGCCTCATATGGAGCGGGGGCCGCGTTGGCAAGACCTCCGCTCACCCGCCGCGCGCCGACGTGGTCCGGTTCCAGACCCGCGCCGAAAGCCCGTCGAGGACGGCCGGCGGCCCGATCAGCACCAGCACCCGCTCGCCACGCCGCTCGACGCGCGCCGCGGGCATCACGTCGGGCATGGCCTCGAAGAACTCGATGGCGTCGGGCGGGCCGTCCCACGCGGTCACCCACACGAGGAGGAGCTCGTCGCCACGTACGAGCGCCCGCAGGCGGTCGCCGCCCCAGCCGTCGGCGACGCCGCGCGCGCGGTCCTCGGTGAGGCCCCGGCGGGCCAGGACGCGGATGGTGAGCTCGCCGAGCGTGTCCTCGAGGATGCGGTGCCAGCCCGCCGCCTCCATCTCCTCCGTGCCCCGGAGCGTGATCTCGATCGGCCGGTCGCGCACGCCGAAGTACCGTGCGGGGTGGAGGACCTGCTCGGTCGACGCCGGGGGATCCGCCTCGACCCTGTCCACCTCGCTCCACCCGCCCTCGGCGAGCGCCCAGCCGGTGAACGCCGTCCCCGCGTCGTACTGGAAGGCGAGCGAGACACGGATGATCTCGGGCACCCGCGGATACTCCGCCGCCAGCGTCGGCGCGATGCCGTGGAGGCGTTGCTCGATCTGGTCGATCGTATCGCGCGTCGGTGTGCCGCGCTGCACGTAGGCGAAGCCGGCGAGTGTCGCGTCGCCCTCGAGGAGCGCGCGGCGGGCCAGCAGCCGGTCGCCGTGGGCGTCGGCCAGCGGCTCCGGCTCGGTGGGGAGCCCCCAGCGCTGATCCTGGAGGGCATGGGTGAGCTCGTGCGCGACGAGCAGCTCGCCGACCAGGTCGCGGCCGGTGAGCAGCGAGAAGAGCCGCACGCCGAGCCCGCCCACGCCGAGCGCCTCGGTCGCGAGGACGAGCTGCTTCGAGCGCGGGTCGTAGAAGGCGGCGATCTGTCCGCGGTAGAGCTCCTCGAGCACCGCTCGCAGCGTGACGCCCGCGGGCAGGAGCCCCAGACGCTCGTAGACCATCGAGACGCGGTCGAGGTCGTCCCCCGGGTACGAGAGGTCGATGTCGCGGCGGACCCAGGCGGCGACGTCGTCGGGCCGGAGCGCCACGGCCGGGACGGGACGGAGGAAGTCGAGGCCCCGGACGGCGGGAAGGTCGTGCACCACTGCGGCGAGCGCGCTCGCGTTGACCTGCCCCTCGTGCACGAGCCGGCCGCGGACACAGCCGGCGGCGAACGCGACGGCGAGCAGCGCGGTGGCACGGCTCATGGGCCCGAGTCTTCGGTGATCACCGCCGGGTACCCGAGGCGGTTGACCATCTCGCCGCGCGCCACGGCGACGACCCGGAGGGGATAGGGGCCGATCACCACCCGGTAGTAGCGGCTCTCGGTTGTCTCGAGCGGGGCGACGTGCGCGTCCGGAAAGCGGGTCCCGAGGACGCGACGGAGATGCTCGGCCCGCGCGGAGTCCGACAGCGACGCGACCTGCACGAGGTAGCGGACGGCAGGCAGGTCGCGCGGGGGCGGCGGCACCAGTGTGGCACTTCGCTCGGCCACGCGCGTCGAGGATGCGAGCACCTCGATACGCACGCGCGCCGTGCCCGGCCCGACCATGCGCAGCACACGCGCCGCGGCGTAGGAGAGGTCGATTGCGCGCCCGTCGACGAAGGGGCCACGGTCGTTGATGCGGACGTCGACCGAGCGGCCGTTCGCGAGGTTGGTCACCATGACGCGGGTCCCGAGCGGCAGGGAGGGATGAGCCGCGGTCAGCTCGTACTGGTCGTAGACCTCGCCGTTGGCGGTGCGGTTGCCGTGGAACCCCGGGCCGTACCAGGAAGCCACGCCCACCTGGACGCCGTCGACGATCGGCGGCGGCGCGGGCGGTCCGCCGCGGAGCGGCGCGCAGCCCGCCACCAGGGACACGACCACTCCACCCCACCACGACCTCCGCATCCCAGCGCGGCATTATGTCGGGCGCGCTCCACCGGCTCAAGCTCACGGGAACTTTCACGTTTACTCACCCGGGGCCTTGTGGTAACGACGGGCAGGTCCGATGTCCGGCCATTCCAAGTGGAGCTCGATCAAGCACAAGAAGGCTCTCAAGGATGCCCGGCGCGGGAAGCTGTTCACCAAGTTGATCAAGGAGATAACGGTCGCCGCCCGCATGGGCGGGAGCGACGTCAACGCCAACCCGCGCCTCAGGACCGCGGTGCAGACGGCCCGGCAGAACAGCATGCCGACCGACAACATCGAGCGAGCGATCAAGAAGGGTACGGGTGAGCTCGAGGGCGTCACCTACGACGAGGTGACCTACGAGGGCTACGGTCCAGGCGGCGTCGCGATCCTCGTCCAGGCGCTGACCGAAAACCGTAATCGCACCGTCGCCGATGTCCGCAGCGCCTTCCAGAAGTTCGGCGGCAACCTCGGCGCGTCGGGCTCGGTGGCCTGGATGTTCCAGAAGTGCGGGCTCGTCACGGTGGAGCGCGCCAACGTCGACGAGGACCGTGTCATGGAGGTGGCGCTCGACGCGGGCGCGGACGACGTCCGCGAATCCGGCGACATCCTCGAGGTGGTCACGGCGCCCGACCGGTTCGAGGCGGTCAAGACGGCGCTCGAGAAGGCGGGCGTGGCGCTCGCGTCGGCCGAGGTCACGATGATGCCCCAGTCGACGGTGCCGATCTCCGGCAAGACGGCCGAGCAGATGGTGCGGCTGCTCGAGACGCTCGAGGATCACGACGACGTCCAGTCGGTGTCCTCGAACATGGACATCGCAGCGGAGGAGCTGGAGCGGCTGTCGGCGGCGTGACGGGAGGAGGGGAGGGGTTGCGGGTGCTCGGTATCGACCCCGGTAGCCGGCTGACGGGCTGGGGGGTGGTGGAGGAGCGCGGTGTGGGGCTCCGCCACGTGGCGAGCGGGACGATCGCGCTCGGCGCTCGCGGCGCGCCCGCGGCCCGGCTCGCGCGCCTCCACGCCGAGTGCCTCCGCCTGGTCGGGAGATGGGCGCCCGGCGCGGTGGCCGTCGAGCGCGCCTTCGTGGCGCGCAACGTGCAGAGCGCGCTCCGTCTCGGCGAGGCGCGCGGCGCCGTGCTCGCGGCCGTGGCCGCTGCGGGAGCCGCCCTCCACGAGTACACGCCGGCCGAGGTGAAGCTCGCCACCGTCGGCCACGGCGGCGCCGACAAGTCGTCCATCCGGCGCGGCGTGGCAACGCGCCTGGGTGTCGGGCCGCGTCTCTCGCTCGATGCGGCCGACGCGCTGGCCCTGGCGCTCTGCCACCTGGACCGCGCGCCGCTCGCGCGCCGCATCGCGACCGCGCTCGCCCGCGAGGGGACGACGAGGTGATCGCGGCGCTTGCCGGCACGCTTGCCGAGAAGTCCCCCGAGCGGCTCGTGGTCGACGTCGGCGGCGTCGGCTATGCCGTCCACGTCTCGCTGCAGACCTTCACCGACCTCCCGCCCGCGGGCGTTCCCGTGCGGCTCCTCATCCATACCGAGGTGCGCGAGGATGCGATCGAGCTGATCGGCTTCCTCTCCGAGCGCGAGCGGGCCCTCTTCCATCTGCTGCGCAAGGTGAAGGGGCTCGGCCCGCGCACGGCGCTCGTCGTCCTCTCGGGGATGCCGCTTCCCGAGCTCGCTCGGACGATCGCCGCCGGCGACGCCGCCCGGCTGCAGACGATCGCCGGCGTCGGCAAGAAGTACGCCGAGCGGATCGTCGTCGAGTGCCGCGAGCCGGCAGCCGCGCTGGCGGCCGGCGCGCCGACGCGAGCCCGGTCCGCCCCGGACGGCATCCTCGACGAGGCGGTCTCGGCGCTCGTCAACCTCGGCTACAAGCGGCCCGAGGCCGAGCGCGCCGTCGAGCAGACGGGCCGCGCCGGCGCGCCGCTCGAGGAGGTGATCCGCGCCGCGCTGCAGGGGCTGAGTGCATAATGGCCCGCTGGCCGAGCCCCGTTGCGCCCGAGCCCGTCGAGGACGACCTCGTCGTCGAGACGCCGCTTCGGCCGCGCACGCTCGACGACTACATCGGCCAGGAGTCGATCCGCGAGAACCTGCGCGTGCAGATCGCGGCCGCGCGCTCGCGCGGCGACGTCCTCGACCACGTCCTGCTCTACGGACCGCCCGGCCTCGGCAAGACGTCGCTCGCGCACGTGATCGCCAACGAGCTCGAGGTCGCGATCCGTCCGACCGCCGGTCCCGTCCTCGAGCGGCCGGGTGACCTGGCGGCGATCCTCACCAACCTCGAGCGTGGACAGGTCTTCTTCGTCGACGAGATCCACCGCCTGAACCACGTCGTCGAGGAAACGCTCTACCCGGCGATGGAGGACTTCCAGCTCGACCTCGTGGTCGGCCAGGGGCCGACGGCGCGCTCGATCAAGCTGCCGCTCAAGCCCTTCTGCCTGGTCGGCGCCACGACGCGCGCGGGCCTCCTCACCTCGGCGCTCCGCGACCGCTTCGGCGCGACGTTCCGGCTCGACTTTTACGGGCGCGAGGATCTCCAGAAGATCCTCCGCCGCTCGGCGACGATCCTCGGCGTCGCCCTCGACGAGGACGGTGGGGCCGAGCTCGCGGGCCGTGCGCGCGGCACGCCGCGCATCGCGAACCGGCTGCTGCGCCGCGTGCGCGACTTCGCCGAGGTGCGTGCCCAGGGGAGGATCACGCGGACCGTCGCGCGCGATGCGCTCGCCCTGCTCGACGTCGACGAGGCGGGGTTCGATAAGATGGACCGCGCCCTCCTCCTCACCATCGTCGACAAGTTCAGCGGCGGGCCGGTCGGGATCGACACGCTCGCCGCGGCCGTCGGCGAGGAGCGCGACACGATTGAGGACGTCTACGAGCCCTTCCTCATCCAGGAGGGCTTCCTCGCGCGCACGCCGAAGGGGCGCGTCGCCACGGCGCTCGCGTACGCGCACTTCGGGCGGCGGGCGGGCGCGCCGCCGGCGCAGCAGAAGCTGCTGTAGCGGGGGTGAGTGGCGACCAGCCCCTTCCCGGTGGTAACCTGGCGCCATGCGTCGCGCAGCGGAGCGCGCACGGTACACGTACGACGAGTATCGCCGCTTCGAGGAGGCGACGGACGCCAAGCACGAGTACATCGACGGGGAGATCCTCGCGCTGGCGGGTGGGACGCCCGAGCACGCGGCGCTCGCGGCCGCGGTCATCGCGGAGCTGAGCCGGCAGCTCGTAGGCGGGCCATGCACGACGTTCACCTCCGACCTCCGGGTTCGGGTCCGCGCGACCGGCCTCGCCACGTACCCCGATGCGACGGTGATCTGCGGCGACCTCGAGCGCGATCCCGAGGATCCCAACGCGGCGGTGAATCCCACCGTGCTGATCGAGGTTCTGAGCGACAGCACTGCAGCGTACGACGCCGGCGAGAAGTTCGCGCACTACCGGCAGATCCCGCACCTCCGCGAGTACGTGCTCGTCTCGCACCAGGAACGCCGCATTGAGGTTCGCCGACGTGATCCGGGTGATGCCTGGCAGACCTTGCAGGTGACCCGCGGCGGGACGCTGCACCTCGCCTCCATCGGTGCCGACCTCTCGCTCGACACCCTCTACGACCGGTCGCCGCTGACCCGCCCGCTCTGACTCAAGACATCTTCGCCGCCCGTACGAGCTGCAGCCCCACCGTGAACCGCAGCGCCCCGCCGGCGTGCCAGGCGTGCAGGCCGGGGATCTCTCCCCGAGCCGCGCACTCCAGCATCTCCCGCGCCCGCGCCGCGTCCGCCGCCGCCGGGTGCGCGCGCGTGATCCATTCGTCGAACTCGAGCTCGAGCGACGAGAGCCACACACGCTCGAGCGCGAGCCCGTTCGCCGCGCAGAGCGCGGTCCACGCGCCCGGATCGACGGCGCGCGTGTGCGATGGGTCGCGCAGCCGGTCGATCGCCGTCATCGCGTCGGCGGCGGTCGCATCCGCCGGCGGCGCCTGATCCTCGATGACGATCGCGCCGCCGGCCGCACAGACGCGTGCCATCTCGGTGAGAACCGGCGCCGGATCGGGAAAGTGATGGAACGCGCGGCGCGAGACGACGCGCTCGAAGGATTGGTCGGGGAAGGGCAGGCGCTCGACGTCCGCCATCACGAAGGCGACGTTCCGGATGCCGCGCTCGCCCACGATCGCCCTGCCGCGCGCGAGCATGGCGGGCGTGAGGTCCACGCCGACGACGCTCGCCGCGTGCGGCGCGAAGGCGGCGGCCACCAGGCCGGGGCCGCACGCGACATCGAGCACGCGTTCCGAACCGGCGACCCCGGCCCATGCGACGAGCCGCGCGAGCGCCGCGGCGTCCGTCATGACCGGGCTCTCGGAGAACTCCACCGCCTGCTTGTCGAACGAGGCCCGCACCGTGGCCCGGTGCTTTTCGCCGCCCGGCTCGTGGGGCATGCTGCGCATCATGCAGGATCTCGGACGGTTTCTCATCGTCCTCGGTGCCGCGGCCGTCCTGATCGGCGTGCTCCTGGTGCTCGCCCCCCGCATCCCGTGGCTCGGTCGCCTGCCCGGCGACGTCCTGATCCGTCGCGGAACGTTCACCTTCTACTTCCCCCTCGTCACCTGCCTGGTGGTGAGCATCATCCTGACCCTCATCCTGAACCTCTTCTGGCGCCGGTAGCCTCTCCGGAGCGAAGCCGCGCGTCCCGGCGCGGCGGGCGCCGGATTTCACGCATTTTCCCGAGCTTTTTTGCCGTGTTGTGCCCGGAGGGGCGGTCTTGCCTTCGCCTCCCCTTCCCCCTATCATCGCGCGGATCCATGCCCGCCCCGTCCGACTCGTCGCCGGCAAAGGCGGCCACGCCCGAGTCGCGCCGGCGGCGCCTGGAAGGGCTGATCATCGTCGCGACCGCGCTCGCGGTCGTCCTCTTCGCGGTCTTCGAGTTCCATCTCCCGCAGTCCCCGGGCACGGGCTCGGTCGGCACCAACGCCGTGCTCGTCGTGCTCATCAACCTGAACATGATCCTACTGATCCTGCTCGTCTTCCTGGTCGGCAGGAACATCATGAAGCTCATCTTCGAGCGCCGGCGGCGCATCATGGGCTCCCATCTCCGCACGCGGCTGGTTGGCGCGTTCGTGGGAGTGGCGCTCTTGCCGGCGACGCTCCTCTTCCTCGTCGCGCTCGTGTTCGTGGGCAACTCGATCGAGCGCTGGTTCAACGAGCAGGTGGAAAGCTCGCTCGCCGGCTCGCGCGAGATCGCGCAGACCTACTACCGCGGCCTGGGGGAGACGGCACTCGGCTTTGCCCGCGGGCTCGCCGAACGCCTGCACGCCGAAGGCCTGCTGGCGCCCGAACGGCGCGACACGCTCAAGCGGTTCGTCGACCAGCGCCGTGCCGAGTACCAGCTCGACGTCGTCGAGGTGTTCGCGCGCGGCCAGGCGGTCGCGCGCAGCCGGCGGAGCGAGCTGCCCGGGGGGATCGGACTGGCGCCGTGGTCCGACCTCGTCCGCCGCGTGGGCCACGGGCAGGAGGCGACCGTCGTCGACGCCGTTGGCGAGGCCGAGATGATCCGCGCCGCGGCGCCCGTGGTGGTGGGGGACCGGGCGGTGGCGGTGGTGGTCGTCGACACCTACGTGCCGAACAGCGTCGCCAAGCGTCGCGAGGAGATCAGCCGCGCCTTCGACGAGTACCTGCGTCTGAAGGTGCAGCGGCAGCCGATCAAGACCGCCTACACGATCACGCTCGGGCTCGCGACGGTCGTCGTCCTCTTTGCCGCCACGTGGGTCGGCTTCTACATCGCGCGCCGGATCACGGTGCCGATCCAGCGGCTGGCGGAGGGCACGCGCGCGGTCGCCCAGGGCGACCTCGATCAGCGCATCCCCGGCGAGGGCCACGACGAGATCGGCACGCTGGTCACTGCCTTCAACCGCATGACGGCCGAGCTGAAGACGAGCCGTACGGAGCTCGACTCGCGCCGTCGCTACCTCGAGATCCTGCTCGCCAACATCACGGCGGGGGTCATCTCGACCGACGCGGAGGGCCGGATCACGACGCTCAACCGGGCGGCCGAGACGCTGCTCGGCGTGCGCGCCGCCGCGTGCATCTGGCGGCCGCTCGACGAGGTGCTCGCGGGCGAACCCTATGCCGAGATCCGCCAGCTGAGCGCCGGCCTCCTGGCCAACGGGACGGACGGGCCGCCCTACGCCATCACGTTCGGCCCACCGCTTCCCCGGCTCGACGTCCCGTCCGACGGGGGCGCGACGGTGGAGCGGCAGATGCGGCTCCGGCGCGACGGCCACGACGTGGCGGTGCTCCTCACCGGCACCCGCCTCCTCGACGACGCGGGGAGCCCGCAGGGGCTGGTCCTCTTCCTGGAGGAGGTGACCCATCTCCTGCGCGTGCAGCGCATGGAAGCCTGGCGCGAGGTCGCCCGCCGCATCGCGCACGAGATCAAGAACCCGCTGACCCCGATCCAGCTCTCGGCCCAGCGCCTGCGCCGCCGCTATGCCGGGCAGCTCCGCGACGGCGGCGCGGTGTTCGACGAGTGCACGCGCACCATCGTCCAGCAGGTCGACGAGCTGAAGGCGCTGGTGAACGAGTTCTCGACCTTCGCCCGCATGCCGGCCGGCCAGCACACGCCGCAGGACCTGAACGCGGTGGTCGAGGAGGCGCTCGTGCTCTTCCGCGAGGGGCACCGCGAGATCGACTTCGCGTTCGCTCCCGAGCCGGGCCTGCCCGAGCTCGAGCTCGACCGCGAGGGGGTCAAGCGCGCCGTCATCAACGTCCTCGACAACGCCGTCGCCGCCTGCGCGGCCCGGCGGACGGTCGCGCCGGGCGAGCGCGGGCGCGTCGAGCTCCAGACGACGTACGTCTCCCGCCTCGGCATCGTCCGTCTCGAGATCGCCGACAACGGCGACGGCATGACGGCCGAGGTGAAGGCGCGGCTCTTCGAGCCGTACTTCTCGACCAAGCCCGAGGGGACGGGCCTCGGCCTGGCGATCGTCTCGGCCATCGTGGCGGACCACAGCGGGTTCATCCGGGCGCGCGACAACTTGCCGCGCGGCAGCCGGTTCATCATGGAGTTCCCGGTCCGGCAGCAGGCCGCGCAGCTGGCCGCGCGCGCGCGGCTCGGCGCCTACGGCGCGTGAGGGAGGAGAGGAACGGCGATGCCCGAGACCATCCTGGTGGTCGACGACGAGGAGAAGATCCGCCGCACGCTGCGCGGTGTCCTCGCCGATGAAGGGTTCGAGGTGGTCGAGGCGGCCGATGGCCGCCGCGCGCTCGAGCTGCTCCAGCACGTCGAGCCCCGGCTGGCGATCGTCGACGTGTGGATGCCGGAGGTGGACGGCATCGAGCTGGTCGAGCGCATGCGATCGCACGCGCCGCGCCTGCCGATCATCGTCATCTCGGGCCACGGGACGATCGAGACCGCGGTGCGCGTGATCCGGCTGGGCGCGTGCGATTTTCTCGAGAAGCCCTTCCAGCTGGACGCGCTGCTCCAGGTGGTCAGCCGGGCGCTCGGCGAGGGGAACGTGTCCGTCGAGCGCGACGGCACCCCGGCCTCCACGGCGGTGGCGCCTGCCCGCCGCCTGCCCCAGCGAACCATCGCCCGCAGCGTCGTCGTGAACGGGCAGGGTCTGCACACGGGCGTCCGCACCGGCCTCATCCTGCAGCCCCTGCCGCCCGGCAGCGGCATCCTCTTCGGCAGCATCTCGTCGGGCGAGACGGTGCCGGCGCTGATCGACCACGTCGACTCGACCGACTACGCGACCACGCTCGCCCGCGGCGGCATGGTGGCCAAGACGGTCGAGCACCTGATGGCGGCGTTCCACGCCTACGGGATCACGAACGTCCTCGTGAAGATGCAGGGTGAGGTGCCGATCCTCGACGGCTCGGCGCTGGAGCTGTGCGCGCTCCTCGACGAGGGCGGGCTCGTCGAGCAGCCCGCGACGGTGGAGGAGCTGGTGATCGACCGGGTCTACGCGCTCGGCCCCGAGGGGAATGGCGAGAAGGGCATCGCGATTGAGCCCGCTGATGCGTTCGAGGTGCACTACACGCTCGACTACCCCCCGCCGATCGGGCGGCAGGCCTACGAGTTTCGCTTCACCGACGTCGACACCTTCCGGCGCGAGATCGCGCCGGCCCGGACGTTCGGCTTCGTCAAGGAGATCGAGACGCTCGAGCAGATGGGGCTCGCGAGCGGCGGCCGGCTGAACAACTGCATCCTGGTCGGTCCCGACGGCGTGGTGAATGCGCCGCTGCGGTTTCCCGACGAGTTCGTGCGCCACAAGATCCTCGACATCTTCGGCGACTTCTACCTGCTCGGCCGCCCGCTGCGCGGGCGGGTGACGGCGCGCATGACGGGCCACTCGGACAACGCGGCGCTGCTCAGGCAGATCCGGGCGCGGGTCGTGCCATAGCGCGCGGCGGGGAGGTGGGACGGGCGCCACCGCCGCTCCCGCGTCCCTCGCTCCACGCCCGACTCGGAGCTGCAGCGTCCCCCCGAAGCTGCTCGCGCGCGCGGGAGCTGCGGAGGGCGGGGTGGCGCGAAGCCCCGGGGCCCCGCCGGCGGCGCCTCCTCCCTCCCTGCACGCCGTGGGCGCGCCGCGGCGTCCGTCGCGGCAGCGGGGGTGCCGGAGCGACTTGCGTTCGGCTGCCCTTGCGTGCGGAACGCGCTCGGCTACGCTATGCGGCGTATGGGCGAGATCCGCGTGCGCGCGAAGCTGAGCAACTTGGGAGACCGAGCGCGCGCCGCTACGGCGGAGATGCTCGTCGACACGGGCGCGACGCGGATCTACCTGCCGAGCCCGCTCGTCCGCCGCCTCGGCCTCCGAAAGATCGGCGAAGCCCGCGTCGAGTACGCCGACGGCCGCAGGGAGCGCCGCCCAATCGTTGCTCCGCTGCTCGTGGCAATCGACGGACGCGTCGCAGTGCTCGATGCGGTGAGCGCGCCGGCGCGCTCGGAACCTCTGCTCGGAGTGCTGGCTCTCGAAGCGCTCGACCTCGTCCCCGATCCGACCGCCCGCCACCTTCGACCGCGCCACCCGGGCCGGGGTCCGTTGATGAGCGTGAAATAGGACAAGAACGCTTCGCGACGAGCTGGACGTTCATGACCTGGAATGTCCTCGGCATACTGGACCTCGTCGTGGCCGTAAGCATGGGGGCGCTCAACCGCTTGCCCCTCGTGCTCGTCCCGGCGTACTTCGTGCCGCTGTTCGTCATGCTCCACGTCGCCGCGCTGCCTCAGGCACGACGCGTCGGAACACTCCTGAGAGGAGCGTGATCATGGAAGAGACCCTACGGACCTTCATCCCGGCAGCCGGGCACGATTGGCTGCTCCCCCTCTATGACCCCTTCTGCAAGTGGATGGGCGGCGAGTCGTTGCACCGACAGCTGGTCGACCAAGCCGACATTCGGCCGAGCCAGCGGGTGCTCGAGATCGGTTGCGGCACGGGGAACCTGGCGATCCTCGTCAAACGTCTCCATCCGGGCGCCGAAGTCGTCGGGCTCGATCCCGACCGGAAGGCGCTGGCTCGCGCTCGGCGAAAAACCGAGCGCGACGCGCTCTCCGTGCAGCTGGACCGCGGGTTCTCGGACGAGCTTCCGCATGCGGACGCGTCGTTCGATCGCGTGTTGTCCGCCTTCATGTTCCACCACCTCGAGCTACCCGAGAAGGAGAAGACACTGCGCGAGACACGGCGGGTGCTCGTCGGGGGTGGATCCTTGCACCTGCTCGACTTCGGAGGCGCTGACGCGGGCTCGGACGGCTTCATCGCGCGCCTGCTCCACCGAACCGCGCACCTGCGGGACAACGTGGAAGACCGGATTCTCACACTCATGCGCAACGCAGGTTTCGTAGATCCGACGGAGGTTGCCCATCGAGTCACGATCTTCGGGCGCGTGACGTACTACCGCGCCCATGTCGCGCGCGCAGGGTCGGTCGCCTGACGTCGGAGATCATCAGGGCGCGGCCCGGCGCGGCCGGCGTCGTCAGCGGTCGCCCGCCAGCTCCGGCCATGGGGCCTGCCGCTGGCTCTCGTGGACGAGGATCACGTGCTTCGCTTGTACGAGGGCAAGCGTCGTCCTCGGGAGATCCGGCGCTTGATCTCAGGACTAGATCAGACCATGATAAGACCATGAAAAGGGCCATGGTGTCCGATCTGAAGGCCCATCTGAGCGCATATCTCGCGGAGGTTCGCCGAGGGGAATCTGTCCTCGTCTGCGACCGTACCACGCCCATCGCCCGGCTCGTGCCGTACGAGCCCGAGGAGAACGAAGGCTTCGACGTCCTCCCCGCGTCCCGACCCGTCGCCGACCTCAAGAAGGTGCGACGGGTGCGGCCGAAACGGCCGATCGACGTGGTGCGTCTTTTGCGTGAGGACCGCGACGCCCGATGACCGTGTACCTGGACACGAGCACCGTGCTCCGGGTAGTGCTTGGACAAGCGGATCCGCTCACGATCTGGGGCAAGTGGGACGCAGCATGCGCGAGCGAGCTGCTCGGCGTGGAGGCTCGGCGCGTTCTCGACCGCCTTCGGCTCGACGGTGTGCTCGATGACGAGCAGGTCGGCGCCTTTCACGCGGCGCTCGCCGCCATCGAACGGACGATCGATCGCATCCGCCTCACACGCCTCGTGCTCGGACGGGCGGCACTGCCGATGGCGACGCCGGTGAAGACGCTCGACGCCCTTCATCTCGCCAGCGCACTGCTCTGGCGCGAGCGGCGGGCTGCCGAACTCTCCTTTGCCACCCACGATCCACAGCAGGCGCGAGCCGCGCGCGCACTAGGGTTCGACTGTATCGGGGTCTGAGGACGTCCGTCACGGACGGTCCGCTGGCTCCGAGGCCGAACGGCCCATAAGCTAAGGGCGGAGTGGGCGCCAGGCGGTCACTTCAGCCGAGGCGCCGGCGGGGGCGAACAGGGTCGCCTCCGCGGCGCGCTGGAGGTCGCCGACGCCGGCGAGCGTACGGACCGTGTAGGTGGCACCGCGGGCGGTGAGCCGGGCGCGGAGCGTGTCGAGCGCCTCGGGCTTCGCGCCGGGCAGGAGGGCAGCGAGGTCCTTCTCGGGGTCGATCGGCGCCTGCGCGCGGGCGGCGAGCAGGCGCTCGACCGCCGCCGCATCCTCCAGGACGGCGAGCAGGACCTCCCGCGACGCAGTGTTCGGATTCACGCGCGCCTCGCCGGCGACCGTCACGTGCGGCCGCAGCCGCTCCACGGCCGGTCGCCCGAAGCCGCGCACGAGGGCCAGCTCGCCGACGCTGGCGAGCGGCCCGTTCCGCGGCGCGTACGGCGGCGCGAGGCCCAGGTAATACGCCCGCTCGGCGCCGAGCGGCCGGGGCGCGTCGTCCGCGTCGGTCCAGTCGAGGAGCGCGTCCAGCAGCGCGGGGTCGTCGAGGCCGAGGAGCCGGAAGAGCCGCGGCAGCGCGTCGATCAGGTCGGGGAGGCCGAGGGAGAGACGCCGCGCCTCGTCCTCGACCGTCACCTCGACCCAGCCCGCGCCGAGCGGCTGGCGGCCCGAGCCCTGCGCCCACGGCGCGTGCGGCCAGTCGATCGCGTCCGGGTCGCGCTCGGTGAGGAACACGGCCGCCGCGGCGACGCCCGAGCGCGCGAGCGCGTCCGCCTGGACGGCGGCCAGCGCGTTGCGCGCGAGGTGCTGATCGACGGCGCTCGTGTGCGCGAGCCCCACCGCGAGCACGCCGAGCACGGCGAGCCCGGCGACGGCGGCGAGGAGCGCGACGCCGCGTTCACGGCGGCGGGACACGCACCATCTCCACCAGCTCGCACGCCTGACCCGCCTCCCAGGACACCCGGACGTGCACCTCGCGGAGCCCCGGATGTGGGGTCGGTGCCGTGTCGCGCACGTAGTGGAGCGCGCCGGGCCGCTCGCCCTCGACATGGCCCGGTTCGGGTGGCCGCACCTCTGCCTCGGCGAGCAGGCTCCGGGCGAGAAGCAGGGCCTCCGTGAGACGCACATCGGTCGCGATGCCACGCACGCTGGCGGTGAGCAGCCCCTGGAGCGCGGTCACGCCGATGGCGAGCACCGCGAGCGCCACCAGCACCTCGAGGAGCGTCATGCCGCGTGGCCGCCGCATCGTTCACCAGGGAAGGAGCCGCGGGCTCGCCACGGTGCCCGCGACCAGTAGCTGGCGCCGCCCCGCCGCGTCTCCCGGCGGCGCCGGCAGGAAACCGAGGAGCGCGCGCACCTGGGCGGGGGCATCGGGCGCCGCCGCGATCGCCAGACGCAGCTCGAGGCCGCTCGCCTCGAGCGGCGCGGCCAGCCGCACCGTGCCCTCGCCCTCGGCCGACACTTCGGGGCCATGCAGCTCGAGCGACGTGAGGGCGACCCGGTCACCGAGGAGCCGCCAGCCGAGCGAGGCGCGTTCGGCGTGCAGCGTGCCGACGGCGAGCAGCGGGCCGGCCGTGCTCCGCCACTCCCCGGCGCGGACGTCGACCGTCCCCTCGCCGCCGAGTGGTGCAAACTGGATGCGCGCCGTCACGGTCGCGCGGCCCGCGAGCGCTCCGGCGGCGAGGGCGAGCGGCGGGCAGGCGGCGAGGTCGACGTCGTGCCAGGTGAGTGCGAGCGCGGATGGCGCGCCCTCGCCGGTCACCGTCGCCACGCCGTCGCCGCCGCACGCGACCGCCTCGACGTGCCAGGGGAGCCCGGTGCCGTCGCGCCAGAGACCGCGGAGCGACGGACGCAGGTGCAGGCGCTCGGCCTGCGCGAGCGCCGCCCCGTCCCGTCCCCGCAGCGTGACGTCGTCGAGCACGAGCCCGGTGGGACGGAGGGCGGCACGGCGGAAGACGACGGCCGGCCAGCCCGCGGGCGTGGCGCGGGCGAGAAGCGCGCGGACGACGGCGTCGACGGGGAAGAGGAGGAACAGGAAGAACGCGGCGAGCGCGGCGACGACCGCCGCAGCGCCGAGCCTCCTCCGGCTCACGATGCCGCCCGCAGGCGCGCCACCTCGACGGTCGCGTCGAAGCGCGCGGGGTCGTCGGGATGCTTGTGGAGGTCGAGGCGGACGACGCGAGCCGCCGTCTCGAGGGCGTGCAGGAGGCCCACCACCTCGGCGAGCGCCGCGTCGCCCAGGCGAAGCGCGACCCGGTCCTCCGCGACGCCGTCCGCGACCGGGCCGGCGGACGGCGTCAGGCTCGCGATCCGCTCGCGGCCCACGACCCGGTCCGCCGCCTCCTGGACCTCGGCGAGCAGCGAGGCGTCATCGGCTGCCGGCACCGACGGCCGGCCGGCGGCCAGCCGTCGCGCCAGGACGCGAACCCCGGCGAGCTCGCGCTCGTGCGCCGCCACGCGCGTGCGGAGCGCTGCGAGATCGTCGCGCACGGCGAGCGCCGCGAGCGCGAGCGCCGCGACGACCGCCGTCGCGCCCGCGGCCGCGAGGAGGACCCGCTCGCGGCCGGAGCGTCCCGCGAGCCAGGCGACCACCCGGTCCGTCACGAGCTCGCCCCGCTCGGACGGCGCGCGGCGCGGAGCCGGAACTCGACCCCGCGGCCGTCGACCGTCGCCCGGGTCTCGTCGGCGGTCACCTCGGTGAGAAAGGGCGTGCTGGCGAGGGCCCGGCGCAGCGCCTCGACCGTGTCGAAGCTCGCCGCGCGCCCGCGGAGGTCGAGCGAGTCGCCGTCGATCGTGAGCTGATCCAGGTCGAGGCTGACGGTTCCGGGCACGCGCGTGGAGAGCTCGCGCAGGACCTCGAGGATGCTCGTGCCGTCGCCCAGCCGCGTCCGCTGCCTGAGCGCGCTCGCCACCGCCGCCTCGAGCTGCGCGCGTGGCGCGACCAGCCGCGTGCCGGGCAGGGCCTCGCCCGCCGTGCGCGCGATGGCGGCGCGGAGTGCCGCGTCGCGGCGGGAGAGGTCGTAGCGGACCAGGCCGAGGTCGAGGGCGCCGAGCACGAGGGCGAGGAGCCCGAGGGCGGCGACGAGCCTGAGCGACGCGCCCGGTGCGCCGGCGCCGACCTCGAAGCCGACACCGTGACGACCGGCGGCCGCAAGGCCCACGGCCACGGCGCACGCCTCGATGTCGGCGGTCGTCGAGGCGAGCTCCCGGAGCGGCACGGCCCCGAGCGCCGCCGCGACCGGTCCGGCGTCGGGGCCGGTCACGACGATCGTCGGGGGCGCCCCGCCGAGCGCGGCGAGGGCCCATTGGACCTCGGCGGCGAGCTCGGTGGGCTCGCTCGCCGCCGCGCCCAGCGCGCGCAGGCCGGCGATCCGCCCGCCGCGCCGGACCGAGAGCGCGCTCCGCTCGCCGTCGGCGAGGACGAGGGCCGTGTCGCCCGCCGCGGCGGGCACGAGGTTCCAGACGGGCAGCGGGGCGAGGTCCACGCGCGCGGGTGCGAGCCCCGCCGCGACCAGCGGCTCGAGGGACGCATCGACGTCCGCCCGCCGCGCGACTGCCGCGAGCACGACCGTGCCGCTCTCCGTCCGGGCCAGCCGCTCGAAGGCGACCACCGGGTCATCGGGTGCGGCCGGCAGCTGTCCGAGCAGCTCGAACGGCACGGTGGCGGCGAGGCGGTGGCGGCCGCGGAAGGGAAAGGTGAGGATCCGGTGCGTCACGAGCGCCGCGGGAAGCGCGGTCACGATGGCCTGCGGCCGTGACGCCGCCAGGCGCTCGAGCGCGGCGGCGAGCTCGGCACGGTCCGCGAAGGCGATCCGCTCGACCGCGCCGAGCCGCACCGCGCCGAACGCGCGGACCGCGCTCGCCACGCGGAGCTCTCGCTCGCCGACGTCGATCGCCAAGATTCGCATGTCAGTTCACAGCCACGTTCCTAGGGCGTCGCCGCCTGCAGCGCGACCGCCGTCACGAACTCCTCCGTCCCGCCCCGGCCGTCGTCCTGACCGATCGCGATCTCGACGGCGTGGGGCAGGTCCTCGGCCTGCCACGCCGGATGCCAGCCGGCGCTATCGAGGCAGCGCACGCGGAGCGCGCGAACGCCCGCGAGCACGGGAATGGGCGGTGCCTCGGACGCGGGGACGGGAGCCGTCGTCTCGCGCCGGACCAGCGTTCCCACGCCGGGCCGGTCCACATCCCGCTCGACCCGGTACGAGACGACGCTCGTGTCCGCCGCCGGCGTCGAGCCCGCGACCGGGCCGTGCGCCGCCGTCGGGAAGCTGAGCGACCACCACGGCGGCGCGCCGTCGGCCGGCGGCTCGAGCGCGAAGCGCTCTCCCGTCCCGGGCCGACGTGCGGACTCGAGCTCGGCGGCCAGGCGGAGGAGCACGGTGCGGGCGGCGCCCAGCCGGTCGGCGCGCGCCGTCGCCTCGGCGCGCGCCGCCCGCGCGCGGACCATCGCCCCCGAGAGCGCGGCGAGGACGAGCGCCGCGATGGCGAGGGCGACGAGCGCCTCGAGGAGCGTCGAGCCGCGGCTCCTCATCCGTCCGGGCCCTGGACGACCGGCCGGCCGCCGGCGGGAGGGACGACGACGCTGGCGCGCCGGCCGGAGGCGTCCGCCAGGTCGATGCGGGCGGGCAAGGCGTCGCCGTCCGGCTCGAGGTCGAGCGCGGCGATGCCCCGCGTTGCCGCCGGCGTGCCGCCGGCCGTCACCGCCGCGAGGCGGATGCCCGCGGGCAGGACGGTGCCGCGCCCGAGCGGCGAGACGTCCGGGATGACGGCGGCCGGATCGCGTGCGGGCGTCCCGAGTTCCCAGCGGCCGCGGTCGAGGTCGAGGACGAGACGCATCGGGCGTCCACCGAGGATCGCGCGGTCGCGCGCATAGGCGAGGGTGTCGGCGAGCCGGCGGGCCGCCGCCCCGAGCGCGAGGCCGCGCGCGTCGCCGAGCCGCGGCAGGACCAGGCCCGCGGCCAGCGCGATGACCGCCAGCGTCACGACGAGCTCGAGGAGCGTGAACCCCCGCCGCTCAGCCCCGGCTGTCGAGGTCCGCAAACTTTCCCTCCCCCCCTTCCACGCCATCGGCGCCGTACGACTTGAGCGTAAATCGCGCGCCGTCGCTCAGGTACACGTAGGCATTACCCCATGGGTCGAGCGGCGCGCGTTCCAGGTAGCCGTTCGGGTTCCACTGGCGAGGCACCGGCGGCGTGGTCGGCCGCGACACGAGGGCCTGCAAGCCCTGCTCGGTGGTCGGGTAGCCGCCGCTGTCGAGCCGGTAGAGGTTGAGCGCCTGCTCGATGCCCTTCATGTCCGCCACCGCCTTGATGCGGCGGGCGTCGTCCGTGCGGCCCATGATCTTCGGCGCGACGAGCGTGGCGAGGAGCCCGAGGATGAACACGACGACCATGACCTCGAGCAGCGTGAACCCGCCGCCGCGTCTCATCGCACCACCTGATTCAGCGCGAAGATCGGCACCAGCACGGCGACGACGAGCAGCAGCACCACGCCGCCCATGGCGACGATGAGCAGCGGCTCGAGGAGCGCCGTGGCCGCCGACACCGCGGCGTCGACCTCGGCCTCGTAGCTCCTCGCGGCGCGCTCGAGCGACGTGGCGAGGCTCCCGCCCCGCTCGCCGACGGCGGCCAGGCGAACGAGGAGCGAGGGGAACGCGCCCGTGCGCCCGAGCGCGGGGGCGAGCGCCTCGCCGCGGCGCACCGCCTCGCGCACCGCCGTGGCGGCGTCGACCAGCGTGCGATTGCCGAGGACGGCCGTCGCGACGTCGAGCGCCGCCTCGAGCGGTACGCCGCTCGCGACCAGCGTCGCCAGCGTGCGCGCGAAGCGTGCGACCGCTGCCCGCCCGAGGAGCCGGCCCGCGACCGGCAGGCGCAGCAGCGTGGCGTCGACCCGGGCGCGCCCTGCGGGGCTCGCCATCCAGCGGCGCCAGCCGACGGCGGCGGCGAGCCCGAGCAGCAGCGCCAACCACCAGGTCGCCCGCGCGACGCTCACCAGGCCGAGGAGCGCGCGCGTCGCGAGCGGCAGCGGCGTGCCCGTGTCGGCGAACAGCTGGGCGACCTGCGGGACGACCCAGACGAGGAGGAAGGCGAGCACGAGCCCGGTGGCGCCGGTCATCACGAGCGGGTAGGTGAGCGCGGCCCGGAGCCGGGCCCGCACCGCCGCTGCCGCCTCCGTGTGCTCCGCTAGCCGCTCGAGCACCGTCGGCAGCGCGCCGCTCGCCTCGCCCGCCGAGACCAGGTCGCAGTAGAGCGCGGAGAAGACGCGCGGGCTGGCGCCGAGCGCGCGGGCCAGCGGCTCGCCCTCGCCGAGGCGCCCGCGTGCGAGCGTGATCGCCCGGCGCAGCACCGGGTCGTCCGCCTGCTCGGCAACCGCCTCGAGCGCCTCGGCCACCGGCAGGCCCGCGGCGACGAGCGTCGCGAGCTGCCGCGTCGCCACCGCCAGCTCGGCGGCCGAGACTCGCCTCGCGAGCCCGCCCACGCGCGCCCCCTCCGGACGCAGCTCGGTCGGGAACACGCCGCGCGCGCGCAGCGCCTGCCAGGCGCCGCGCACGCTCGTCGCGTCGACCACGCCCGTCTCGGCACGGCCGCTCGCCCGCAGCGCGCGATAGGCGAAGACCGGCATCAGCGCTCGTCCTGCGTCACGCGCAGCACCTCGGCCTCGGTGGTGAGACCGGCGCGCGCCTTGGCCAGGCCGTCGTCCCGCAGCGTCGTCATGCCGGCGGCGATCGCGTGGCGGCGGATGGCGGCGGCGTCGGCGCGTGCCATCACGAGGGCGCGGACCGCATCGTCGATCACCAGGAGCTCATGGATCGCCGTCCGGCCCCGGTATCCGGTGCCGAGGCAGCCGTTGCAGCCGGCGCCCGCGCACGCGGCACAGCGCAGCCGCACGAGGCGCTGCGCCAGCACGGCCAGGACCGAGGAGGAGATCAGGAAGGGCTCCACCTCCATGTCGAGGAGGCGGGTGACGGCGCCGGGTGCGTCGTTGGTGTGGAGCGTCGAGAAGACGAGGTGGCCGGTCAGCGCCGCGCGCAGCGCGATCTCCACCGTCTCCCGGTCGCGGATCTCGCCCACCAGCACGACGTCCGGGTCCTGGCGCAGGATCGCGCGCAGCCCGCTCGCGAAGTCGAGGCCGATCGCCGGCTTCACCGGCATCTGCCCGATGCCGGCCAGCTGGTACTCGATCGGGTCCTCGATGGTGAGGATGTTGCGCTCGCCGGTGACGAGCCGGCGAAGCGCGGCGTAGAGCGTCGTCGTCTTGCCGCTGCCCGTCGGGCCGGTGACCAGCAGGAGGCCGTGGCTCTGCCCGAGGAGCTGGTCGACGGCGGCCGCCAGCCCCGGCGCGAGCCCGAGCCGCTCGAGGTCCAGCGGCGCCGTGGCGCGGTCGAGGAGACGGAGCACGGCGCGCTCCCCGAACGCCGTCGGCACGATCGACACGCGGACGTCGACGTCGCGGCCCGAGACGCGAATGCGGATGCGGCCGTCCTGCGGCAGCCGCCGCTCGGCGATGTCGAGCCGCGCCATGATCTTGAGGCGCGAGACGAGGCGCGCGTGGAGGTGCGCGGGCGGGGCGAGCACGTCGTGGAGGAGACCGTCGACGCGGAAGCGGACCGTGACCGCGCGCTCGTACGGCTCGACGTGGATATCGCTCGCGCCGTCCTTGACCGCCTGGCAGAAGAGCGCGTTCACCAGCCGGATGACCGGCGCCTCGTCGCCCGTCTCGAGGAGGTCGAGCGGCTCGCCGAGCGCGTCTTCGGCCGCGTCGGCGAGCTCCAGCCGCTCCTCCTCGATCGCCTCCATGGTGTCGGCGGCGGAGCGCGCCACGGCGTCGTAGGCGCGGGTGATCGCGTCGCGCAGCGCCGGGGGCGGGACCACGACGGGCAGGACGCGTGTGCCGTAGAGGAGGCGCAGGTCGTCGAGCGGCGCGAGCGCGCCCGGATCGCCGATCGCGACCTCGAGGCCCTCCGGGCCGCGGGCGAGCGGCAGGACGAGGTGGCGGCGCGCGTAGGGCATGGGCAGGGCGTCGACCAGCTCGCGCGCCGGCAGCGCCGGCGGGACGGGCACGAAGGGCAGGGCGGCGACGTCGGCGAGGGCGCGGGTGAAGGCGCCGGAATCGGCGGCCCCGAGGTCGGCGAGCGCCTCGGCCAGCGTGCCGCCCTCGCGCCGCCGGGCGCGGGCGCGCTCCAGCGCTTCGGGCGAGATCGCGAGCCGGGCGGCGGCCGCGTCCTCGAGACCGGTCACCGCGGCCCGCGCCCCCGGGGCTGCCACGACGGCCCGGCGAGCTCGGGGCGGCGGCCGAGCGCCTTCGGCATCGCTGCCCGCATCCGCTCGCGCTGCTCGACCGAGGTGTCGGCCATCTGCTCGTCCGAGGCGATCACGTGCGGCGTCAGGAAGACGAGCAGGTTCGTCTTCATGCGCCGGCCGTCGCGCTTGCGGAAGAGGGCGCCGAGGACGGGGATCTTCCCGAGATACGGGACCGAGCGCTCGTCCTGGCGGAGCGTGTCGGCGAGCAGACCGCCGATCACCACCGTCTGCCCGTCGCGCGCCGCGACCGCCGTGCTCGCGGTGCGGACCGTGGTGGTGGGCCCGACCTGCGTCGGGTCGCCGACGGACGTCGGGTCGATGTCCGAGACCTCCTCGAAGAGTGTCAGGCGGACGAAGTCGTCGGCGGTGATCTGCGGCGTCATGCGCAGCATGATGCCGACGTCGTGGCGCTCGATGGTGGTGAACAGGTTCTGCAGGTTCGTGGCGCTGGTGGCGCGGCTCGCCACGAAGGGGACGTTGCGGCCGACGACGATCTCGGCCTCCTCGTTGTCCGTCGTGACGATGTTCGGCGCGGAGAGGACGTTCAGGTCGGAGTCGGTCTCGAGCGCCGTGAGCAGCACCGTGTGCGCCGGCACCTCGCGGCCGTCGGGCAGCTTGACCATGTGGTTGCTGGCTGCCGCGAGGATGAGACCCGGGAGCGAGGTCGGATCGGCGAGCGCCCCGCCCGGCGGCAGCGAGAGGTTCGCCTGGGCGAGGGCGCGGTGCCCGTCGAACGCGGTACCGGCCTGGAACTCGACGCCGAGGGAGCGCAGCTTGTCGATCGTCGCCTCGAGGATGATCGCCTCGACGAACACCTGGCGGCGGCGCACGTCGAGCTTCTCGATGACGGCGCGCAGCGTCTCCCAGTCCTCGGGTGTCGCGCTCACGATGAGCGTGTTGGTCGCGGGGTCGGCGGTGATCCGGACCGGCGCCGCGAGCGGGATGGCGGCCGCGGCGCCGGCCGAGGCGGGCTCCGGCTGCGCCGGCGGAGGCACGGCGGCGGGCGGCGGTGCGCCGAGCCCGCCGTCGTAGCCGAGCGCGCTCTCCGTCCGGAGCATCCCGCCGCGCGCCAGCGAGCTGCCGTGCGGGCGTGGCTCCGCAGGGGGCGGCGCGGGGCCGCCGACCAGCTGCGAGAGGACGCGGACGAGGCTCGGGGCGTCGGCGTAGCGGAGCGGATAGACGTTGACCCGCGTCGCGCCGGGCGTCGGCGCCGCGTCGAGGCGGGCCACGACGGCGCGCGCGCGGCGCACCTCGTCGGGCGTGCCGACGAGGACGAGCGTGTCGGTGCGCGGGTCGGGGATGGCGCGCAGCCCGCGCCCACCCGCGCCCTCGCCGGCGAAGGCCTCCCGCAGCCGCTGCGCGAGCTCGTCCGCGGAGGCGAAGCGGAGCGAGACCATCTCCACCGCGCGCTCGCTCGACGGCGCGTCGAGGTCGTGGAGGAGGCCCGCGACCCGCTCGACGTTGGCGGCGGCGTCGACGACGACGAGCGTATTGGTGGCGGGATACGGCGTCACGAGGCCGTCCTTGGAGACCAGCGGCTGGAGGACGGGGACGAGCGCCGTCGCCTCGGCGTGACGGAGTGGCAGGATCCGGGTCACGACCTCGTCGGCCGCATGCGTGCCCGCGGCGAGTGCGTCGCGCGCCGGCAGGATCTTCACGAACGCGCCGCTCGGCACGGTGGTGAAGCCCTTCACCTGCAGCACCGACTGGAAGACCACGTAGGCCTCGTCGGCGGTGATGCGCGTCGGCGAGAGGATCGTCACCTTCCCCCGCACGCGGTCGTCGATGATGAAGTTCCGTCCGGTCACCTCGCTCACGAACTTCGCCAGCACGGGCAGCTCGACGTCCTGGAAGTTGAGCGCGATGGTGGCCTCGTCGGCCGCGCGGGCGGCGGAGGCGAGGAGGAAGAGGAGGCTGGCGAGGGCGCGCCTCATCGGAGGTCGTAGACGAGGGTGCGCGGCACGCCGCCGCGCACGATGTCGAGCGCGACCCGGGGCTCGGTCCGCAGGCGCTGGAGGAAGCCCAAGAGCGCGGCCGGGTCGCCGATCGCCGTGCCGTTCACGCGCTGGACGACGTCCCCATCCTGGAGGCCGAGCCGCGAGAAGAGGCTCCCCGCCGCGATCTCGAAGAGGCGGAAGCCGGCGGGCCGTCCCTCGGTCACCTCGGCGACGGCGCGGAGCTGCGTCAAGAGCCCGCTCATGTTGTCGGCGGCCCCCGTGATCTCGCGCCGGTCGACCACGAAGGCGTTCTCGGCCGTGCGCCGGATGTGCGCGTCGGCACGCGCGGCCTGCGGCGCGTCGGCCGGTCGGGCGTCGGCCGGCGGCGAAGCCTCGGGCTCGGCCGTCGCGAGCTCGAGCGTCTCCTCGCCCTGAGGATGCGCGAGCGTCACGTGATCCCAGTCGATCGTGGCGAGGCGCGCGCCTCCGACCGAATCGCCCACGCGGTAGAGGTCCTGGTGGTGGCTCGCCGTGTCCTCGATCACGGCGCGGGCCTCGCCGCCGCGGAAGCCGACGCCCCAGAGCCGCAGGCGGCTGGAAGTCGCGCCGCGGCCCCGCGGGGCTGCCGTCCCATGCGGCGGGTTGAAGAGGTCGCGCTCGGCGATCACGGCGTAGGCGGCGAGCGGCGCGAGCGCAGGCGACGCCGCATCGGCCGAGGTGCTAGGGTCCGGCGTGTCCGGAGGCGCCGACTCGAACGCGCCACGCACCGCGGTGCTCACGCCGAGCGCGCCGAGGTAGGCCACGAGCGTCAGCAA